>JGI24185J35167_1001511_pt1 | contig 10612 bp, 10 predicted proteins | sample YNPBryunderm2012_FD_35167 | JGI IMG/M metagenome (IMG submission 35167) | reverse complement strand
CAAGAACCTTAAAAAGTGAAGAAAAAGAAGCAAAGTATATTAACACTAAAGAAACAATTTTATATCACAAACGGGAAACCCTTTTTGGAATTGATTTAGTCAAAGAAAGTATTAAAAAAGAAAACAACGTCTATATCGTTGAAGGCGAATTTGATGTCATCTCTCCCTATCAAGCCGGTTTTACCAATTTTGTTGCCATCAAAGGCTCGGCTTTAACCAAAGAACAACTAATGTTTCTTAAGCGCTATACAGAAAGAATTACCCTTACCTTAGACAGTGATGCCTCGGGTGAAGAAGCAGCCAAAAGAGCAATAGAAGAAGCAGAAAAATTTGACTTTGACATTAATGTCGTTACTTTTAATTTTGCTAAAGATCCTGATGAAGCNGTAAAAAAAGATGTTAATTTGTTTAANAAAACCATTAAAAACCCGGTTGGAATTTATGATTTTTTAATTGAAAAAATCTTAAAAAAGNATCCCGANAAAACTGCNTTTGCCAAGAAAAAAATTAGCGAAGAAATCATTCCTTTTATTTCTGANATTAAAAATGCCGTTGTTCAATCGCATTATGTAAAAAAATTAGCCGCTTTATTGGAAGTTAATGAACAAAGTATCCAAAATCTAATTAAAAAAAATCTTCTTCTTAAAAAAAGAAAACTTGAGTTTATTCCAAAAGTCAAAAAAAGTAATGACTCTCATTTATTTTGGCCGAAAAATATCTTTTAAGTATTATTTTCCAATCAGAATCACCATTTTCTTTGGCTGATTTAGTTTTCTCCATCCTTTCTCCAAAAGACTTTCAACTGCCGGCTTTAGGAAAAATTGCCACTTTTTTTTTAGAGTACAAAGTAAAGAATGAAAAATTTGTTTTAGAAAATTTTCTTAAAACTCTTCCTTACGAACTAAAACCGGTATTTGACGAAATCTTCCTTCTTGCTTCGGTTGATTTTGAACTTAAGAAAAAATAGAAAAATTAGCTTATCAAATAAAAAAATACTCCTTAAAAAATCAAATAAAAAGTCTTCTTTTAGAAAACGAAGAAAAAGTAAAAACCGAAGAATTAAAACATCTAAATTACCAATTAAAAGAAGTAGAAAAAAAATTAATTTCGTTATAAAATTAATTGTCATGACCAAAACAAAAATTCCCAAAAACCTCAATAATCTTCTAAAGCAGGGTGAAGAAGACGGATTTCTTGTTCAAGATGATATTCTTTTAGTCTATCCTGAACCAGAAAAACATATTGAAGAAATCGATGATTTTTTTGACAAAGCCTTTAAAAAAGGCGTTGATATTTTTGAAACCATTTCTTCTCGCGAAGAAGAAGAAGCAAAAAAAAGTATTGAAGAACTTGAGAAAGAGCTAGAACAACTAGAAATTTTAAAACATGGCGAATCACTTGATCCGATAAAACTTTATCTTAAAGAAATTGGTCAAACACCGCTTTTAACGGCTGAAGAGGAAATCATGTTGGCTAAGCGATATGAAAAAGGAGACCAGGAAGCCAAAGAAAAATTGATTAAAGCCAATTTAAGACTGGTGGTTTCGGTAGCAAAAAAATATTTAGGAAGACGACTTTCTTTTCTGGATCTAATTCAGGAAGGAAACAAGGGTTTAATCCGAGCAGTGGAAAAATATGATTGGCGACGGGGATATAAATTTTCAACTTATGCTACCTGGTGGATTCGTCAAGCAATAACCAGAGCCATTGCCGACCAGTCAAGAACGATAAGGATTCCCGTCCATATGGTTGATCAAATTAATCGTTTTTACAAAATTCAAAGAAAACTTGCCCAAAAATTAGGCCGTGAACCAAAAACAAAAGAGATTGCTAAAGAAATGCAACTTTCGGTTGAGGAAGTGGAAAATCTTAAAAAAATTTCTCAACAGCCACGTTCTTTATCAACACCTATTGGTGATGATAAAGAAACGACACTGGAACAATTTGTTTCCGATATTAACGAACCTTCCTTATATGATAAAGTGTCTCGTGAGTTTTTAAAAGATGCTTTAAACAACGTTTTAAATACACTTTCACCGCGAGAAAAAAAAGTGCTTTCGATGCGTTTCGGTTTAGAAGATGGAAAACCAAAGACTTTGGAAGAAGTGGGAGCCTATTTTAAAGTCACCCGCGAAAGAATACGTCAAATTGAAGTTAAAGCCATAAGAAAATTAAAACATCCAACCCGCGCCAGAAAATTAAAAGATTTTCTTGAATAATGTTATGAAAAAAGAAATCCCCCACTCTCAAAAAGTTTTAAATATTTGGGGAATTATTTTAATTATTTGGGCGTTTTATCGTCTAAAACTTAAAATGCCAGAATGGTTTGATGAGTTTGTGGCAAAACCAATAATTTTTATCTTGCCGGTTTATTATTTTATTAAAAAAATTGAAAAAAGATCATTTCTTCCTTCATTAAATTGGTCTTTTAAAACAGTTAAAAAAGATTTTTTAATCTCAATTTTTATTGGATTAGTAATTTTTTTGACAATTACTTTAGCGAATTATTTTCGAACCAAGGAGGTTGTCTTTTTAAAATATAAAATTAGTTATTTAAGTATTTTTTATATTATTTTTGTTTCTTTGATAACGGCTATTTCTGAACAAATTTTATCAACTGGATTCGTATTAAAAAGATTATACGAAGAAACAAAAAACTTTTATCAAGTGGCTTTTTTTAATGCCGTTCTTTTCTTCTTTTTACATGTTCCTCTGCGATTTACTATTCCTGGTTTAATGGGAAATCAACTCATTTTTTTAATGATGACCGATGTATTTTTAAGTCTTTTAAATTCCTATTTTTATTTAACTTATAAAAGTCTTAATTTGCCTATTTTTATTCATGCTTTTTATAATATTATTATTGCTTTAATTGCTTAAAATTTCTTTAATATAAAATACAGGTTCGTTGTAAAAGACAATCTTTTTTAATTTTTTTTCTTCATAAAAATCATGTGGTCGGCCAATTATGGCGATATTTTTTTCTTGAGGATTGTAATCTAGATTAAAAATAAATTTATCAAACTTTTCTGATTGAGAAAATCCATATTCATCTATTGGACCACTATTAGCTTGTTTTTGATATTCTTCTGGCGAATATTTTAAAAAAAAGAGCAAGAATATATAAGGTGGCCCATTTTCTTTTGTTATATAAAACTTATCGAATTTTTGATAATTGTTTTTTATATAATCGGTTAATTCTTTATATCCACATTGCCAAGCATGAATAGTTATTGCTTTTTTTGGGTAGTGATTTAAATAAAAGTCCCAATTATAAAATTGGAAAAAAAGAAAAATAATAAAATTTATGCTCAAAATTAAAAAATAATTTTTTCTTTTAAAGTTATTAATAAAATTTAAAAAACCATAAGCAGTAATTATTAGAATTGGTATTATGATAAAAAAAGTTCTTGGTAGTGATGGATTAGTCCAAGTTAAACTTCCAGTTATAGGAGAAATCATCATTATAACTAAAAGATAGTAACGATTTTTTTCTTTATTTTTAAAAAGATAATAAAGACCAATAAAAAAGAAAAAATATTCTACCGGCGTAATAATTGACAAAAATTGAGGAAATCCAAATCTATAATTTTCGTCACCATTTATTACTAAAAATTGAGGAGAAAAATATTTTAAGTACTCAAAAATTCGTTCTTTTAAACCAACTGTTAACTTGTTATAAATAATTTTTGATCCTCCCTCGCCTCTTAGCTCATTAATTTTTAAGGAAAGGCCAGGATTGTTTAAAAAAAATAAATTAATGACTCGGTTTGGTTTATAAATTAAATCGGTAATAAAAAATAATACCAAGATTAATATAATTCCCAAAACAAATTTTTTACTTACTTGTTTTTTAAGATGATAAAAAATTGCCAAAATTAAAAACATTAAACCAAAAACTCGNCTTGATTGATAGGAAAAAAGCGATAACAAAAGAGAAATAAAGAAAAAAAATTGATATTTAATTTTTTTCTTATCCTTGGCTAAAAGAAAAAAATAGGAGGATAAAGTGATTAAAAAAGAAGTCAAAAATGCCTCATGAAGTTGTCTTGTCATAGATTGAACCGCCCAGCAAACAACAGAAAGAAATGATGATAATAAGCTGATTTTTTTGTTTTTAAAAAGATAATTTGTCAAGCTATATATTAACCAAGGGAAGAATAATAAAATAAAGGCATTGATCAATTTAATTGACCATAAGTTTAGTCCAAAGAGATAAATAAAAGGAACATTTAAATAAACAAGAAGCGGCATTTTATAATCGGAAAACGACTTAAATCTTACTGGTAAAAATTGGCCGAATTCATCTTTGCCGGTTTTTAAAATTGAGTAGCTATTGTAGGAAAAGGCTGCTTCATCGGCATTAATGCAAGGAGGTGATTGATTAATTTTATAAAAATGTAGAAAAAAACCTAAAAAGGTAATAAACACTAAGATAAAAAAAGTTTTTTTATACATTTTCAAAAAAAGAAATAATTTTTTTATCTTTAATTTTATAAATTTTTATAGTCGATATCTTTTTAATTATAATTAATGGAATTTTTAATATAAAAGTAATCACTGCCTTTAAATAAATAAGATCAACAATTATTATTGATTTAATTAATTTTTTAAAAAAGAAAAAAATAAATTTAGCTATTAAATCAAAATCGGTGGTGTTTTTTAAACTAAAAATTAACTGATTGCGATAAGCGATAGTTTTAATTTCATTTTTATCAAAATATTTACTAATTGTTGTTTGATGATGGTGTTCAACTAAAATTTTAGGATCAAACAAAATCTTAAAACCTGCTTTCCAAGCACGATATGATAAATCAACATCTTCCCAGTAAAAAGGAGAATAAAGATTATCAAAACCACCTAGATAATTAAATTTTTTTTTGTCAATTAAACAGGCGCCACCTTCTGCCCAGGCATTAAATCCAAAATTTAAATTATTGGCTTTTTGATGACAAAACAATCCATCTTTAAAATAAAGAATATTTTTTCCAACAATTTGGTTATCTTTTTCTACTTGAGCAAAAGAGACAGCAAAAAGATTAGGATTTTTTTTAAAATATTTTAAAGCGTGAAGATAATTTTTATTGTTTAAAATTACATCAGTATTTAAAAGAAAAATATAGTCCCCTTTTGCATATTTGGCCCCAATATTAACTGATTGACCAAAGCCTAAGTTTTTTTTGTTTTCAATCAAAATAATATTTTTTGCTTTAATCTTTTTAATCTCGCTTTTAATACTTCTTTCTGGATCATCGTTAACAATAATTATTTGACAGTCTTTTAAAAATTTAAGATTTTTTCTGAGGTTGGTTAAAAAAATTTTTGTATTTTTATAAACAGGAATAATAACAGAAATCATATACTAATTATTAACTTTTTAACCTTCTCTTTAAAAACTTCATATGAAAAATTTTTAAAAACAAAATCATACGCATTTTTTTTAATATTTTTCTGCATTCTTTTATCAAAGATTACATTCTCCATTTTTCTTATTAATTCTTTCTCACTATTAAACAAAAAACCATTTAAGCCATCTTTAATTAAAGTTCTTGGTCCACCGGCCTTATAACAAAAAGTTAAACAACCAGCCGCCATCGCCTCTAAAGGAGTAATTCCCAAATGTTCAACGTTTTGCGGGTATTTCTCTTCATCAACTCCATATCCGGCAAAATGCCAAAAAAATGTTGCTTTTTGATAAAGACGATAAAGTTCTTTTTGAGAAATATTTGGTTTAAAAATAACTGAACAATTATCGGCGGTAATTTTTTGAAGATAATTAAAATAGTCTTTGTCTTTTTCTTTTAAACCACCAGCTAAAATTAGTTTAAAATTTTTAAACAGAGAGTTTTTTTGTTTAATTTTTTTGAACGTTTTTATAATAATATCTTGTTTTTTTGAGTGTAAATGACTAAAAAATCTTCCCACCGAAAGAATAATTTCTTCTTTTTTTTGACGGTTTAATTTAAATAGCTTTTCATCAATGTACGGGGTAATAACCCAAGCGTTAATCCCCCATTTTTTAAGCCAAAAAGAGGTAAAAGAAGAATTCGCAATAAATTGCCAATTTAAAAGTTTTAATCGATTAACAAGGTTTAATTGATAAAGATTTTTATCAGGCACCATAGCAAAAACAAAGTTCTTCTTTGCTAAAGAAAAAAAATAACTACCATCGGTGACATAAAAAAAATAATCAAATTTTTTAAGGACAAATAAATTTTTAAAAAAAGAAAGAGTAGATTTTTTTTTAAAAATATTAGGTAAGAAAAATAAATTTTTAAAATTTAAACCTAAAATGCGCTCTATCTTTTTTTTTAAATTTGTGTCCCAAAAAACATAAGGAGTAAAACCAAAATCTTCAAAAATTTTAATTATTGAAAGAATATGTTTTTCCCCTCCTCCTAAAACATCAAGATAAGGAGTGTAAAGAGCGACTTTTTTCGTTGGGTAAGTATTTTTCATACAAAAAAAGATAAGTAATCGTTTTGGAAAAGGCTTGATAAATTGCTTCAATTATACCAATATTTCCATCTAAAAATCCAAGAAATTTAAAACATCTTCGCCAAAACTCTCCCAAAAACTTTCTAAAAAAGATAAAAACGCTCGCTTTTCGTCCGGCTTGATATAAAAGGTTAGCCTCAATTTCTTCAAAAATAATCGTCTTTCTCACCATTGCCTCTAAATTACCATGAAAAAGATGAATTAACGGATTTTTAAAATAACCTCCTTTTCCCTTAATCTTTGGGGTTGAATGAATTTCTTTTGGCCAAGAAAGAAAATATTTTTTATTAATCAATCTTATCTGATAATCTGGCCACCAACCACCATGTTTTAACCAAAAATTTATAAAAATGTTTTTCCTTGGAAGATAGTAATAAGAAAATTTGTTATCTTTAATTTTTTCCATAATTTCTAAAGCAAGTCGTTTGGTTATTCTTTCATCAGCGTCTAAAATTAAAACCCAGTCATTTTTTACCTTACTTATTCCAAATTCTCTTGCTGGCTCAACATACTTTTGATAAGGAAAAGAATAAAACTTAATTTTTTCCTTTTTCAAAATTTCAACTGTTTTATCAGTACTTTGGCTGTCAATAACAATAATATTTTTTGTTATAATTTTGACGGAGTCGATACAGGCTTTAACATTTTTTTCCTCATTGTGAGTAAAAATTAGAACAGCCAATTTAGCATTCATACCTTATTTACCCAACAAATAGTTTAAAATAAGATAAATCTTGGTTTTAAACGGAGCATATTTTAACCCAAAAATTAATCGATTTTTTCTTTGATATCTTTGATGAACTTTGGATCCGACACCCCCAGTTGATTGGGCATTTTTGTGCCAGATAACAATCTTTGGATTGTAATAAAGTTTAAATCCTTCTTTTTTTACCCGAATACAATAATCAGCATCCTCAAAATATAAAAAATATCTCTCGTCCCAAAACCCCACTTTATCAACCACTTTTTTATTAAAACAAAAAAGGCAACCGGTAATAAAGTAAGTTTCTTCAAAATTATTATATTGACCAAGGTCTACTTCATCAACTCCTCGATGAAAAGTCAAAGCATTTTTCCAATCAAAACCACCACCCGCATACCATAAAACTTTTCCCAAATCTTTTTTTTGATAACGTTCTTTGTGATACTCAAAACCTTTAGCATAATAAATTTTTCCGCCAAAAATATCTGCTTTTTCAAAAGTTTTTTCAACGTTTACTAAAAAATCTTTATCAAAAATAATATCGTTATTAACAACACAAAATCGCTCAACCCCTTTGCGTAAAAAAAACCTTAATCCACAATTTACTCCAAAGGCATAGCCTTTATTTTCTTTTTCTTCAATCGTCACCGGAAATTGATATTTTTGAATGTTAATTAACTCTTTTTTAGAAGAAACATCAGCAACATAAACCCAAGCCTTTTTTGCCTTTTTAACCAAATTTAAAGACTCTAAAAATTCTTGAGTTTGTTGGTATTGGTTATAGTTAACGGTAATAAGCCCAATTTTTTCATTAATCATAAGTGTGATAACATGAATATCGATGGTCGTTTTTTATTATTTTTTCTAGTTGATTTTTTTCTAGTGGAGAAAGATTTTGGGTATCGACTAACTCATCCTTGTCTTCGGTTAGAATTCTTTTTTGAACGATGATCTCGCCAAATCGTTTTTCTTCGATTAATTTTGAGACTTGATCTTCTTTATAAATGGTAGCTTTTTTTAGCATAATCTGGAATTCCTCCCAAAGGCTCAATTATTAAAAAACGCAATTTAACATGATTTTTATCATAAAGGAGAAAATTTTTATTTAAATACTGTTTAGGTCCTGCATAATAAGGTAAATAATTATATTTTTTTGTCCGTAAAAAAAAATATAGATAGGACCATAAAGTATTAATAAATAGTGGATTTGAAACAACACATATAGAAAAATTTTTGTTTTTTGATTTATTTGATTCTGAGTAAGTATAATCAATAAGCTTTTTTTCATATGTATAAACTAATGGTTGAAGAGAAAATAATTTTACTGCTATTTTATCTTTTAATAACAAAAAGATATTGCTAAAAATTATTAATGTAATAAAAAAGTAAGTTATATAATTTTCTTTTCTTTTAATAAAGTAATATAAACCAGAGGCAGCAATCAAAGTTAAAATAGGAAATAAAGATGAGTTAATTACCGTTCCATTTATAACTCCAGATCTAAAACCAAATAGAGGAAGTGTAGAAATAAGCCAAATAAGAATAAAAACTTTTTCTTTATAATTTTTCATCACTTTTAAAGAGAGATAAGCAAGGATTAAAAATAAAATTAATCCTATAAAAATATTGAAAGAAAAAATAGAATAATAAATTGCTTCTCCAAATCTTTGTAAATAAATTGATAAGCTTTCAATAATAGGATAAAAATTTTCCGATTGATGTTCAAAATAATTAATAAGAGATCTTATTCCTAAAAAATTCCATTTTATCTCAGCTACTATAAAGTTAGAAATTAATATTAAGAAAATAGAAGCACTTATTAATAATTCCTTAGTAAATAATTTTTTTTCATAAATTAAATAAAAAATAGGATACATTAAAAGAAGATATATTAAATAAAAATTAAAATGAATAGCAAGAACTAAAAAAACTGAACTTAAAATTAATCCCTTTTTTTCTTTTTTTAAAAAATAAAAAGCTAAACCAACAAAAAAACCTAAAGTACAAATTGACATAGGAGAGGCATTTGAAATGAATCGCGAAAAATTTAACTGTGCATAAGAAAATATCCATAATATACTTGCTATTAAAAATATATAAAAATTATTTAATATTCTTATAGAAAAAAAATAAAACAAAATAACCGCTGAGAGGTTTATAAAAATAAAAAGGATTATTACAGCGTTTGGATTAAAATTACTTAAAAAATAAAAAGGTAAGATTAGGTAATACAATAAAGGTCCATTAAAGACTCCCGGAATATCAGTTTCTGGACCAACAATTTTTAAATCTCCATTTGAAATAATTTCAAAAACTCTTTGAGCATCTCTACCTTGATCGTAAGCAAAGATAAAATTATCTTTTAAGTTATAAGATCGAATAAAAAAACCAATTATAATAATTAAAGCTATAAAAAAGACTTCTTTATTAAATAAAAATTTTTTTAACATCTTCATTTTTTTATATTTCTAACTTTATAACTTCNACGCCAAAAAATTTTTTTTGAGTAACTATTTTAGCATTCTTGGGTAAGTTATTTTTTATCCAGTTTTCTCTTCTTATTTTAATATCATCTTTTTCAATTATATACCAACATTGATTATTAACCCAATTATTTACCGGTTTCTTTCCTNTTCCATTTATTTCTTGATATAAGAAAAGATAATCATAAGTGTAAGGAATTACTGGCGGAGTATAGACGACNACACAATAATTATTTAAATTTTTTTCATTTTCTAAAATAAAATTAACAACTCGTTCGTGAGTAATTAAACCGGTTGATCTTTCAACATTTGGTTTAATTGAAAAGTTAGTTATAAAAACAAAAAAACTAGCCATAATAGTCAAGTTAATAATTTTATTCACTAAAGGATTTTCTTTTTTTTGATAGAAAGACAAGGCTATAATAAAAAGAATTAAATATTCTATCCCTTCATAATAATAGCGCCAAAAATTATCACCATAAAAATTAGCAAAAACAAAAAGACCAAAAAATAAGAGAATAAAAAAAGAGTAGGCTCTTTTGTAAATTAAATTTTCCTTGTTAAAAATTAAGCAAAAATTTTTAAAAACAAAAAAATAAAAAATAAAAGCAATCAAAGGATGATTAAAAATTGATTTAGCGTAATCAATAAAGGTTAAAAGTCGATCATTGAAAACTTGATAAAAAGGTTTTGGATTAAAGTAATGAGGTTTAATTAGATAATTAATCAATGTTTTAGTTTGAATAAAACCATTTTTAAATTCAAATAAGAGTCTTGGAATTATAGGAATTAAAATCCCAAAAATCAAAGAAAAAAAATTTTTAAATTTTAAAAATATCTTTCTTAAATCTTCTATTAGAAGAATTAACAAAAAATAAAGCGGAGTCAAAAGAAAACCAAAGCCAAATTCAAACTCAAAAATAAAACC
>JGI24185J35167_1001505_pt1 | contig 10627 bp, 10 predicted proteins | sample YNPBryunderm2012_FD_35167 | JGI IMG/M metagenome (IMG submission 35167) | reverse complement strand
CTGGAAGCCTTCCTAACTTGTGGGTCATGCTAAGCTCCTTCGCCAGCAGTATGGCTTGGTGGAAGGCTGCTCCTATTGGTGAATGCGCCCCTAGAAGCAAGCACCTACATGTTAGAATCTAACAAGTGCCATCTGAGCTTGCGCGGCGCATCAGCGAGGCGCGCCAGGCCCGTGGCGTGAGTCTGGAGGAGGCCGAGCAGGCGACCAAAATCCGCCGTCGTTATCTGGAGGCCATCGAGGCCGGCGACTTCGCCCAGCTCCCCGACGGTCCGCCAGGGCGTGGCTTCGTCCGAAATTATGCGCGTTACCTGGGCCTAGACCCCGAGGCCGCCATCCACCTGCTTGAATCCGAGGTTGGCGTGCCGCTTCTGATGTTAAAGGACCCTGCGCCACCGCCGCCAATGCCTTACCGACAGGTCTCTAAATACACGCAGCTCGCATTGCCGGAACCGCGCGCGTCTGGTGAGTCTTTGAACGGCGAGGCCGCCGCAGATGCCGATGGTCGCCACGACGGCCCTGAGAATCGGATGGTTGTAAGCTTAGCGCGCCCACCCCGAGCGACCCGTTCATCGTTTCGCTTGAGGGAAATCCGCGGCCCGTTCACCCGCTACGACCCCTATATGCTCACCGCACGGGGTGCAAAACGACCGTTTAGCGCGCTGCAAAATGCGGCCAGCCCCGCGCGCTACGGCTTGGGCATCGCAGCGGCCATCGGCATTCTGCTTTTGCTGATCGTGGTGATCGTCCCCTTTGCCCGCGAGCGGCTCAGTGCGCTGTTGCCGCCTCTGCCGGCTGTCGGCCAACCGGCACCGACGTTTGTGCCACAGGTGACTATCTTCGCGCCGCTGCCGACGACGCCGGCATCGTCCCCTGGCTCGCCATCGGCTGACCCTGCACCGGCGCCGGCGCCTGCTTCAGGGTTAAGGCTGGCGCTGGACGCCCGAGAGCAGGCCTGGGTGCGCGTGCGGGTGGACGGGAATATCGTCTTCGAGGGCGTGCCCCCGCTCGGCCTCGGCCTGCCGTTCAGCGCGCAGCGCGAGATTTCGGTAGAAACCGGCGACGCCGGCGCGTTCGAGGTCATCGTCAACGATGTCCGCCTGGGACCGCTCGGCGCGCGCAACGAGACCGTGCGCCGAACCTGGAGCGCCGCTGCACCATGAAGAAGTCCTACTACCTGCTCTCGCTGGGCTGCGCGAAGAACACGGTGGACTCCGACAGCATCGCCCAGCTTTTGGACGAATCCGGTTACCGAGCGGTGATGGAGGCGCGCCAGGCGGACGTGTTGATCGTCAATACCTGCGGATTCATTGGCCCGGCGCGCGAAGAATCCATCCGGCACCTGCGCGCGCTGGCTGCGCGCAAGCGCCGCCACCAACTGCTGATCGCTGCCGGCTGCCTGGCCCAGCTCTGGGGGCCGCGCCTGGCCGAGGCCGTGCCGGGGCTGGACGGCGTGATCGGCACCCGCCGCTGGATGGACATCCTGAGCTTCATCGAGCGCGTGCGCGGGCGCGCGCACCCAGCGCCGCTCTTCCACCTGCCCGACGAGGCGACCACGGTCGGCGACGACGAACGGGGCGTGCTGCGCGCCGCCGTCCAAGGCCCCAGCGCCTACCTGAAGATCGCCGACGGCTGCCGCCGCCCCTGTGCCTTCTGCACCATCCCGATCATCAAGGGCACGCTGAAGTCGCGCCCGCCGGAGCAAATCCTGGCCGAGGCGCGCCAACTGGCCGAACGCGGCGTCCGCGAGCTGGTCTTGATCGCCCAGGACTTGACCGACTATGGCAGCGACCTGGGCCTGCGCGACGGCCTGGCCCATCTGGTCACCGCGATCACCCAGGCCGCGCCGGCGCTGGATTGGGTGCGGCTGATGTACGCCTATCCTGGCGCGGTGAGCGACCGATTGATCGAGGTCATCGCCACCAACGACAAGGTGGTGAAGTACCTGGACATGCCCTTGCAACACGCCCATCCCGACACGCTGCGCCGGATGCGCCGGCCGAGCAACATGGACTGGGTCTATCGCACGCTTGACAAGCTGCGCCGCGCCGTCCCGGAGATCGCCCTGCGCACCACGTTCATCGTCGGCTTCCCAGGCGAGACCGACGCCGAGTTCGACGCGCTGCTGCGGTTTGTGGAGGAGGTTCAGTTCGATCGGGTGGGGGTGTTCGTGTATTCCTATGAAGCGGATACGCCCAGCGGGCGGATGCCCAACCAAGTGCCGGCTGAGGTGGCCGAGGCCCGCCGCGACCTGCTCATGCGCAAACAACAACAGATTTCGCTGGCCAAGAACCAGCGCCTGGTCGGCCAAACCCTCACCGCGCTGATCGAAGGGCACGACGCGCAGCAGGGGATCAGCGTGGGGCGCACCTACCGCGATGCGCCGGAAGTGGATGGGCTGGTGCTCATCGAAGAGACGCTGCCAGTGGGCCAGATGCTGCCGGTGCGGATCAACAGCGCGCTGGCGTATGACCTGATCGGCGCGCCGGTATAGCTCATACCAGCTTATGCTTTACCGCCAGGGCCACTGCTTCCGTGCGGTTGTTCACGTAGAGCTTGGCGAGGATGCTGCTGACGTGAAACTTCACTGTGGATTGGCTGACGTAGAGCTTGGCCGCGATCTCCTGATTGCTTAGCCCCTGGACCATCAGGGCCAACACCTCTCGCTCGCGCTCGGTCAGGTCGCTGCCGATGGCGGGCTGAGTCGTGGCTTGAATGAGCACCTGGGCGGCCTCGGGGGCAAGCGTGGGCCGGCCTGCGTATGCCGCGCGGATGGCGCGCGCCAATTCGTCCGCGGAGACGTTCTTGAGCAGATAGCCGATCGCGCCGGCCTGCAGCGCGCCCTGCACCAACTCATCTTCCTTAAAGCTCGTGAGCACCACGACCTTGATTTGCGGGTGCTTCTGGCGAATGGCGCGCGTGGCAGCCGCGCCGTCCATCTCCGGCATCACCAGGTCCATCAAGACCACGTCGGGATTGAGCCGGTCACACAACCGAATGGCCTCCGCGCCATTACCAGCCTCACCGGCGAACTCCAGGTCGTCGTACGCCGAAAGCAGCGCCTTCAGCCCACTGCGCACCATTGGATGATCATCCACAACCATCACGCGNATGGCTGCGCTCTCGCCGTTTATCTCGTTGCTCATGCCCGTTGATTTTACGAGAGAGGGCCGGCGTTTTAAAGCACGGCCTCGACATGGACCGTCGTCCCTGCGCCGATAGCGCTGCGGATGTCGAGCTGCGCGCCGATCGCCGCGGCGCGCTCGCGCATGATGTCCAGGCCGATGTGCGTCGGTTTGCTGATGGTGGTATCGAACCCGCAGCCGTTGTCGTTAATAACCAAGTGCACCTGCCGGCCAGCAAGGCCGTTATTGGTTGGCCGCACGGTAAGCATAATCTGAGCGTGGCTGGCGTTGCTGTGCTTGGCCACGTTATTCAGGGCCTCTTGTGCGATCCGGTAGAGCGAGACTTTGACATCGGGCGATAGCTCGGTCTCCCCCTCGATCTGCACATCAACCTCCACCCCGGAACGGCTGTTGACGGATGCCGCGAGCTGGCGCAAGAGGTCGCTGAGGTTGGCCTCCATCAAGGCGGATGGGCGAAGCTCGAGCAGGAGCGTGCGCATCTCGGCCAGCGCGCCTCGGCTCAGTTGGCGCAATTCTTTCAATCGGCGGCGGCCCTCCTCTGGATCGCGCTCCCAGATGCGCGGCAAGACGTCGGCGATCACGCTGACGGAGAACAACGTCTGGGTGACTGCGTCGTGGAGGTCGCGGGCCAGCCGGCTGCGCTCGGCTGCGACGGCGGCCTGCTGGGCCTGTGCGCGCAGCTCGCTCTCGATCCGCTGTCGTTGGGTGATGTCGCGCAGGAGTACGATGAACAAGCGCTCTTCGGCGCGCTCAAGCTTGACGATGGCCGCCTCGGCGGGGAACTCCTCGCCGTTCTTCCGTCGCGCGTAGATCGGCCGCCGCTCCCCCATCGCCCGTGAGGCCACCGGCGAGGCCGCAAACTCGGCGAAGTGCCGCCGATGGACTTCTACGAATCGCTCAGGCAGGAGCACGTCCAGGGGCTGGCTTAACACTTCGTCCTGGGTGTAGCCGAAGATCTGTTCTGCGCTCTTGTTAAAGAGCAGGATGCGCTGCCGTTCGTCGCAGGCGACGACGGCATCTACGATAACGGCGAACAGGTCGGTGAGGTTCAACTCGGNCGGCAGGAGCGTCATACTTTGTCGTACGCAAAGTATAAAGCTCGCAGCACGTTCTCCGGAGGCTCAGATTTGCTGACGAAGCCGTCGGCCCCTTCGGCCAAAGCAGACCTGCGCGCTTCTGGCACACCGCTTAGGGCGATGATTTTGACGTCGGGGGCGACCAGCCGCAGCGGGCTTAGGCGCTGCGGTGAATCTGGCATACCCGGCAGCTCCCAGTCTAGCAAGATGATATGCGGGTTGGTCTTTATAACGTTGTAGAGCAAATCGCTGGCTGTGCTGGCCTCGCCGACCACGACAAATGCGCCCTCTTGTTCAATGAACAATTTTAGGGCTGAGCGCACCTTCTCTTGATCGTCTGCGAGCAACACGCGCACTGGCTCGACCAGCAAACCCGCCATTGCGCTACTAGTTTATTGGGCATAAAGAGTGTGCGTGTCCTTCAGCTGGTCAGTTTTTGACTGGCCAAATGGCCAGTCGCCGGCGCAGCTACCCTTTTAAGTCATACCTGGTGTCCCTTCACCGATTCCATTGAGCGCCGGCGCTTCCGCGGGACGAGACGATTTCTGTGGCCTGCCGCGCACGCCGTTCTTCGAGGGGTCGCTGGGCGGGGCCTTCCAGGCAGGCTCTGGGGTGCCGAACAAGCGATCTTCCAGCCGGCGGAGCAGCCGCCGAGCGCGCGAGCGCACGTTGGCCAGGCCATACCCAAGCCGGCTGATCGTTCGCCACGAGCGGGCAGCCGGATTTGGCTCGCTCCACTCCAGCGCCGCCGCGGCCCACGTCAGCCCTGCACCAAAGCCCAGCATCACCACGCGGTCTTTAGGGCGCAATCGGCCGCTNGCTGCTGCCTCTGCCAGGGCAATCGGGATGGAAGCGGTGCTGGTGTTGCCGTAGTGCGCAATGTTGCAGTAGAACTTATCAAGGGATACCCCTAGAGATTTGGCCGCCATCTCGATGATGCGCAGGTTGGCCTGATGAGGGATGAACAAGTCCACCTGCTCAGGCGTCCAGCCGGCTTTATGTAGCACCTCGCGCGTGGCGCGGTCCATCACCCGCGTGGCGAAGCGAAAGACCTCGCGACCATTCATGTGGATGGTGTGTAAGTTCTGCTCCAGGGCCTGCGCCGTGATTGGTTGACGGCTGCCACCAGCCGGTATCATCAACAGCTCGCCACCGGAGCCATCGGCGCGCAGCAGGGTGGAGAGCAGACCGCCTGGCTGATCGCTGGCTTGGAGCACGACGGCGCCGGCGCCATCGCCGAAGAGCACGCAGGTGTTGCGATCCTTCCAGTTGATGATCCGAGAAAGCGTCTCCGAGCCGATCACCAGCACAGTGCTGGCACTGCCGGCCTTGATCGCGTCGGCGCCCATGCTCAACGCATAGACAAAACCTGAGCAGGCAGCGCTGAGGTCGAACGCGCCGGCGTGCGTCGCGCCCAGTGCATCTTGCACCAAGCAGGCAGTGGCAGGAAAGGCATACTCCGGAGTGGTAGTGGCCACGATGATCAAATCCACCTGGCTGCCGCTGATGCCGGCGACATCCAGCGCCTCGATCGCTGCCGCGATGGCCATGCTGGCGGTTGTGTCGTTTGGGCCGGCGATCCGTCGTTCGACTATCCCCGTGCGTTCACGAATCCATTCGTCAGACGTCTCGACCATGCGCGCTAGGTCATCGTTCGTAAGCACGCGTTGTGGGACGAACTTGCCCCAGCCGGTGATGTGAGCGTATTTCATCGCAGTCTGTTGGTCTCCAGGGCCATCCTCAATCGCCTAGCGGTCGAACTGTCTTACCACAAGACAACCGTTGTGGCCACCAAAGCCGAACGAGTTAGACATTGCTATCTTGACCGGCTTACGCACGGCAACATTCGGCGTGTAGTCTAAATCACACTCCGGATCGGGATGAACATAATTGATAGTGGGCGGGATGATCCCCTCGTTGATGGCCTTCACGCAGAAGATGACCTCAAGGGCGCCTATCGCGCCAAAAGCATGGCCGGTCATGGATTTCGTGGAACTGATATGAAGGTCATAAGCTGCCTCACCGAAGACGTCCTTAATGGCCTTTGTCTCGTTCAAGTCATTCAGAGGAGTGCTTGTGCCATGAGCGTTGAGATAGTCAATTTGCGTCGGCTGTAGGCCGGCTTGCTTGAGCGCGATGCGCATGGCCATGGCCGGCCCGCGCGTATCTGGCGCCGTGATGTGAAAGGCATCATCGGTGCAGCCGTAGCCGACGATCTCGGCGTAGATGTGCGCGCCGCGCGCCTGAGCATGCTCCAGCGATTCCAGGACCAGCATCGCCGCGCCTTCGCCGGTGACGAAGCCGTTGCGCGTCTTGTCAAACGGCCGGCTGGCGCNTTGCGGGTCGTCGTTATACGAGGAGAGCGCGCCCATGTTATTGAATGCCGACATGGAGAAAGGATTGATCGGGGTTTCGCTGCCGCCGGCGAGGGCGGCCACGGCGCGACCGGCGCGGATCATCTCGAAGGCTTCTCCCAGCGCATTTGCGCCGCTGGCACAGGCGGTGACGACGCAGATGTTCGGCCCACGAATCCCAAAATGAATAGCGATCTGGCCGGTGGCTGTGTCAGGCAACATCATCGGCACGGCGAACGGGCTGATGCGGCGATGACCTTTGGTGAACATCACTTGGTGCTCGTTCAGCAGCGTGGTGATGCCGCCGATGCCGCTGCCGAGGACGACGGCGACATCGAAGGTGTTGTCTTCGTTGATCACCAACCCGGAGTCGTCGAGGGCCTGCTTGGCCGCCACCAGCGCAAGCTGAGAGACGCGATCGAGCCGGCGGGCGTCTTTGCTGCCAAAATGGGCGTTGGGGTCAAAGCCCTTCACTTCAGCCGCAATATGCACATCCAGATGAGCATGATCAAACAGGGTGATGTAATCCACGCCGGACTTGCCGGCGATGACAGCCGCCCAGGTGCTCTCTACATCGTGACCCAGAGGGGTGATCGCACCCATGCCGGTGATGACGACGCGAGGCGCTGCGTTTTGATGATTGTTCTCCGTTGTCACGGTCTTGCTCCTTTTGAGAACCAGAATTCGGTTAAACCTGTGGGGTGCTCGCCCGAACCGATGGGCAAGCAAATGAATAACGATTAACCGGGCGCTACCATGAAGAACACCCGGGTTTGGGTAAAGCTGCGGGGGGCGAGACGCGGTGCGCTAAGGAGCGCGAGGCACGGCAGCCGGCCCAGGCCATGCGCTCTTGACGCAGGCTGGGAACCAGCCGATCACGCGATCATCAAGTTGCGCCGTCTCAGGAATAAAGTCTGCTGAGGGCAAGCGATGTTGGCCGAGCTGTTCGTAGCAGAGCGCGATTAACGCTTTTAGCTCAAGGTGAAGATCCAGCCGGTAGCTGTGCAACAGGTGCTTGCCGTCCTCGAGCAAGTCATGCACGGTGCTGGCCGCGATCGTCGCGCACAGCAGCGCATAAGCAAAACACACTGACACATACAGCCCGATTGGGCCGTTGAGGATGGCTTGCTTAATTTGCTCTGCGTTGAACGTGAACGAACTTGGCAACACAGCTATGCCCTCATTCTAGCTGAGTCCAGCAGGAGGGTTAGGGTTCGGGTGCATTCACGGATTGGGGCAGCCCTACACGATCCCCGTCGCACGCCTCGCTGCCAGCAAAGGTGAACCTACATAGAGGGTGGGCGACGGCAGTGCCGTCGCCCACTCAGGGTTTCGCTCCTAGTCGTAAGCGCACCCATGCACCTGACTCTCAGCTTTGGTTGGTATTCTCTTCGTCAAAGATGTTTACAGACCTTGGGCACCTGGCAGTGATCTTCGCTTTTGTTGCTTCGCTCTACGCAGCGATCATCTCGCTGCTTGGGGCACACCGCAACGACGACAGGTTCGTGCAAAGTGGCCGGCTGGCTGCGCTGATGACCTTCCCTTTAATCTTGCTTGGTTGCGCCGGCCTTTGGTATGCCTTGCTGACGCACGATTTCGGGGTGAACTATGTAGCCAACGTCTCCAGCCTCTCCACGCCGGTCTTCTTCCGGATTACTGCGCTTTGGGGATCGCAGGAAGGTTCTATCCTCTTTTGGTGCTTGATCATGTCGGCGTTTGTGGCGGCAGCAATGGCGAGGGACTGGGACGGCGCAGAGGACAAACCGCTGCTGCCGTATGTCACCGCGACCATGGCGCTGGTGCTGGGGTTCTTCCTCTTCCTCGAACTGTTTCTGGCCAACGCCTTCGTTCGATCTGAGTTCCCGCCCCAAGATGGGCGCGGGCTNAACCCACTGCTGCGTCACCCGGGCATGATCATCCATCCCCCCATGCTCTACGCCGGCTACACCGGCCTGCTCGTGCCGTTCGCCTTTTGCATCGCGTCGTTGGCCANCCGCCGCAGCGATGATCTCTGGCTGCGCTCATCGCGGCGATGGACGCTGGTCGGCTGGGCCTTCCTCACCGCCGGCCTGCTGCTGGGCGCGCGCTGGGCACATGATGTGCTCGGTTGGGGTGGTTACTGGGGATGGGACCCCTCGGAGAATAAGCCCCTGATCACCTGGCTAATCGCCACTCCCTTCCTACACTCGGCTATGATCCAAGAGAAGCGCGGCATGTTCAAGAACTGGAACGTCTTCCTGATCATGCTTACCTTCGCCTCGATGTTCTTCGGGACGGCGTTCATCCGCAGCGGGCTGCTGACCAGTGTGCATGCATTTGCCGCCAGCGACATCGGTCCGGTCTTCATGGTGGCGTTGGTGATCATCTTGGTCATCTGCGCCGTCCTCTGGCTCAGCCGGCTGGATGTGCTGCGCAGCGAACGCCAGTTGGATTCGGCGTTCTCTCGCGAGGGCATCTTCCTCATTCAAAATGTCCTCTTCTTAAGCGCAGCTTTCACCGTCTTCATCGGCACTATCTTCCCTATCTTGAGCGAGGCGATTAGCGGAGCAAAGATCACCGTTGGGCCGCCGTTCTTCGATCAGACGGTTGGCCCACAACTGGCTGCGCTGGTGCTGTTGATGGGTATTGCGCCCCTCCTGGCATGGGGCAAGTCCAGCTATGCTGCCGTGGGCCGGCAGATGCTCGTGCCGCTTGGATTCGCGCTGGTGGTGATGGCTGCGCTCTTCCTGACCGGGGCCAGGCAGCTTGTGCCACTGTTGCTGTTCGGTCTATGCGCCTATACCCTGGCGCAAACGCTGATGGAATATGTTCGCGGCGTGCGGGCGCGCATGCACAGCATGAATGAGCGCTTGCCCGTCGCCCTGCTCCATCTGGTTCAGAAGAACCAACGGCGTTATGGCGGCTATTTGGTGCATCTGGGCGTGGTGCTGCTGGCGATCGGCGTGATCGGCAAAGGCTTCTACGGCTACGACACCATCACCACGCCGGCTGTCAAGCTCAACGAAAGTTTTACCGTGGGGAATTACACCTTCACTTACCGCGGCATNCGCCCCGTNCCNTGTGAATTCAATGACTGNCAGACCGTGCAGGCCATGCTACTGGTCTCGTCAGCGAGCGATGGGCGCGTCCTGGACGCCATCTTCCCGTATCGCGATCATTATCCACTTCAGCAACACACCGCCACCATCCCCGCAATCGGCGGCTCGTTTAACGAAGAGGTCTATGTGATCCTGGCCGGCTGGGACAACAACGGGGCCACTGCGTCGTTCCAGGTGTATATCAACCCGCTCATCAACTGGATCTGGGTGGGTGGGATCGTCACTTTGCTCGGCTTTCTGGTTTCTTTCTGGAAGATGCCGGAGCGCGCGCCGGCGTTTGCGCCGGCGGCTCGTCCGGCAGGAGTTTCAGCAGGATGAAAGCGATTCGCGCGTTTATAAGCCTATTGCTGGCGGTTTGGCTCGTCGCCGGTTTGGCCCAAGCACAATTGCCGGCCCCGGACGAGCCAACCTACCGCATCGCCAAACAGTTGAATTGTCCTACTTGCGCTGGCCGCAATCTGGCTGATTGCCCTACCGAGACTTGCGCGCAGTGGAAAGCGGAGATCAAGGCGCAGTTGGACGCGGGCAAGAGCGCTGAAGAGGTCTTGATTTACTTCCAAGACCGCTTCGGGCCGACGGTGCTTCAAGAGCCGCCCAAGAGTGGCGTGACGGCGCCGTTGTGGGCCGCGCCGGTTGGCGCAGCGGTGGTCTTCTTGGCCATCGCCGGTCTGGTGATGTGGCGCACTGCGCAGCGCAATATGCGCACACCGGCACCTGTGGCGGCCAACCATAGCGATCCTTTCGTCGCTGCGCTGGAGCGCGAGGTTCGCGCCGGAGAGTAAGGTGAAAGGCAAGCCGCTATTGATTGCCACCGTATCCGTTGGCGTTGTCCTGCTCGCCGGCATCTTCTTCGTCGCGCTGAATCTGGTGATGCAACAGGGCGCGCGACCCACCCCTGGCTCGCCTGCCCCAGATTTCACGCTAAAGCTTTACCCTGGCTATCGCGCCGGGCTGCC
>JGI24185J35167_1001502_pt1 | contig 10635 bp, 6 predicted proteins | sample YNPBryunderm2012_FD_35167 | JGI IMG/M metagenome (IMG submission 35167) | reverse complement strand
GGGTTCACCTCCCCTTCTCCCCTTGTGGGAGAAGCGGTCAGGGAATGGGGGTTCACCTCCCCTTCTCCCCTTGTGGGAGAAGGGGCCGGGGGATGAGGGGGATGCACCGGCGGCAAGCCGGCAAACTGCGGCGGAATTTCGATCAGGGCTTTGTTAATCAGCACCGCCACCGGGTTCAGATCGCTGGCAATGGCGCGCAGTCCCAGGCGCTGCGCTTCCAGCGGGATTGAGCCGCCCCCGGCAAAGGGGTCTAACACCGGCGGGGCTTTGGTCGCCAGAAATTCACGGATGGCTTGTTTGCCCACCGGCACGTCCACACCCAGCTCCCGCGCCACACTGCGGGCAATCTCCAGCCGGGCTTTGTCCAAAATCTCCTCATTATTACTGTTCTCCCATTTAACCAACTCTTCCAGAATGGCAAACAGGCGCTCGCGTTCGCGGTTAGCCGATTCTTCATCGGGCATGTATTCCGAAGGGTCATCCACCAGCGAAGACCACAGCACTGCCCGGCAGGCAGCCAGCGGGCGCCGCGCCCACCACAGGTGCAGCGTGGAGGGGTGTCCGTGACGGATGGATTTCTCGCGAGCCGATTCTTTATTGATGGCTTCCAGGGGCAGGGCAACTTCAATGAGTTTTTTCATAGGGCGTTTGACGTTTGAGCATTCAACTGGAATTACCTTGTTTCACTGATATTATTCAATATCCGCAACAGGGATGCGCAGCGCCACCCGTTCGCGCTGGTCGGCGTCAAAGGTCACCAGAGGCAGGTTCAAGCGCTGGGCAAGGGCAGCATAGGCGGCATCTGCGCCGCGCAGGCCCAATTCGGCAGCCAATTTGGATGCCTGCACCAGCAATTCGCGGTCCATCTCCATCAGGCGCAGGGCGGGCAGGTTCATCAAAACTTCAACGGCGCGGGTAGCCAGGGTCGGGTCATCCAGACGGCGGCGAATGGCACCGCTGACTTCCGCCAGCAGCAAGTCGGGGGCGTAAAACAGGTCGCCGGCGGCGCGGCGCGTCTCCATCCAGCCTTTGACCAGTTCATGAAAGGCATCCTGACGCACCAGGCGCGCCACCCAAACGCTGGCATCCAGCACGGCGTTCACCGGCGCGCCTCGCTGACAGCCTGAGCAGCCGAAACGCCGGCTGGCCAGCGGGCGCTGATCGCCTCAGCTACCTGGTCGAGTTCCTCCCAGGCGCGGCCTTCCTCCAGTGCACCGGCCGCGCGATTGGCCGGCACAATCACAGCAATCACCTTCCCGTGATAGGTAATTTGCACTTCGCAGCCGCTCTCCCGCACCCGGCGCAGCACCTCGCTGACCTGTTGTTTCAATTGGCGGATTCCGATGGTGAGCATGAGCGCCTCCAAAAGTATCTACAAATGTGACTATATCCATTATAGCACAGTTCATCTCTGCTGCCTCAGCCAGTCGCTTCGATCATTGTTCTGGCTCAACTTCGCCATGTCTGGACTGGGCAAAGAATGCTCCCTAGGCAGCCAGCAAGCTCCGCGCCCACCACAGGTGAAACGTGGAGGGCTGTTCGTGGCGAATGGATTTCTCGCGGGCTGATTCTGTGTTGATGGCTTTGAAGAGACATAGACTTCGATGAGTTTTTGCGGTAGGACACGTTTAGTCCTGTGTTTCTTTCAAATAATCAATAAAATTAGCCAGCGCTTGCAGCATGTGGCGAATATTCTCGGGTTTGGCTTGATAGGGTCCGTCGCTTTTATATAAGGTGGCAGATGGAAAACGTTCAGCAATGCGCACCTGAGGTTTCATTTCGATCTGAACTGCTTGCACCTTTTGATTGGTACCAGGGACAGTCTGGGAGACTGCATAGGAAATCACTGTTCCATCACGCGCGCCAGGAAACTGATTTAGACCCACAACAAAGCACAAAGGATCACAATCCGGGCCAGTATTGTCGATAAATTCCTTCAGTTTTTTCACATGCCTCATGTTCATTGAGGGAGGCTGGTCTTCTGATCGTTGGCGTAACCCCAGGTCAATGGTTTGATTCGGTTCTAGGGCGGGACTGTTGAGTGCGGCGCCATGCAGATCAATCACATATCGCACATGGTGTTTATGAATTAGCTTCCCCAATGTCTGTTTATAAGGCACATTCGGATCAGGGGTGTAATTAGGGTCATAGGAATCAATCCGATGAGTTGTGGCGATAACCGTCACCTTACATAATTCGCCGAGTAACAAAGCCATGCCAGCGGTGTATTCATCTTCTTCGTGCCAGTCCCCTGAGTTGCTGTTTCTGAAGGTTCGCGCACCATGCGGAGCGGATATGATTACCGGTGATTGAAATTCGATCACTTTGAATGGTTCGCCGCCATCTCGAGGTGGCTGGTCGTAATTTACTTCTGCTTCCAGGGCTTTAAGTCGTTCAATGTGTGCAAGGGTGACGACGGTCATCTATCTGACTGCTCCATTTGCAAGAGTTCTCTCCAGTCGTAATTCACACTGGTGGCGGCAAAATCCGGCTCACGGCGGAAGGGGCGGCGGATATAGTGCACCTGGGTTGGCACAGCGCTGCCATCCACAAAACTCACCTCAACCACCGCCAGGATGTAATCCTGCGGCTTATTCAGCCCAGCCAGGATTTCGTTTTTACTGACCGTGATCGTCTCGGCGCCTTCAATGCGCCCCTTCACTTCGATAAAACGCAATTTGCCGCTCCCCGGGATCGCCGATTCAATATCCCAACCCAGATTCTCCCGGTGAACATCCAGCGGCAGGAAACCCAACGCCTGCTCTTTTTCCATTACAGCCTGCATGGCAGCTTCTTCTATAACTTTTTTCTGTCTGGCAAACAGAGTGGCTTCGCCCAGTTCCCGCCCCTGTAATCTGGCAAGCAGGCCGGCTGGTAGGATCAGCGCTGCCCCCAGCACCAGCGGCGGCTGAGCCGAGAGAAGCCGTTCCTTTTCCAGTTCTTCCAGCCTGCGCTGAAGGCGGGCTTGCAATTCATCGGCGCGACGCTGTGCCATTTCGGAATTCAGTCGCGCATTGACCTTACCTGCTCTTTCCTGTGCCTTCAAGTCCTGGGCACGGTGATCCCAGTAACTGATCTCCTTAGTGAGACGGTCTTTGACGGCCGCCAGGGTGCGCGCAACGATTTCTTCTCGCTGCCGTCGGGTTTCTTCCAGCAGGCGCGGCACCAGATGTTCAATGGCATACGCTCTGGCAAGGCTTTCCAGGTCGTCTTTCAACCAACTTTCTTCTAAGATTGGTTCCACCAAAGAGCGCAGTTCGGCTGGCAGGGGCGCATAATCGAGAAACGGCGCCGCTCCCGCCGACCAGGCGCTCCCATCACGCGTCATTTCTACAAATTGCATCTGTCGGGCTACCACGCGGCGCTGGTCACTGCCATCTTGAAGACTTGCTTCCAGATAGAACAAAAGCCTGGGCTCTTCACCCAAATCTGCCTCATCAACCAGAAGGGCTCCCTGACGGAGCAAAGAGCGATAACGCTCCAGGATCAGATCGATCACCGCATCCATCAAAGGATGTCCTGGACATAAGAACTCTGCCACAGGCTTGTCGGGCAGGGTAATTTCCTCTTTGTAAAAGGTCACCCGCTCATAGCGACTGAGCAGCGTGCCCCGCCCAAGCTGAAAGCTGCGATTGCGGATACTGGCCGGGACATGAGTGATTTCATATCGTTTGCTTTCGCGTTTGTGCATCGTCCCGCCAAGATGTTCAAAGGCGGCTTTGAAGAAGGCCTCGATAAAATGGGGCTGCAGGCGGCGGGCTTGAGCGCGCTCAAAATCCTGACGGATGCGCTGTACCTGAGTGGTATCCATCGCATCCCGCGCCAGCGCCCGCTCTTCCAGCAGTTCCTGACAGCGCTGGCGATCTACCAGGTTATCCACAGCCTGAGTCAAGCGGGCGCGCACCTCCGGGCGGTCACCATAGCGAATCGCTTCAATCAGCAATTCGCGCAAGCTGACTTCCCGAAACAGCTTTCCCAAGATGTCAAACACCCCATCCCCCAGGGTGCGCCGTTGTTCTTCGATCTTGCGCAGCAGCCGCGCATAGACATCCCCCTCGCGCGTCTCATCTGCCACCAGGTTCCAGAGATGACATACTTCGGTCTGACCAATGCGATGGATTCGCCCAAAGCGCTGTTCAATGCGGGCTGGGTTCCAGGGCAGGTCGTAGTTGACCATCAGATGAGCGCGTTGCAGATTGATGCCCTCGCCGGCGGCATCCGTAGCAACCAGCACCAGCACATCCTTATCTTGCACAAAAGCGGCTTGCGCCGCCCGGCGCTCATCGCGCAGCATCCCGCCGTGAATGGTGACCACCGCTTCAGGGCGTCCCAGCAAGGTTCTGATCCGCTCCGCCAGATAATTCAGAGTATCGCGGTGCTCGGTGAAGATCACCAGTTTTCTGCGCTGACCATTGGCATCGAACATTTCTTCCTGATCCTGAAGAAGGCGCGAGAGTTCCTGCCATTTGCGGTCGGTGCCCGAGCGCCGCACAAGGTCAGCCATTTGTTCCAAACGGCGCAATTCAGCAATTTCAAGTTCCAGTTCCCGAATCGTGCGCGCCGCGGTAGCCAGATCAATCAGTTGTTCAGCTTCTTTCTCCTGCTCTGCTTCGGGAGCATCTTCAAAATCTTCAAGGGCTTCGGCGTCGAGCTGGCGCAGGTTCTGCCAGAGATCAATCCTGGCTTCCTCACCTCGTTTCAGGATGCGCTCTTCCCTAAGACGGCTTTCCAGGCGTTCGCGGCGCCGGCGCAGAGATTGATAGATGGCTTCCGGGCTGGAGGCAAGCCTGCGTTGCAGCATGGTCAGAGCAAAGCCGACCGTACCTCGGCGTTCCGCATCCAGATTATCGGCGCGGTTAAACTCCTCCGAAACATACCGCGTGACCGCCTCGTAGAGGGCAGCCTCCTTATCCGATAGATCGTAATCCACGGTATATGCCCGCCGTTCCGGGAACAATGGCGTGCCATCAAATTTGAGCAATTGCTCTTTGACCAGGCGACGCATCAAATCTGATGCGTCAACGCTGTGAACGCCCTCGCGATATTTTCCTTCAAAGCGATCTGCGTCTAGTAACCCCATAAAAAGCTGGAAATCTTCTTCTTTGCCATTGTGCGGTGTTGCGGTGAGGAGAAGCAAATGACGCGTTCGGCTGGCAAGAAGCTGGCCAAGCTTATAGCGTTTGGTGTATTTGATTTCTCCGCCAAACACCGAGGCTGACATTTTATGCGCTTCGTCCACCACAATCAAATCCCAATCGGTTTGCGCCAGACGTGCTTGAAGGTCTTCATCGCGACTCAGTTTATCCAAACGGGCGATCACGAAAGGCATTTCTGCCAGCGCATTTCCCGATCGGGCAGCTTCAATTTTGTCGTTGGTCAATAACTCAAAGGGAAGCTGAAATTTTTGCCAGAGTTCATCCTGCCATTGTTCAGTTAAATTGCCAGGGGCAACAATCAAACAGCGCTGCAGATCGCCGCGCAAAATCAACTCTTTGATCAATAAGCCAGCCATAATGGTCTTCCCGGCGCCGGGGTCATCGGCGAGCAAGAAGCGCAAAGGCTGGCGCGGTAACATTTCGCCATATACGGCGATGATCTGGTGAGGTAAAGGTTCAACCTGAGAGAGGTGCACCGCCAACCAGGGATCGAACAAATGAGCCATGCGAATGCGATAGGCTTCCGAAACCAGGCGAAATAAAGCCGGGTCAGCATCGAAAGCCCAGGCAGCTCCTGGGGCAATCACCTCTAACGTTGCTTCGCGATCGCGAAACAACAACTCATTCCCCAACAGTCCGCTCGTTCCCCGATAAGAGACTTCAATCACATTGGAGCCATGCCATTGTACACTCAGGATGGTCACCGTGTCATTCGGCAAGATTCCTTTGACCTGGCAATTGGGTTTGATCTCTTCAAGGGTTGTCATTGGGATGTTACTGTCTTTTTAGGTAACTACCTAAACCTGCCAAACGAATACTTTACTTCCCTGCAGTTAGGCAATTTTACCGCAGAGCAGCAGAATCTGTGAGACCATAAATGTGGAACGGGAAATTAGCCCGCAAATAGGATAAGGCGAGGAAGGCGCTCCTGGAGATGCGCAACCGTCTCCCAGGTCACGAAACGTGGTAGGAGGGGGCGCAGGTCGATTTCCCAGTTGGTCTTCGCCTGACGGAATATCGTCCCGTTCCTGGGCTTGTAGACCACTCCCATTCCGCTGCGCCAGACGTTGGATTTGGGCGCGGGTTAACATCTCAGCTAACCCCTTCTGGGAAGAGTGCCTGGTGTGGGACGTTGAGGTAGAGCCGCCAGCGAGAAAGGTATTCTCCTTGACGCGGGCGGCGCGGGTCGAGGCGCACAGGGCCTGTGGGTGGGGTGAGACTGGCGGTGGGTTGGTTTAGCGTTTCGAGCAGGAAGCCCAGGCGTGCTTGCAGGCTTTTACTTTTCATGCGGCGGGAATAGTCAATCAGGTCGGCGGCGTTCACCTGTCCGTCCTGTAAGGCGTTGCGCAAGGCTTTGGCGACTTCGCTCACGCCGCCGGCGTACTGCGGCAGAGAGAGGCTATCCACGATGGCTTTGGCTTCATCGGCGACGACGACCGGCAGTCCGCCCAGGCTCTCGCGGCGGTAACCGAAAAAGGCCTGCGGTTGTAAACGAACGAAGCGGAAGGTGATACCACGCCAGGTAAGCAGGCGTTTTGGGCGGGTCACAGCCAGAAAAACCTGCTGCGGAACTTGTTCGGTGAAACCGTAGAAATGTAGCGCTGACCAGAACGAGACGTAGGAAGGGGTGACAAACTGATTGCCCAGGAAGAGCGGATTAGAGAGGGCTTGCTCCGCGTTCAAGCCAAGCAGGACATACTTGCCGCGCTCCAGACGGGCAACCAGACCGTCGCGTTCCATGCGCGCCAGCAGATGAGAGACGCGGCTGATTTCGAGGCCAAGTAAGGCAGCCAGGGTGCGGCTCTCGAAAGCAAACAGGTCGTGCTCGATGAGCCAACGCGCCGTTGATAATGGCGTGATGGGTTGAGCCATTTTTGCAACAGATTCAATCATTTTCAACAAATATGGTACCCCAGCCGCAGAGAGCTGTCAAGGTACGGCAAAACGACTTGGGCAAATGAGCCACAGCCTGGATTCAGGCGCCCATACAGGCAGGCTCAAGGCTTTTCACGGTGTGATAGCAGAGCAGCCATGAGCAGGCTTTGTAAATCCTAACCAAAGAGCTAAACGCCTGGCAACTTGCTTTCAGGGCCGTCGCAATCTGGAGGGCGTGGTCGGCGGACCTACTCTGTTTCAAACCCATGACTCTTGAACTTTAAGGAGTTACAATTTTCGGTGATGATCCGCACTTTTTCCTCTGGGATTCCGTTGGGAATTTCAACCTCGATTTCGAGAACGATTTTTGCTTTTGCTCCAATCAGGCTGATCAAGTGAATCAGAACTTCATCAGAAATTCTGCCTGCGTCTCTCCCAAGACGAGTCGCGTCCAGTTCGACGCTGCCATGAAAGCGGCGCAAGACAACTTCTCGTGGTGTATCGATACCCTCAAAATCAGGCAATGTGGCAGTCTCTCTTTGCGCATCATTGATTTCACCGCTCGGCGTTTGACCTTCCGGTTTATATAGCGAAGAAATCTCTGCCCTTTTCGCTTCCGCTTCGCGTTGTTTTTTGGCAACTTCTGGCTTGACCAAAACGCTCTCCTGATCCAATATTACCGAAGGAATGCTTCCAGCCACAAGACCCATATAGGTTCCATCACTGCGCACCGCAGAAGCATAGGCAAAATAATCTTCCCAGGTCAACGAACCTACTCCGTTGCGGATGGTCNAAATCAATACCTGTTCATCGCGCAAACGGGAAAGATAAAGGTACTGCGCCATATATCGCCATAATTGTTGCACGCTAATATGGTCGGCATCTTTCCAAAGCCAGCGGTCCAATTCCATGCGGAGTAATGCAGGCGACCATTCGGTGATCAGTTGCTGCTCATTCTTTAATTTCCTGGCTGCGCGGGTTACCAAGTGCTCGCCACCCTGCAGCCGGCTGACCGACCACTCCAGCGGGTTGGTGCCTTCCTGAGTCGGGACGATCAGATGACAGTAGGTTTCCAGCAGGCGAGCCGCGATTGTGTCTTCGTAGTTTTGAATCTGTTTTTCCACCTGCCGCTTCTGGAAAACATCCAGGTTCAATTGCTCTTCATCCTGCTTGATAGAAGTCCACGCCAACCAATTACGCACCGCTTGCTCCAGTTCAAGTAACCTTTCTGCATCGGCCGCCAGAAAAACCAGCATGTTGCGGTACAGGCGCGGACTGTTGCCACGCTGTTCTAAAATCTCACGGGCTGCCTCAAGCGCCTTGCTTGGCTCACTGCGGGGGCGGTGCGCCTGGGAAGGCCCCAAAATCACCAAGCGACAGGCGGCCTCATCCGGCACTTCGCCACTATTTGTCGGGATCGCATGAACGCCAGCAAAATCGCCTCGCTCGCGGCGCACCAGCTCTCTGATGCGGCGGATAATTTCATCTTCAACGATTGCCGCTTTGCGCTCGTATTGGGCAGCCCGATCGGCTGCAAGCCGCGTAATGGTTGGCCGGGTATCAAACCAATACCGACTGGCATCTGAATAGAGATAGGTCAGCTCTTCCGATAAGCGCCGCAGGGCATCTCCAAATACCGCTGCCGACTCGCCCGGTTGAACACAGCCCAGTTTAATGCGCACCTCTTCGATTCCCTGCACTTTCTGGGCGCCTGCCGACGGTGCACTGCCGATAAAAACGGTGCGAGCTACCCGCCTGCAGGCTGAATACCGCCCAAGGCTCGGATTCTCGCAGTCGAGAGCCAGCGGGCGGCTGTTATGGCCATCGATGTCCCGATCAACCACTGCTCCCCAGCCTTCTGGCAGATAGCGAGTCACTTCAAAGCGTACGTCGGTTTTATCCAGCGGCACCGAACTCGGCAGGATCAGCAGCGACCCATCCTGGCGTTCCCAGAGCTCATGAACGATGGCGGCCATCATCCGCAACACNCCGCGGGTGCGCTGGAATCGCTCCAGGGTTGACCAGTCTTCATAGAGCCGGTCAAATAACTCGGGGTGGATTGGATAGGCGGAGATTAGTCGCTTTTCATAATCGGCTTCGCGGCATTCGGAGGGGAATTCGGCGCGGTTTGCCTGATACATCTCGGCAAAGGCGCGGCAGACAGCATCTCGGGCAGCATAATCGCTGACCGGTTGGAATAAGCGCCGGCGCACGATTTCAAAACTTTCGGTCGCCGAGGCAGGCTTCCAAACCGCTTCGACCCGCCCGAAGACGTTGCGAATTCGCTCCAGCGCCGCTCGACCGCCTTCGCCACCAATCTCAATATCGGATTGCGGAATGGCTGCCACTACCATAGCATTCGGAACGGCTTTGGCGGCTTCGGTCAACGCCTGAGCAAAGGTCATGTTGGCATCAAACGAACCGCCCGGCAAATCCTCTTTGCCGTACAACTGGCGGGCATACGCCACCCATTCGTCAATTAATACCAGCACAGGCGCGAACATATCGAACAGGGTGGCTAATTTTTCTGAACCGGGACTGATGCCCCGCTGGTCCTCTTCTGCCACCAGCGCATAGGCTTCCGCGGCTTTGCCAGCCGCGTTGCCAATCTGCCAGGCCATTTCTCCCCATAGGGTGCGAATCTCAATGCCATGCGGCTTTGGCCGCACTTCGGCCGGGCTGAGCTGCGTTCCCACGAGCACGGCGCGGCGGGCAACCGGTAACGCCACCTCGCTACCTTTCAGCCCTTCTGGAACCAGGTTTTCTAATCCGGGCACATCTTGCGGGCGGATTTCCCCGCCGAACAAGTGGTACAAAGCCAGCATGGAATGGGTTTTGCCGCCGCCAAAGTTGGTCTGCAACTCGACGACCGGATCGCCACCAGCCGAAGCCAGCCGCGCCCAGGCTCGCGAGAGCAGACGGATTAATCCTTCCGTCAAATAAGTTCTGCGGAAAAACTCCGCCGGCTCGCGGTATTCCACTTCGGCTTTTCCGGTGATGACCTGGAACAGGTCGGCGGCAAACTCTGCCATTTTATACCGACCAGATGCCACATCCGGGTGCGGAGTGGCAACTTCTCGCCAGGGTTTTAGTCCCTGAGCAACGCCGACCGAGAGAATCTCAGCCGATTTCTTGAGTTCACGCCTTGTTTCGGCTTCAAAGCGCTGGCGCAGCATTTCGCGGCTTAATTCCTGAAGCTCTTCTGCCCCTTGCCCATGCACCATCTCCAGCAAACGCGCCATGGTATCCAGCGCCCGGTAGGCATCCTCAGCGCTGAAGGGCTGTTGATGCGCCCAGGCATTGCGCACTTCGCGTAACTCGCTGACGTAACTGCGCCCGCTATGCCCTAATTCGGCTTTGAAAATGGCGTTCCAGTTTTCCCATAGGATCACCAGCAAAGCCTGGATATCCAGCCTGCCAAAACGTTCTTCAGGTGCAGCGGCACCGCTCAGGGCTTCACGGCCGACGGCGTTTTCCAGCACCCTCTCCACCCCGTTGATCCACCATTGATCTTTGTATGCGCTTTTTAACTGCCTGAGGATATACGGCGCCAGTCCGGCACGCAAGATTTGCAGTCCTTTACCCACTCGTTCGAGATTACTGA
>JGI24185J35167_1001494_pt1 | contig 10652 bp, 9 predicted proteins | sample YNPBryunderm2012_FD_35167 | JGI IMG/M metagenome (IMG submission 35167) | reverse complement strand
GAAGCGATATTGGGGGAGGTGGGTGGGGGTCACACATCAAATTGCCGCGCTCGCTGCGCCCGCTCAAAAGAACATGCCGTGTTGTGTTAATGCCACTCCGAGAGCAGCGTCGCTTGTCAGCGCTGATCAGATACCCCTTTGGGGCAGGGGGTTCGTTGTGCCATTGCGCGGGTTTTCGTTCTTATTTCGAAATCATCTTTTTAAGAAAGTTGCGATTTTAAGCCCAATCGCACCTTCAGCGCAGGCGGAAGACCGAAAGCACTCTGGCGTTCCCCAGCCGCAGGGTGAAAATCTCATCGTTATAGGGATAATCCTGCGGATGCCAGCGGTAATTGGTGATGAAGTAGTCGGCTTCTTCGATGTTTTGCATGAAATTCAGCCGTCCGGCCTGATCGGGCGGCAGAATTGCGGCGTTGGCCTCGCCGGGAAAATTGGCAGCATAAATGTTGATGAGCGGACGCTGGTCATGCTCCAAAATTGCTTCCAGCCCGCGCCGGTAGGTCAGCCCCCAGTAGTCCATGTCGAAACGCATTTTGACCGTCTGCATATCCGGCCCGGCCAGAGGGTTGAAGTACAGGTTCTGATAGGGGTGGTGCGCCGCCATCCAAAGCGCTGCCGGAGCGAAAATGACGGCTGCCAGGATAACCGTCAGCGGCAGGTTGAGCGTGTTGTTGCCAATCCGCCGCCGGATTGTGCCGGAAAACCAATCCCAGCCGGCGGTGGCAAAAATCAACAAGGCCGGGTAAATGAAAAACATTTGCCGCCAGGCATCATATATCGGCGCTCCGCGCACAGCCACCGCTCCCAGCGGTAATCCCAGCCAGAGGGCTGCCAACATCAAAGGCGTGCTTTCCACCGCCAAAAGGCTCTTCGGACTGTGCAGCCACTGCCAGATTGCCCTGCCAATGCCCGTCAGAATCAGCAAAAGGCAGGGGATGGGGGTGGTGATGCCGATCCAGACCGGCAGGTAATGCCAGGGCAGCGCCTGCGGCGAAAGAAAATGCCCCATGTAAAGGACGGAGGCAAAATGCGGAAAATTGGCCATGATCTCGAACGCCTGCGGGATTTCGGTGAGCGGCTCGCGCCAGAAAACCGGGTAAAACAGGAAGGTCAGCCCTGCAAAAATCAGCAGATAGACCAAACCATGCCCGGCTGCCCGGCGCAGCGGCAGCCGCCCGGCCAGCACATCCCGCCCCATCATCAGCGCGGTGAGAGCGACGAGGAATACCCCCGGCAGACGAATGCCGGTGGTGACCGCCGAAAACAGCCCCGCCAGCAGAACCCGTTGGAAAGATGGATTTTTCAGGTAGTACTGCAAAGCCGCCGCTGCCCAGATAACCGCCACCATGAACGGAATATCCTTGCTGTTATAAAAGGCATCGGCAAAGATGCGCGGACTGAACACCAGCAAACCCGCACCGAACAATGCCAGCCAGCGGCGGGGAAAGACCCTCTCCAGCAGCAGATAAAAGCCGATGACCCCTGCCCAAAAAGCAAGAAAGGTCAAACGGTGGCGGCTGATGAACATTGAGCGTGGAGAGGTTTGATCCATGAACCGCACCAGAAACATCTCGAACAACGGCCCGTAATGACGATCTTTCAATTCCAGTAAAGCCGGGTCGGCGTGAACCACATAACGGTAATTCTTGATGCCAATGTCCACTTGAATTGGCTCATCCCATGAAATGCCGTAATCTGCCGCAAGGTGCAAGCCGGCCGCTAAAAAGACGGCCATCAAAAGCCCAAAGACGAGCCGCGGCGGGGTTAGCAGACGCTGTAGGCGATTCATTTCCCTTACCGTCCAAAAATCAGGTGAAACCAGCCGCTGAGCCGGTTGAACAGGATTGGATTGTGTTCTTCAAACAATTGCTCACCGGCAGCAAACCCACCCAGCAAGCCAACCGCCAGCCCGTAGCAGGCCAGCGCCACCATCACGGCGGTCAACAACGGGCGCAGCCAGCGGCGGGAGCGCAGTTCGGCTTGCAGCCAGAGCAGGGTCAGCCAGGCAGAAAGCGAAAGCAGCGGCACGATTTCGATTTGAAAACGCATGGATGGAAAAAAGTACAGCAAAAGGATGAAGGTTTGTGCCAGTCCGCTGCCCAGCAACGCCAGCAGCAGCCAGCCTTCAAGCGGAAGTGACCCGCCTTTAGCGGCGGCGGTTAAGCCGCTGCGGCTCAGGCACGGACGCAGCCAGCGCCACAGCAGCACTATACCGCCCGGCAGGATGACCAGCAGCGGGAAGACGCTCAGCCAGCCGGCCTGCGATTCGTGGGCAATATAATGCTCCGGCAGACGGATGAAAGAAGGCCAGCGGGTTTCGGGAATGAAAGGCACAAAAACGAACGGAAATTCGGCCTGCCAGATGGGTGGGCGCAGCAGATAATGGTACAGGTTGGGAAGCAGGTAACGGGTCGAAAACACCCACGAGCGTTGCGGAGGATAACCGGGAATGCCCAGCTGGTAACTCAACCCGCTTTCCAGGGGGTTGCCGAATCGGGCAGTGTTGTAGGCCATCAGCAAGCCGATGCTGAAGAGGATCGGCAGGGCAAAGGCAGCGCTGGCGGTGAGAAAGGAACTCATCCGCCCGCCAAACCGCACGCGGTTCAGCCAGAGCACCAGCACTACCAGCCAGAATGCCGAAACCAGCAGCGTCATCCGGCTGCCGATTGCCAGCCCCAAAGCCGCTCCGGCAGCCAGATACCATCCCACCGCAGGCTTGGGTTTGATGACGGCTTCCAGCAGGGCAGCAACCCCGACTAGCAGAAAAAACTGCCCGCCCAGAACGGCCGCCTCATACACGCCCGGCCGGCCGGTTGGCCAGAGCAGATAAAGGTTCAGGCTGATTGCCGGCAGAAAGACCAGCAGGTAGCCGGCCCTGAGCGGGGAAGGCACAACCTGCCACAGTCGGTAGGCAATCCATGGCAGCAGCCCGGCAATGCCCAGCAAAAATCCAATCGCTAAAACCTGATCCTCGATGACCCGGTTAACCACACTTTTGACTGCCGCCAGCACCAGCGCCGGGGTCGGGCCCCAGTACAGGTAGAACCTGCCCTTGTAGTAGGAAATATCCCACAAATAGCGCGCATCCTGACGGTTTTCATACGGGTAGGGGTCGGGGATGCTGCGTAAAGATTCATCCGGCTGTTCCAACAGTGCCAGCTGCCCGTGGCGGAAGGCTTCCGCCAGGCGGTCATAGTAGGTGTGCGGATAAGAAAACCAGCGGGTAAAAGTACCGGCAGTGGCATACCCCATCACCGCCGCTAGCGAGAAGAGGATTGCAACGGTCAGGGCAAACCGCCGGCGCCGTTCGTGGGTATTGAAGGCGGGCAGACGGTACAACCCGGTGGTAAAGCGGCAAACAGCGCGGTAGAGCGGCGAGGCTTTCAAGCCGGTAAGCCAGCCCAAAACCAGTGCTTCCAACCGTTTCAAGTGCAGGAGTACCCGCTCGGCGCGGTACACCAGCGCGGCGCANNCTNCGAGGANGANACCCCCNNNGAAAAGCGCATAGCGTCCTGTGCCCCAGCCGGGGTCGTTATCCAGTCCAATCTGCTCGGCCAATACGGCAACGCCGAGCAGAATCAGCCCTGCTGTAAAAATGAACCCGGCCCAAACCCGACGCATCAAAGTAATTCACCCGAAAAGGATTTCAGCGAGCGGAATTATAACACCCCTGTTCAGCCCCTTTGTTGCCGGTGGTTTTCCTGCCGCCCCGTTTCAAAAGGACATGTTTGCGTTACTCCGAACGCAGCGGTACGTACCCATGCCGAAGGGAATCTCCTTCACCCAATTGTTGATATCTTAGCCGCTTTGTGTATGCGATGCCATTCATCACCAAGGTGCAAAGACGCAGAGAAGAAAAAAGAGAATCCTTGGCGTCCTGGCGATAAATCTTTTTTAACGTGTAAAGCCATGTAATTCCTCGCTTGCTCATAAGGACATAGGACGGTTAATGTCACGCCGAGTGCAGCGACACTCACCAGACCTGATAAATTGCCCCCTCCTTCGCCTCCCCCAATATCGCGAAAGCGAAATTGGGGGAGGTGGGTGGGGGTCACACATCAAATTGCCGCGCTCGCTCAAAAGGACATGCCGTGTGGTTATAATGCAACACCGAAAGCAGCGTCGCTTGCCAGCACTGATCAGATACCCCTTTCGGGCAGGGGGTTCGTTGCGCTGCTGACTGGGTTTTGCGCTTATTCCGAACCGACTTAAATCAATACGGAGAGGGGCGGTAACCCGCCTCTCTCCGTATAATGAACCGCTTTGTCTACCCCTGCCGATTCAGCTGCCAATCAGTTTTTGACGCTGAAAACGGTGCAAACAGGCTGCCAACAAAGCGGCATCGGCAATCAGCAAAAGTCCCCCGCCCAATGCCATCACCGTGCTCAGGTTGAGGGTTGCCAGCCGCGCGCTCAACTGGATTTTGATTTCCTCCGGCAGAAATTGAATGGAAAACATGGGCACAAACCACACCAGCAGCATGACCGCGCTCAGTTTTTGATAAGCCTGCCGGGCAGTTTTGGATGTCAGCGAGACCAGCACACCCAAAGCAGAGATTAACAAAGCGGCCAGCAGACAAAAAACCAGCCCGGCCAGGAAAACGCTGGCGGAGTAAAACCGCCAGCCCTGCTCGGCGAAAGCCAGATTGACGGTGAGAGCCCCCAGCAGCAGACTGGAAAGCATCACCCCCAACGCATACAGCACGGCAGCCGCAATCTTGCCCAACACAATCACTCTGTCCGGCAGGCGGCTGGCAAGCAGGGTTTCCAGCGTGTGTCGTTCGCGTTCACCAGCGATGGCATCGGTAACCATGCCGAGCGCCAGAAAGACCGGCATCCATGTCCAGATCAACACCAGCAGAGGGGTGGTAAGCCACTCGCGGCCGCTCTGCAGGGGCATGAAAATACCCAGCAGCGCAAGGATGATCAACAAACTGAACAGCCCCGAACGCGCACCCCCGCGCGCCAGGAACATTTCTTTCCATTCTTTCCAGACCATGGTATACAAATCAAGCAACATGTTCTTCCTCCAGCAAATTCAAAAAAGATTCCTCGAGCGAAGGGCTGCTTTTGCGCACTTCTTCAATTTGAGCACCCTGTTCCAGCAACAGGCGTACCAGCGCCGCGCTCTCCGCCTGTTCGTGGAGGGTAATTTCAAGGTGATCGTTGACCCGCCGGGCTGTCTGAACCTCAGGTTGGCGCAAGAGATTTTGCAGCAACCCATCCCCTAAACCGCGTCCAAATACTTCCAGGCGGGGTTTACTGGCACGCAAACGCAGCGAGTCTGGGCTGCCCTGCGCCAGCAGCTGGCCATTGCGAATCACGGCTACCCCGGCGCACAGTTTTTCTGCTTCGCTCAGGTTGTGGGTGGTGAGGAAGATGGTAATGCCTTCCTGCTCGACCATCTGAAGCAAGTCCTCCCGCAAAGCGGCGGCGGTTGGCACATCCAGGCCGGCGGTAGGTTCATCCAGAAAGACCAGCGCCGGGCGGTGCAACAGCACGCGGGCGATGGCCAGTTTTTGTTTCATCCCGCGGCTCCATTCGCCAACGGCTTCTTTGCGCCTTTCCCACAGTCCCAATCCTTCCAGCAGTTGTTGAATGCGTGCCTTGCGGGCGGCGGCATCCATGCGCCAGATGCGGGCGTAAAATTCGAGGTTATCCTCGGCGCTCAGTCTTTCGTACAGGCCGGCATGCTCCAGCAAAGCGCCGCACCGCTGCCGGACGGCTTCACCCTGCTGGAGCGGATCCATACCCAACACCCGCACCTGTCCGGATGTGGGCGGCAGCAACCCCAGCAGTAAACGAATGGTGGTGGTTTTGCCGGCGCCATTCGGCCCGAGCAGACCAAAAATTTGACCGGCGGGAACCTGCAGGGTGAGATGATCCACGGCGCGCAGGCTGCCAAAGTCGCGGGTCAATTGGTCGGTTTGAATGGCAAAAGTACCCATTTCCTACTCCTCTGATTGAGAACTGATTTGATTAATCCAGCGTTTCATTTGTGTCAGATATTGTTCCAGTGCGGCTCTGCCCTGCGGCGTCAGCGCCACCAGCGTCAGCGGCAGTTTGCCGCGGAAGGTTTTTTCAATTTGAACGTAGCCGCTATTTTCCAGTTTGCTGAGGTGTGCCGAAAGATTGCCTTTGGTCAGCCCGCTTTCGCGCTGCAGATAGAGAAAGTCGGCTTTTTCGACAACGGCCAGCAGGCTGACGATTGCCAGACGGGCCGGCTCGTGCAGCAAGCGGTCAATTTCGCTCCAGGCAGGCAGGTTTTCTTCGCTCATGGCTGATCCTCATGCCCGGCAGGCGGCAGGGGATTATTGCGCAGGTATCGGATCAGCGTCAGCGCACCGCTCACCAGAAAACCAGCGCCCAATCCGCCAAAGAACAGCACCAGATCAAAAGGTTGCGGCAGGGCAAGCCAGCTGCCGAGCAGCCCAATCACCGTCTGCCAGACTGCCAGCAGGTAAAAGCGCACCAACCCAACCTGAATGCCAATCAGTACAATGAGGAGAGCGGTGAACAGGCCGGTTACTGCGGGTAACAGCCGTTCCGCCTGCGCAGCGCCCAGCAGACTGCTCAGCAGCGTGACAGTGACGGCAGTCCCCAGGGCAATCCCGGCGGTGCGGAAACGGCGCGAGGGCCTGGGGCGTGGATAGATGACCAGACCCGTGCGCGGATAGGTGAGGCGCTCTTTGAGGCGTTGTACCCNTGCGCGGGCAATCACGGCCCCGCCAATCANCACCAGCGGCAGCACCACTGCTGAAAGAAGNCCNTGCCACTCGGGTGGAGAAAAGCGGGCAATGGCCAGATTCAGCAGCGCCAGCAGCAAGATGACCGACCCGCCGGCCAGCTCGGAAAGTCCGTCTTCATACCAGTAGCGGCGGGTACGTTTTTGCATCGAATCTAACGGGGATTTCATCGTTCCTCTTTTTTTATAAACTGGTTTGTATCACAAACTAGTTTATAATATTTCTTGTATTTTGTCAATAATCAGAGAGGGGATTCCCGTCAGCACGGGTGGGTGTTGCTGCGCGCGGAGGGGCATGGCCTGACATTGTGAAAAAAGATTGATTGCCAGGACGCATAGGTTGCTTTTTCCCCTCTTTGCGCCTTCGGGTTGAACGTCGTTGCATTCGCAAGTATCTAAAGTGAACATCAAGGCCTATCCTTTTCAGCGCCCGCCGGCTGTGGTTTAACCGTTTTCGACCCGGAGAAAGCCATGATAACCGCAAGCGCAAGGGTTGACGATTTTGGGATTCTTGCTATAATTGGGGTGCGTTCGAAAACTGCGGGCGTGGTTCAGTTGGTAGAACGTCTCCTTGCCAAGGAGAAGGTCGTGGGTTCGAGTCCCATCGCCCGCTCTCTCAATCCCCTTACGAGGGGATTTTTTGTTTAGCGCAGCAAACGGCCGAACTGCTCCTGCAGGTGGAACGGCTGGTGTGCGGTGAACCAGCGGCGCAGGGCATTCACCGCCTGCCGCGCGCGGCGGCGCTCGCCTTCATCCAGGTTGAGGGCGGTAAATTCATCCTCATCCAGCAGCAGGCTGCTGCCATCCGGGTAAACCAGCAAGTCCAGCGCCAGGTCCACATACTCCACCTGCCCGTTCAGCAATTGTGCCGGACGGGTGATGTTGCAGTACCAGCCCTTCAGCGCATCTCCCTCACGGTGGTGAATTTCAAAAATGTTGTACCAGCGGTGGGTGAAATAGGCTTCCACAAAACGATCCCCCTTACAAAGCCAGATGCCGTGAAACAGGCGGTCTTCGCGGTCAAAGTAGGCCTGCAGCAGCACACCTCGCGCGGCGCGCTGCAACACCTCACCGGTGTAACGCCAGACTTCCCGACCGCTGGTATCCTGCTTGATCACCGCAACGGTTTCAGACATCCCCCACCCCGCTTGCTTCACGCAGGCAGTACAGGGCATCGGCATGAACGGCCAGCCGCCCCTGCCAGCCAACCGCCAGCGGTTGGCGCACATGAAAATACAGGCTGATGCCGCCGCTGTACAGGGTGATGCGGTAATCCTCACCGCGGAAGATGACATCTTTGACCTGCGCAGCAAAGGTGTTGACCCCTTCATCGGCAGCAGCGCCCGCCAGCCCGCCCGGACGCAGCAGCAGGGTGACCGATTCCCCCTTTGGCGGTACACTGCTGCAGGATAGGGGTTGGAAGATGCCCAAATCGGTTTGCACCGTCAGGGGATGCGATTCGATGACGCGCCCGCGCAGCAGATTGGTCAGCCCCAAAAAGCGCGCCACCCAGAGGGATGCCGGGCTTTGCACCACCTCGGCCGGCTGCCCGCTTTGCGCCACCTGTCCATCGTGCAGCAGAATCAGGCGGTCGGCAATCGTAAAGGCCTCTTCCTGATCGTGGGTGACGTAAATGGCCGGTACGCCGCTTTCATGCAGTACCTCCCGCAAAAATTGCCCCAGTTCTTCCCGCAGGGCGCGGTCGAGCGCGCCTAACGGCTCATCCAGCATCAACAGGCGTGGATGGGGTGCCAGCGCGCGCGCCAGCGCCACCCGTTGCTGCTCGCCGCCGGAAAGATCGGTGACCCGCCGGTTGGCAAACTGGTTCAGGTTGACCCGCTGCAGGACTTCCCGCACACGCTGCTCAATTTGTGCGGACGGCAGATTCTGCATGCGCAGCCCAAAAGCGACATTCTGCGCCACGCTGCGGTGCGGAAAAAGGGCATAATCCTGAAACATCAGTCCAAAGCGGCGCTCATGCACCGGAACGCCGCGTAAATCGTTGCCCTGCCACAACACCCGTCCGCTTTCGGCTTCTTCCAGCCCGGCGATGATGCGCAGCAAGGTGCTTTTTCCGCTGCCGGAAGCCCCCAGCAGGCAGACCGTTTCACCGGCGGCTACCTCAAAAGATACCCCGCGTAACAGCGGCTGGCCTTCGTATTGTTTGTGGATATTCTCGACGGTCAGCATTGTCCCTGTTTATACCATGAACTTTGCTCAGCGGGAGCCTTCCTCCGGCAGGCGCACCCGCTCCAGCACGGCAATGCCCAGCCCGCATACCACCAAAAGCAGGGTGGACATGGCCAGCGCCTGCCCGTAATTCAACCCGCCCGGCTGACTGATGAAGCGGAAAATTGCCACCGGCAGGGTGGGGTATTCGGGGCGGGCGAGAAAACTGGTGGCGCCAAATTCGCCCAGCGAGATGGTAAAGGAAAAAATGGCAGCCACCAGCGCAGCCCGCGCCAGAATGGGCAAATCCACCTCCAGCCAGACGCGCAGCGGCGAAGCCCCCAGCACGGCGGCCGCCTGACGCAAATTGAGCGGGATGGAGTTCAGCACCGGTGTGAGGGTGCGCACCACAAACGGAAACGCCACCAGACTGTGCGCAATGGGGATGAGCAGGGGGAAGGAACGCGCTTCCAGCGGCGGGCGGTTGAAGGTGAGAATGAAGCCCAGCCCCAGCGTGACCGCTGAAGCGCCCAGCGGCAGCATCAGCAGGGGATCGAGCAGGCGGTTGAGCGGAGAGCGGCGGCTGAGCGCGGCGGCCGCCGGCAGCCCCAGCCCGAGCGAGATGCCCACCGTCACCGCGGCGTAAAACAACGAATTGCGCGCCGCCTGAATGGGCGGCACATAAAACAGCGAACCGCGCCGGTTGATGAACAGCTCGCGGTAGTAATCCAGCGTCAGGCCGCTTTCAAATGTGCCGCGCTGACCGCGGGCCGGCTCAAGACGCGCCACCGAGCGGGCGGCCAGGGCTGCCAGCGGCAGCACCAGCAGCGTGAACAGCATCAGCACCACCGCCCCAACCAGCGCTTTCTGACGCAGGCTGCGCGGATGGGCAGCTCCCTCGCCGCGCAGGCGGGGGGTGAGCGGGATGTTCAGCCGCGAGGCAACCCGCGTGTACAGCACCGTCAGCAGCAGGGTGCACAGCAGCTGCACCAGCGAAAGCAGCCCGGCCAGCGGCAGGTTGAGCAGGTGCAGCGCCTGAATGTAGATTTCCACTTCCAGGGTGGCAAAGCGCGCCCCGCCCAGCAGCAGAATCACCCCAAAACTGGTGAAGTCGAACAGAAACACCAGCAAGGCCGCTGCCAGCAGCGCCGGGCGCAGCAAGGGCAGGGTCACTTCACGAAAGGCGCGCCAGGGTGAAGCCCCCAGCACGCGCGCGGCTGCTTCCAAACGCGGGTCGAGCTGCTCCCAGGCGCTGCCCACTACCCGCAGGACGATGGTGGTGTTGTAAAAGACATGCGCCAGTAAAATGGCGGGCAGCGAATTGAGCAGATTCAGCGGCGGGGNGGGCAGGTTGAACCACTCCATCGCCAGCAGGTTGAACCAGCCGCGCGGGCCGATCAGTGCGTTAAAGGCGGCTGCCACCACCACGGTCGGCAGGATGAACGGCAGGGTGGAAAGCAAACGCAGCAGCCGCTTGCCGGTAAATTCAAAGCGTGCAAACACGTATGCGCCCGGCAGGCCGACCAGAACGGTCAGGAGAGTGGACAGCGCCGCCTGATAGAATGTAAAAACCAGCGCGCGCAGCAGGCGCTCCCCGGCGGTTGGGCTGAGACCGGTTTGCAGCAACCCCTGACCGGCTACTCCCAAAATCCGGCCGAGCGGCAGGAAGAAGAAAACCAGCAAAAAGACCAGCGGCAGCAGCCACAAAGCCGGCGCCTGCCAGACGGCAGGCGCCGGCG
>JGI24185J35167_1001491_pt1 | contig 10661 bp, 7 predicted proteins | sample YNPBryunderm2012_FD_35167 | JGI IMG/M metagenome (IMG submission 35167) | reverse complement strand
CTTAGAACACGCCTAAGTAGCCCCCGGGTGAAAGTTCTCCTCAGTAGAGTCCTATGATGCGGGGGATATGCCAGAGGTTCTGGTAGAAGGGACTCCAGCGGCCGTACTTAGCCTGGCCGATCTCGCGCTTCCAGAAGTGGAGGCTGACAGCTGGGTACAGATAATACCATTTCTAAAGACACAGCTTCTTCATCTCCTCTGCAAGCCCCCCCTCTTCCCCTCGCCTTAGCCCCTCTGCCTGCAAGGCTCCAAGGCTCCCCCTTTTTCCACGCCTCCTGCACAAGTGGAGGGGCCGGGAATGGAGCCCCTCCTGCCAGCGGGAGGGGCTATTGATAGCNGCACCCTAAGCTACCTGCCCCCGCACTCAGGCTGACATCAGCTGAAACACCTTTTTCCGNCTGGTGTGACCCCGAATGAGCGCAAGGCGGGAGGGCGCCACCGTTAGCGCCTCAGCCAAAAGGCGCTGCACGGCCTTATTAGCCGCCCCGTCGGCGGGCGCTTCGGGCACCCAGACTTCATACCTATTATCGCCGCGCAGCTCTATGCGGCGTTGGCGAGCACGAGGATGAACGTACACCGCTATGTACTTTCCGCTCACGGCTCCGTGTAGGTAATAATCAACGAGTCGCCTTCCCGAATCTCATCCGAGGTGAGGCGATTCAGCGCCCGAAGCTGCTCTATCATCACGCCGTACTGGCGAGCGATGCCATAAGGGTTTCGCCTTTCTGGACTTTGTGGATGCGGGCACGGGGAAGCTTCGGACGTTGGGGCAACTCCGCCCGGATGCGCGGATCATCCAAGAAGAACCGCCGCATCTCCTCGGGCGTGAGGTCCCGGCGCTTTTTCTCGTATGCCAGGTCAATTAGCGCCTGCTCGTTGGGCAGAACCTGGTACAGTTCAATGGTATTTTTCGGGCCGGGTACGGCTAAAAGCTTGCCATCCGGCGAAAAAGCTGGCCAGAAAGCAATGTGCGGCGGGAAGGGATACTCTGCGAGGCGCTGGAAGGTATGGGCATTCCAGAGGATGGCCTTTTGATCGGTGCCGATGGAGAGGATATGCAGGCCTGAGGGGCTGAAGGTGACGGCATAGGGAATCCCTTTGTGGCCTTTTTCGGAGAAGATCGCGAGGAGTTTGCCGGAGGGGATTTCGTACAGGCGCAGGAGGGAATCGGCGGCGGCGATGACGACCCGGTCGCTCGTCGGCGCAAAAGCCGCTGCCTGCAGCGCATGGCGTGCCCCCGTAAGCCGGGCCAGGAACTGCCCCGCCCAGTCATAATAAGCCGCTGTGCCATCCACACTGAGCGTTAGCACGCCTTGCTGGTTGGGTGGGAGAGCGAGGACCGTGATAGGCTGAGGGTGGGCATTTATCCGTAAAGGTCTGGGGCTTGTAGGGCTGGAAAGGTCCCAGAGGGTCAGGGCACCGCTACGGGTAGCCGTAGCCGCATGGCGGCCATCCGCCGTAATGACCCCATACAAAACCTCCGAATCGTGTGGTAGCACCGATAGCAGCTCGCCGGACGGACCTCGGTATAGCCTGGCCGTCTTATCGAGCGAGGTGGTGAGAATCAAGCTGGCATCCTTTGTCAAAGCCACACAGGTCAGGTCATCTTTGTGGCCGGTGAGGTGGGCCACGGCGCTGCCCGTAGAAAGGTCCCATACCCGAGCAGAAAAGTCCTCCGCATACGAGACCAGATACCTGAGGTCTTCGGAGAAGTAGACGCGGTCAACAATGTGGGAGTGGCCCCGCAGGACTTCCTTTGAGGTACCGCTCGTCGTATTCCAGAGGCGGATGGTTTTATCCCAGGAGCTGGTGGCGAGGGTTTTGCCATCGGGGCTAAAGGCGGCATATACCACGCGGTTTTTGTGGCCGATGAGACGTTTGAGGGGTTTGGGTTGCAGAAGGCGGTCCATGGCCAAGTAGAGGGCGGCTTCGGCCTCGGCGACGAAGGGACGTTCGTTCGGATCACCCACATGGCGGGGAAGCGCCGCCAGGGCTAAAAGCTGCCCCACTTCTGGGTGGCCTTTTTTCGTTTGCTCTTCGGAGAGGGCCGCTAAGAAAAGCGACTGGAGGATGAGGGCCTTGTTGCGTTCTAAGAGGGCGAGGCGAGTCTGATACTCAGCCTGGGCCTGGTTGTATTCGGCGTTGAGGCGGGAAGCGTCGGCGATACGGGTTTGGTTTTCGGCGATGCGCTGCTGCAGAAGGGCTTTTTCGCGTTCGATTTCGGCGATGCGGCGCTGGGTCTCAGCGATCTGGCGCTGACGCTCGGCATTATTCCGCTCAGCTTGGGCGACTTGGGTCTGGTACTCTGCGATGAGCTTCTGCTGCAGGGCAATGAGCCGTTCTCGCTCCGCGATAAGCTGCTGGCGGCGGGCCTCAGCGGCGTTGCGTTCGGCTAAGGCTTTCTGCTCAAGGGCGATTTGAGCCTGGCGGCGAGCTTCGGCCTCCTGCCGAAGAGCCTCTTGCCGCTGGATATTGGCATAGTACAGCGCCACCAGACTCAAAAGCAGAAGGAGCGATATTACCGCCAGCGCTAAGAGAAGTAGCCGCCGGTTGCGCTCGATCCGTGCCTTACTGCGAGTAAGGTACAAGTCTATCGCTTCCTTGAGCGCAAAGGCCTGCCGAATCGGCGGGACATCCGGAAGAAGCTCCTCCTTGGGGATATAGCGCCGAATCCAGGCGGCATTCGGCTGAACCCTATAGTACCATTCGGCAAAGTACTGATACCCCCCACCTGTCAGGAGGAACTTCGGTGACTGCCCAGCCGCAATCCACCGCTGCACTTGGAATTTCAGCTCTTTGAAGAGGCGGGCGCTCTGGGCTTCGGCTTCGGCCCAGCGGATGAGCCGATCCCAGTTTCGGATGAGCGCCTCGTGGGAAATCGTCAGCGTGTCATTGGGGCTGAGCTCGGGCGATTCACCCGGTTCTAAATAGGGCTGTAAAAAGCTATTGGTAGTTTCCCGGAAAAGTGCCGCTACACGGGCGACAACATGATGGTCTATCTGACTCTGGCCCAGGATGTCTGTAATTTCTTGTAAGGTCATCCTGGCGCGCACGCCACGCCCTTCATCCAGCCGTGTAAGCGAAACGAAAATGGTCTCGGTGATTTTCTGCAGGAGAGCGAGGGGGAGGGTTTCGCCGTAGCGCTGTTCGTAAAGGCGGTCTAAGCGGTTGTAGAGGGTTTCGGCGTGGGTATTGAGGACGTTTCGCAGGCGCCCCTGCTGGTAGAAAGCCGCTTCCTCAGCAGGCAGCGTGGCCAAGTATTTCTCAAAGAGGGGGCGATCGGTCTCGGGTAGTTTGTGCGGGGCCAGGCCGCCCACCAGCGCATAATGGAGCAAATCCATCGTTTCCTTCCCCTCTCGGGCGGCATGCCAGATGCGATGCAGGGCATGCTGGAGAACGGGCAGCTGGTCAATCCCATCGCCCAGATCGTTTAGCAGCCGCTGGGTGAGCCGGGCCGTAATCGGGTCACCATTATTTTCTGCCGGCTTCTCAATCACTGCTTGAAATTCCTCCCGAGTAAGCCGCGGCACGAAGTACGTGCTTTCACCTATCAGCTCAGCAAACCCATGAAACGCCACACATTGCCCGATATAATCCGAGCGCATCGTAAAGATCACCCAAATGGGTAGGTTATCCCGCTGGGCGAGGCGAATCGTCTCCGAAAGGAGGTTGACAGTGATCTGGGCCAGGGGCGAAGCAACGCCACCGACATAGTTTTCTTCGTTGGTGAAGAACTCCTCAAACTGGTCTACCAGGATGAGGAGGTTGGCGCCCTGGCGGAGGCGCTTGGATTTTTCGGCATCGGGGAGGCTGAGGAATTCGGGGCTGGTGGGGTCTACGAAAGCCGAGGAACTCTTATAGAGGTCTACGAGGGCCGAGAAGCCGTAAGTGAGGCGCTCTTCCACGGTGGCGGGGTTGCTAAAACCGAGGGCGGCGGCAAGACTCTGGGCGAGGTTGGTGAGAGGACGTTTTTCCGGGCGGAGCGTGGCGATAGCCCATCGGGGGTAAGGCGACGGCAGACGATTGGCGCGCAGGGCTGGCAACATCCCCGCAAAGACCAGCGAGGACTTCCCATCCCCACTGGCACCAGTTACCATGATAAATTTCTTTTCAGCCAGCTGGCTGAGGAGCTTATCCACATGGCGCTCCCGCCCGTGGAAGAAGAGCGCATCTATCTCTTCAAAGGGGCGCAGGCCAATGTACGGGCACAGGCGGGGGCTATCGGGCCAGGTGGAGGCGTGTCTGGCTATCTGGAAAGCCGCTTCAATAGCTGGGGCCAGCTCGGAGGCGGGCCGTAGCTCCAGGCGAATGTTGGGAACTTTCAGGTGGAGGTGGCGGTTACGGGCAGGCTCGGGCAGCCCTAACAAAAGAATGGGCGTTGGCTGTGAGAGCCCGCCCCCGCTTTTCCAGAGGTAGGTAGCGGAAGCTACCGCCCAGTCCCCCGCCTCCTCAAAGAGAAACACCACCAGCCGACTCTCCCGATAGAGCCGTTCCGCTTCCCGATAGTCCTCTACGGCATTTTCGGGTCGAAAGGCGAGCGTTTGCGTGCGGTACTTCTCCGAAAGCCCCTCAATAAGCTGATAAAAAGGTTCCGCATCCTGAATGTTGTGAATGAAGGCAATGTCGTAGAGTTTGACGGCCTGGCGGGCTTCTACGGCTTCCCGGAGAAAGGCGTGGATCTCCTGGATCAGGAGGGGAAGGCTCTGGGTGCGGGTGAGCATGACGCGAGGAGTGAGGGTATTCTCAATGTGGGTCAGAAGCTCACGGGCCTCCAAGTCCATGGGGCTCTGCTCATCAATGGGAGCCCAGACGATTAGCCGAAACCGGGGGGAAGCCTGCGATAGCAGTGTATCATACTGCAAGCGCAGGAGGGAGGCGCCAGCATCGAGCTTGGGACCGGCATCACCCCCCACAATGAGCAGGGCCGCATCGTATGTCCGAGCTACCTCTTGCCAGAGCCGAACCAGACTCTCCCCCTCCGGAAGGGGGGGGCGACTGACCGAGTACCCAGCATTCTGAAGCATGATGGACAAAAGGTCTCGCTGGGCTGACTCCCGTTCACTCGTGAAGCCCAACCACATGGAAAAGAGCTGGACCTCCGCTCCAGATACCATAGCGGAAGTTCCCCCCTCAGCATGCATAATGGCAAATTTACGCAAAAAGCCTGAATCTCTCTCTGCGCGTCTTGACTACCTGCCTTTTTAAGCTACTTACCCGCTTGCGAGGGCCTATCCCAGAGGAGGATAGCCGCTCTTAGAGGGGTTTCTGAGCTATGGGGTTGTGGGGGTCTTGGCTGAGGCTGCGCCGGATGGCATCTAATAAGCCATTCACGAAGCCAGCGCTCCGGGCCGTGCCATAGGTTTTAGCGATCTCAATCCACTCATTTAGCGTAACCCGGATTGGAATATCGGGGAAGTTTAGCATCTCGTACAGGCCACACAGCAAAATGCACTTATCCACCATGAAAAGCCTATCCCATGTCCACCCCACCAGATGTTTTTCAATCAAGCCACGAAGTTGGGGGAGATTTCGCACAGTGCCGAAAAACATTTCTCTTAGGAATTCGGCATTGTGTGGAGCTTCTACTTTTGCCGCCTCGTGGAGCTCTTCCAAAAGGTAGGCAAAAACTTCTTCGGCTGGGGTTTCGCTCACGAGATGCGCATACAGGGCCTGCATAACCCGTACCCGCAGCTTGTGGCGGGAGATGATGACAGAGGTGGACTCTTGCGTGGTCTCCTTACTGAGGTTTTCCTGGTTCGTCATAGTTGGGGATGAAGTCTGGGTTAGGCCAAAGATAAGGCAGATGGCTGATGGAAGGTGCGCACACGTAAGCCCGCAATAGCCCGGATGCGTTCCTGGGCGAGCTGCATAGCGGCTTCGTGGGGGGTAATGCCGCGCTTTTCTGCCGCCTGGTATACATCCAGAAGGGCCTGATAGATATANTCCGTCCGGGCCAGCGCCCGTTGCCGATTGTAGCCTTCCAGCTCGGTGTAGACGTTGATAAGCCCCCCAGCGTTGATNAGAAAGTCAGGGGCGTAAAGGATGCCCCGCCCGGCTAAGCGCTGACTATCAGCCTCTTCATCAGCGAGCTGGTTATTGGCGGAGCCGACGATGGCGGCGCACTGGAGGTGGGGAATGGTACTTTCANTCAAGACGGCCCCCCGGGCGCAGGGCGCCAGAATATCCACCGGCTGCTTGTACCACTCGTCAGGGGCGACGGCCTGTACCTTGTAGCGTCGTGCTGCTTCTTCCAGCTGGGCGGCGCTGAGGTCTGTCGCCAGCAAAACCGCCCCTTCCTGATAGAGTCTCTCGGCTAATGCCCAACCTACCTTTCCCAGCCCCTGAATGAGGATCCGCACCCCCTGCAAAGACTCAGTTCCTGTAAGCTTCTTCCAGGTGGCCTTCATCGATAGGTACACGCCATAGGCGGTTACGGGCGAAGGGTCCCCACTCCCGCCCATTTCCTCCGGCAAGCCCGTCACATGGCGGGTTTCCATCCGGATATAGGTCATGTCCTTCACCGATACGCCCATATCCTCCGCCGTGATGTAAAGCCCATTCAGACTCTCCACAAACTGCCCGAAGCGCCGCAGAAGGGCTTCATTTTTGAGAACCAAGGGATCGCCAATGATGACCGATTTGCCGCCGCCTAAGTTCAGCCCACTAATGGCGGCCTTGTAGGTCATACCCCGCGAAAGCCGGAGCACATCTACCAGCGCCTCGGCTTCCGACTGGTAGGGCCAAAAGCGCACCCCGCCCAGAGACGGCCCCAACGTCGTATCATGAACGGCTATAATAGCCCGTAGCGACACCCCCGCATCATAGCAAAACATCACTTGCTGGTGGCCCATCTCGGCCATTCTTTCCAGAGGTGTCATACCGCTACGACTTCGGCATTGAGACTAACCAGCTCCAGCTCGGAGAAGAAGGCGATTTCCCGCCGGGCTGAGGTCGGACTATCCGAACCGTGTACGGCATTGCGCTCAATATTCTGCGCGTACCGAGCCCGAAGGGTATTCGGCTCGGCCTTAGCCGGATCGGTCGCACCCATGAGCTGCCGGTACCTTTCCACGGCATTTTCCCCTTCTATCACAAAGGCTACCACCGGTCCGCTCGTCATGAATTCCACCAGCGACGCAAAAAACGGCCGCTCCCGATGCACAGCATAAAACGCCTCTGCCTGCGCCCGAGAAAGCCGCAGCATCTTCATCGCTGCAATCCGAAAACCAGCCGCTTCAATATCTGATAGGATGCGCCCCATCAGTCCTGCCTCCACAGCATCGGGCTTGATAAGCCCTAAGGTGTGCGCAACTGCCGCCATACCGCCGCAAAGCTACGAGTTTTACCCCATCGGCCAGAGAAAGCGCATAGAAGACAAAGCGGACAGGCCAGGGAATTTCCCTAAGTTGGGCGCATGGCAAGTGGCGCAAAGGGCACCAAAGAGGCGATAGACCTTTTCTGGCACTTACATCAGCCTATGGCCCGCGACTGGGAGAGCCTGCGCGCCTATATCCTGCGCGCACCAGAAGCGGAAGCCTGGCTCTTTCTAAAACTCCTTTCGGGAAGTTATTGGTATCCGCGCACGACAGCTCAGACGCTTATCCGAGTCGTAGCGCATTTTTCGGCTTTGCCAGAAGCGATTTTGCACTATAGTGTGCGGGAGGTTGGGGATACAGCGGAGGCGCTTACCCTGACGCTCATTCCGCCAGGAAGGCCCGCCGTGGGATTTCCAGAAGAGGTGGGGCGGTGGCTTATGGAGGAGCTGCCAGGGCTCATGTGCTCGGAAGAGCGCCTGACAACCAAGCTTACGCACTTGTGGCAGAGCTTAGCGCAGGAGGAGGCCTTCTTCCTCCATAAGGTGCTCCTACATTCGGCCCATTTGCCGGCGCTGCGGCCCCCTATGGCAGGCACCCGAAGGGCTTCTCACCTCGGCTCCCTCCTTCGGGCGCGCTGGTCGGCCTTCTCAGAAGANACCCTCCTCACGTGCTTANGCACCCATCTCACCCCACCCACCANGACCACGCAGCCCACACTNTTTTAGGGCGTCGTAGCTTTGCCCCATGGAGCCCCTCCGCCAAGANAAACTCCAGCGCCTCCTCGCTCTGGGCATCCCGCCATACAGCGGCGAACCCTTTCCGCCTAATACCACCGCCGCTGAGATTTTGCGCTTCTACCCCCAAAATAAACTCGACTTCAAGCAGGTGCGCCTCGCTGGCCGCCTGTGGCGCAAACGTCTCATGGGAAAAGCCTCCTTCGCCGTCCTCCGGGATGAATCCGGCGATATTCAGCTCTACTTCCAGCGGGATGACTTCGCCCACAAGCCCGAGCTCTACGACGAGGTCTTCAAAAAACTCTTAGACCTGGGCGACATCATCGGCGTAGAAGGCTTCGTCTTTACCACCAAAACCGGCGAAATCACCGTCCATGTCCAAAACTTTCGCCTCTTAGCTAAGTGCCTCCACCCCCTCCCCATCGAAAAAGCCACCGAAGACAAAGTCTACGCCGCCTTCACAGACCCCGAACTGCGCTACCGCATGCGCTATGTGGACCTCATCGTGCACTTGGGCGTGCGCGAACTCTTCCGCAAACGCACACTAATCGTCCAGACTATTCGCGACTTCTTCAATAGCCGAAACTTTTTAGAGGTAGAAACGCCCATCTTACAGCCTGTTTATGGAGGCGCCTTTGCACGACCTTTCACGACGCACCTGGAAGCCCTCGACATGACGTTGTATCTACGCATCGCTAACGAACTCTATCTCAAGCGGCTGATCGTCGGGGGTTTCCCCGGCGTATACGAATTCTCAAAAGACTTCCGCAATGAGGGCATCGACCGCTTCCATAACCCTGAGTTTACCCAAGTGGAGCTTTATGTGGCCTATCAGGACTACTACTGGATGAAAATCCTCGTGGAAGAGCTTCTCCATGAGGTCGTCCAAAAAGTGCACGGCTCTCCCAAAATAACCTACCAAGGTAAAGAGATTGACTGGACGCCGCCATTTCGGACGGTGACTTATTATGAAGCCCTAAAAGACGTCTTAGGCGTAGAGGTGCGCGCCCTCTCGAACGACGAGCTAAAAAATCTCATCGCGCAGCGGGGCATACCCTTGCCAGAGCCGCCGTATGAGCGGGCCGACCTGATCGATACGCTTTTTGGGAAGGTCGTGGAACCGAGTTTTATTCAGCCTACATTTGTGATGGACTACCCGGTGGAAATCAGTCCGCTGGCGCGGCGGCATCGGCATGATCCCACCGTGACCGAACGCTTTGAACTGATTGTAGCTGGGAAGGAGATAGCTAATGCGTACTCGGAGCTGAATGACCCGATCGATCAGCGGGAGCGGCTTTTACGGCAGGCGGCGCTGCGCGAGGCGGGAGGAATGGAAGCTATGCCCATGGATGAGGACTTTTTGCGGGCCCTGGAATACGGCATGCCCCCGACAGCTGGATTAGGGCTGGGGATTGACCGGCTGACCATGCTGCTGACTGATGCCCCCAGCATCCAGGAAGTGATTTTCTTCCCCCTCTTACGGCCGGAGAATAAACCTGCCCCCCAAGAAGATGCCTAAACGCAAGCAACTTCCCTCCTTCATGCCAAGCTGAGGCCGCTGCTGGGGGGGCACGGAACCGACCCGATTCACCGCCTAAGCGCCAAGAGACGAAACTCCAAAAAGCGCTTCTTCCGGATACGTATCACAGCCACGCTATGATGTAGGCGTAGGCCGATCTGCCATCGGCCGCGGTAGCCAAAAATTTCAGAGATTACCCTAAGTCAAGGAGGGCGTAGCCCCCTGCTGCTGCGGGGTATCACGCTGGCGCCTCTCTGCTAAGCGCAGGGGCGGTTTGGAGGGCAGTAGGCGTGTATGCCAGTAAGGCGCATGGCGGGCACTAAGCTAAGAGACGGCAACAAGGCCCTTGTGCTCGGCAGCGTACGGCGGGGTAAAGGTTCCTTATGCCCCTAAGATAGGGGCTTACAGGTAGTCGGCGGAGGTTTTTAGGGTTTGATCCAGCGGGTGGATTCTGGGCCGACCTGGATGAGATAGACGCCGGCGGGCCAGCTTGTCGTAGGGAGGGTCGTTTCCTGCCCATGTAAAGGGGCCTCATAGACCCGATGGCCCGCCGCATCCAGGATGCGAAGCCGCGTCCCACTTGGAAGGTTTGGGTGGTGCAAGCGCAGCTGCTGCGGCGCCGCCTGCGAATCTATCCACCAGCGGCGAGCGGCCTGAGGCAGGGAAGTGCTGACAGAGCCGCACTGCTGGACGTAGCTCACTTCGGTGGCAACGTTCAGCTTGGTCATCATGGCTATGCTATCGGCGAGGTTTCCTTTGAGCCGATAGCCTAAGTATGGCCTGAGAATCCCGAAGACGCGCCGCTGCTGCTCGGCTCGCGTGATAGTGGGCTGGGGGCTGGTAGTACCCTCGCCGAAGCTGCAGGTCACACTGGGGTCTGCAAAATAGCAGTGCCCCCCACCCAGGATAGTTACACGGATTTTACAGGTACTGGCGCAGGAGTCAAACATCGGCAGCTGATGCTGGGCAGGCGGCGTCACGCCATCGTTCTCGCCGATAAACATGAGAACGGGTACGGTCACCTGTTTAGCGGCCTGGATGCTGGAGGGATTCGTTTCAGCTGCAGCGAAGTTCACCACTGTCGTAACGCCC
>JGI24185J35167_1001479_pt1 | contig 10691 bp, 7 predicted proteins | sample YNPBryunderm2012_FD_35167 | JGI IMG/M metagenome (IMG submission 35167) | reverse complement strand
CCATGGAGCTAGGATTGTGCCGATTTTCCCGGAACTGGCGCCCCACCTAGAGCAGGCCTGGGAGGCGGCCCCGGAGGGAGCGGAGTTTGTCATCACCCGATACCGAACCACAGAGGTCAATCTCCGAACTCAATTGACCCGGTACATCTTGAAGGCAGGCTTAAAGCCTTGGCCGAAGCTTTTTGTTGCCATGCGGCAATCCAGAGCAATTGAGCTAGCCAGAGAGTACCCGGCGCATGTTGCAACGGCTTGGCTTGGCCATAGCGCCCAGGTTGCCATGCGGCATTATTGGCGGGTTACAGAGGCCGACTTTGAGAGGGCTATCCGGGGGGAAGCGGGGTTAACAGGTAGCCCGAAGGGGGGAGAAGTAAACGTATGGCCAGTTACCGATTGCGGCCAAAAATGCGGCCAAGAAGCGGCCAAAATTGCGGCCAAGCAAGCGTCGGCGTCCGTTTGCGAAGAAGAGAAGTTTTTGACGCAAGACCTTACGGAGTTCCATTTTACGCCAAACGTTGCTGCTCTTCTTCATGTAGTGCACAAATGTCAGTGGGCGCATGAGGATTCGAACCTCAGACCTCGTCCTTATCAGGGACGCGCTCTAACCAACTGAGCTATGCGCCCGGAAGGGAATTCTCCTCGGGATTCCTGCCCTCGGTTACTTATAGGTCTTCAGTTCACATTTTAGCCGAATGGTAGCTGATTGAAAAAACCCTTGGAGGGACCTGCTTCCGAGGTCCGGCCTTTGCTGGTATCAGCCTTAGATCACCGCTTTTGCGGGCCTGCCAAGCCCGGCCCTCCGTTCGGCTAAAATGTTACGATCTTCACCCATTGGGGGATTCCTGATCTCGACTTTTGCCGTTTTTCGTAACTCTTTGCTTTATCGAAAGTTACAACCACCCCTTCTCGNGGGAGCCGTTTTTATAACTCCAAGATTTGCAAAGAGTTATGGCATTACCCCATTGGTGGGTGCCCCATAATGGCAAAAGTGGAGCTGCGAGCCTATCCCAAAAATCAGGCCTGCTGAAAGCCCCTCGAAGTTATCCTGTCCAAGCAAATTGCCTGGCCTTTAAAGGATCAGCTTGGGCCTTGCCGGCATGTTGGGATAGACTCTTTGATTTTCGCAAAAAATGGTGTCGGTTCCTTAATTGTGTGGATTCTTTATTGGTCTTCGCAGGTTCCTTCGGGATATTCGCAAATGGGAGAGACTCCCAACGTGCTGATCTTCCGCCAAGTGGGCGTCTCTTGGTTTTGCCAAGAGGAATCAGACTCACCCTCCCCGACCCCGTGGTGTCCCGGGAAGCTCGAAATATCCCAGGACCGAATACGGAATTTTTCAAAGGAGGATCAAGTTGGAATCTCTATTGTAATATAACCCATAGGAAAGAGTAAAGGCGGGGGGCAAAAAACAAAGAACCCCGTAACATTTTAGCCGAATGGAGGGGGTATTCTCGGAGGGCGGATGTCTGGTTTTTATGCGGGCCTTCGGCCCGCTTCCCAGCCCCCCTCCCGCTAGGGGCAGGCGGGGCGTCTGTCCTCTCTTTCCGACGGGCTCTCGACGGCCAAGGGAGAGGTGCGTTGCTTTATTCGGCTAACGTGTTACCATTCGGCTAAAATGTTACAAAAGTTAGAACTTTTTGGGCAAAGCCCTGGCTAGAAGGAATGGCAAGGTTTTGGAGGGGAAGCAAAACTTACTGGCTGCAGGCCCTACTGATCTTATCTATTCTATTTAGCCCATTTCCTCTATTTTATCAAAACAATAGGATTATGTACCCAAATGGAACGCCTCTATGCTAGGAAATCAAACCCCTCTAAAATGGGAAGCTTGGACGCCCCCTTGTATGTCATTCCCGCGAAAGCGGGAATCGAGTTATTTTTTTCTGGATTCCTGCTTGCGCAGGAATGACACAGGGGCCCCCTCACCCTGGGGATCAGACCTCCGTACCTCCTAGGCGATTGGTTCGGAGAGGGGACGGAGACGGTGAGGAGTTAGCGGTAATGCTATTTCACCAGGTTAGAACCAGGCAGCGGTAAAGCCGCCGTCCACGTTGATGCACGCACCGGTCANAAAACTGCCCGCCTTGGGGGCCACCATCAAGAGCAATGCGCCGATCAGCTCGTCCGGTTCGCCGAATCGCTTCATGGGCGTGCCGCGCATGATGTTTTCGACTCGCTCGGCGTCCAAAAGCCGACGGTTTTGCTCGGCCGGGAAAAAGCCGGGACAAAGGCAATTGACTCGCACTCCATGAGGGGCTAAATCCTGAGCGATGTTCCGGGTTAAGCTCAAGACACCCGCCTTGGAGGCCGCATAGCCAAAGACCTTCGACAGGGGCAAATGGGAGGTCACACTGCCGATATTGACGATGGCCCCGCCGCCTTGTTCGACCATATGTCGGCCGAAGACCTGGCAGGCCAAGAAGGTACCTTTCAGGTTGATGGCCATGACCCGGTCCCACTGCTCTTCTGGGTGGTCGAGGAATCGGCTTCCGAAATTGACTCCAGCGGCGTTGACCAGAATGTGGACGCGGCCGGAGACCTTCTTGGCCTCTTCCAGACAAGCTTCCAGGGAAGGCCGGCTTGTAACATCGACCAGGCAGTAGGAGGCGTTGCAGCCCAGGGAGTGGAGTTCTTCCACGCGGCGTCGGCATCCTTCGTGGGTAACATCGGCGACGACGACATGGGCACCGGCCCGGCCGAGCCCTCGGCAAAAAGCCCCGCCCAGCACTCCGGCCCCGCCGATCACCACAGCCACTTGTCCGTCCAGTCCAAATAGCTCTTTTAAATATTCTGCCGACATAATGGTTTCTCCTGTAAAGCGTTAGACTGCAGTTTTGGGAACAGTTGAGCCGAATGAAGCAATTCACCACGGCCCCCAGCGGGAGAGACTGGCAACGCGAAATCGTCGCCCGGTAAGGTCGGCACGCTGGGATCGTGGCGGTCTCGTCCGCATAGTTCGCCTCTCCGGTGGTGGGAGAGGACGGCCAAAGGGTGTTTGGCCGGCTGAGGGGCTGCTGGGAGTGCGGCCTTCGGCCCGCAAATGGGCAGCCGAGAAATCCCCGCTCCGTGGATGCCCCTTCTTCCTTCGGCTAAAATGGTACATATAGCTTATCCGGAATCGAGCCGATGGGGGAGGGGGGAAAGCAGGTTCTCACCGCCTACGAGCAGAACGGGAATTTCGCCAAAGGAGCAAAAAAAATGGATTTTAGTTTATCAATTAGTTTATCAATAGGTCAGCGATCGCATCGTTTTCCCTGGTGGTTTGTTTTCATAGTAGGGTTAGGAGTAGCCTGGGGCGTAGGNAGGGGGATCTACCTACCGATAGTTTCGGCCGGGACGGCAGCGCATTGGGGATTCCCCAGGGCGAGCTGGTTGGACAATGTCGTCCCGGGGCCGTCGGCTGCGCAACCCAATCCGATCGCCGGCTCCGGTTGGTTCTCTATTTCTCGGCCCCACGGCGGTGCGATTTCCGTTTGGGAGCAACAGGGGGAAGTTCCTTCGGGGGGGCAGACTGTCGTTTTGGCGGATACCGGCCGGTTGACAAATCGGTGGGAGGAGCATGTCCGAAAATTCGAGCAAATGGATCGTCATGCGCCGCCCTCACCCGGCGGAATCCTGTTTGTGGGAAGTTCCAGCATTGTCCGGTGGAACCTGAAACAGTTCTTTCCCGATCTGCCGGTGATCAATCGGGGTTTCGGCGGATCGCATTTGTCGGATGTGGTCTATTTTGCCGATCGCATTGTGCTACCGTATCAACCGAAGATCATCGTCCTTTATGCGGGCGATAACGACTTGGCGGCCGGCAAAACGCCAGAGCAGGTCGCCGCCGACTACGAAGCCTTTGTCAAAAAAGTTCATCAGACCCTCCCCAAGACCCGGATCATCTACATCAGCATTAAGCCGAGCATTGCCCGATGGCATCTCATCGAAAAAATCCGGCAGGCCAACGCCCTAATTGCGGCTCGTGCGGGCAAAGACGATCGGCTCCTGGTAGTCAATATCGAAAAGGCGATGCTTGGCCCGGACGGTACCCCCAAAAAAGAACTATTCCAACAAGACGGCCTCCATCTGAGCGAAGCGGGTTACAAAATCTGGGCCGACCTGCTCCGACCACACCTGAAGCTCCAGCCCTAGCAGGTCCCACCAGAATTTCCATCGAAGCCTCCGGGCCTCTGACTGTTTGTCGCCTTTGGGGACTAGGAAAACTGTAACACTTTAGCCGAATGAAAAGACCCTTGGAGGGACCTGCTTCGGAGGCCCGATGGCTTGCTTCTCTCTTGGCCGTCGAGGGGCCGGCTGAGAGCGAACCTGGCCAAGGGGTGTCATTCCCGCACAAGCGGGAATCCAGAAAGTAGGAGAAGTCGATATTGCCTGGATTCCTGCGTGCGCAGGAATGACACTAGAGGGTAGCACCCAGGGGGTCTGGGTTCCTGCTTGCGCAGGAATGACACGGGGGCTTTCGCGGCCGTGGCACCGGCGGCAGACGCAAAGGAGCCTGGGTTCCTGCTTGCGCAGGAATGCCACAACGGCTTCGGGGGAATGACAGAAGGTTTTGCGGGAATGATGGAGAGGTTTTGTGGGGAGGACAGAAGGAGGCGTACCGTTCGGACGAAAAGGTACTTTTCTAGCAGATTCTGGGTAGGAGTTGGCCGGCGGGCAGGTCGAGGATGCGGCTTCCGCCCAACGGCGTGCGNAGGACGACGATGCCGGGNTGTTCGGCGGTTACCTGGCCGATGCGGGCCGGCTGCACGGCGGCTGGATGGGCCTGGAGGATTTCCCAAGCCCGCTCNNCCGATCTCCTCCGGCGCTACAAAAGCTACCAGCCGACCTTCATTGGCCACATAGAGCGGGTCCAGGCCGAGCAGTTCGCAGGCGCCAGCTACCGGCTCGGCAACCGGAATGGCCGACTCGTCCAGTTCCATGCCCACATGGGCGTCCAGGGCGATTTCGTTGACGGCGGCGGCCAGGCCGCCCCGGGTCAAATCCCGCAGGCAGTGCAGATGCTGGCCCAGCTCGGCCAAGGCCTCCACCAACCCGTGCAGCGGCGCACAATCGCTCGGCAAAACGCCTTCCAACTCNAGNCCTTCTCGAACCGAAAGGATGGCGATGCCGTGTCGGCCCAGATCGCCGCTCACCATCACCACATCGCCCGGTCTGACCCGAGCCGGCGACAGTTCCATGCCGGGCAACACCAGGCCGATGCCGGCCGTAGTGATGAACATTTTGTCCGCTTTGCCGCGATCGACCACTTTGGTATCGCCGGTAACAATTCGGACACCTGCCTGCTGGGCCGCCTGCTGCATGGAGGCTGTCAGTTGCTCCAAGGTCGGGAGCGGCAGGCCCTCTTCCAGGATAAAAGCGGCGCTAAGCCAGCAGGGCTGTGCCCCGGCCATGGCCAAGTCGTTCACCGTACCGAAGACGGCCAATCGGCCGATGTCGCCGCCGGGGAAAAATAGGGGACTTACTACAAACGAGTCGGTGGTAAAGGCCAGGCGTTGGCCGTCGGCAAGCTGAAGGACCGCACTATCATGGGCCGGTCCTGGCATTAGGCAGGCGCCCTGGTTCAATCCCGGCTCGGCGTCCGGCTTTCCGATGCCGAAGGCAGGTAAAAAAAGCTGCTGGAGCAGTTGGCGCATCATGCGTCCGCCGCCGCCGTGGGCCAACTGCACCCGGTCATACTCTGCGACCGGCAATGGACAGGAAAACGCCAGTTCGCCCTTTTCCGACATCGTGTTCCTCCGGGCTGTTCGGATTCCTGGATAAACGGCGACATCTAGGGATGGATCAATGTGCGGCGGCCGAGCGGGTTTGGGCAATGATCCGGAGGGCGTTTTGGCAACGTTGGGTGATTTCTGTCCATCGGCCGGCGGCAATTTCGTCCGATTTGGCAATCCATGTGCCGCCCACCGCAGCCACACAGCGCAAAGCAATATACTGGGCCAGATTGGCCTCGCTAATGCCGCCGGTGGGCAGAAACCGCAGTCCGGTATGGGCGAACGGCCCCCAAAGGGCCTGCAACATTTTTACCCCGCCCATCGCCTCGGCCGGGAAGTATTTTACCCATCGGCAACCCAGGCTCAGGGCCTGTTCGATTTCGCTGGCCGTGGCCACGCCGGGCAGGAAAGGCATTTTCAGCTCCTGCGCCCGGCGGAGCACCTGGGGACTGAGTCCCGGGGCCACACCGAATTGGGCGCCGCTTGCTCGGGCTGCCTCCACCTGCTCTGGCCGAAGTAGGGTGCCCGCCCCCACAAGCATCTCCGGCCGATGCTGCACAATCCGGCGGATCGCCTCGGCGGCTGCTTCGGTGCGAAAGGTGATTTCCACGATCGGCAAACCGCCTTCCCAAAGGGCGTCGGCCAACCGGAGGGCCCCATCGGCCGACTCCAACGCAATGACCGGCACCACCCCATATTGACTGATCCGCTCAAAAACCACTTCCGGTGAAAGCATGACGTGCTCCCCCTGAAACAATAAAAAGGCATCCGCCAGGTCCCCGGAAGGGCCCTTGGCCGGATGCCTTCTATTGTGCCTGAAATTTCCGAGTGGGAAAAGAGGCTGGGTTTGCGGGGATTAGAACCAGCCGAGGGCAGCCAAGCTGTAGCGGACGACCAATCCAGCAGCCACCACGCTGACCATGCTCATCAATTTGATGAGGATGTTCAGGCTGGGGCCGCTGGTGTCTTTGAACGGGTCGCCGACGGTATCGCCGACCACAGCGGCTTTATGCGGGGCAGAGCCTTTGCCGCCGTGGGCGCCGCGTTCGATATGTTTCTTGGCGTTGTCCCAGGCGCCGCCGGCGTTGGCCATAAAGACGGCCATGCAAAAGCCGGTCGAAAGGGCGCCGATCAAAAGCCCCATCACCCCGGAGACGCCTAAGATATAGCCGGTAACAACCGGCGTCACCAAGCCCAAGACCGAAGGCAGGATCATTTCCTTTTGGGCGGCTTGGGTGCTGATGGTAACCGGGGCCGCATAGTCGGGCGATTCGGTGCCTTGCATAATGCCAGGCCGTTCTCGGAACTGCCGACGGACTTCTTCGACCATCCGTTTGGCGGTCCGGCCTACCGCCTTCAAGGTGAGCGAACAGAACAAGAAGACCGCCATCGCCCCGATCAGCACGCCGACCAGCACCTTCGGGTTCATCAGATGCACTTCATAGTAGCGGGCGAAATCGGGCATGCTGGCCCATCGGACCTCGACCAACGGGGCATCGGTCTCCTTAAAGACCACGCGTTTTTCCCCACCGGAATTAGCCGGCTTTTCCTCTACCAGATCGTCCACGGAGACGGGGCCTTGGGAGATGTCTTTTCCGGCCCACTTTTTGGCCAGCGTCTCATCGGCGATCTGATCGGAGAAGACCAGATAGCCGGTCGTGATGTGGCCGGCAGCATCCGGTTTTTCGAGTTTCCGGCCGATGAAGCGATCCGAAAGTTTATAGAAGCCGGGTTTTACCTGGGCCGGGGCCAACGCGGAATAGGACCACCGTTCAAAGCCGACACGGACTTCTTCGACATAGGCGGCCAGCAAGGCCAGGGCGGTCAGGGCCGCCGAACCAATGGCAAACCCTTTGCCCGTGGCGGCGGTCGTATTACCCAGGCTGTCCAGGGCGTCGGTCCGCTGCCGGACTTCGGGCGGTAGGTGGGACATTTCGGCATTGCCGCCCGCATTGTCGGCGATCGGGCCGTAGGCATCTGTGGCCAGGGTGATGCCCAGGGTGCTGAGCATACCGACGGCGGCAATACCCACGCCGTAAAGCCCCATGGCAAACCACTGGACATCAGTAAAGTGTCCCTGGGCGGCAAATCCGAAGGCCGCCAACATCGCCACACAGACCACCACCACCGGGAACCAGGTGCTCTTCATGCCCTCGGCAATGCCGCCAATGATCACCGTGGCGGGGCCGGTCAGCGCCTGCTCGGCCAATTCCCGGGTCGGAGTGAACTCGTCGCTGGTGGAGTATTCGGTCCACTTGCCGATGAGCCAACCGGCCAACAGCCCGGCCACCACACTGATCGCCACCGTCCAATATTGCGGCATGAGCCACCAGGTGAGAATAAAGGTGGCGATCAAGATGCCGAAGGTGGAAAAGTTGATGCCCCGGGCCAAGGCTTTCAGGAGCACTTTCTGGGTGGCCGACTCCTCCGAGCGGACAAAATACACGCCGATAATCGACAAGACGGTGCCGATGCCGGCAATGACCATCGGCAGGAAAAGGGCCCGAAGCTGGGCCTCGATGACCGACATGCCTTGGGGCACGAGTTGGCCGCTGGCAAAGGCCGCTACCCCTAGAGCCGCCGTGGCCAGGATCGAACCGCAGTACGACTCATACAGGTCGGCGCCCATACCGGCCACGTCGCCGACGTTATCGCCCACGTTGTCGGCAATGACGGCGGGATTCCGTGGGTCATCTTCCGGAATGCCCGCTTCCACTTTGCCCACCAGGTCAGCCCCAACGTCGGCGCCTTTGGTATAAATACCACCACCGACACGGGCAAATAGCGCTTGGCTCGAAGCGCCCATGCCGAAGCAAAGCATCGTTACGGTGATCTGCTCCAGGGTCATCGTGTAGCCGAACCAGCCGATCACCCAATACAAAATGGCAAACCACATGCAGATGTCCAAAAGTCCCAGGCCGACCACCGTCAGGCCCATGACCGCCCCGGAACGGAACGCCACCTGAAGGCCCTGATTGAGCGAGTTTTTAGCGGCTTCCGCGGTTCGGCTGGAGGCCCAGGTGGCCGTCTTCATGCCAAACCAACCGGCCAAACCGGAGAAGAAACCTCCGGTCAGGAAGGCGAACGGCACCCACTTGCTCTGCACTTCCAGTCCGAAGGCGGCAATGGCCAGGAGGATAAATATGACCACAAAAAAGCCGGCCACCACCTTGTATTGCTGCCACAGGTAGGCGTTGGCTGCGGTGCGTACATAACCGGCAATTTCCCGCATCCGTTCGTTGCCTTCCGGCGCCTGCATCATCGTCTGGAAGAATCGCCAGGCGAAGACCAAGGCAGCAATGGACCCGGCTACAGCCACCAACCAAGGGAAAATAAAATACCAGGTGCTTCCTGCTTCGGCGGGCATGGCGGAAGCCGCTGAACCGTCCTTGGCCGAAATCCCGGCAGGACTAGGCGTACCCGAAGCCGCCGCAGAAGCGCCCTGCTGGGCTGTTACAGCGGGCTGATCCGGCTGGGTAGCGCCGGTCGATTCTGCCGTAGCAGCCCATTGGCCCCATGCCACGCAGATCAACACCGCCGCTGTACCTAAGAGCACCATCCACCATCGGGCCTGCAACGCCCGAACCACCTGCGAAAGCCTCTTCTTGTGCATCCTACTAGGTCCTTTCTACATCGAAGGGACAATACAGTTACATATACGTACACACACCGGTTCCGTCCCGGTAGATACCTTCGTGGCTTGCTTTAGCTTGGCTTGGTGTAGCCCGCAGAGGCCCTCTGGATAGGGCATTTCCGGGCAGACCAAAAGAACGGGGCATTTCCCCGGGTAAATTAAAAAGGGTTAATTTACTCCGTGTTAGGAAGTCTGTCAACTATAGCACGGGGGAAATAGGAAGGGGGAAACCTCCGCCAAATACCTCTCTTTTGGGGATACAGATATAACTCTCAAGGGGGAGAAATACCATTTTGTTGGCAGACGACACCACCCAAAAGGGGCAATTTTCAGGGAATCCCTTCCTGTTATAGGCCGGTGGCGGGAACAGAACCCAAAAAATCCGAGAATTTGCACTTTTCCTACTTGGAATCGCTCCGTTGGGTGATTACACTAGAAAGAAGAAGGCCCAAGCGGTCCGCCGGTTGGGCGCTGGCCGCCAACGGAACAGACACTAAAGGGCATTCCCACGCTGGGGAGGAAATGGTTATGTACAGACAAATGGTTGTATGGACATTAGTTTCTGTTGTGGTATTGGGTGTGGCCAACGGGGCGCTGGCTTCCTCGCCGACCCAGACGCCGGCTTCGACCCAGGCGGTTGAGATGTTCCAGGCCATCCGAGCCGGGCAAATCGAAGTCAAATTCATTCCGAAGGATGCCCGAGAGGCCTCAGTGTTGATTAAAAATAAAACGGATAAGCCCCTGACGGTAAAGCTGCCGGAGGCCTTTGCGGCGGTGCCGGTGCTGGCCCAATTGAACGGCGGTGCGGGGGCCCCTTCTTCCACTACCACCAGCACGACCCAAGCCTTGGGCAGCGGTTGGGGCAGCGGGATGCCTGGGATGATGGGCGGCATGCCTGGTATGGGCATGGGCATGGGCGGCGGCATGTGGAATGTGCCCCCGGAAAAAATCGCTCAGTTGAAAGTGCCTGTGGTCTGTCTGGAACATGGCAAGCCCGATCCCCGACCGGCGATCCCTTATGAAATCAAACCGCTCGAAGAGTTTTCTACGACGCCCGGGCTGCGGGAAGTGTTGCATGCTCTCGGTTCCGGCCAGGTCAGCCAACGGGTTGCCCAGGCGGCTGCCTGGCATTTGCAAAATGGGATGAGCTTTCAAGAATTGGCTTCCAAGCAACTCCGGTTTGCCAATGGCGCCCGGTGTGCGTATTTTTCGCCTGCCGAAATCCGGGCCGCCATGCAACTGGTAGCCAAAGCCAAACAACAGGCCGACACACATCCGCAGCCCACTCCTTCCCCCAGCCCGGGCGAAACGGCCGGTCAAAATTAGCGGATATCTGACCAGCCGTTCTG
>JGI24185J35167_1001455_pt1 | contig 10805 bp, 10 predicted proteins | sample YNPBryunderm2012_FD_35167 | JGI IMG/M metagenome (IMG submission 35167) | reverse complement strand
TCATCAGCGGCCTGGACTAGTGCTGCCGGGAAACGGGTGCATATTGGTTGTTGTAGCGAAACTTGCGCTCGTCCTGCGCGCGTTTCCAAAGAATCTGGAGGGCCAAGCTCCGTCGTGGCCGCAACAGGCGCACCTGCCTTGCTGGACAAGCCACCAGTGGCACCCGACATCACCAAACATTGCACTGCTGGGCAAGCCACCAGTGGCACCCGCCGTGCGCGCTTTTCTAAACAATCTGGAGGGCCACGCTCCGTCGTGGCCGCAACAGGCGCATCTGCCTTGCTGGACAAGCCACCAGTGGCACCCGACATCACCAAACATTGCACTGCTGGNCAAGCCAGCAGTGCCACGGAGCCTCACGATGTGAACATGGAGGGCCACGCTCCGTCGTGGCCGCAACAGGCGCATCTGCCTTGCACTGCTGGGCAAGCCAGCAGCCGGACCAATCCGCACTGCTGAACAGTCCAGTGGCGGCACTCATGAGGCGCCCGCCTGGTCGGACTGGTGCCGACTGGCAAGTCTCACAAGTAGTTCAGCAGCGACATCTGGAAGATCTTGCCCATGGCGATCAACGCGGCCTGATATGCCGCCTGGCGGGCGGTCAACTCCGAGACGACCGCTTCCAACTCGGCGTCGTAGTCGTCTGAAATCGCCTTGCGGATGGTCGTGTGCTCCGCCTCCTGGGCATCCTGGATTGACGCCAAAGCCTGCTGTCTGGCGCCGACCTCCGCCCGTGCGAAGTCCATGTTCGTGCGCGTGGTGTCCAGCATCTCGACGCCGCGCTGCACCAATTGCATGTCGTTGGCCAGCAATCCCTCCTTGATGCGGAGCAAGGCTGTGAAGATGCTTTCCGTTTCCAGGGGATTTACATCGCGGCCAGTCAATGCCACCGACTCCCCAGGCACAGCCGGTACACTGGCCGAATCGGCCCCCCGTGGCACAAGTCCCAAATCTATGGCTGCCGTGCTGAGCGGGTTGCGGACCACTCGCAGCGGTTGATTGCCGAGACTGCTGTCGGTCAACTGGATGCCATTGCCGTAGCGCGACAGCGCCGCCACCAGCTTGCCATCGACATTGTTGATATGGTTGTTTATCCGCGCGATGACGTCGCCGACGGTAACGGCGCCGGATATGTCGATGCCCAGCCGCACGCCGTCAGTGCGATAGATGTAGAACTCCACACCCGCGTCGTCGCCGCCGTCGGTCGCCACCGTACCGGCAGCCACCAGGCCGGTGCCGTTGTTGGTAGATCCGTCCGAATTGTTGGGCAACGTCAGCTCCCAGTCGTTCCGTGCTTCCGGCGGCGCCTGAGCGGCGAAAATGGCCAGAATGTCGTTGGCCGTGGTGGTGCCCTCGTTAATGTAGAAGGTCATCTTTTTTCCCAGCGGGTCGTACTGGAACGAAGGCGGGTCTGCCGTGTGGGCCAGTTCGATCCGAAAGCCGTTCCAGTCTGCGCCCAACTGACGGGCGCGAAATCGGATGCGGCTGTTGGGCACGCCGGAGTCGAAAACTGCCTCGGCATACTGGGGATTGTATGCCGGCAGGGTGTCCACACCATTGCCGTGGTTTAGCTGTTCCAGGCGGATTTCTTGGCTGAAGGTGCGCAGCCCCAATTGGCTGGCGGTCTTACCGCCGTTTTCGCCGATCATGAAATCGCAACCGCTGACGCGGGAGCGCACGTCGATGCCGTTGCGGTCGGCATTGATCGAAGCCATCAGCCCGGCGCCGGCCCCATTGAGCAGATTGAGCAGGTCTTCGATCGTCTGGGCACGGGAGAAATTGATGGTGGTGGTGTCCTGGCGATTGACGATCTGCAATCCGGAGTCTTTGTCCAGGGCTTCGCCCCAGCCGTTGGCGGTGACCGCCGTGGCACGGGCGTCGATCACCCCGTCGCCGTTGTTGAGCGCCTCCAGGGGGTCAAGCTCGGCGTAAAATGGTATCTGGCCCAATGCGAAAGCACGGTTGATCGCATCGCGCACATGATATGCGCGGCTGTAATTCTGTACGATGTGTATCACCAGCCGCTCGCCTGGGGTGTACTCCACGAACTCGTTTCCCACGGAGATGGTGTTGTCGTGGATCAGCGAGATTTGCACGCCGTTCAGCGCCACGCCTGCGGCGGTCTGCTCGCCCGGCACAGCAGCCCGGATTACCAGGTCGTTGTCGCGTCCGGCACTGTGCAGGAAGGCGGTGGCTTTTGCGCCCAGGATGTTTTCCAGCAGGGTGGTGGGCGTCAGCGCGGGCTGAAGCTCTCGGCTTTCGATGTATCCTTCACCCACGCCGGTGTCGCGCAGGATGCCCAACTGATAGGCCGTGGTCCCGCCGCCGACGTCGCGAATCGACAGGTTTGCGCCTTCCGGCTGCGCGAAGCGGATGTAGAGAGTCTTGTCGGTGATGTGGACGTTCAGCGCTCGGCCTGCTGGTGGATTGGCCTTGATCTTCGCTGCCAGGTCGCCGAGTGTTACTGCGCCGCTGAGATCGACGATGCTCCTGTTGGTGCCGTCGGAGATTTCGATGCTGCCCAGCGAAACGCCCGCGCCGCCGAACAAATCGGCCAGTTTGGTGTCGTAGGTCAGCACCGGCGTAAGCGTGGCGGTTCCGCGCACCGCGGCCGAGACGGCCCCGAACACCTCGGTGCCGGTAATATTGCTGTCGAACAGCAGGCTGATGTCGGCGAAACTCGATAGCCGCGTCTCGTTCCCTAGATACTCGATGCAACCGGTGCCTGCCAGACTGAACGGGGGGGTGCTGTCGCTGGAGCCGGCAAACAGGTAACGGCCCCGGAACCGGTAGTTGCCCGTGTCCATGAGCTGCCGGATGACCTGCTCGATTTGCTGCGCCGCGGCGCGGCGCTGCACATCGGTAGCGGTGGTACCCAGTGCGGCAATGGCTGCCCCGCGAGCCTCGGCCACCATCCCGGCAACGTTCGACAGCGCGTGGTCGGTCGCACTGAGGAATGAGAGGTTGGTGCTGATATTGGCCTGCATCTGGCTTTTTCGGGACAGCAATTGCTGCAAGACAACTACCCGCATGGCAGCCACCGGATCGGTGCTGGGCGCCTCGAACCTCCGACCGGTGCTGAGCTGCCGTTGCACCCGGAACAGTTGCTCGTGGTCGTACATGACCTGGTTGAGCATCCGCTCGCGGACGAACGCTTCGCTGATGCGGGTCGTGGGTATGCCGATAATGGGCGTGGCCATCGCGGTCTGCTGACGGAAAACCTATGTGTTATTTCTTGCCGGGTCCTGCTTTCCAGGATTGTTGTGGCGTGTCGCCAGGATTGTTCTGGCGCCTATCANTNCNTTACGGNGCNACTTGTGCACGCCATGCACGCATGTTCTCGGCTGATNTGGAGGGCCACGCTCTGTCGTGGCCGCACCAACCGCATTTGCCCAGCACTGCTGGGCAAACCAGCAGTGGTACCCCCTGTGCGCGCTTTTCCAAAGCATCTGGAGGGCCACGCTCNGTCGTGGCCGCACCAACCGCATTTTCCCCGCACTGCTGGGCAAGCCATCAGTGGCACCCCCTGTGCGCGTTTTTCCAGAGCATCTGGAGGGCCACGCTCCGTCGTGGCCCCGCACCCATTACCTACGGACGCGACCGCAGCGCGTCCCTCCATTTGTTTGCGGCTCTCGGCCGCTTTGCGATCGGTGTGCATCGTTTCCAGGATAGTCGTATCGCTTCGTTTGTTGTGCGTCCTGCTTTGCGCCGAAAACAGCCGGCTACAACCTCACTAACAGTTCGAATAACTCTGCCAGGGCGGCGATGTACTTTGCCGCGGCCTGATACGCCCGCTGATGGGCGATCATCCTGACGGCTTCTTCATCCAGGTTGACTCCACTGGTGGAAAGTTTCTGGCCGCGCAGCGAAATCTCGAACACTCGCGCCCCGTCGGCCACCGACTTGGCTATGGCCGAGCCTTGAGTCGCCTCGCTTACCAGCCAGTTGTAGAGCACGGCCAGTGAGGCTCCTTCGCGGCTGGCCAGCGGTTTGTCGATCAACTGGCTCATTTCGACGGCATTGCTGGTATCGGCGCCGATGCCGCTGCGGCTGGCGGCGAACTTGGCCGGGTCGCGGGTAACCTCGCTGCTGACTGCAATGTCGCGTGCACCGGTGCCGGTGAAAAAGACGTTCAGCCCCAACGCGGCCAGCACGCCGCTGGTGTCGTTGGCGAAGGCCAGCTCGTCCTCGGCCGAAAGCGTTCGCAGCGTCACCCGTTTGTCGTAGTTGATTTCCGCCCGAACCCCTTCCACCTGCGAATTGATCGCGTCCACCAGGCTAGTCAGTGTGGTCGGACGCCCCAGGCCGCCCAGGTTCACCTTGATTTCGGTGCTCTTGGTCAGTCCGGTTCGTCGGTTGTACACCAACAACTGGAACGAACCATTAACCGGTGCAAATGGCAGTCCCGCATCGTCTAGCGGCGCGGCCAGATCATCGACCTGATACTGGCTGGTCAGTCGCGTGTATCCGTTCAACCCCTGACCGCTGCTATGGACCTTGTTGAACTCGAAGATCAAGGTTTTCGCAAACTGGTCAAGTTGATCCACAAACCGGCCCAGCACCTGATCGCGGGCATCCAGCAGGCCTCGCAACTGGCCCGAGTTGGGACTGAGCGGCGCGTCGGTATCGCTCAGATGGATGTCGGCTTTGGCATAGCCGCCTTCGTACTGGAGGGCTACCTGGACCTGGCGGGCAGTTCCTTCGTAGACCAGATAATCGCCGCCGCGATAGACTACCACCCCGCTGCTCGGTTGCTCGATTACGCGGATGTCGATCAGCCTGGCCAGTTTCTCCAGGGCGGCCAGGCGCTGGTCGCGCAGGCCGACGGCATCGCTTTTTGAAACCTGTCCGCCTTCGGTGTTGGAAATCCGCACGTTCAGCACGCGGATTTCTTCCAGCAGGCGGTTGATGTCATCGGCCATGTTTTTCACGCGAGCGTTCAGTTCGTTGCGCAGCCGCTGCGCTCGGTCGGCAAGCCGCTGGATGTCTTGCGCCAGGCGCTGTCCTTGCAAGACCACCAGATTGCGGATCGAGCGATCGCCCGGCTGGTTGAGAATCTCGGAGATGCTGTTGAAGAAGCCGGTCATCAACGAGCCGACGTTGACATCGGCCAGGGCGTTGATCAGTCCTTCCAACTGGGCGTAAACCTGCTCGACCGTCTCTGCTTCGCCCTGCTCGCTGACGGCCCCGCGCAGCCGCTCTTCCAGAAAGCTGTCGATCTTCTGGATGACCGCATCGACCTGCACGCCCAAGCCCAACAACAACCCGCCGACGCGCTGGGTGGGCGCAGGGTTAAGAATCACATCTTCGCGGATATAGCTGGGCGTATTCGCGTTGGCAATATTTTGACCGACCACCTGCAAGGCAATGTCGTTCGCCCGCAGGGAATTGGCGCCAATGCGAATCGAGCCGAACAGCGACATTCTCTGTCTTGGCTGGCTATGCCAGATTATGTGGTTTGCCTAGACTTCGCTGTCTACCAGCCCACTGTGGGCAGAGACTGTCCCCTCTGTTTCATACGTCGGCTTGAGTCGCCCGCCGGTCGCAATAATCTCTAACAGTTGCGAAAGATAAATCAGGTGCCGCTGCACAAGCACCCAGTTGACAAGGCTTTGATGGCGGAGCAATCGCTGCCGGGCCTCGGCCAGCCGCAGGTGCTTGTCGATTCGCGCCCGCTGCGGCTTGGGCAAAGCCTCGGCCAGCGCGCGGATGCTCTCCGAAGGCATACCCTGCTGGCCGGCCAGGGCAAGCAATTGTTCTCGCCTCCGCAGACACTCTTGCAGCCGGTCGACAAGCTGCTGCTGGGCCGGACCGATGGAAGCCAGACCGGCAACGTCGGCCGCGGCAAGCATCTGCCGTTTCTCGGCCAGCAATCGCAGCAAGTCGTCCTGGACGGCCAGCAACTCGTCCAGCAAAGCACCGATTTCCGTATCGAAGCAGGTAAGCATGGCGATTCGCTCGTCGCAGCAGTACTGATCGTTGTCCGGGGCGATTCTCCGCTCAGCAGCGCGGCAAGGTGAACAGCTCGAACATCGGACCGGTAAACTTTTCGGCCGAANCNTTACTGAGTTTTTCGGCCAGCACCTGATCGAGTTGTTGCTGGAACACCTCTTCGGCCCTACCGCCGTGAAAATAAGGCGGCTTTCCCAAGGTCTTGCGCATGCTCTTTAGCATCTGGCCGAAGAACACCTCGCCGGCGAAAGCATCGAACGCTTCGCGCAACTGCCGACCTTCGGTGAGTGTTTTTTCTGTGGGCGTTTTTTCTATCGGCGCTGCTGGAGTTCCGCCGACCACACGGCCCACCGCATTGTTCGCACCAACACTTGCGACCGATGTGTACATCTTGATCTCCGTTTGCCTCANCCTCGTTTCTGGGCCAACATAGCCTGTTTCCCGGCGTTGGCCTTGTTACACGTCGGCGGCCNTGCTGCCTGCCAGCCGCCGCGCTGGGCGCATCGCCTGCAACGTCACTCGATTATCAACTGGGCGTGGAGCTTCCCGTTGCGGTCCAGTCCCTTGATGATGTCGATGATGTCGGCCGCAGGAACGCGCAGGGCGTTCAGCGCTTCGACCAGCGCTTTGAGCTTGGCCTTCGACTGATCGGCAGGGTCCAGGGCTACGAAACCGCGCACGGCCGGAGCGCCGGTCTCGATGACTATATTCTTGTGCGTCACCACCACCGGGCCGATTTCCACGTCGCCGCTGATGACGATGCTGCCGGTACGCTCGTTGATTACCACCCGCGCCCCGGTGGGCGGATGCGGCATGGGCAAGGCCAGCACCTGCGAGACGAACATCACCGGGTCGTCGCGGTACTGGGGAGGAATCAGTACTTCGATGTTCGCCTGATTGATGGCTTTGGCCAGCGTAACGCCGCTGCTCTGAAAGGCCAACTGGCTGTTGATCAGGTCGGCAATTTCCTGGGCCACCTGGAAATCGGCATGGTTGCGGTCGAGCACCAGTGTGATCTTCCCGTTCTTGGTGAAGGCGGTGTAGAAATCCTCCTCCAGTCGGCAACCGCGGAATATCTTGCCCGTGGTGGGAATGCTGGGGTCTTCGATGGTGATCGGTCCTTCGGCCAGGGCGTACACGCGGGGGTTGTTGCGGTCCGGGCCGATCAGGGCGGTCAGAAACAGCCGTCCGCCGGCCAGCGATTTGGCCGCACCGATCGAACTTACGGTACAGTCGATCTTGTCGCCCTGGCGTGCGCCGGAAGCAGGTATGGTGGCCGTCACCATCACCAGCGCTACGTTCTTGGCGTCCTTCAGCTCGTCGGTTCCCTTCTTGCCCGGCGGTTCGCCCAGCACCATCATCACTTTGGAAAGACTGCGGATGGCCGGCAGGAAGCTTCCCCCGTCGCCGGTACCCTTCAGNCCCACCACNATGCCCAGNCCCTGAAGTGTGTTTTCCTCCTGCCCTTTGACGCGGCAGATGTTCTTNAGCGTCACCTGGGCGATCGCCGGTCCGCCGCCGAGCGCGCCCAGCAGCAGTGCCAGCAGCATACGGCGGCACAGGGCGATGGCAGTTGGGTTTTTCATGGCCTTTTCCTCACACAGGTCCCAGCGATTCGCTCTGCGGCGGCAGCCGGCCGGTCAGAACGGTTGTATCTGATCGAGCCATTTCATCATCCAGCCTCGGCGATAGCCATCGCGCACGTGTCCCATCTCGCGTTTGTGGATGCGAAGATCGGCCACGTTCTCGCTGAGGATGGTGTTGTTGGGCAAGATGTCCTTGGCGCGAATCTCGCCGGTGACCGAGTACTCCCATACCTCGTCGTTGTTGCGGATGGTGCGCCGCCCCTCGATGACCAGGTTGCCGTTNGGGCGNACATCCACCACAGTACAGGCGATGCGGAACTTCATCGANTCCCGGGTTTCCAACTGGGCCTCGGATCGCATCTTGTTGTCCACCTCGCCGCGCACGTGCGGCTCGCCGGCGGATTGCGGGTCGGGNATGAACTTCAATCCCCGCANCAATACCCAGTTCTTCAAAATCAGGTCCTGNTGAGCCTTCTTCTTGCGATCCATCTGCCCTTCGCTGATCACCACCGAATGCTCGTTGATCACCACGGTGACCAGNTCGTGCAGACCGATGGGCGTCGGCTCCACCGGTTTCTGATAAGTCCAGGAGTAACGCTCCAGCGTCGGCGCACGATTGCCGGCCGACAGCCGAAACAGGCTCGAATCCTGCGCGCCGGCCATTTCCGGCCCGGCCAGCAGCGCCACTGCTGCGCCGACCAGCACTGACGCCAACTTCCAATGGATAAAGATACAGTTTCGCATCAATTGAGCCTTTCTGGGCAAAAGCAGCCACATGTTGTACTTGCAGTGTGAGACAGGGCGGTGCATGTCAGATTGCTCTTAGTCCTTTACGGCGCAACTTGTGCGCGTTTTGCGCGCATGTTGTCGGATGATCTGGAGGGCCACGCTCCGTCGTGGCCGCACGTCCCTCCAAGCATTTGTAGGGCCACGCTCCGTCGTGCCCGTGTTCCCACTACCAACGCAGGCGACCGCACTGCGTCCCTCCATAACCTCCATTTGATTGCGGCTTCAGGACACTTTGAGATCAGTTGGCCGGCGTACCCACCGAAAGTGTTTGACCAGCCCTTTCGCCGGCCGAAAGCGGAAGCGATGCCGTGCTCCGCGCAACCGGTGCATCCTGCACTCTTACCGCTCCGGCAAACACTTCTAGTTCGCGGCTGTCGCACACCCGGGCCAAAAACGTCTTGCGGTCGTGCAACGACTCGACCGACACCAGATCGCCCAGGCTGCCATCTTCGCGGGCCCGCGCTGTAATGCGGACATGGACGCCCGGACTGCGGGCGTGTACCGTGACCACGTCGCCCCGGCGGACCAGCAGCGGCTGGCGAACTGCGTCGCGCGGAAAAGGTACTCCAGCAGCCAACGCGCGCGTCGTCTGCCGGCCGACTACTTCTTCGGCCGAAGTGCAGTATTCGCCGCTTCCCTCGCGGCAGTTGACCGCTTGCAGTTCCACATCCTCCGCGGCCACGATAGCGCCGCGGGGGATCGATCTGGTGGTTACTACAACCTGGGGCGGCGGCGTGACCACGGCTTCCACGGCGAAACTGGCCGCCGGGGCAGCGCCCTGAAACGTCACCTGGAACGTCTGCCGGCCGTGCCACGGCGGCGTCCCGCCGGAAACCGAGATCGGCTGCATCGAGCCGGCCAGAGCACGCACCTGGAGGGCATCCAATTGCGGCTCGATGTTCCACGAGCTAGCCCCGGCTACCCGCCGCGACAGGTACTGTGCGATCGCCTCGCGCAGCCGCTGTTGTGCCCGTCGGCTGCTTGGGGAGAGAAGGACTCTGCCTGGGTGCGAACCGCCGCGGCGCTGACTGCGGTCTGGCTGGCGCCAGAGAAGCTGTGCTCGGCCAGACTTACTCCCTTCAGCAGCAGTAGGTCTTGGATCTCCCGCAGCCGCACGTAGCGCTGCGTGCCGGGAGCAGGGGCTGCGAAAAGCTCGATGGCCGCCAGCGCTTCGGCTTGACGGCGATCGCTCGAGAGTATCTCGGCCAAATCGCCGAGCGTAACGACTGCCGCGCTGGCCTGGCACTGGGCGCGCAGCCGAATTTCGGCGGCCGGAGCGCAAGGCGAGAATCCGCTGCTGGTCAATACAACCGCCCAAATCGCAGCCGCCGTCGCCACGGCGCACAGTCTTCCGACAAGCACCATTAGTACCTCCGCAGATTGGCCACGGTTTGCATCATTTCGTCGCCTGCCTTGACGGCCTGGGCGTTAAGCTCGAACGCCCGTTGCGTGGTTATCAGGTCGATCAGCTCGTGTACCGGTTCGACGTTGGAAGCTTCCAACGAGTTCTGCCGCAGCAGGCCCAGGCCGTCCTGGCCGGGATTGCCCAGCGTCGGCGCGCCGGAGGCGTCCGTTTCGGCATACAGGTTTTCGCCCAACTTCAGCAGCCCTTGCGGGTTGACGAACATCGCCAGCTCGATCTGTCCTATCTGCGACATGTTCTGGCTGCCCGGCTGACGGACCGAAACCATGCCTTCCGGGCTGATGGAGATTTCGATGGCGTCGGGCGGGATAGTGATCGGCGGCTGCAACAACCGGCCCATGTTGGCCGATCCCAGCACAAGGTTGCCGTTGGCGTTTTTCGAGAAGTTGCCTGCGCGGGTATAGTAGGTCATGCCGTTGGGGTCCATCACCTGGAAGAAGCCCGGCCCTTCGATGGCCACGTCCAGTTGTCCGCCAGTCTGCTTGAACGACCCCTGGACAAACTCGCTTTGCACGCCGGAGACTCGGGAACCCAGCCCGATCATTATTCCCACCGGGGTATACTGTCCGGCGGTGTCCTGGGTTCCAGGCATTTTTTCCTGGCGATAAAACAGGTCTTCGAAGTTCGCCCGGTCGCGCTTGAAACTGACCGTCTCCATGTTCGCCAGGTTGTTGGCGATCACGTCCAGCTTGGTTTCCAGGGCAATCATGCCCGTGGCCGCAGTGAATAATGTTTGCACGCTCATGGCAACAGACCATCCAAAACGCCAGACAAGCGGAAAACTACCGTTCCAGTCCCTCGATTAGCCCGCTCTATCGTCGGACGCTACAGCAGCGCGTCCATCCGAAGTGTATCATCGGGCCACCCACTGTCGTGAGCGCGCGTCCCTCCAAGGATTTGGAGGGCCACGCTCTGTCGTGGCCGCTATCGTTAACCCCAGTTCGCACTGCCGGGCAAGCCAGCCAGCAGTGGCACTCGGCAGCGGCACCCCGGCCGGTTACACGCGCAACATCCTGCCGATCAGTCCGCCGAGCATCTGGTCCTGTGCGCGGAGC
>JGI24185J35167_1001443_pt1 | contig 10836 bp, 4 predicted proteins | sample YNPBryunderm2012_FD_35167 | JGI IMG/M metagenome (IMG submission 35167) | reverse complement strand
TGAACAAGGACCCGTCGCGGCTCGCGCTGGACTCGCCACGCGGCGCGGGCCTGATGTTCGGCCATCANGCGCTCCAGCGACCATCCGGAGTCCGTCGTGATGAACAGGCCACCGTCGCCGCGGAGGACAATCGTCAGCTCGCCCGGATCGTCCGAGGCCTGCGCCACGGCGAGGACGCTTTGGGTTTGCCGGGCCAGATTCCGCTGCCGGGCCTGGGCGGCTGCGCGTTCGATCCAAAGGCTCACAATTGCCTTATCGCCCGCGCCGGCGGCTTCTTGACCGCGCCCCGGTCGCAGGAGGAGGAATGGGCCTCCGCCTGTTGATTGCCCCCAATGAAGACGGTCTCGGCACATCGGCCTGGACTGTGAGGCTGGTCAAGGCCCTGGTCCGGGCAGGCGGGGAACGGATCGAACGAATTGTCCTGGCCGTGGCTTCGATGCGCCTGGCCGCCTTCCATGCGGGCAAGTATTCCGGGCTGCCCGTGGAGGTCCGAAGGCTCGAAAACATTTCTTGCCCGATCCGTCTGATCAAGCGAGCGGGCGGAGTGGACGTCCCGGCGACCATCGAAACCGCGGTTCTCGGCTATGAGGACTCGCGGCGCGAGTACATCGAAGCACTGACGCAAGCCGGCCTGCTCGGGCAAACCGATCTCGTGGTGGATCTCGGCGTACCGCAGCTCCTGTACGCCCTGCGAAATTCGGAAGGCCGCCGGGCGCTGCGGCTGACGTTCTCCGATCACGCCTGGAGCGACACGCTGGGCCGCATGGCCGCGAGTGCGGGACTGCTTGCGCCCGAAGCGGAGCGCCAGCTCGGCCGGATGCGCGCAGACGAAGCTCTCGCCGAGCGCGTTTTCACGCTGCCTGAACCCATCACTCCGGCGGATGCCGAACGATACTGGCGCGAGAGGCTCGGACTCCCGGTAGAGCGCCTGCCGGGGGTGCTCGGCGGGCCGGAGGCAACCCGAGCCTGGGGAGGGGGCGAACCGCGCGCGGCGGTGCGCAGGCTGCTCGGCATCGAAGACGAGCTGCCGGTGCTTTATCTCAGCGGCGGGGGCACCGGCGTGTGGGACGACGCGCTTTCGGATTTGCTCTCGGACTACATCGCAAGGCCGCCGCGTTACTGGGTGGTGGCCTTCAACCCCGTCGAGGCGGAAAAACGCGGGATCCGGATGTCGTGGAAACGATGGTCCGCTGCGGAGGCGACTTGGGGCAGCGATCCGGCCGCGCCGCGGGTGATCTTTCTGGGCGACGTCCGGGGCGAGACCCACCACGCGCTGTACGCCGGTTTCGATCTGGTTTGCACGCGTGCGGGCGGCGGCGCCGTCAACGATGCTCTGGCCTTTCGCGTGCCGCTGGTTCTGGTGGAGGAGCCGGAGCACGTCCAGGTGGAAGAGATCCGGCGCAGTGCGGAGCGTCTCGGGTTGTGCCGGAGCGTTGCATGGGAGGAATTCCGGCGGCAGGGCCGTGCACTGCTGGAAGACGAACGGGGCGATCTGATCCGACTCCCGCAAGCCGCAACGGCAGCCGCCAGAATTCCGCGGCATGCGGAAGACCACCTGGCGCGCCGACTACTGGAGCTGGCCCGAGAGACTGGCTGAACACCCGCTGCGCGCGGATGCGCTCTCGGGCGACGAGTTCGCCAGCTTCCTGCTGGGCCATCCGAGCAGCGGCTACGTAGACCGCAACATTGACCCCGCTTACCGCAATCATTACGTGGCGCTGTTCTTGCAAGACGACTGGAAGGTCACGCCGCGCCTGACGATCAACGCCGGGCTGCGCTGGGATTACGAAACGCCGGTGGTGGAGCGTTACAACCGCATGGTGCGCGGTTTCGCTTTCGATCGGTGGAATCCGATGGCCGGCAAGTTGCCGGGCTCGGGCCTGAACGGCGCCACGGTTCCCAGGCAGCAGTTGCTGATGGCGTACCCGCACTTCACATCGGTGACCATCACCGATGTGCCCGTGGGATCGCAACGCTACGACTCGCTGCAAATGAAGGCCACGCGGCGCTTCTCGGGCGGCCTGGGCATGCAGATCTCGTACACCCTCTCCAAGCAGCTCGAGAAGGTCTCGCTGCTCAACGCGCAGGACGCGGTTCTCGGCGACTTGCTGAAGACGGTCACGGAAAAGCGTCTGGTCGAGTTCGACTCGCCCCATGCTTTCGTCGTGCTGACCACCTGGGAATTGCCGGTGGGCCGCGGCAGGCGCCTGGGCTCGAATCTGCCCGGGCTGCTGCGCGGAGTCGTGGGCGATTGGAATCTGAACGTGCAATACACGATGCGCTCGGGCCTGCCGTTTGCCTTCCCCAACGCCGCGCCTCTGGAGGCGCGCAGCGCCAAATTCACTCACGCCCAGCGCGACGCCCTGGCCCGGCAGAAGGGGCGCAGCCAGTTCGATCCCTTCTTCGACGTATTCTTCGATACCTCGCTGTTCCCCAACCGTGCTCAGGCGCCTTACACGCTGCGCGATTTCCCGACTCGTTTCCCCGACGTCCGCAGCAAGGCGCTCAACATCTGGGAGATTTCGCTGGCCAAAGATTTCCCGATTCGCGAGCGCCTGCGTTTTCAGTTGCGCGCCGATGCGCAGAACGCTTTCAACTATCCGTGGTTCAGCCGACTTCAGAGCGCGGACGTGACCAATCCGCGCTTCGGCTTCCTGAATCCGTCGCCCAACTCGGAGCCGCGGGAAATCATTCTGGTGGCGAAGCTGCTGTTCTGACGCGCAGTGAGCGAGTGACGCTGCTCCGCGCCGCTCGCAGCGTGCGGAATCAGGCGCCCGCGCCGATGCTCAGAAACTGAAGCGTATTCCCACCACCACGATCCGGTTGGCGCCGGCGTCGGTGATGCGACCGAAGTTCACGGAATTGATGTCCGTGTTGGGGTTGGCGAAGTCGGGCTTGTTGGTCACGTCCAGGGCGTCCGCACGCAATTCCAGCGTCTTGCCTTCCGCCAGGCGGATGCGCTTGATCAGATTGACGTCAAAACGGAACGATCCCGGACCTTCCAGGAACATGGAAGCGATGTTGCCCAGCGTGCCCGGCTGTGGGTTGGCGAGAATCACCCGGCCGGAGGAATCCGCGATGGCGCGCAGGGTGCTGCGTCCCGCAATGTTGTTGCGAGTGGTAAGGCGCTGGATGCCGGGGTCGGCGACCTGCTGCAATCCCTCGAAATAAATCACCCCCAAGCCCGTCCGCTGAACCTTGCCCAAGCTCTTGGGAATTGGCGCCAGCGCGTCCGGCGTATTGTCGCCAAACGTGTTCCAGGTGTTGGCGCCGGAAGTCAGGTCGATGGGCTGGCCCGAGAACACGTTGAAAATGAAACCGACTTGCCAGCCGCCCACCACGTGCCCGAGCCAGCCGTCGGAGCCTGCCAGCGGCTTGCCCGGTCCGAAGGGCAGTTCCCACAAGCCATTGGTGCGGATGACGTGGGTGCGATCGAAGGTCAACCGGCGACGGTCCATGCGCCAGTTGCGCAGGTTGCGGTAGCTGTCAATCATCTCTTGTCCGGCGCCTTCCTCTTCGCCGAGGACCTTGCTCCACGTGTAGTTGCCCTGGAAGGTCCAGCCGGCGCCGAACCGCTTGATGACCTCGACCTGCATGGCGTGGTAAATGGAGCTGGCGAAATTCGACGTAAGCCGTGCCGAGTCGAACTGGGGGTTGACCATGATCCAGTTCTCGGGCAATCCCGCGCGCCGCAACAACCCGCCGCGTTCGCCGGTGAACATGTCGGTATTGTTCAGCCACGCAGCGAAGCTCGCGACGTGGTTGTTGGCGAGGTGCCCCTGTGTGGTGGAAATGGCGCGAACCGCGTCGGAACCGGTGCGCGTGACCCCGTCCACCACACCCAGGCCGGGAACGTTGAGGCCACGGAAGATGCGATCCAACAACGGCGCATGGCCGCCGGCCTGGGTGATGAGGAAGGCCTCGAGAATGCCGTTCTCGAAAATATTGGTTTCGTTGACGCTGGTGCCGCGAATCAGACGGGTGCCCTTGTTGCCCACGTAGCGGACCTCCAGCCACGTGTTGGAGCGCAGCGCCCGCTGGATCGAGACGTTCCAGTTCTGAACGTATGGCGAGCGCAAGCCGGTGTCGAAGACGCGGACGATCTGCAAGCGGTCGGTCAAAGGGACCACAGCCAGAGGCTTGGTGTCCACCGCGAGTGGCAGCCGAATGCGGGAAAGGTCCAGATAGTCCGGAGAAGTGAAGTTCCGGACTTCGCGTAGGCCAGGCAGAGCTCCGGCCACCACGTCGGTGAGACGCAAAGAATTGCGTTCGTAACCGATGCCGTAGCCCATGCGCAGCACGGTCTTGCCCTTGCCGAACCAGGGCAGCGACCAGCTCAGCCCGACTGCGGGCGCGAAGTTGTTCCAGTCGTCGCGATAGAGCTTGATCCCGGGATTGGGCGAGCGCTTGCCGACGAGTTGAACGCGCGTCAGCGAGCCGGCCAGACGGCCGGGCTGGTACATATCGGCGAAGCTGGTCCCGGAGATCCCGAAGATTCCCGCGGACCCGCCCACCAGGGAAGCCGCCTTCCCGTTGGCATCCCACGGCACGCTGTAGTACTCGTAGCGGACGCCCAGGTTCAGGGTCAAAGAAGGCGTGACTTTGAAATCGTCCTTGAAGTACCAGGCCAGCTCGCGCTGCTTCCACGTTCGCTGCTTGCCCTCGCCCGCCACGAATTCGGGATTGGGGCCGCCCGGGGAGTTGAAGGCCTGGCGCACGCGCGCCACCGAGCCGCTGAGCTCGTTGAGCAGCGATTCCGCCGTGCCCAGATTCACGCCGATGCCCGGGATGGTGGAGAGATTCTGAATGGGCGCACCGCCGGTGCCGATCACGGCGCGAGGCATCACATCGAACGAGTTGAAGCCGTTCGTGCTGACGAAGCGAACGCTGACGCCGCCCTTGAACGCATGCTTGCCCCGCAGCCACGTCAGGTCGTTACTGAACTGATAGACGGGCGTGATGCGGCCCTGCGGGTCGTTGCCCACGTTCAGCGGGTTGGTGATCAAACCGAACTCGATCAGGTACGGATGGTTGCCGGCCTTGGGCAACAGGTCCAGGCCCGCCACTTCCCACGGAGCACGGGAGCGCAGACGGGGACGCAGAGCGCCGGCGCGGAATTCGTTCAGCAGGTTGGGCCGAAGCGTGGAGGTCACCGAGAGCGAGCTCAACGAGTCCCATCCCCGGCTGTCGCCGCCCGGGGATTTAGGGAACGGCTGTGCCATAAAGGTGTTGTCGTTGCGATTGACCTCTTTGGTGAAGCTGAAGCTGGCGCGGTGGGCGCTGGTGAAGACGTGATCCAGCTTCAGGTTGAAATGATCGAAATCCTGCGAGGCGCTACGACGCCACGTGTACCAAGCCGTATTGAGGCCATCGCCGCCGCGGAAGTTGTTGGGCAGGGGCATGAGCTCGATGAGCCTGGCGATGACGGGATGAACCCCGGTGCGATTGGGGTCGCGTCCGAACAGCAGGACCTGCTGCAAATCGCCCGTGGCCTGCGGCGGGCGCACGGGGTTGCCGTTGAGATCCACGGTCGGGGTCGTGGAGTTGGCGTTGCCGTTGCGCACGCCGGGGAAGAAGCGGAAGATGCCGCGGCGCGCCGGTTCGGTATAGACCGTGCTGCTGACTGAGTCGCGCGTGCGAATGCGCTGAGCTTCGAAGAGGGCGTGGAAGAAGGTCCGGTTGCGCAGGATGGGGCCGCCCAGCCGCCCGCCGAACTGGTTCCGGACGAGGAAATTACGGGGATCGCCGCGCTGATTGTTGAAGAAGGTGTTGGCCGTCAGTACGGTATTGCGGTGCGTTTCGAAAACGCTGCCGTGGAATTCGTTGGTCCCCGAGCGGCTGATCATCTGGATCTGCCCGGAGCCGCGGCCGAACTCGGCGTCCGCCGGCGAGGTGATCACGCGGAANTCCTCGATGCGGTCGGTGGAGGTGAAGACGGGCGAGGTGACGCCCTGGTTGATGCGGTTGTCTTGCACATTGATGCCGTCCAGCGTGATGTTGAGCGTACCAATGCGGGCGCCTGAGAAGTTATCGCCGACGATGCCCGCCTGGATGTAGACGAGGCTCAGCGCGTTGCGCGCCGGGATGGGCAGCTCGGCCAGGCGCCGCCCGGCGACCATGCCGCCAACCGAGGCGGTGACGTAACCCAGCGCGGTCTCGGCCTGCGCCGTCACTTCGACGGTCTCGGCCGTGGCGCCCAATTCCAACGGGATGTTAATGCTCAGACGGGCGCCCACCTCCAGAACGACCTCGTTGTACACGAAGCGACGGAAGCCGGTGTGCTCCGCCTCCAACCGATAGACGCCGGGCGGCAGAGCTGCGAACAGGTACACGCCGGCCTCGTTGCTGGTTGTGGCCGTAACCACGCCGGTTTTGACGTTGGTCGCAGCAACCCTGGCGCCAGGGACGGCGGCGCCGCTAGGGTCGGTGACGGTGCCGGAGAGTACCGCGTCGGTGCCCTGACTGAAGACCAGCCCGGGCAGGAACGCGAGTAACAAGAGAAACCGTGTGGCAGTCATGATCGCCCTTCCACCCAAGGTTTCGTGCCGTGCGCGCCTGCGGATCGGGCGCGCACCGGCCTTGCGGTAATGTTAGACAATTTGAGGTCGCGGGCGCAAGCGCGGTGGTGCCGGAAGCGGATGATGGAGCGCATAGAAAGCCGGCGGGGAGCGCCCGCCGGGCTTCCGGCCGGCGGCGGCCAAGCCGGCAAGGGACCGTCGCTGGAGGGTTCGTGCTTTTGTTCAACACGGAGCGCGCGGGCGGTTCAATGGTGCACGCGCATGAGCGATTCGAGGCAGCAACGGCCCCAAAAACTGGGGGGATCGGCGGGACCGGACCAGCCCCGTTTGCACTCACGGCGCGTCACGATGGAAGCCTTGCGCAGCGCCCAGCAGACGAAACCTTCTCGGGCGAGCCGGCTCCGCGGGGCCGATCGCCTTGCGCTCGAGCGGCTTGCGCGAGATCGTGGCGCCCGGACCGCCCGGGTCACGGACTTTGTGGCGGCGACGCGCCGTCCCTGTCCACAGGCGAAAGACAAGTAGGGGCCGTCAGAATAATTAAAATACTTTAATTACGATTGCCCTGTCGGTTCCTGATATGTATGATGACTTGGGTCGGACCGTCGGCCGACTCTCTCGGAGGTCGAGACTATGCATACCAGTTTGCCCCCGCTGCTCTGCCTTGTGGCCGCAGCCGCATTCGCGCAGGACTATCGCGGAAAGGTTCAAGGGACCGTGGTGGACGCTACCCGAGCGATTGTGGTCGGGGCCAGGGTCACTCTCACCAATACCGCGACCGGGATTTCGGCAATCAAGCTCACAGACTCGAACGGTCATTATTTATTCGATTTCGTGGAGCCGGGTCCTTACACGCTCACCGCGGAGCTGGCGGGTTTCGCCACCGTCGTTCAGCGGAATGTGCAGGTTCAGGTACGTGGGGACGTCACGGTAGACTTCGTCCTCACGCCGAGCAGCGTTTCCGAGCGCATCACCGTGACCGAGGCGCCTGTCGCCGTACAGTTCAACACCAGCACCGTCGAAACCACGATAGACCGGAAGATGCTGAGCGAGTTGCCCATTCTGTCCCGGAACCCGTTCAGCCTGGCGCTGCTGGACACATCGGTCGTCAACCGCTATCCGCACGACCGAAATCCCTTTTACATGTACTCTTCGGCGCAGATGGACATCGGCGGAAGGACCAGTTCTTCCGCGGGCGGCCACAACGATCTGCTGTTGGACGGCACACCGATCCAGTTGGGCAACAAGGGCTCGTACGCCCCGCCCATGGACGCCGTGCAGGAGTTCACGGTTCAACAAAGCAGCACCGACGCCGAGTTTGGCCACTCGGTCGGCGGCATTATGAGCGTCTCCATGAAGTCCGGGACCAATGAACTCCGGGGCACGGCCTATTACTTCGGGCGCAATCCCAAGCTCAACGCGGTCACCAATGCCGTGGTCCGGACCCCGAATGAGGTCCGCAATCACATCTTCGGCGCCAGCGCGGGCGGTCCCATTCAACGCAACAAACTCTTTCACTTTCTGACGTACGAGCAATGGACGACCCGCGATCCGAGAACGATCGCATATACCATGCCCACCGATCGGGAGCGGGCCGGTGATTTCTCGCAATCTGTGAACATTTTTGCCACGCAGCGCACGATCTTCGATCCGCAAACCACGGTGCTGGACGTGGCCCGAAATCGTGCGCCCCGGCAGCCGTTCCCGGGAAACATCATTCCGCCCAGCCGGATCGATCCGGTGGCCCGAGTGTATATGACGAAATACATCTGGCAGCCCAACAACCCGGGACTGGACATCACCGGCGCCCAAAACTTCCGGACGACTTACTCCTGGATGAACGACTACTGGAACTTCTCCGGCCGCGCCGACTGGAACATCAACGACAAATGGAAGATCTTCGGGCGCTATAGCCGCTTCCGGACGCAGCTCGACCTGAGCAAGTACGTGGATTCCATAGCCGTCAACAATAACATCGGGGGTGAGATGAATTCCCGAAATATCGCCCTCGATTCGGTGTACACTCTCAGCCCCGCGACCGTGCTCAACCTGCGGTGGGGTTACGGGTCCCTTCAGGACAATTACGACCCCACCTGGACCGAGGCGACCAGAGAGCAATTACTCGAGGTCTGGGGAGGGCGGCTCTGGGACGAACCCTACACGAAAAACATTCGCAAACGGATGCTTCCTGCGATGATGATTTCGGGCAAGGGACAGTTCGGACGGAGCTCGATGTGGTTCCAGGAACCGCATCAATACAGTTGGCACGCGCGGCTTTCCCGAGCCAGGGGCGCGCATTATCTCAAATTCGGCGGCGAAGCGCGTTACCACCGCGCCAACGTGTACTTCCCCAACCCGATGTGGTTCAGTTTCGGCAGTACCTATACCGCTGACAGCGGCATCGGGCCTGACACGCGCCGCTACGGCGACTCCTACGCGACCTTCCTGCTCGGGGCGATCGACGCCAGTTCCTGGGCCCGCCACGACGAACCTCAAAGCGTCAACGTGCATTACTATGCGGGCTACGTCCAGGACGACTGGAAGCTGACGCGACGCCTGACCCTGAACCTGGGTCTGCGCTGGGAGTACGAGACTCCGCCCTGGGACACGCAGGACCGACTGTCGCGCTATCTCGACCTGACCGACCCGATTCCCGAAATGCTCAGGAACCCNCCGGTCTTCCCGCAGGAAGTNCTGGNCTACCGCACGCCGCCTCAATTCTTGGGCGCGTGGAAATTCGCCACGCCTGAGGACCGCGGCCTTTACAACACGAGTGCCAGGGTTTTCAGTCCCCGAATCGGGCTGGCTTTCCGCCTCGACAACAAGTCCGCTTTACGAGTCAGTTGGTCTCGCTTCATCATGCCGGTCGTGACTTTGACGGACACCCAGCGCCCCATCACCCTGTATGGCTATACGATCACCACCAATGCGCTTCCTGCTGTGGAAGGACGTCCCCAGGCGGAGTTGCGCGATCCGTTTCCCTCGGGTGTGAACCCACTGCGCCCNCCCAAGGGCAAGGCTCTCGGGCGCTATCAGAACCTGGGGGACAGCGCCGTCTGGTCCAAGCAGGATTTCGATCGTCCCCGCAGCGACCGTTTCAGCCTCTCCTACCAGCGAGAATTGCCGCTGCGCGTGGTGGTGGACAGCACTCTATACTATAATCTCTCGACCGCTCTTTACAATTACCAAGTCAATTGGGCCGATCCTAACCTGTCGCTGACCTACAAGGCCGCCCTTGCACGAAGCGTACCCAATCCTTTTTACATGTACGGAACCGAGAATACCTTCCCGGGCCAGCTTCGCAATCAGAGGACCGTCTCCATCGCCAGCCTGCTGCGCCCACACCCCCAATACCAGGGTCTTACCGAGACCCACCACGAGGGTGTCCAACGCCACCTTCGCGCCTTTCAGTTTCGAGGCCGGCGCCAGTTCGCGGGCGGTTTCATGTTCCTGGTTTCCTACAATTACGACCGCGAGCGCTACCTGGAATTCTGGGATGACGTTGCCGAGTATGCAGGTCAGTTTTCCTGGCGCGGGAGTCCGGAGCCGCGCCATCGCCTGAGCATTTCCGGAAGCGTCGAGTTGCCCTTCGGCAAGGGACGCAAGTGGCTATCGGATATCCCCCGCGTGCTCAACGGCGTACTGGGCGGCTGGTCGGTCTCCAACATTTTCACATGGAACCAGGGATCGCTACTGACGTTCGATGAGATGAAACTGCTGAGCGATGCCAGTCCGATCCTGCCCAATCCGACTCGGGATCGTTATTTCGACACCTCGATCTTCGACCGCCCGGAACCCTACACGCGGCGCATCAATCCCAAGCAGTACGAAGGTCTTCGGGGGCCGGGACGATGGAATTTCGACACCACGCTGTCCAAACGATTTCCCTTGACCGAGCGCGTCGCTTTCGAGCTCCGCATGGAGGCCTATAACCTGACTAACAGCATCATGTGGGCCAATCCCAACACCAGCGTCACGAGTTCGCTTTTCGGGCGCATCACGGCTCAGGCAAACCGGGGACGCGAGTTTCAGTACTGCGGGCGGTTGCATTTCTGAGGCCGGCCGCGGCGCCTGTTGACAATCTGTTCGTCGGCCCACGGCGACATTTGTTCAGGATCCATCANTGCAGCCGGGCCTACAAGCGTCTTGCCGACGGGGCAGCTCCACTTGACAGTTTTCCTGCCCGTGCGGCCGGCCTGCGATGGTCTGGCGCTGACCCGTCTCTCCCGCAGCACGATTTCGTTGGACACTGATTTGCGATACAAGGAGTGACATATGTCCAACCTGAATGTTTCGGTTTCCGGCTCCGCGCAAGGAGCCC
>JGI24185J35167_1001441_pt1 | contig 10837 bp, 9 predicted proteins | sample YNPBryunderm2012_FD_35167 | JGI IMG/M metagenome (IMG submission 35167) | reverse complement strand
GGTGCCATCCGTAGAGCCATCTACGCATACATAGGCGACGAAGTCCGTGTAGGTTTGTTGGCTGAGCGCCTTGAGGCATTGGCGAAGCTCTGGGAGGTTATTGTAGGTTGGGATAATGACGGCTACGGCAGCCATTAAGGCGAAGGTAGCACGCTTTGTGGGATGGTGGGAGGCCTTTTAGGGAGGTAGCGGGGTAGGACGTGTCTTGGCTTTGCGGGGGGCTGATAGGTCTTAAGGGCTGGGGAAGAGGCGGAGGTGATAGGTTTCTACGACGGGGTTGTGGAGGAGCCGCTGGGCGGCGGCGTGGGCTATTTGGAGGGCATTTTCGGGGGAGGGGGCATCCACGGTGAGATGAAAGGCTCGGCCTGCACGTATGCTTTGGACGGTGGTTTCCCCTAAGCGATGCAGAGCCTGCTGGATGGCTTCACCCTGAGGGTCTAAGAGGGCTGGCAGGGGCAAGACTACGACCTCGATGGTGTAAGCGGGCATATCTTAGAGGGTGCGTTTGACCTGGATTTCTTCAAAGCACTCTATGATGTCGCCTTGTTTGATGTCCTGGAAGTCCTCCAGGGTGAGGCCGCATTCTAAGCCTTCGAGGACTTCTTTGACATCGTCCTTGAAGCGTTTGAGGGAGGAGATAGAGCTGGTGTAAACGACGACGCCTTCGCGGATGAGGTGGGCTTTGGCGCCTCGGATGATTTTGCCTTCCAGGACTTTGCAGCCGGCGACGGTGCCGACCTTGGGGATTTTGAAGATTTCGCGCACTTCGGCGGTGCCGATGGTTTGCTCCTGGATGATGGGGGCGAGCATGCCGGAGAGGGCGCCTTTGATTTCGTCAATGATGTCGTAGATGACGTTGTAGAGGCGGATTTCTACGTTGTTTTGTTTGGCGAGCTGGCGGGCGGTGTGGCTGGGCCGTACCTGAAAGCCAACGATGAGGGCGTTAGAGGCTTTGGCCAGGAGGACGTCGCTATCGGTGATTTGCCCGACCCCGCGATGAATGAGGTTGACCTGGACCTCGCTGGTGGAGAGTTTGACGAGGGCGTCGGTGAGGGCTTCGAGGGAGCCACTGACGTCGGCTTTGACGATGAGGTTGAGCTGTTTGGCCTGGCCGGCGGCGACGCCTTCTAATATGCCTGCGGAGATGCGTCGGCGCTCATGTTCCTTGCGCAGTTCGGCGCGGCGGTGGGCCATTTCCCGGGCGAAGGCTTCATTTTCCAGGACGTAGAACTTTTCGCCGACATCGGGCACGCCGCTGAGGCCAAGGACTTGGGCGGGCTTGGAGGGGCCGGCTTCGGGCAGGCGCCGTCCGCGTTCATCGAAGAGGGCCCGCACCCGCCCATAGTGTTCTCCCGCCAGCAACATATCGCCCACCCGGAGGGTGCCGGTCTGGACCAGCAGGGTAGCCACAGGGCCGCGGGACTTATCCAGTTGGGCTTCTATCACGGTGCCTTTAGCGGGGCGGTTGGGATTAGCTTTGAGCTCCATAAGCTCGGCCATGACGAGAATCTTCTCCAAAAGCTCCTGGACACCGAGGCCTTTTTTGGCGGAGACGGGTTGGCTCATGTATTGGCCGCCCCACTCTTCCACGAGAAAGCCTGCTTCAGCCAGCTCTTGGCGGATGCGGTCGGGATTGGCGGTATCTTTGTCTATTTTATTGATGGCGAAGATAATGGGCACATTGGCGGCTTGGGCGTGGCTGAGGGCTTCCAGGGTCTGGGGCCGCACATGGTCGTCAGCGGCCACGACGATAACAGCGATATCCGTTACCTGGGCGCCCCTTGCCCGCATAGCGGTAAAGGCTTCGTGGCCCGGCGTATCCAAGAAGGTGATTTTCTGGCCATTGGGGAGTTCTACTTCGTAAGCGCCGATGTGCTGGGTGATGCCGCCGGCTTCGCCAGCGACGACATTAGTACTGCGGATATAGTCCAGGAGGGTGGTTTTGCCGTGGTCTACATGGCCCATGATGGTGACGATAGGGGGGCGAGGAACGAGGTCTTCGGGGCTTTCGTCCACCTGGGTGAGCTGCTCGATGGTCTCATCCAGGCTCACGAATCGCACCTGGTAGCCAAATTCTTCGGCGATGATAGCGGCGAGGTCGCGTTCCAGGCGCTGGTTGATGGAGGTGGGGTACCCGAGTTCCAGGCATTTGGCGATGACTTGGGTTACAGGGACTTGGAGAGCTTGAGCCAGTTCGGCGGCGGTGATGTATTCGGCGATTTCGATGGTGGTAGCGGAAGCGGCTTCGGCAGCGAGCGCAGCTTCGCGTTTCTTTTCTTTCTGGCGGAGTTTTTCCTGGCGCAGGCGGCGCCGTGTGGCCACATCACCGGAGGCCTTAATCTGGGCCTTGACAGGACGTTTATCGGGGGTTTTGGGTGTCTGTATGGGTGTAGTGGAGACTTTGGTCGGTGTGATTTCTGCGCGTTTTTTCCGCGTACGTTTGCGCTTGTGCCTGGATGCGGAGGTTTCGCTCTCGGGCTCTTGTTCTTTTTCGGTTTGGGCAGGTGGGGTGGGCGTGGAGGAAGCTAAATGGGAAAGGTGCGGCGGAGGGGTTATGTCTTTGAGGGTGACTCGCTCACGCACACGGGGCCTGGGCTCTTTTTTGTCTTTCAGCTCTATTTTGCCCATAATCCTCAGCGGAAGGACATCCTCCTCTGAGGAGGCAGGCTCGGCTTGGGGAGGAGCCTGTGTGGAGCCCGACTCTTCTTGAGGAGGTGGAGCGGTTTCCGGGAGGGGTTGCGGTGCGGGCGGCGCTTCTGCGATAGGGGTCGGGGTAGGCGCTTCGGTTTGGACGGGGGGTGAGGTAGGCGCCTCGGTATGGACAGGGGGCGAGGTAGGCGCCTCGGTATGGACAGGGGGTGAGGTAGGCGCCTCGGTGTTAGCTATGGGTAGGGCAGGCTCCTCCGCAGAGACGGCGGGTGAGGCGGGAAGCGACGAAGATTCGGGTGGTGAGGGTGGCGCCGCAGGCGAAGGAGCCTTTTTAGGCGGTGGTGGCAAGCGGCGCGTCCGCTGGGAAAGGTCCACTTTGCCTACGACTGGTAGGGCGGACTCTTCTGCGAGGAGTGGCGCTTCTTCTGCTACGGGTTTGGCCGGGGGAGGGGGGGCAGCGGCGCTCTCTTTTTCCCGAGAGAGGCGGCCATACTTCTGCCCCAGCGCTACGTAAGCCTCTTCCGATAGACGAGCATTAGGCTTATTCTCTATGGAGAAGCCCAAAGACTGCAAGTCTTTGACTATCTCTGTCGTAGAACGATTGAACTCAATAGCGACTTCGCTGAGCTTATAGGACTTTGTGCGGTTCATTCTGCAAACTCAGCCTCAAGGATTTGGTAGACTTTCTGGAGGATAGGCAGGTCTATCTGGGTGCGTTTTTGCATTTCATCCAGGGGGTACTGGAGTACAGCCTTGGCGGTGTGGAAGCCTTCTTGCTGAAGGGCTTTGAGGATCCAGTCGGGGATTTCGTCGGCGAACTCGGTGAGTTCGATGTCCTCTTCTTCCAGGTATTCGGCGGCTTCGCGGATGTCAAGTTTGTAGTTTAGGAGCATTTCGGCGAGGCGAACGTTGATGCCTTCCTTGCCGACGGCTTTAGCGAACTCTTCTGGGGCGACGAAGACTTTGGCGTGGCGCTGGGCGGGCATGACTTCTACGTACATGACGGTGGCCGGGGCCAAAGCCCGGGCGATCATAAGCTTGGGGTCGGGATTGTAGGGGATGATGTCTATGTATTCGCCGCGCAGTTCATCCACGACGGGCTTGATGCGGCTGCCGCGTACGCCCACGCAGGCCCCTACGGGGTCGATGCGTTCATCGTAGCTTTCTACGAGGACTTTGGCGCGAATGCCCGGAATACGTACGACTTTCTTGATGCTGATGATGCCATCGTAGATTTCGGGGATTTCCAGTTTGAGGAGGGCTTCTAAAAATTGCGGCGAGGTGCGGGAAAGGATGACGAGCGGGCGCTGTGGGGAGGTTTTGAGGGGGTCGAGCACTTCATGGACGACGGCTTTGACGATGCTGGAGGCCCGCTGCTCGGAGCGACGATACGTGGAAGCGCTATCCCGGGGTACATACACATCTTTTTCCGGGATAAGCTCGCGGCGGGGCAGGGAAAGTTCATTGCCCTCATGCATGATGATGAGTTCGTCTCGGGTGACCTTGAGCACTTCGCCGGTGATAATCTCGCCGATCATGTGGCGATAGCGTTCGTAAAGCGCTTGGCGCTCTAAGTTACGCAGTTGGGTCAGGAGCCGTTCTTTGAGGGCTTGGACTTGAAGGCGGGAGAGGTTATCCAGGGGGATGACTTCGTAGTAGTACTCGCCGGGTTCGAAGGAGTCTTCACCTTCTATTTCCAGCACATGGCTGAGGGGTACTTGGATGCGTTCATCTTCCACGGCGGCGTCTTCCAGGATGAGGCGGCGCCGCATGAGCTGAAAGTCACCATGTTCGGGGTCTACGATGACGGAGTAGCTATCGGCTACGGATTCGGTTTCGGGGGTGCCGGACTCGGTGAGTTTGAGGACATCCAGGAAAGCGCGCTTCATCACATCGACGAATTTTTGCCGGTCGATACCGCGCCCCTGGATGAATTCTTGGATAGACGCTAAAACTTTTTGCTTTTGGAGGGTGGCTTTGTCAGTTTTTGGGGTCTGTGAGCGTGGCATAGGTCAGGAAGTTTTTCGGTTTGGGCGAGGATAGGGGACTTCTACGTGGGCGGTGGCAATATGGTCCCAGGCAATAGCAATAGGGTGATGGCGACCTTCTATGAGGATACCCTGGTCATCCACATCCAGTAGGCGGCCGCGCACCCATTGTCCGGACTTTTGTCGTACGGCAAGGAAGCGCCCTTTCTGTCCGTAGTACTGCCGCCGCAGCCGGAGAGGGGCACCTATACCTGGCGAGCTTACTGTGATGCCGTAGTTCTCAGGTAACCAATCCAGACTTTCATATTTGTCTCGCAAATGGAGGTGAACTTTTACACACTCATCCAGCGTGATGCCACGATCTGTATCTACACGCACCAAGATTTCCGGCTCCGGTCTGTGCACGCGAATACGCAGCTCCACCAGAAAGCCATCTGGCAGAACCTCCTGTATCCAGGGCTCAGACAGTTCAGATAGCCGCGCCTCGATTTGCCGCAGCGCTTCCATGCCAGACAAAGGTACGAAGTTCGCCCGTAAGTCGCCTTTACGTGCAGTTTATACGAAAAGTCGTTCTTTCCGCCATGCAATGGCGGAAGGTGCTCGTAGTCGATGATGAGCCAGACATGCTGGAGATTCTGGGGTACAATCTTAGGCAGGAGGGGTATGAGCCGCTCTTAGCTTCTGACGGGAAGGAAGCCTTAGCCCTGGCTAAAACACACCAGCCTGCTACCATCCTCCTGGATATTATGATGCCGGGCATGGATGGGATCGAGCTTTGTAAGCGCCTCCGAGCAATGCCCGAAACCCGAGATAGCTTTATCGTTTTTCTCACGGCGCGCAGCGAAGAATATGTCGAGATGGCTGGCTTTGAAGCAGGCGCCGATGACTTTCTCGTCAAGCCTATTCGTCCCCGGGCTTTGCTCTCCCGCCTAAAAGCCTTAGAACGTCGTCTTACCACGCCCCAGCGCATCGAAGCCGGCCCCCTCCGCCTGGAACCCGACGAGTACGCCGTCTACAAAAATAATCAGCCCATCCCCCTCTCCAAAAAAGAGTTTGAGCTCTTAGCCACGCTTATGAGCCGCCCCTACAAATATTTTAGCCGGGAGATGCTTTTAGAGCGCATCTGGGGCCCGGACACCTATGTGATTCCTCGCACAGTGGATGTGCACATCCGGAAAATCCGCGAAAAAATAGGCTCAGAATACATTGAAACGCTCAAAGGTGTAGGATATCGCTTCGTTCCGGAGGCTGTCGTATAGGGCCGAGAGGCGCTATTGTGAGATAAGTTTCGGCGCTTAGGAGGAAATAGGGTCAGTTACCTGCCCATGGAAGCGCAGGTATTCCGCATAGCCTTTGGGCGTGAGATACTTGCGCATCTGGTCGGGATCGGCCCGCAGGAGGTCCGTCATCATGAGAATATCTAATGCATTGCCAAAGTCCCGGTCGATATTGAGAGCAATAAGTCGGGCCCCCATTTTGAGGTAATGCTTGATGAGAATGGGGATTTTGATGTGGCTACCCTCAATCTCCTCAATAAGCATCTGTACATCCTGCAGACTATTCACCGATACGCTGTAGTAGTAGGAGCGGTAACGGGCCGGTATCTCGTAGGGGGTACGGGGTTGAACTTCTTGACGCAGCTCCTCCCAGCTGCACTTCTCCTCAAGAAAAGAGATGAGCAGGGCTTTGGAGAGATCCGGGAAGTCGGCACTGATGCTTACTGGCCCGATCAGGTAACGATACTGGGGATAACGGAGAATGTAGGCGCCGATTCCCCGCCAGAGCAGGTAAAGCGAGGCATAGGATTTCTGATACTTTTCTAAGACGAAAGCACGACCCAGCTCAAGGGCGGGTGAAAAATCTTTCAGGAGCTTTCGGCTGATTCGGAAAAGAGAGTAGGTATACAGGCCGCGAAGGCCGCGAGTAGTCAGGATTTCGTCGCAGCGGCCAATGCGATAAGCCCCGGCGATTTCGTGATTTTGGGTGTGGTAGAGCACCAAGTGATCGTACCATTGGTCGTAGGGATCGGTATCCAGCGGTTTACCAGAGCCTTCGCCCACGGCCCGGAAGGTCATTTCGCGCAAGCGGCCAAGCTCCTGCAAAAGGAGGGGCTGCTGGGCGCCCCGGAAAACATACACGGCCCATTCTCCCTGCGTCAGAAGCCGATTTTGCGGAGGAAGGCTCTGAAGCAGGTGGGCCACCGTCTCAGACGGTAGGGGCTCTGCAAGGGGGGATAACTGGCGTGGGGGCTTGGGGCCAGCGAGCCGGCGGAGGCGAAGTTTTTTCCAGCGGGCATGGAGCTTCTCCCCTAATAGATACGTGCGCGTGCGCAGGTATTGCGTTACGGCCTCGGGTGATTTCAGCTCAGTCAAGCGTGCAGGCGGGATGAGCGTCCCCACGAGGTAATGGACCTTCTTCACGGTGGGCTGGATAAACTCCCGAATGAGCAGCCCCGTCCGAAGCGCCGGATTAATCAGCCCAGCCGCATGAAAAAGCAGACTATTGCTGCCATAGAAGTATATCGGCAGCACGGCACTCTGGGTTTGAAGAGCGAGCCAGCCAACGAAAGGATTCCACGGGGGCTCCTGAATCCGCCCCTCCTTCAGGCTGAAACTGGCTACCTCCCCCGCCGGAAATATCCCCAAAAGGCCGCCTTCCTTCAAGTAAGCCACCGCCTGCCGCAAGGGCCGGAGATTAAACTGCTGCGCCCCGTCGCCCCCAAAGGGATTCACAAAAAGCAACGCATCCTTGACCTCATCTATCCGCTCCAAAAAATAGTTCGCAATAATCCGAAAGTCCGACCGAATCTCACTCAAAAAGAGCACCAGGAATATCGCCTCAATCCCNCCGAAGGGATGATTGCACACGACGATAAGGGGGCCTTCGTGCTTGCGCAGCTCCTGGAGACGATCCTGAGGAAGGCTATACTGCACCCCGATAATCTCTAAAACGCGTCGAGCAAACTCACCGGGAGANCTGGTTGTGTTTTCACATANCTCGTAATACTTATTGAGCTTTTCAATNCCGAGGAGCTTTTCNAGCCAGGGGCCCGTCAGGCGGTAAATNGCCCGTTTCCAGGGGCTATTCAGGACTTCATTGAGGGTCANGATAGGCCGCCTATACTGCCCCATACAAACAAAGGTAATGAATAAGCGCTATGGGTTTTCGCTGACTGGGAAAAGGTCGTTCCAAAAGGCTATGATGGCATCTCGGACAGCGGTGGGATTGTCTACATGGATCCAGTGCCCGGCTCCGGGGATAGTTTGGAGACGGGCCTTTGGGAAAAGCCGCTGAATCAGGGGTAAATGTGCTTGTGTGAGGAAAGGGGACCTTTCCCCCTGTAAAAACAGCGCAGGACCCGGATAGGGGGGGCCTTCTATGGGGCCAGTCATCTTGGGGTAATCCCGAGTGAGCACGGGGAGGTTCCACCGCCAGTGAAAGTGCCCCTGCTCGTCCCGAACCAGACTTTTGAGGAGGAACTGCCGGATGCCAGGCTCCGGAATCGCCTGAGCGAGCTGGGCATCAACGTCTTCTCGGCGCGCTACGTGGAGGTTGACCTGCCTAAGCGCCTCTAAGAGGGGCAGATGAACGGGCGGATGGGCCGCCGGCGAAATATCGCCCACTATCAGCCCCCGCACGCGGGTAGGATGGTGCATGGCCGTTAGCATGCCTACCCGTCCGCCCATAGAATGCCCCAAAATCACCGCCTCCGGTAGCCCTTCCGAATCCAATAGCGCCACGATATCCGCCATCATGGCCGGATAGGTGTGTTCGGGGGCATGGGGGCTACGGCCGTGATTGCGCAGGTCTATGAGGTAGTAGCGGGCGGGTAGGCCTAACGACCGCGCTATGGTGCGCCAGTTGTCCCCACTTCCTAAAAAGCCATGCAAAAACAGAAAGGCAGGGCCTTCCCCCCAGGCCTCGTAATGAAGCCGCATACCGCCAAAGGTGCAGCGATTTATACCTTTGGCGCATGCGAGCCGGCCTAATAGCTGGGGCGAATGTCTTGTCCTTTTCGCCCTTGTACTTTCGGCGCGAGTGGGGCATAGGCTACGAGCAGGTGGCTCCCACNCATCTNGACCAGATCCCCGAAATCGTAACTAATCATAGCTGGCGCGGCTTCAATATCACCACCCCGTACAAGGAGACTNTCTTGAAGNTNATCCACCAGATACGGCATCCCGTAGATAAAATCCAAGCTACAAANACCGTCGTGGTAGAGACAGATGGGGCCTGGACGGCTTACAATACGGATTACGAGGCGGCCCGGGAGCTGCTGCCGCAGTATGCGGAAGTTCATGGNATGTGGGAGGAACTCTGGGTGCTGGGCACGGGGGGNGCAGCGCGGGCCGTAGCCTGGGCGCACGCAGAGCTCTTCCCAGAAAAACCCATTCGTTTTTTCAGCCGGCAGCCGAGCAAGGGGCTACCTTTTCCCCACCCCNATGAGGTGCTGGGCTANGAGGCGGCGCAGGATTTCGCACCCACTCGCCGAAAGCTCATCATCCAAGCCACGCCCCTCGGCGCTTATCCCAATCCCCAGGCTATGCCCCCCCTCTCCTTAGAGGCTATCCAACCACAAGACGTGGTATGGGACCTGATTTACATCATCAATCCAACGCGATTTCTGCAAGTTGCCCGGGAGAAGGGCTGTGCTATTGAGAGTGGCATGCGGCTTTTTCGGCTTCAGGCGCAGAAGAGTCTGGATTACTGGTTTGCTGTACATAAGCGTTATCAGCGGGCCTTAGCGGGTAAGCCGTAAGCGCCATCGTCGGCTGGCTATCCCCAGTGACAGGCCTACCTGCACGGGGCTGAGCCATGCCAGGGATTTCCCCCGAACCTCCACCAGTAGGTAAGGCTCNACCACCCCCCCATAACTCTGCCGGAAAATATGCTGATAGCCGACACTAAGGCCAATGCCTAAGGCGAGGGTGGTCTTTTCCTGGGGAGCGCCCGTTAGGCCCCCTACGCCATGGAGTCCTGCCCACAGACCATGCGGGGCCTTCCGGGGAAAAAGAAAGTAATACCTCCCGCCAGGCCGCAGTACCACGCCGCGCACCGGCAAGAGCCGTACATAGTCCGCCCACACTTGGAGCGTAAGACCCTCATACTTAGGCCGCTCCACATTCGCCTCAAAGGGTGGCGCCCACCGAAAGAGCCGATACTCCCCCCCTACTCCGATAGCTCCGCCATACCCAGCTTAGCGCATCGGCCTTTAGCACATACCGCGCNGGGAGCTGTCCCCACAATACCCCGCCTACGCCCATAANCAGCGATACCCACCGCATAGCTCAGGGGCCCGGCATAGTAAAAGGCACGACCTGTAGCGAGTCGGCCGGCAAGACAACCATTTCNTTAANGGGGGAAGGGGTGCCGCTAAGGTGGGGCCAGCGGCCTTTTAGCGTGATGTGGGGACGAGGGAGGTGNGCCGGCAGGAGACCATAGCGCCCCGGAACCAGCCAAAGGGTATCCCCCCCTGCCGCCAAAAAGGGGCTACTATTCCCCAGAACTGCCGGCGGATACACCCAAAAAACCGAAAACGGCCCCCCGCTATCTGGCACTATGCGAACAGGTGCCTTTCGGAGGGGGAGGCGCCCCTCCGCCCTAAAAAGACTCCCCTCGCCNAAGCCCTCCGCTGGCTCTATAATAAACCGGTTCTTTTCCTGNCAGGCGGGAATCAAACGCTCACCAGAGGCCCCNTTGAGATGCAGAAAAGTATCAGGTCGGACAGCCGTATCCGGTGTGCTGAGATAAATCCACGGGCTCTGGCTATTGAGCTGCCACGACCAGAAAATCGGCNGGGTAGGCGGCATGGTATCGCTTAGGGAAAGCGCTGGTTTTTCCCAGAAGGTGGCATGACCCAGCGAGTCGTAAATGGTGAGGCTTGTATCCAGGGCCAGAAGGGCATTTTCGGATAGGGCTAAGTGCGCGCCTTCAGCGCGTACCGGCTCCGAAAAAATAAGCAGGCGGTATTCTCCCCAGAGATGGGTCTGCTTGGGACGTGGCGGAAAGGTATCTAACCGCAGGGACAGCCACGCCGTGCGAAAAAGACTCTCTGACGACTGGGGGAGCCACACCAGCTCAGGGGCGCCGTCCCATAGCGCATTCCCATTTGCATCCTCAAAGGCGTACGCTGGCCCGGCTGTATCCGGCAGATGCGCTATCTGAATGCTATCCCCCTCAGCGAGAAACCGATAAACTCC
>JGI24185J35167_1001440_pt1 | contig 10837 bp, 9 predicted proteins | sample YNPBryunderm2012_FD_35167 | JGI IMG/M metagenome (IMG submission 35167) | reverse complement strand
CGCGACAATCATTGCGGCCGCTGCGGCGCTGACTCTGGCGGCAGCGCCGCGCCCCGCCATCGCCGCGAACGAGGATGTCAAAGTCACCATCGAGGCGGCAGGCACATCCATCGAACGGGTGCTCCAGCAGCTGACCCGGCTTTCGGGCATCGAGTTCCTGCTGGAGCCGGGCGCATCGGGCTCTGTCACGGTCAACCTGGAAAGGGTGCCGCTCGAGGCTGCGCTGGGGGCCATCACGCGTTCGGCGGGGCTGGAATGGTCCCGTCTGCTGGTGCCGAAGGATGCCAGCCCGGCCCAGATCCGGGATGCCTTCAACGCCGTCCGCTACGCCCCCCGCGCCAGCATCGTGGTGGACTCAAGCCCCACCCAGCCAGCCGCGGGCGTGCTGACTGGCAGGGAGCTGGAGGCCGCCTGGAAGCAGCCCTCCGCGCTCGGGATGAAAGAGGTGTACTGGGTGCACCGGCCGCGGGTCATCGTGGCCGAGCCGGAGGAGAAAAAGCAGGACGGCCAGACAGGGCCGGCAGAGGGAACGGCCTCGCCCGAGAACGTCTACCGGAGCGTGACGAAATCGCTCTCCACCCTGCCTCCCGACCAGGCCTACGCCCTGCTGATGCGGGTCACAGACGAGGTTGTCGCCGCGATGGAGCCCGGCCCGGCCGGGAGCCTTAGCGCCGGTCTGCCCTACGAACCGTCGCTGCTTCCGCCCCCTCCGCCCGTGCAGGGACCGGTGCGGCTGACGCCCGGGCCGGGACGCCCCACCATCCGCATGGGCCCTCCCGGCTTCGATCCCGTCATCCGCTACCCCGGCTTCTACTACTGGCCTTACTGAGGCGCACCGTCAGGCTACGAACAGGAAGTCCCGCTCCTCCGCCAGCCCGCGGGAGCGCATCCAGTCCCTGATGTCCTCGCGCGCGCCCGGAGCGCCCACGGCACAGAGGGTGAGCCAGCCCTGCCTCCGGCGCGCCAGGAACTCCTCCGGCGTCCACACCGGGCAGCCGTGGATGACCTTGCCGAACTTGCGTGGGTCAAGGTCCACAAAGGCCGCCGGCCGCCGGCCGTGCCGCTGCAGGCAGAGGACGAACCGCTTGCCCACATCGCCCGCCCCCCACACGACGAACGGCCTGGGCCCCGGCAGCTCCGTCAGGCAGAGATGCCGGACTTTGAGCTCCCGCAGCGCCCCGATATTGTAGGCCGGACGCGTTCGCGAAGCCCTGTCGGGACGATCCCGCCACTCCAGAACCTCCCGCCGGACCTTGCCCGCCGCCAGCCCCGCCCGATGCAGGCGCAGCACCAGGTCATAGTCCTCCGGCAGCGGCTCTGAGGTGTAGCCGCCGAGCTGCAGCATCAGGCTGCGGCGGATGAAGAAGGTGGGATGCGGCACCGGACAGTCCACCAGCAGATCCCGCCGGATCTCCTCCGGCGTCACGACGCTGTTCACCCACCGCACGAACCGTTCCATCCCCGTTGTGTTCGGCAGGCGGGCGGGGTCGGCCGCGTGGCGCACAAGCCCTCCGGTCAGCGCGATCCCCGGATTGGACCGGGCGAAGCCCAGCTGCACCTCCAGCCGTNCGGGCAGCATCCGGTCATCAGCATCCATTCGGGCGATCCACTCTCCCCGGCACACGCTCAGCCCGGCGTTCAGTGCGCCGGAGATCCCCCGGTGCTCGATGCGAAGCGGACGGACCCTCCGGTCCCGCCGGCGCCAGCGCTCGAGAATCTCCGGCGTGGAATCCGTCGAGCCGTCGTCCACACAGACCAGTTCCCAGTCCGCAAAGCTCTGCTCCCGAACGCTGGCGAGCGCATCCTCCAGCGTCGCTTCCGCGTTCCAGACGGGCATCAGGATGCTGATCTGAGGATCGGACACGGCCNCCGGAGGGANAAAACCGCGCGGGGCGCGTCAGACGCGCCCCGCAATCCCGCAAAGACCGGCTCGCCGGCCGCGACGCTCAGGCGTGCCAGTCCACATTCTTCACTTCCCTGGCGTAGCGCTCGATGAACTCCCGGCGGGGCTCCACCTTGTCGCCCATCAGGACGGTGAAGATCTCGTTCGCCTCCACCGAGTCCTCCAGCGTCACCTGAAGCAGATCCCGCTTCTCCGGATCCATCGTCGTCTGCGCCAGCTGCTCCGCGTTCATCTCGCCCAGCCCCTTGAACCGGCTGACCGTTACGTCCTTGCGCTTGATCTGGCGCAACACCTCCTGCAGCTCCTCTTCGTTCTTGCAGTACCACTGCTGGTCCTTGCCGGCCTTTACACGGAACAGAGGCGGCTGCGCGATGTAGACGTGCCCGCGTTCGATGAGAGCCGGCATGTAGCGGAAGAAGAAGGTCAGAAGCAGAGTGCGGATGTGGTCCCCGTCCACGTCGGCGTCGGTCATGATGATGATCCGGTGGTAGCGGAGCTTGGAGATGTCGAACATCTTGCCCTTGCCGTTGCCCTGGCCGTTCCCGCCGTTTCCATTCTCGCCGCCGTTTTCGTCCAGCTCCTCCTCCGTTGTGCCCAGAGCCGGCGTGGAGATACCGGTGCCCAGGGCCGCGATGAGCGCCTTGATCTCGTCGTTCTCCAGCGCCTTGTCGATACGCGCCTTCTCGACGTTCAGAATCTTGCCCTTCAGGGGAAGGATGGCCTGGGTCCGGGCATTGCGGGCCTGCTTGGCGGAGCCGCCCGCCGAGTCCCCCTCCACCAGGTAGAGCTCGGCTTTCGCGGGATCGCGCTCGGTGCAGTCGTGCAGCTTGCCGGGCAGGGTCCCGCCGGAAAGCGCGTTCTGCCGCTTCACCGCCTCCGCCGCTCTGCGAGCCGCCTCCCGCGCGCGCGCCGCCGTAATCGCCTTCTCCACGATCTTGCGGGCCACGGACGGGTTTTCGTCCAGGTAATGCGTCAGCTCCTCTCCCACGATGGAGTTGACGATGCCCTCCACGTCCTGATTGGCGAGGCGCACCTTGGTCTGCGACTCGAACTGCGGATTGACGATCTTGACCGCGATGACGCATGTGAGCCCCTCGCGGACATCGTCTCCGGAGAAGTTCGCGTCCTTCTCCTTCAGCATCCCGGTCTTGCGGGCGTAGGCGTTCAGCACGCGGGTCAGCGCAGTCTTGAAGCCGGAGAGGTGCGTGCCGCCGTCCTGCGTGTAGATGTTGTTGGCGAAGGTGTAGATAAGCTCCTGGTAGCCCGCATTGTACTGCAGGGCCACCTCCACCTCGGTATCGTCACGGGAGCGGCGGATATAGATGGGCCTGTGAAGAGGGTCCTTGTTGCGCGAAAGATCCTCCACGAACGCCTTGATGCCCTCTTTGTGGTGGAACTCCAGGGTCTCGCCCGTCGTTTCGTCCGTGAACGTCAGGCGGACCATGGGGTTCAGATAGGCCAGGTGGCGGAGGCGCTGGATCAGGATGTCCCGGTGATAGACGATGGGCCCGAAGATCTCCTCATCGGCCAGCCAGGTCACTTTGGTGCCGGTGGTCCTGCTCTTGCCGACCACCTCGAGGTCGCTTTTGACCTCTCCGCGCTCGAAACGCTGGCGGTAGATCTTCCCGTCCCGGCGCACCTCGACCACCAGCCATTCCGAAAGGGCGTTCACCGCTGACACGCCGATTCCGTGCAGCCCCCCCGAGAACTTGTAGCCGCCCCCGCCGAACTTGCCGCCGGCGTGCAGCATGGTCATGGCGACGGTCACCCCTGGCAGGCCCGTGTCCCTGTGGATGTCAACGGGAATGCCGCGGCCGTTGTCCTCGACGGTGATGGACTTATCGGCGTGCAGGGTAACATCGACGCGGGTGCAGTAGCCCGCCAGAGCCTCGTCGATGGAGTTGTCCACCACCTCGACGAACAGATGGTGCAGACCCCGGGTCCCGCGGTCGCCGATATACATGTCCGGCCGCCGCCGGACCCCTTCCAGGCCCTTGAGAACGGTGATGTTGTCAGCGCGATACTGGCCTTCTACTCTGGTGACGGCGGGAGTTTCCGCAGCGAGGTCGGGGCTTTCCGGTTCCACCGGCTTGAGCGAGGGCTTCTCTGCCATAAACTGCTTTCCTCCGTTCTATCATAGCACAAACCGCGTTTCCCGGTCAAATTACCGGCAGAGCGCGCCGGATTGCGGCCATTGTTGACTGTCCGGGGCCGGGTAGGCTATACTGACCCGGTCCCGGCACGTTCGCACGGACGCGTTCGCACGCAAGATGGCCGCCCCGGCAGCCCCTGCGGCTGCCCGGTAAGGCGGCGGCCCGGCGTTGACCCCCGGACGCGGGATCGGCGCCCCCGCAAGGACGGCAGAATCTTCCAGAGGAGAGCATCATACACACCATGGCACGACCCAGGATTCAGGCGGAGATCCGCCCGGAACTGACGAAGAGCGCGAAAAAGGCTCTGCGCGCTGCCGGCATCCTGCCCGCCGCGGTCTACGGCAGCAAGGTGGAGGGCTCCATCCTCGTCCAGCTGAAGCTGGCCGACCTGACCCGCGCGGTCAGGGAAGGCGGCGAGAACGTCATCATCGACCTCGAGATCCAGGGCAACGGCTCGAGCAGCATCCCGGTGATGATCCACCAGGTGCAGCGCGACCCCCGCACCCGGCGCATCCTCCACGTGGACCTCAAGGCCATCTCGCTCGACGAGAAAGTCACCACCACCGTCCCGGTGCACCTGGAAGGCGAACCCGAAGGGGTGAAGCAGGGAGGCATTCTGGACCAGCTCCACAGCGAGATCACCATCACGGCCCTCCCGCAGGACATTCCGCCCCATATCACCCTGGATATCTCCGGGATGCGCGTGGGCGACATCATCCGTCTGGGCGACATCAAGGTGGAGAAGGCCGAAGTCGTGGGTCAGGCAGATGACGCCGTGGTGATGGTGCGCCAGCCCCACGTCGGGCACGTGGAGGAAGCGCCCGCCCCGGCGCCGCAGGCCGCAGCGGAAGCTGCGGAGGAGTCCAGCGGCGAGCAGCAGGGCGGCGCCTGAACTCCAGCCCGTCCTCCCGCCCCGTCATCCAGAGGTTCCCGGACGGCCCGCCNTGTCGGCGGGCCGTCCCCGCATCGCCGGCGATCAGCCGCCCGCCCGCTAAAAGCGGGCGATCTCCTGAAGCTCGCAGAAGCGGCGCTCGATGTCCTCCGGCGTCAGGGCGCAAAGGCGCCGCAGGCTGAAGTCCTCCACGTTGAACGAAGCCACGGTGCACCCGTACACCACCGCCCGCCGCAGGTTCTCCGGCGACAGGTCGCCCGTCCTCGCCAGATACCCGATCAGCGCCCCGGCGAAGCAGTCTCCAGCGCCGGTGGGATCCACGATGCGCCGCAGGGGATAGGACGGCGCGGAGAAGTGCGGCCCTTTTCCGAAAAGCAGAGCCCCGTGCTCCCCCTTCTTGATGGCCACCCAGGACGGACCGAGCGCCAGAACATCGTCCGCCGCATCAACCAGCAGCTTCCGCCCGGTCAGCATGCGGGCTTCGGCGTCGTTCAACAGCACCAGATCCACGCGCCTCAACACCTCGAGCAGCTCGTCGCGCTTGCCCGAGATCCAGAAGTTCATGGTGTCGCAGGCGGTGAAGACGGGAGCCTCCACCTGGTCCAGCACCTGCATCTGCAGCGAGGGATCGATGTTGGCCAGAAACACGAACGGAATACGGCGGTGCCCGTCGGGCAGCACCGGATCGAAGCCCGCGAAGACGTTCAGCTCCGTCATCTTCGTGATGGCCTGGTTCGGGTCCTCGCCGTACTCTCCGGCCCAGCGGAACGTCGCTCCCGGGCGCTCCTCCATCGCGGACAGGTCGATCCCGCGCGAGGCGAACATCTCGCGCTCCGCCTGCGGGAAGTCCTGACCCACCACGGCCACCATCGCCACCGGCGCGAAGAAGCTGGCCGCCACGGACGAATAGCTGGCCGCCCCGCCCAGCACGCGCTCCACGCTCCCGAACGGCGTGGTGACGTCGTCCAGTCCCACACTGCCCACGATGAGGACTCTGTGCGGTTCCTTCACGCTCTCTTATCCTCCCTCAATACGCCTTCGCGAAGACCGCATCCACGGTGGCATCCCGGCCGGTCAGCACACAGCGGCCGGCCGTGCCGCTCTGCGCGAGCGGAAGGTTGCGGATGCTGACCTTCATCTCCTCCAGCACCTGCACGGTCTCCACATCCCCGCACCACTTGGCCACCACGAAACCGTCCCGCTCCCCGGACGCGAAGAACTCCCGCATCTCTTCCAGAGTGGCGATGTCGGTCCGGGTGCGGCTCTCGCGCATCTCCAGCGCCTGCCGGAACAGATTGTCCTGAATCTCCTGCAGCAGGGCTGGCAGCCCGGCGGCCAGCTCCTCCAGCGGGACGAACTCCTTCTCCCGCGGCGGGCGGTCACGCCGGTAGAGGGCCACCGTCTGCCCGGCCACATCGCGGGGGCCCACCTCGAGCCTCAGCGGAGCCCCCTTCTTCACCCACTGCCAGTTCTTCTCCCCGCCTCGCACGTCCCGGCGGTCCACCGACACCCGCACGGCCTGTCCGTCGAAGCGGACGTCCCCCAGACGCGCGGCGACCTGGTCCGCGTAGGCGAGCACAGCGGACTCCTGCCCGGGCCCGGGTATCACAGGAAGCACCACGGCATGCCGGGGGGCGATGCGGGGCGGCAGACGGAGCCCGTCGTCGTCCGCATGGGTCATCACCACGCCGCCGATGAGCCGCGTGGAGACACCCCAGGATGTGGTGTACGCGAACTTGCGCTGTCCGTCCGAATCCAGAAACTCGATGCCGGCGGCGCGGGAGAAGTTCTGACCCAGGTAGTGCGAGGTCCCGGCCTGAAGGGCCTTGCCGTCCTGCATCATCGCCTCGATGGAGTAGGTGTTCTCCGCGCCGGGGAAGCGCTCGTTCTCCGGCTTCTCGCCCGGGATGACCGGCAGCGCCAGCACCTCCTCGGCGAACGAGCGGTACACCTCCAGCATTCTCAGGGTCTCCTCGCGCGCCTCGGCCTCGGTGGCGTGCGCGGTGTGGCCCTCCTGCCACAGGAACTCCGCCGTCCGCAGGAACAGGCGGGGGCGCATCTCCCAGCGCACCACGTTCGCCCACTGGTTGATGAGCAGCGGCAGGTCACGGTAGGACTGCACCCAGCGGGCGAAGCTGTCGCCGATCACGGTCTCGGACGTCGGCCGGACCACAAGCGGTTCCTCCAGCTCCGCCGCCGGCACCAGCCGCCCGTCCCGCATCTCCAGGCGGTGATGCGTCACCACGGCGCATTCCTTGGCGAAGCCCTCCACGTGTTCAGCCTCCTTCTGCAGGAAGCTGAGAGGGATGAACAGGGGGAAGTAGGCGTTCTCGTGCCCCGTGGCCTTGATGCGCTCGTCCAGCTGCCGCTGGATCAGCTCCCAGATAGCGTAGCCCCACGGCTTGATCACCATGCAGCCGCGCACCGGCGAGTTCTCCGCCAGGTCGGCCGCCCTGACCACGGCCTGATACCACTCCGGATAGTTCTCCGCCCGGGTGGGCGAAATCGCGCTAGTCTCCGCTTTGCTCATGGTCTCCCGCAGACTGCCTCTCCTTTCGCCTGCGCCTCGCCTCCGCAAAGGTGAGCCCGGCGAAAAGCGGCAGAAGGATGATCTTCCTCGAGGACTTCCTCGGCGCGCACGCGAAACGGTACAGCCATTCCAGCCCGTGCCGCTGGAAGAACTCCGGGGCGCGCTTCACGTGCCCGCTCAGCACGTCCAGCGACCCCCCAACCCCCATCGCCAGGCGGACGCCCAGTTCGTGCCTGTGCGCCCAGAACCACTTCTCCTGGCGCGGCATCCCCATGCCCACGAACAGCAGATCGGCCCGCGACTCCCGGATCAGGCGCACCACCGGCGCATCGTCACTGAAATAGCCGTCGTGGGTCCCCGCGAGCTGAAGGTCCGCGAAGCGCTCCCGGAGCCTTTCTCCGGCCCGCTCCGCCACCCCCGGGGCAGCCCCCAGCAGGAACACCCGCCATCCGCGCCGCGCGGCCAGCCCGCAGAGGTCCACCAGAAGGTCCACCCCGCAGACCCTCTCGCGCAGCGGGTGGCCCAGATGCCTGAGAGCCCGCACCACCCCCGCGCCGTCCGCCGTCACCAGGTCCGCCGAGCGGACGATGCCGGCAAACTCCGCATCCCGCCGGGCGACGATGAGAGCCGAGGCGTCGGCGGTGACGATCAGGCCGGGTCCTCCGGCCTCGACGATCCGGGCCGCAGCCTGCAGCGCCTGCTCCCGGTCCACGAGGTCCACTGGCAGGCCGAAGATCCAGGCCCGGCTTCTCTGCCGGCTGTCTTCAGAAGCAGTCGCCCCGGCCACGGCCGCCTTTCAGGTGCCCAGCGTCCAGGAGTCCAGATACTGGCGCTGCTCCTCGGTAAGCGAGTCGATCAGGATCCCCATGGACTGCAGCTTCAACCGCGCCACCTCCCGGTCCAGCTCCTTCGGGACGGGGTAGACCTTCTTCTCCAGCGACGGGCCGTTCTTTGCCATCCATTCGCTCGCCAGGGCCTGGTTCGCAAAGCTCATGTCCATAACGCCGGAGGGATGNCCTTCCGCCGCCGCAAGGTTCACCAGGCGTCCCTCCCCCAGCACGTAGATCCGCCTTCCGTCCGCGAGGGTGTACTCGTCCACGAACTCGCGCACGCGCCGCTTCTGGCGGGAGAGCTTCTCAAGCCCGGGCAGGTCCAGCTCCACATCGAAATGCCCCGAGTTGGAGACGATGGCCCCGTCCTTCATCAGGGAGAAGTGCTCGGGCCGGATGACGTGCGTGTTCCCGGTGAGCGTGCAGAAAAAGTCGCCGACGCGTGCCGCATCGGCCATCGGCATCACGACAAACCCGTCCAGGGCCGCCTCGAGCGCGCGCGTCGGGTCCACCTCCGTGACCACCACGTGCGCCCCCATGCCCTTCGCGCGCATCGCCACGCCCCGGCCGCACCAGCCGTAGCCCGCCACAACGAACGTCTTGCCCGCCATCAGCCGGTTGGTCGCGCGGATGATGCCGTCAATGGTGCTCTGCCCCGTCCCGTACCGGTTGTCGAAGAGATGCTTGGTGTCCGCATCGTTCACCGCGACGATGGGATACAGAAGCACCCCTTCCCGCTCCATGCTGCGCAGCCGGATGACNCCGGTGGTGGTCTCCTCGGTCCCGCCGATGATGTTCGCGGCCAGATCGCGCCGCTGCTGATGGATGACGCTCACCGTGTCCGCCCCGTCGTCCATCGTGATGTGCGGGCCGTGGTCGAGCGCCGCATTGATGTGGCGGTAGTAGGTCTCGTTGTCCTCTTGATGGCGAAGACCGGAATGCCGTGATGAACCACCAGATGGGCGGCGGAATCGTCCTGAGTGGAGAGCGGGTTCGATGCGCATACCCGCACATCCGCCCCTCCGGCCTTCAGGGTGATGGCCAGGTTGGCCGTCTCGCTGGTCACATGCAGACACGCCGTGATGCGCAGACCCTCCAGGGGTTTCTCCCGCTCGAACCTCTCCCGGATCAGGGCGAGGACCGGCATCTCCTGTGCGGCATACTCCACGCGGAGCCTGCCCTGCTCGGCAAGCCCCAGGTCTCTGACGTCGCAGATGGTGGCCGAATTCGTAGGCAATGGAAAACTATCCTCCTTCAGATACGCGGCATTGTAACCTACGGAGGCGGGAACGTCACAGGGGCGGCCCTCCGGAGACACCGAAGGGCCCCGGATGCGCGGAGCATCCGGAGCCCTTCCTGCACGGCCAGTCCCGGACCAGGCCGGCTGTCGTGAACAGGACCGGATCAGGCCCTGCGCGAGCGGCGGGTATTGCCGGAGTCTTCCCGGGCTTGACGGCCGGTCCCGGCGCGGACACAATGCCCGCGGGATGCGCCGCGCGACCGATCACATACCGCTTCCGGAGCGGGCCCCGGAAAAAGGACACCCTGTCCCTGCGCCGCCTGCGGCGCGCGGGCGTGAGGCAATGACCCCGCAACAGAGGCTGGCAGAGGCCATCCGTCTGCTGAAACGGCATTACGGCGCCCCTGCCGCTCCGCAGCCCGAAGAGCCGCTGGATGCTCTGGTTGCCACCATCCTCTCGCAGAACACCTCCGGCGCGAACTCGTCCCGTGCCTTCGCGCGGCTGAAGCGGCGATTCCCGCACTGGGAGGACGCTCTGAGGGCGCCTCTGGCGGAGATCGAAGACGCCATCCGGCCGGGAGGCCTGGCCCGGCAAAAGGCGCCGCGTATTCGCGAGGTGCTGCTGCGCGTGGTGCGGGAGAGGGGAGAACTGACGCTCGACTTCCTGAACGACCGGGACGACCGGACGGCCATGGCGTGGCTGCAGTCCCTGCCGGGAGTCGGGCCGAAGACCGCGGCCTGCGTCCTCCTGTTCGCCCTGGGACGGGCGGTCTTTCCCGTGGACACACACGTCCACCGCATCGCGCTCCGACTGGGGCTTGCCCCGCAGCGCACTCCGCCGGGCCGTCTTCAGGAGGTCCTGCGCGAAATGTCCAGACCGGAGGACCGCTTTGCCGGCCACGTCCTGATGGTCCGGCTGGGGCGCGAACTGTGCCGCCCCCGCAGCCCCCGGTGCGGGGCCTGTCCCCTCCGCAAAATCTGCCCCTCCGCCTCCTGCCAGACCGACCTCATTGGTGCATAATCCGGGCGTGCAGGAGCGACGTCCCAGGTCGAGAGAGCCTTTGCCCGAATACCGGGTCCCGGGCGGACGCCAGATCGGCTTTGAAACCCACCCGGCCGCGGCGCTCCAGTTCGTCGTGGGGGGGCTGGTGCCCGAGAACAGCGACGGCTCGCCTCCCGGCATCAGGGCGTATCTGGAAAGCCTGTCCACCCCGCTGGACCTGGGAGAGGCCGTCAGCGCCCACCTGGAGCCGTTGCGCCACAGCATCGAGGAGTGGAAACGGGTGGCG
>JGI24185J35167_1001420_pt1 | contig 10915 bp, 8 predicted proteins | sample YNPBryunderm2012_FD_35167 | JGI IMG/M metagenome (IMG submission 35167) | reverse complement strand
GCCGCATGAGTCTGAACTGCACACGTCCTTGGGGGCTGGAGAGTACGAAGTTGTCGGCGGCATCCACTGGCCCGGCCGCGAGCCAGCAGGCGCCGACGGCAGCTAACCACCGGCCCGGCGCCACGGCTGTTCCCTCAGAAACTGATCCGCAGCGAGAGCTGCTGGATGCGGGCGCTGCGCGCGCTGGTGAGTTCGCCGAAGCGGGTGTTGATCTGCCGGCCCTGCGCATCGAAGCGAGCCGTAGTATCAACGCCGCTGAATTGGGTGTGGTTGAAGGCGTTGTACATCTCCCAGCGGAACTGGAAATTCACGCGTTCTTTGAGCGGGACGTTCTTGAAAAGGGTCAAATCCCAGTTATTGGTACCGGGCCCCCGGAAGGCGTACCGAGTCGCGCCGGAGCCGCTGCCCCGCTGGCCGCGGGCCGGGCGGGCGAACACGTCGGTATTGAAGAACCGACTGAAGGCCCGCTCGCTCTTGGGCAGGATCGCTTTTCCGGTCATCACCACGGTAGTGCCATCGCCGCCGCCCGTCAGATCCGCACCGTCAGCCAGGCTGAGGCTGACGCCCTGCGGAGCACCGCTGACGAACGCGCAGATGCCGGAGAACTGCCAGTTATCCAGAACCCATTTGACGACCGGGTTATCCCAGAGGCGGCTTGCCTTCGGCAGATCCCAGACCCAGTTACCCGTGAGGGTATGAGTCCGGTCGTAACCTCCGGGACCGTAGTTCCAGTAACGCCAGGAGTTGTAAGTGGCCACACCGCTGTCGTAACTGTCTCCGTAATTCATGGCCTTGGACCAGGTCCAGGCAATCCCAAACTGCAAGCCTCTCGAAAAGNTCCGCTTGGCCTGAGTTTGCAGAGAGTGGTAACTGGAAGTGCCGGCGAACTCCAGATAAGGCAAACCGGCGAAGCCGTAGTAGGGCCGGAAGAAGTTATCCGGCAACGGGGTGTTCGTGGTCGGATCGGTGTTCTCGGGAAGGAAGCGAGCCCCGTAAGGAACGTTGTTGATGCCCCGAGTCTGCCCCAGGTGGCGGCCCATATTTCCCGCGTAGGCCACATCCAGCACGGTATTGAAGCCGATGTCGCGCTGGATGCCGAAGCTCATCTGGTAGAGCGTCACCACCTTGGCGCGGGCTTCGATCACGCGGTTGAAGCTGGAAGGCGCCAGCAACCCGGCCGCGGCCAGGAACGTGTCCACGTGGCCGTAATATTGCACGGGTTGGGCCTGCAAGGGCGGATTGAAAGACATATCGCCCATCTGGCCCGAGCGCGGCCGGGCGTTGTAAAAGATGCCCGCGCCGGCCCGGATGGCGGTCTTGCCATCGCCCAAGGGGTCGAAGGCGAAGCCGAAGCGCGGAGCGAACAAGACGCCGTTACTGTACACGAAACCGCGCCGGTAGCCGGGCGTGCCGGCCCGAACGGTCCCGATATAGGGGTCGCCCGAGCCGGGTACGAACAGGCCGATATAGGCGGCCGGGAACAGCTCCCCGGTCAGGGGGTTGCGCGCCACGCGCGTGTTGCGCGCGTCGCGGGCGGGGAAGAAGAGGACCGGGGCCTTGGAGCGGTCATAGAGGGCGGCGTCAAAATTGGCTGCCACATTTTTCTTCTGGTAGGGCGGGACGTCATAGGTAAAGCGCATACCGTAATCCAGGGTGAGCTTGCGGTTCACCTTCCAGCTATCCTGCACGTACCATTCGGCGACCTTGTTGATCGGCTGGTAATTGACCCGCGCGGTGACTTCAGTGTAGGTCTAAAAGTAACCGAGCAGCGCGTTGGCATAGGGATGATTGGAGTCGAAAGGATTGGCAGTCGTGCGGCCGAAGTTAAGGTTGCCCGCAAAATTGGATCCATGATGGCGCTGGAGATACTCGGCGATCTCCCAGTAGAAGCCGGCCTTGATCGTGTGGGACCCGGCCACCTTGGTCAGGCCGTCCGAGATGCTGAACGCGTTGACATAGTTGTTCATCGGGAAGCGGCCGTCATAGCCGATTGAGGCGGCGCCGGTCACCCCCCCGAAGCTGGCAGCCGGGATCAGGTTCAGCGGATTGTTTTGCGGATATTTCTGGCCGAGCCGGATGCCGAGCTTGTCGCGCTGGAGTCTGGCCAGCTCCGAGGATGAGATCTCCTGGACCTCGGTCCAGCGCGAAAGACCCAAGGCAAGCTCGTTCACCAGCGTGGCGCTGGGAAGGTAAGTGAGATTGAAGGCCATGTTGGGATTGGTGGTGTCGTAGCTCTGCCGGATGCCCCACTGGTTGGAGTTGGCCGTAACCGCNAGGCCTCGCTGTTTTACGTACATGTTCATGCCGCGGAAGTAAGTGCGCCACTTGGGGCCAGGATTGTAGTCAAGGCGGAGGACCTCCTGGCGCGCCGGCCGGTCCACGGTGTCGGAGGCGATGTAGTTGTAATTGCCCCGGCTGATATTGCGGTCGAAGAAGTTGGGGAGCGGGAAGACGCTCAACAGCTTCTGGGTGTCCGGGTTGATGCGCGCTGCCGGAATGATATTGCCGGGGAAGGGTTGCCCGCTCAAGGGGTCCNGCACAATGATGAGTGCATTGTTGGGCTCGCGAGAATCCGAAGAAGTCGCCCCGGCGCTCCTGCGCGGTGGGGAAAGTATAGTTGCGGACGCTGGGGGTGGTATTGGGCTGGATCTCCTGGGACCAGAAAAAGAACAGCTTGTCACGGTTCCGGTTGAACTTGCCGGGCCAGTAAACCGGTCCGCCGGCGTTGTACCCCAGCGTGGTGTAGCGGTACCTGGGTTTGGCCACGCCCGCACGATTGTTGAAGAAACCGTTGGCGTTGAACATCTCATGACGCTTGTACCAGTAGGCCGTGCCATGGAACTCCATGGTTCCGCTCTTGCTGGAGAGGTTGATGATGGCGCCGGCGTTCTTGCCGTACTCGGCCTGGTAGTTGCCGAGCAGGACCTTGACCTCGGCGATGGCGTCGAGGTTGAGCATGTTCTCGGTAGTGCCCAGGCCGCGGTTGTTGGCCACCACGCCGTCCAGGTTGATGGCCACGTAATCACTCCGCACGCCGTGGATGATGGGCGCCCCACTGGTTCCCAGGGTTTGNGCGCCGTAGCCGTCCGGGTACGTTACGCCGGGCAGCAGCTTCAACAGATTCATGAAATCGCGCCCCGGCGTGGAGAGGTAGCTCATCTGCTTGTCATTGAGCACGGCCGAGCGTTCCTGGCTGGCGGTCTGGATGGGGGGAGCCTCAGCCGTCACCGTGATGGATTCGGTGAGGCTGCCCAGTTCGAGGGTCAGGGTGCCGACAGAGAGCCTTTCGAAAGCGGTCAATGTGTAGCCCTTCTTTTCCAGGCGCTTGAAGCCTTGGGCATNGACGGTAATGCTGTAGCGTCCGGGCAACACGGAAGGAAAGACGAAATCNCCGCCGGCGTCGGTGGCGGTCGAGCGCCGGGCGCCTGTGAGTTCCTGGGTCAACCAGATCTCTGCCGAGGGTACCGCGTGACCTTGCGGGTCTACCACGCGGCCCGTGATGATTCCGCTGGTCGTTTGAGCCGGAGCGAGCGCCGCAGCCAGCCACAGCGATCCGGCCCATCGAATCCATCGCCCTCTCATGCGAGTCGTACCTCCTTTGTCGGGAACGGCGCTGCCTCACGCCGCCCCATCAACCCCCGGAGGGTGCCGGACGGTTGCGCCCCGCACCTGCCGACGCGATCTCACCCGCCCCTCGCGCCAACATGGTGATTATAGACCGCGGCGCCGCGTCTCTCAATCTTGCAGGACGAAAAATTCTCAATCTGGAACGTTCACTTTATCGGTACAGGGGAACCCCTTGACAGTGAATGCTGCACGGGCCAAGATAGGAGAGTCGGCCACCGGAGTCGCAAGGAGGACATGCCTTGGCGGTCCGCCTGAAAGACATCGCGCAGGATCTCGGCGTTTCGGTGATGACCGTCTCCAAGGCCTTACGCAATCACGGCGACATCAGCGAGGCCACGCGCCGCCGCGTCTTGCAGCGAGCTCGCCAGTTGGGCTACCAGCCNAACTGGATCGCCCGCAGNCTGGTCTCTCGCCGCACGTTCATGGTNGGCCTCGTGATCCCCGATCTGATGCACTCCTTCTTTGCCGAGGTTGCCAAAGGCGCCGCCGCCCGCCTGGAGCCGGCCNGCTACCACATCCTGATTCTGAACTCGGATGAGGACCCGCAAACCGAAGAGCGCCAGATCGGGGCGCTGCTGGCGCGTAACGTGGACGGGCTGATCATCGCCTCCGCCCAGCGCAATGGCGCGGCTCGCTTGTTCCGCACGCTGAAGGAGCAGAAGGCGCGTTACGTCTTGATCGACCGCCTGCCTGCCGGGGCCGATGCGCACTACGTGGGGTGCGAGGATGAACGCATCGGAGAGCTGGCGACCGAGCACCTGATCGAACAGGGCTGCCGTCGCATAGCCCATCTGCGCGGCCCGGAGATCCCCACCGGCATCGGCCGCTACCGGGGTTACCGGCGGGCTTTGGCCCGACATGGCCTTCCTGCCTCCCCACGTTACGTGGTGCGCGCCCGGCACAACGACGCCGCGGGCTATCAGGCCATGCGGCGGCTACTCCGGCTGGCCACGCCCCCGGACGGCGTGTTCTGTTACAACGACCCGGTCGCAGCGGGCGCCATTCGCGCCATCCTCGAGGCCGGCCTGCGGGTGCCCGAAGACATCGCCGTGATCGGATCCGGCAATGTGCATTACTCAGACCTGCTGCGCGTGCCGCTGTCCACCGTGGACCAGAACAGCCTCCTGATCGGCCAGCGGGCGGCGGAATTGCTGCTGGAAGCAATGGCCAGCAAGAGAACCATCAAGCCCCGGCAAATCATCATCCCGCCCAGGCTCGTGGTGCGCCAGTCCAGCCTTCGGGTGCCTGCGGCGGAAAACCGGCTTGGGTTCGGTCCCTTACCCGCAGCGCCCCGCGGCCATCGGTCGAAACAGGGAAACGCGCTCTGACCGAGGACCCTCGCACGGCGGCGCCCGAAAGCAGTCATTTTGACGCCCCCGTCCCGCAACACGCCCAGCGAAATTCTTCCAGCACCGAATTGGGATGCGGCGCCGCGATGCGGATCTCAGCCGTCTGCCCGCCATCCCACACGGTCTCGACGAAGAGCAATTCCGGATGGGACGAACGGGCAAGGGCTCGCGCCAGCGCCAGCTCCAGGCAGCGCGCGAAAGCCTCAGGCTCCCTCAAACACACGCATGCCGCGCTGTCGTCGGTCAACAACGCCACGGCCACAAACGGATGGTCCGTTACGAAAACCCGCAGGCCCCGATCGAGCCCCTCCAACAGAGACGCAGGCACACGATCCGGGCCAAAGTTCCCCACAGCGCCATCCCGTGCTTGCGCAACCGCCACTCGGGTTTGCTTATCGGACGGAGACTTGCGTCCTTGAACGCCGGCAACTTCTCTAAAGATCCCGGCGGCCCGCCAGCCGCACGCGGCCGGCATCCAGGGCCCGGAACACCTCGGGCGACGTCAAGGCGGCCAGCTCGCGCTGACGGCTTTCTTTCAATCGCGTGCGGGCGCGCGCCAGCTCTGCGCCGCAGTAACCCGGGTGACACATCAGTTCGGTTGACCCTTCGGGCAGCGCGTGAATCAGCCCGACCAGATCGGTAGCCGAAAAATGACCCGTGATCCGCAGGCCTACGAACCGGTCCGTGGTTCGGATCCCGCTGCGCGCCAGCCTGCGATCAAAACTGCGCCGCAGCAAGCTCAGCAAAGCGGCCGAAGCGCGCTCCCGCGCAGGCGTCCTCGGCTCCCCGGGCCAGCGCCAGTCGAACGGCCTGCGGACCCAGCGAATCCCGTACTCATCGGCCAGCCGCAGCAGCGCGTCCAGCACGGGCGGGATCACGTGCGTGTGTTTGTGCGTGTCCAGATGCACGGGCTGGATGCCGGCAGCGAGAATCCTTTCCAGTTGCGCGCGGAACTCCTCGTGAATGCGCAAGCGGCCGCGGGCCATCGCCCTGAGCAAAGCCGGGACGGTCGCCGGCAGCCGCCCGCCGTCCCGGGCGGAAGGCAAACCCACCAGCGTCAGGTGCGCCCCGACTTCGAGCATGGGCGTGCGCCGAGCCAGCCCCACGGCATGCTCGAACGCGGCGCCCGTCGCCATGAGGCTGGCGGCCCGCACGATGCCCCGCCGGTGCGCCTCCACGATGCCTTGGTTGACGTCGCGGGTGAAGCCGAGATCGTCGGCCACGACCACCAGCCTGCGCTCGCCCGCAGACATCAGAACAGAGAGAGCTTGATGCGCAGGTACTTCTTGGGTTCGGCGCGGATGTCCTTGATCAGGCCGCGAAGCTCCCCGGTGACGCCGTTCAGGGACTCGTAAAGCTGGGGATTGACCAGCAGTTGACCCACCGTCCCCTGGCCGGTGCTGAGGCGCTCCATGAGTTCGTCGGCGCGCGCCACCAGATTGTCGAGGCGACGGTACAACGCGTCGTCGGTGAGAAGCCGTCCTGCCGTACCCTTGCCGGCGTTCAGCTCTTCGATCGTGCGCCGCGCTTCCGCGATCGCGGCCCGCGCGTCGTTATACAAGGAGGGATCGCGCAGGAGCTTGCCCGCGGTGCCCTGGCCCTGCTGCACGTCCTCCAGGATAGCGTCCAACCGGCCGAGCGACGCGTTCAGTTGATCGTAAAGCTTCTCGTCCTGAAGGAGGCGTCCCAGCGTCCCCTGGCCGCTGTTGATCTGTGTCACCACCTTCTGGGCTTCGCTGACCGTGGCCAGCACGCGCCGGTAAAGTTCCTCGTCCACCAGGAACTTTCCGATGGAGCCCTTGCCCAGCTCCACCTGGCTGACGATGGCGTCCACGCGCTTGAGGATGCTGTTCAGGGAGGCGATCACGTTGTAGCTGGCCTGCACCACTTCCTCGAATTCGCGCACGTCGAGGCTGCGAAGCTCGCCGCCGGGCGGGATGCGCTGCGGGCTGGTTCCCATCTTGATGTTGATGTACTTGGTGCCAAGCACGTTCTCGGCACTGATCGCCGCCACCGAATCCACCGGGATGTCGTTGAGGCGCTGGAGAGGAACGGACATGGTGACCCGGACGATACGATTGGGCTCGAGCGAGCCCGACAGCTCCACGCGCTTCACATTGCCGATCAGAATGCCGTTCAGGCGCACGGGCGCGCCGGTGGCCAGCGCGGCCGAGTCGTCCATGTACGTGTAAATGATGGCTTCGCGCACGAACAGGGCCTTTTGCCCGGTCATCAGGAAGATGAGCACGGCCAGGATGACCATGGCCGCAATGGCCATCAGCCCTACTCGCAGTTGCGCCCATCGGATACGTTTCAGCGATGGCATATCACTGCTCGCGTCGGATGAATTTCCGCAGGTAGGGATCGGACGCGGCTTCCAGCTCGGCCCGCGTCCCCTCGAACACCAGACGCCCTTCCTGGAGCACCAGGAAACGGGTGCGCGTGGCCTCGGGCGGCGCCGGACGCAGCCCGCCGCGTTGCCGATCCCACCGGAAGTTGGCCAGAAAATGCGCGTCCTGGTAGCGGTGCGTCACCATGATGGTGGTGATGTTTTTCAGATCCCGCTCCTTGACGATGAGCGCAATGATGGTGTGGGCCGTGATCGGATCCAGCCCCGCGGTAGGCGAGTCGTAAAGCACCAGCTCCGGTTCCGCAACCACCGCGCGCGCGATGCCCACACGCCGGCGCATGCCCCCCGACAGTTCGCTCGGGAACTTCTCCAGCGTGTGTTCCAGCTCCACGAAACGCAACGCCTCTTCCACGCGACGACGCCTTTCCTCCGGCGGGCAGCGCAGCGAAGGCTGGTTCTCCAGCGGGTAGCCGACGTTCTCTTCGATCGTCAGCGAATCGAACAGACCGCCTTCCTGGAAGAGGACCCCGATGCGCGCACGGATATGGAACAGCTCTTCCTCCGGCATTTCGGTGATGTCCCGGCCGAAGACCCACACCCGGCCGCGATCCGGACGGATCAGGCCCAAGGCGGTCTTCAGCAGCACCGTCTTGCCGCTGCCCGCCGCTCCCAGAATCACGCGCGATTCGCCGGCGTACACCTGGAAACTCACGTCGTCCAGCGCCCGGATCTCGTCGAAAGCCACCGTCACGCGCTCGAAGCGCAGTACGGGCCGCTCATCGCGGCGGTCCACGATCCCGCCTTCCCGTTCCAGCTCCGCCAGCGCCGTCCCTTGCCCCAGCACGTCAGAGACTCACGTAAATCCGGGTGATGAACAGGTTCAGCACGAAAATCAGGATGATGGAGGTGACCACCGCCTGGGTGGTCGAACGCCCCACGCCTTGCGTGCCTCCGGTGGTCGCCAGCCCGTAGTAGCAGCCCACCAGGGCTACCGCGAAAGCGAACACGAAGGGTTTCAGCAGCCCGAACGTGATGTCCCGATATTCCAGCGACTGCCAGGCGTTGTTCCAATACTGCGCGCTGCTGAGGTTCAGGAAGAAATAAGCGATCACGAAACCGCCCAGCAGACCCACGAAGTCAGCGATGATGGTCAACAGGGGCAGCACCACGGCTGTGGCGACCAACCGCGGCTTGACCAGTTTCTGAAGGGGATCGGTGCCGAGGGCGCGCATGGCGTCAATCTGTTCGGTCACCTTCATGGAGCCCAGCTCGCTGGCCATGCCCGCGGCATTGCGACCCGCGACGGCAATGGCTGTCAGCACGGGCCCCAGCTCGCGCACCATGGTCAGCGCCACCAGTTGCCCGGTTTGCCCCACCGCCCCGTATTGCTGCAGAGCTTTCGACATTTGCATGCCCATCACCGCCCCGCTGAAGAAGCCGATCAGCGAGACGATGGGAAGGCTGCCTACGCCGATCGTATCCATTTGCAGGAAGAGGTCCGCTGCGTAATGGGGGCGGCGAAACAGGTTCCGGAACGTCCGGCCCGCCAGCGAGAAAAACTCCTGAACCGCAAGCACGGGCGGCTTCAGAATGTCCAGCAAACCGTCGCTCCCTGAATCCCGATGGTAACATAACGGCTTGCTCTTACCGGAACAAGCATGAAAGGCCTTACCGAAATCCCCGGATTGCGCGTGGGACACGTTTCCGATTACGAAGCCCTCACCGGATGCACCGTAGTGTTGTGCGAAGCAGGCGCGGTGGCGGGCGCGGATTTGCGCGGATCCGCCAGCGGCACCGAAGAGCTGCCCGTGATGGCGCCCGATCACATCGCGCCCCACGTGCACGCCGTCGTGCTGGCGGGCGGCAGCGCGTTTGGGCTGGAGGCGGCATCCGGAGTCCGTCGCTATCTCGAGCAGCAGGGCGTAGGCTTCCACACCGGCGTGACACGCGTGCCCATCGTGCCTTGCGCCATCCTGTACGATCTGGGCATCGGCAAGCCCGACGTGCGGCCGACGCGCGAGCTGGGCGCGGCAGCGGCGGCGGCGGCGACGGATGGTCCGGTCGTGGAAGGTGCGGTGGGCGCGGGAACCGGCGCTACCGTGGGCAAACTGTTCGGCATGCGCCAGGCCATGAAATCGGGCCTGGGCTCGTGGGCCGTATCTTTGTCCGGCCCGTACGAGGGCATAAGTGTCGCCGCTCTGGCCGTGGTCAACGCGTTCGGCGACGTGGTGGATCCCGCCAGCGGAAAGATCCTGGCGGGCGCGCGGGTAGCGCCGGACAGTCGCGAGTTCGCTGATACCGCGGAGCAGCTCAAGCGGGGCGCGACCGCCGGTTTCGCCCGAACCAACACCACACTGGTGGTTGTCGCCACCAATGCCGCACTCGACAAGGCGGGCGCACGGAAACTGGCCGCATTGGCGCAAATCGGGATGGCCCGCACGATTCGCCCGGTGAACACACCGTACGACGGGGACGTGGTGATGGCGCTCTCGCTGGGCGAGCGGCAGGCCGACCTCACGGCGCTGGGCGTGGCAGCAGCGGACGCGGTTTCCGAGGCCGTCTTGCGCGCGGTGCGGCTGGCGCCCACGCTGGGAGGCGTGCCCGGCCTGGCGGGCTGAAGCGTCAAAGCGTAACCGCAGCCACGCGCAGCTTCTCGAACTGAGGCGTACCGAGGCCCCGCTGCGCGGCGAGCCTCAGATAGCGCATCCGTTGCTCATCCAAATTCCAGTACGCCCTGGCTGCCCATGCGTCCAGCGCCACCGGATCGGTACCCGCGATCAGCGTCCTGCGCAGCTCGACGTCGGCGAGATTGCCGCCCGTGGGGCCGTGCCGCATGAGCACCCGCCAGGCGTCAATGATGGTGAGTGTCGGCCGGATGAAGCTGGCCAGATCGGCCAGGCTTTCGTGGATGCGCTGGTGCAAGCGGTGCCGCTGGCCGCCGAGAATCCCGTACCAGTTCTTGATGCCGAGGGTGGCGCCGGTGAGACTATGGTGCTTGGCGACGGGGATATTGATCACTTTGTCGGCGCGCAGCACGAGATCGAACACGGGCCACTCGCCCAGGACCTCGCCGCGCAGATCCACGCGCCGGAAGCGCCTTCGTTCGGGCAGGATCACTTCGGCGCCCTCCGCCCGCGCCGCCGCCGCGATGCCGCTGCGCTGGTAGACTCGCTGGGGCTCGTTCGTGCAGACGTCGCCCACCAGCACGCGCGCCGCCCCGGCCTCGAGACATAAGCGCACGACCTCGGCCACAACTTTAGGGTTGGTATTCGCGGCTTGCTCCGGCGTACGGTCCCAGGCCATGTTGGGCTTGACGGCGACGACATCCCCGCGTCGGATGAAACGATCCACGCCGCCGAGCGACTCGAAGACGCGGCGCACCGCGGCTCGCGGCTCCCCGCCCTGCACCACGACCAGATCGGGCGCGTCCTGCCGCGCGGGCACCCGCAAGTCCCGGCGAACGCCCAGGGGAATCGGCTCTTCGGGGCGGCGACTCCGGCCGCGCAGCCACACGGCGGCGCCCGCCGTGCCTGCGCCGAGCACGCCCACCCGAAGGAGTCGAAGCAGGGCCTGCCGGCGCGCCGCCAGC
>JGI24185J35167_1001418_pt1 | contig 10934 bp, 8 predicted proteins | sample YNPBryunderm2012_FD_35167 | JGI IMG/M metagenome (IMG submission 35167) | reverse complement strand
GCTCACTGTCAATCGGTTTCAAGCTCGCCTCCTCCATACCCAGAATCGGCGCTATCTTTTATTCCAGCGGCAGGCCGAGGTGGAAAATCGTCTCATCCTTTTAGGGCGAATCCCCACGCAGCTTCCAGTTTCTCCCCAGGCCATTTTGGACATTCCCATAGATACGACCCCGGCGGTAGGGGTTCCTGCGCATCTGCTTACGCAGCGGCCGGATGTGCGTGCCGCAGAAAAAGCCCTGCAAGCGGCCCATTTAGATGTGCTTTCGGCCCGAGCCGCTTTTTATCCGCGGCTGGGAATAGGCGCTTCGNTNGGTNTCCAAGCTTTTCATCCAGCNCTCCTGCTAAATCCTAAGTCCCTCCTTTACACGCTGGGGTTAGATGCCTTACAGCCCCTTATCAACTGGAATGCGCTAAAGGCCGCCTATGGCATGGCAAACGCTCGGCAGCGCCAGGCCCTTTTAGCTTATGAACGAACCCTCCTTTCGGCCTATACCGAAGTGCAGACCCAGCTGGCTCGCCTCCAAAATGCCGCCCGAAGCTATGCCATCAAACAGGCNGAGGTTCAGATNCTTTTGGAGTCTATTCTTATTGCGGATCGCTTGTACCGTTCNGCNGACGCCGACTATTTAGAGGTGCTCCTGACGCAGAGTGAAGCCTTTGAAGCTCAGATAGAGCTGATAGAAACAAAGCTGGAAGCCCTAAAAGCCCAAATCGGCCTTTATAGAGCCCTCGGCGGGGGAGGGGGAGAGCGGTCGTATCCGTGAGATATGAGCGATGACACGACGCGTCTAAATAGACGCCCCACATAGCCATATATTTGCATGTATGAAGACAGGAGGCCGGCATTTAGCGCACCTACTGAAAGAATACGGCATGACGCATTTATTCACGCTGTCGGGGGGCCACATTATGGAGATTTATGAGGGGTGTGCGGATGTGGATGTGCCNGTGATAGACTTTCGGCATGAACAGGCGGCGGGGTTTGCAGCCGAAGCGGCCGCGCGCCTCACGAGAAAAATCGGCGTATGTGCCGTAACGGCAGGCCCGGGCGTTCTGAATGTCGTTACCGCCGTAGCTAATGCCTGGCGCAGCCAAACCCCCATGATCGTGATCGGGGGGCAAGCGGCTCAGCCCACTATCGGCAAAGGCGCCCTCCAAGAAATGGACCACGTCGCCATCATGCAGCCCATTACCCGATGGGCTACCCGCATCACTAAGCCCAGCGAGATAATGGATGTCGTAGCGCGGGCCTTCCAAGCCGCAACCAGTGAGGTGCCCGGCCCTGTCTTCTTGGAAGTGCCTATGGATGTGATCTTTGACCAAGTGCCTGAAAAACCCCTCGCCATTGACGACGAGATCAAACCTTATGATGCCCATCATGCCGTCATCAAAGCCGCCGCCGAACTTTTGCGGGAAGCCCAGCGGCCCGTTTTACTGCTGGGTAGTCAGGTGCTTTTTTCCGAGGTAGCACCGGAGATTCGGGGTATAGTAGAGACGTTGGGGATTCCGACTTTCACGAATGGCATGGCTCGGGGGGCCTTAGGAGCCGAACATCCCCTGCTTTTTATCCATTCTCGGCGCAAAGCGCTCTCCGAAGCTGATCTGGTGATTCTAGCGGGTGTGCCCCTGGATTTTCGGCTAAACTACGGCGAAAGTATTTCTGCGCAAGCTAAGCTCATTCGGGTCGACCGGGATGCGGCGGAGCTCCAGCGCAATCGTCCCGGAGACATTAGCGAATGGACCGACCCGGGCGTCTTCCTGGCCGCATTAGCCAAAGTAGCCCCTGAACCCGCCCACGGGTGGAAACCCTGGAAAGACCTCCTGCGCCAGGAGGAGGCCGCCCGAGAAGCCCGCATCGCCGCTGAGGCCGCCAACTCTACCCGCCCCGTGAATCCCCTGCGCCTCTGCCAGGAAGTTAATAAGCTGCTTACCCCCCAGAGCATCGTGATTGGAGATGGGGGGGATATTGTGGGGACGGCGGCGTATGCGATTCGGCCGCGCGGTCTGGGGCAATGGCTGGATGCCGGCCCGCTGGGCACCCTCGGCGCTGGCGCGCCTTATGCCATCGCCGCCAAACTACTGCGCCCCGATAGCGATGTGTGGGTCATCTTTGGCGATGGGGCTTTCGGCCTCAATGGCATGGAGTATGATACCGCCGTCCGATTCAACCTGCCTTTCGTAGGCGTCGTAGGCAACGACGCCGCCTGGATGCAAATCAAACGCGCCCAAATGCCCTTCTACGGACGGGCCATAGCCACCGAGCTCCTCCCCTCCCGCTATGACAAGATGGTCGAGGCACTCGGCGGCTGGGGTGCCTGGGTAGAAGATACGGCGGATTTGCCCGGTGCTCTCCAGGCTGCCCGCAATAGCCAGAAACCCGCCCTGGTCAACGTGCGCATTAGCGAGACGGACTTCCGGAAAGGCTCCATCTCCATGTAATGCGCAAGCTCGCCGTAGAAGAGCTGGGCCGCCTCTCCGTAGAAGCCTACCGGCAAGCCCCCAAGTATCCCCTTTACCTGGCGCTGGATGATGTCCGCAGCCGGTATAATGTAGGGAGCCTTTTGCGCAGTGCGGATGCCTTTCGAGTGGAGAAGGTGCTGCTGGGGGGGTATACGCCGGCGCCGCCCCATCCCGAAATCTACCGCGCTGCCCTCGGCGCCGAAACGTCCGTAGCTTGGGAACGCATCCCCAACTTAGCCGCCCACCTCAAAAACCTCCAAGAAAAAGGCTTTGCTATCATCGCCTTAGAGCAAACCGATGAGAGCCAAAACCTCATGCGTTTTGATTGGCCGCCACCGCCATGGGTGCTGGTAGTGGGACACGAGATACGCGGCCTCTCCGAAGAGGTCTTAGCCGTCTGCACGCATGCCGTGGAAATACCCCAATACGGCACTAAGCACAGCCTCAATGTCGCCGTAGCGGGGGGGATCGCCCTCTATGAAGCAGTACGGGCCTTAGAACATCAGGGCTTCAGGATCGCCTGATAGCGCTGAGGCGACTCTAAGAGGCGACGCGCCTCTTGAATCCAGGGGTCCTCCCGCATCGCAAACGCATAAGCCCACTTTTCGCCTGCCTGGCGGTACAGGACCTCTTGCGTAACCAGAAACGTTACTTCGGGTAGGGCGCGCTGGACCTTTTCCAGGCGGCTCTGGAAGAGGGCGCTTCGGGCCTGCTCTACTGCCTGACGCACCTGCGGCAGCGTATCCGTGCGCGTGCGAACCATCTCTAAGAGTTTGTCGGTTTCATCCGTTAGGGCCTCTGGGTAACGCGCCACTGANTCCAACGTCGTCTGCACCACTGCCTCCGGAAGCAGCCGGAGGGCTACCGTGTCGGCCACCGTAGAAAGGTACGCCGAAAAGAGAAAGAGATAAGGACTCACAGCATTTTTGAGGGGGAGAGGCAAGGCGGTGGGCAGGGTGATGTCAGGGGCAATCCCATTGGCCTCCCGTACGGTGCGGCCCGAACGGGTCTTGAAAACCCTATCGCCCTCCCGCCCGAGCTGAATGCACCGNCCCGAAGGCGTATAGTACCGGGAGACNGTGATTTTCATCTGGGTGTTTTCCACGAGGGGNCGCACGACTTGTACCAGGCCTTTTCCAAAGGAGCGATGGCCCAAAATAACTGCCCGATCCAGGTCTTGGAGCGTCCCTGCCACGATTTCCGAGGCACTGGCACTCTGCTCGTCGATGAGCACCACCAGCGGGAGGTTCGGCTCAAACGGGTGCATCTGAGCGTAATACTTTTGATTAGATTCTGGCATGCGGCCTCGGGTCTCTAAGAGCAGCTCCCCCTTAGGTAGGAAAAGATTCAGGATTTCCAGGGCTTCTTGGAGGAGGCCGCCGGGGTTGCCTCTCAGGTCTATGATGAGGCCTTTGAGGGGGGCTTGGGCTTTGAGTTGGATGAGTTCCTGCCGAAACCTTTCCGAACATCCCCGCGAAAACTGACTCAAAGCAATGTAGCCAATGTCACCCGGGAGCACAGCCGCNTAAGGTACGGGCGGGGGTTCCAGCTCAGCCCGCGCGACCTCTATGGTAACGCGTCGTTTTTCTGCGGGCCGCTCTATTAGTAAAGAGACTTTTGTGCCGGGCATACCTCGCAGAAGCTCCTGGACTTTATCCAGCGAGAGGGCACTTGTCGCTTGCCGGTCTATTTCCAGCAAAATATCGCCCGGTCGCAGGCCAGCTTTTTCGGCTGGGCTTTCGGCAAAGACGCGCCGGATAGCTTTTCGTCCAGCTACCTCCTGCACTACCACCCCAATCCCCGCATAGCGCCCACTCTGCTCCAGCTGCCCCTGCGTTACATCCACCGAGCTGTAAAAGTTCGTGTACGGGTCCAAAGTCGCGAGCATCTTTTCTATGGCTTCGGTGTTGAGCTTATCTAAGTCGGGCTCATCGACATAGTTTAGGGCCAGCTCTTGCAGGACCCGCCCGTAAATCTCAATGTTTTTCCCGAGTTTATAGAGGGGGTCTTGCCAGGCCCACAGGAGAAGACCTACTAATAGGCCGAGCGGCCATAGCCACTTTCTTCGCACCCCTCTAAGGTACAGAAAAGAAAATGGCTACCTTTGGGGGAAGGTATGTATGAAGCGAAGTACCTGAGATGGGCCTTGGGGATGCTGCCCCTCTGGCTCTGCTCGCAAAATGATCTGGATGCGGAGCGGTGGAGCGGGCTGATGCCGCAAGGGACGGCGCGGGGACTGGCGATGGGGGGCGCCTTTTCGGCGCTGGCGACCCCACCAACCTCACCCAAAACCCCGCTGGCCTCGGTCTCTTCATGCGAGGCGGCCTCTGGCTCTCCCCTACCCTCTACATCCCCACTACCCAAACCACCTACAATCAGCAGGCTACCAGCGACAGCCGCACCCACTTCGCCCTGAACCACTTCTCGCTCATCCTGCGAGGTACTGGCGGCAAAAGCATCACCCAATGGGCTTTCGGCTTCGGCTACAATCAAGAGGGCTTTTTCTATCAAAACGCTACAGCCACCGCCTTCAATAGCCGAAACTCCTTCACACAGGCCATCGCCGAGCAGGCCGAGGGCATTCCGGATACCCTGCTGGGTGGGATCCCAGCCCTGGCCTACCTAAACTTCTTTGACCCGGGAACGCCGCTGAGGACTCGCGGCATCATAGACGTAGCCGATGTCACCCGCTGGCGGTACCAAGGCGTATTTTCGCAGGGGGGCATCCTACAGGAAATCACCTCCCAGGAAAAAGGCCGCCTCAACACCTGGGCTATTAGCGGGGCCCTCTCCTACCAGAACCGCATCTTCTTCGGGGCCTCTATCTTGATCCGGGGGCTGCGCTATTCCAAAATCTACCGCCTGCGCGAAATAGACGAGGAAAACCGCTACAACGGCCAGAATGGCACCACCCCCGCCGACTACATTACCTTCCGGGAAAAGTATAGCTCCTCGGGTAGCGGGCTGGGCTTAGCCCTGGGAGTCGTGGTAGAACCCACCGACTTCATGCGGTTTGGGGTGAGCTTTACCACGGGTTCCCGCCTCCGCATCTCCGACGAGTACAACGCTGAAATGGAATTCGGCCTGGATGATGGCCGCGTCAATATTACTACCTTCAAAAACCCGTTTCAGTACGAGTACCGGTTTGTGTACCCTTACCGAACTACGGCTGGCGTAGCCTTTTTGCTTGGCGATCGCGGGAGCGTCAGCTTAGAAGCAGACTTTCTGGATTATCGCACGATGAGCTTTAGCAGTAGCGACTACGCCTACGACCGAGAAAATGAGACCATTGAAAAAAGCTTTGGTACGGCCATAAATGCGCGGGGGGGCATAGAATGGCTTTTGACGGATGAAATCACTGTACGCGGGGGTTATGCGTATTTTGGCCCTCAGCGCAATGCCGACGGCCGACAGTACTATGCCGACATGACCCAGCCCCAAAACCTCACCACCCTCCCCATGCAAAGGCAGTTCTTCTCTATCGGCGGCGGCTACTCGTCTGGAAACTTCTTCATAGACATCGCCTATCTCTTAGGGCTCTACTCACAAAAATACCTTCCCTATGCGTTGCGGAACCCCGTTTATGCCCCTGCCCCCGTGGTGGTAGTCCGCAATCAAACGCACTTTATCGTTACAACCTTAGGCTTACGGTTTGGCGGCTCATGAGACGCGTGCTCATCACGGGTGCTGGCGGTCAAATCGGCCAGGCTTTAGTTCCTGCCCTCATAGAGGCGGGCTATCAGGTGCTGGCGACGGACATTCGGCCTTTACCCTACTCTACCGAGCAGGCCCTCTTGGATGTAACGGACGCGCAGGCCCTGCATCACCTCATCCGAGACTTTCGGCCTCACGAAATCTATCATTTAGCGGCCTACCTCTCCGCAAAGTCCGAAGAGCACCCCCACGCCGGGTGGAAACTCAACTTCGAGGCCTGCTGGAATCTCTTTGAAGTCGCTCGGGAGCTGCACGTAGAAAAGGTCTTCTGGGCCAGCTCCATAGCGGCGTTTGGGCCGCATACCCCGCGCCAGGAGACACCCCAGTATCCCCCCATGGACCCTATTGGTCTGTATGGCATCGCCAAGCTCGCTGTCGAGCGCTTAGGCGAATACTACTTTCGGCGCTACGGGCTGGATGTACGGAGCTTGCGCTTTCCCGGGCGTAGTGGGACCCGGGCACCTCCCCCAAGGCGGCACTACAGACTTTGCCGTCCACATGTTCTACGCCGCTCCTAAGGGCCACTATACCTGCTACCTTTTGCCCGACACGCGGCTACCGATGCTGTATATCTCCGATGCGATTCGGGCGATTTTACAGCTCATGCAGGCGCCAGCAGAAAAGCTCACCGTAAGAAGCGCCTACAACTTGCACGGGCTAAGCTTTTCTCCCCGAGAGCTGGAAGCCGAAATCCAGAAGCACTACCCCGCCTTTCGCTGCACGTATGAGCCAGACTTTCGCCAAAAGCTCGCCGAAAGTTGGCCCGAAAGCATTGACGATACCATGGCCCGCCAGGACTGGGGGTGGCAGCCTCAGTACGACCTTCCCCGCCTCGCCCAGGCCATGTTTGAGGTTATCGCCCAAAGCGTATGAGGTCGCTTGCGTCCTATATAGATTACACGCTTTTGCGGCCGGGGTGCCAGCGCCCCGAGATAGAGGCCCTTTGCCAGACGGCTGTAGAGCGTGGTTATGCCGCCGTGTGTGTACCGCCCTACTATGTCTCGGATGCCCGGCGCTTCATTCCGCCCGAGAGTCCTGTCCGCATTGCCACCGTTGTGGGCTTCCCACACGGCATGCACCTGACCGAAACCAAATACACCGAAGCCAGCCTCGCCCTTCAAAGCGGCGCTCAGGAACTGGATATGGTGCTCAACCTGGCCGCTTACTTCTCTGGCGACAAACCCTACGTCCAAGCCGAACTCACCACCCTCTCCGAGCTGGCCGAAAAGCACCAAGCCACCCTCAAAGTTATCCTGGAAACCGCTTACCTTTCTGACAAACAGGTACGAGAGCTGTGTGAAATATGTGCCGAAGCCGGGGTGCATTATGTGAAGACTTCTACGGGTTTTGCGTCAAAGGGAGCGGAGATAGAGACGGTACGGCTGATGCGGGCGGTTTTGCCCCCCCACGTCAAGGTTAAGGCGTCTGGAGGCATTCGCACGGCAGAGGCCGCCTGGGCTTTCATCGAGGCGGGGGCTGACCGCATAGGAACCTCCACAGCGCTATGAGAGGACTATCTCTGGTGATAGCCCTTCTGGGAGCAGGCTGGGGACAGCCGTATGTAAAGTACCGACCCTTAGTGAATGGGCAGCCATTGCCTACGCAGGAGGTGCCCCGTCGAGTAGAACCCCAGCCGATTCAGCCGGTCCTCCTCATGGCGCCTGAGCTAAAGGCCCTGTATGAGAATTACATTGCTGCACAGCGCCAACGGCAGTTTGTGTCCGGTTATCGCATTCAAGTCCTTGGCACCACCGAAAAGGCCGTCGCCGATAGTGCTCGCTTCTATCTTTTAGAGACCTATCCGGAGCTGCCGGTTTATGTAACTTATGAGGTGCCTATCTATCGGGTGCGGGTGGGTGACTTCGTGGATAAAGCCGAGGCAGCCCGTTGGCTGGATATTCTCCGGGGTACGTTTCGGGGAGCTTTTATCGTGCCAGACCAGGTGATGAAGCCATGAAGCGGTGGGGATTGGTCTTTTTGGGCGTGGTGCTGGTGCTGATTGGCGGGGTAGCGGGTGAGAGCCTCTGGCTGGACCGGACGTACGAGACCCACCTCGAAGCGCTCACCAGCTCAGAAGAGCACTGGCAAAGGCTCAGCCTCGCCCTCACCCACGAACCCATGGACATCGCCCCCACCGACTTAGAGGCCCTGAAAGCCGACCCCGAAGTTTACACCCTCGTAGAGCGCGTGCGACAAGGACTCCACACCGAAGCAGACCTGCGCCGCCTCAGTGAAGCCATCCAAAAGCGCTGGGAAGCCCTCCGAGGCGAACGCCGCAAAATGTACGAACTGTACAAGCAGCGGCGGCTTTTGTGGCGTCTCGGCGTGGTAGTGCTGGCCTTGGTACTCTTAGGCTGGGGCGGCTGGCGCCTCTACCTGGATTATAAGCAGAGCGCCGATGCCGCGGCCGCCTTCCGCCAAGTCCTGGAAGCCTGGCACCAGGGTAGATGGCAAACCGACTCGGTTTCTCTGCCGCAGGCTCAGACCCTCGCCCACCTCTGGCAAACCGTTGAAGAAAGCCTGACTGCCCTGGAAAAGGGCGAACTCCCCCCATCCCCGCCAGACCTCTCGCACCCGCTTACCCAGCGCCTCTCCCACCTGCGGCAGGCGCTCGCTGCCCGCCAAGCCGCCGAAACCCAGCAGCTCAAAACCATCCAAGGCCTCGCCGCCTTCAGCGAAATCATTAAGGAAGCCCGCTCCATTGAAGACCTCGCCGACAAGACCATCCGCCTCCTGTGTAAAATCTTGGGGGCCCACGCCGGGGCTATCTTCGTGCAGGAAGGGGAGTACTTTGCCATTCAAGGAACGTATGCGTACGACTTGGAGCAGGTGGCCTCCCGACGCTTTCGCAAAGGGGAAGGTTTCGTCGGGCAAGCCGCCATCGAAAAGCGTATCCTGACCATTCATCCGGTGCCGGCCTCCTATTTGCGGCTGCGCTCCGGCCTCGGCGAAACTACCCCACACACCCTGCTCATTGCCCCGCTCATCTTTCAGGATGAAACCTACGGCATTGCTGAGCTGGCCGCCCTGGAGGCCTTCCCGGCGTATGCCCTTCCCTTCCTGGAAAAAATCAGCGAGCACATCGGGGCAGCGCTGGCGAATTTCATCTCCCGGGCACGGCTGCAAGCGCTCTTAGAACGGGAGCAGAGCTTGCGCGCCTCCNTAGAAGAAAAGCAAGCAGAGCTTTTGCGCAGCATGAGCCTCTTAGAGGAGGCCCAGCAAAAGCTCCTGGCTTCGCAGGCACGGCTGGCGAGTCAGCTGCTGGCGATTCAGCAGGCTGCGCTTGTGGCCGAACTAAATGCCCAAGGCCGCCTCCACTCCCTCAATGAGGCCTTTGCGCATCTNTTGGGGGGTTCGCCCACCTCCCTCCGGGGGGAAGCCCTGGATAAGCTCTTCACCGAGGAGAAAGACCGCNCAGCCTTCCAGGAGNCCTTACAAGCCAAAGCCCTCTATCAGGCTACCCTNCCCCTAAACACGCCCGAGGGTCAGACCCGNTGGCTGCGCCTTACCCTCGCACCCCTTCCCACCGAAGCCGAGGCCGACTTCCTCCTGATCGCTTTTGATATCTCCCGCGAAAAAGAGCAGGAAGCCCAACTGCGCCGCATGCTGGAAGAAAGCATCGCCCAAGAAGAGCGCCTNCGCGAAGCCAATGCCCAGCTCGCCGCCTCCCAGGAGGAGCTTCTTCGTATCCGCACCGAGTTAGAAGGCCAAATCGCCGCTATCGGCAACGCCGCCATCGTCGCCGAAACCGACCTCCAGGGCCGCATCATCCGCGTCAATGACCTCTTCCTCCAGATGTACGGCTACACCCGCGAAGAAATCATCGGCCAAAATCACCGCATCCTCAAATCTGGCCATCAGTCCGATGAGGTCTTTGAAGATATGTGGCGCACCATCACCAAGGGTCAGATGTGGCGCGGCGAAGTGCGCAACCGCTCCAAAGAAGGCAAGTACTACTGGGTCCTCCTCACTATCACCCCTGTCCTCAGCATAGAGGGCAAAGTGCTCAAGTACATTGGCGTGAGCTTTGACATCACCGCCCAAAAGCAGCAGGAGGAAGCCCTCCGCTCGGCGCTGGAACTTTCGCAGGCGCAGGAGCGGGAGCTGCGCCGCTATACCGAGCAGCTCCAGGCCGCCCAGGAGGAAATGCGCCGAACGCAGAGTGAGCTGCGCGGCCAGATTGCCGCCGTCAATAACGCCGCCATCGTCGCCGAAACCGACCCCTCCGGCCTCATCACCTTCGTCAATGACGCCTTCTGCGCTATCTCCGGCTATACCCGGGACGAACTCTTAGGCCAGACCCATGCCCTCCTCAAGTCCGGCTTCCATGAGCCTGCCTTTTACAAGACCCTCTGGGAAACCCTCCTCAAAAAGCAGGTCTGGAAGGGCATCTTCTGCAATCGGCACCGGGATGGCCGCCTCTACTGGGTCAGCACCACCATCACGCCCGTCACGGATACCCGGGGGCGCCTGACCAAGTTCATCGCCGTGAGCTTTGACCTCACACCGCAGATTGAGCAGGAGGAGCGGCTACGAGCCTACTCCGAAGAGCTGCGCAAAGCGCAGGCCGAGCTCCGAGGGCAGATCCGGGCCGTAGGCAATGCCGCTTACCTCGTGGAAACCGACCCCGAAGGCCACTTACTCTACGCCAACGAAGCCGCCTTAGAAGCCTGGGGCTACGCCTGGGACGAAGTACGCAGCCAAAACCTCCGCTTCCTCAATAGCGGCCACCATCCACCCGAATTCTGGACCGACCTCTGG
>JGI24185J35167_1001406_pt1 | contig 10957 bp, 7 predicted proteins | sample YNPBryunderm2012_FD_35167 | JGI IMG/M metagenome (IMG submission 35167) | reverse complement strand
GCTCATACGCCCAGAGGAAGCACAGGCTTTTCTGGGCTTTTGTGCAGACGTACAGACCCAGGGAAAGCCGCCCTTGCCCCGTTTCTGGGAGAGAGACTTCTATGAGCTGCGGAGAAAGCGNNTGGAAGGGGAGCGGCGTGCCGTTCCATTGGACCCAAGAGGGGGCGTCTGGGTTGAGTTCTATGGCATCAGGCAGGCGGAAGCGCAGCTGCCGAGGTGAGCCGGGTCGGAGCGCTACGGGTAGTAGCGGTTCGCCCTCTTGGGCAAGGCTCTGGCGGGAGGCCGGCCGTCGCCGGCTTAANCGCTCAGCGGGTCGGAGTTCTACTGTGTGTACCTCGCCGCGANTGGGGTCCCATATGCGGAGGCGGTGGTTATTTGTGTCGGTGATGTAGAAGCGCCCNCGGAAAGGCTTGATGTCATTGGGCTCATTGAGGAGGGCTTGGAGGGCGGGTCCATCCTGGTAGCCGCGGCGGCCCTGGCCTACGACGGTTTCCACCCGGCGGGCAGAGAGGTCCAGCCGACGGATCTTGTGGTTGTAGGTGTCCGCCACATAGAGGGCCCCCTCGTGCCAGCAAAGGCCAATGGGATGCTGGAGCAGCGCCTCCTGGAAGGGACCATCTGCATCCCCAAAGTCAAAGAGGCCCGTTCCCACGAGGGTTTTCACGGTGTCGCCTTCGATGTAGCGGATGGCGGAGTTTTCGCTATCGGCGAAGTAGAGGCGGCCGTGAGGGTCCTTAGTGAGGCCGGAGGGCTGGGCTAAGGCCGCTACGAGTCGGTGGCCATCCCGGAGGTTTTCCCAGCCGGAGCCCGCCCCTACGCGCACGCGGCCTGCCAGTAGGTCCATTTCCCAGATTTGATGGAAGCCCGCCATAGCTATCCAGAGGCGCCCCGGTTGCCACACCACATCCCAAGGGGAGTTGAGCGGGGTGTCCAGCGCTAAGCCCTCCCGATACAGGCGCCGAGCCTGCTGGCCTGTGCCCGCTATGGTAGAGACTGCTTTTCTTTGGAGGTCTATGCGGCGGAGGAGGTGGTTTTCGGTATCTGCCACGTAGAGGGCTTCCTCCTCAGGCGCGTAAGCGAGTCCCTGCGGCCGGAAGAACGCCGCCTCGGTATACCCGCCATCCCGCCATCCCTCGTCGCCCGATCCAATAACATCCAGCACCTCGCCATCGGGGCGCAGGACAACGATACGATTGTGATTGGAGTCGCTCAGAAAGAGCCTTTCTCCGGCTTCATCGACGGCTATCTTGCCTGGAAAGAAAAGTAGACCTTCGGCTAAGCGGTGCTTTTCGAGCGCTAAGGGCAGGGGGAGGAGGCGTATCTCGGCCTGGTAAGCTTCTCGCCACTCTATCAGGCGCGGCCACAAAGCCTCATAGATGCCCTCCCCAGAAGACCGCCACAAAAGCCGCCCCCGCGGGTCTATCAGCACGAAAGTCGGCCACGCCTGGGCCTCGTATAGCCGCCAAATCTGATACCCCTCATCCAGAATCACCGGATGCTCAATATCATACCGCACGATGGCCGCCCGGACGTTTTCTACCTCCTGCTCGTTGTAAAACTTGGCCGAATGCACGCCAATCACCAGGAGCTCGGGGAATTCCGCTTCCAGGCGTTTGAGTTCGGGTAAGACATGCATGCAGTTTATGCAGCAGTAGGTCCAGAAATCCAGCAGCACGAAGCGTCCGCGTAGGTCGTTTTCGGTGAGGGGGCGTTTGGTATTGAGCCAGGTGAAGTGCGTGGGAAGGGACGGTGCCAATCGGCCTGTCATAGCACAAAAGTAAGCGCTTCACCCCTGCGAAGAGGATATTTTATAGGGGGGCTGGTGCAGTTCAGCGGGGCATCCGCCTAAACTCTCCCAGATAGGCCCACATCGCTACCTGTAGTACCAGCCCTATATGGTCAGCAGCGGTTCCTGCAGCGTGAAGGCTTGCGCCGGCTGCATGAAGTGGGCCTTGATTTCTGCCCAGAATTCCTGGAAGAGGGCATCTTGTCGGTAGGCTTCCAGCATGGAGGGACTATCCCAGTGGCTAATAGAGTAGAAAATAGCGGGATTTTCTGCATCTTGATGCAGCGCAAGGTGCAAGCACCCCGGGAAATTCCGGACTTTCGGCGCTTGCGCTACGAGGCGCTGCCAGATCATGTCTTTTGCTTCCGGCCGGAAATGCATCCGGACAATCCGCACAATCATGGCAGACGCCAGTTTATAGGTTCCATGCCGTGCGCTCTCAGGAAAGCATTGGCCTTAGAGAAGTGGCGGCACCCGAAAAAGCCCTTGTCTGCCGAGTAGGGGGAGGGGTGGGCGGCCTCCAAGATGAGATGACGGGAAGCATCTATGAGGGGCTTTTTGCTGCGGGCGTACTGGCCCCAGAGCATGAAGACCACGTGCGGGCGACTCTGAGAGATGATCTGAATCACCCGGTCGGTAAAGGTTTCCCAGCCTTTGCCCCGGTGAGAAGTGGGCTTGTGGGCCTCTACCGTGAGGATAGCATTGAGCAGGAAGACGCCTTGCTGCGCCCAGGGGGTAAGATCGCCGCTTGTAGGCATAGGAACTCCCAGGTCATCCTGCAGTTCCTTGAAGATGTTTTGGAGCGAAGGGGGTAAGGGCACGCCTGCCGGCACTGAGAAGCAGAGACCATGCGCTTGCCCCGGCCCATGATACGGGTCCTGCCCCAGAATGACTACCTTGACCTGAGAGAGCGGACAGAGGTCAAAGGCGCGAAAGATTTGCGAACCGGGGGGGTAAATGATCTTGCCGTTTTTCTTTTCGTCTTTGAGGAAGGTGACGAGGGCTTCAAAGTAGGGTTTCTGAAACTCCTCGGTGAGGGCGGCTTTCCAGGAGGGTTCTATGGCGACCTCAACCACGAGACAAAGGTATGCCAGGCAGAGGAGGCTACTAAAAGGAGAAGTTGTAGGTGAGGGCGGGCACCCACCGGAAAAAGTAGAAATTGTAGGCGCGCTGGCGAGTGGGGTCGTCCGGGTCGCGGCGCAGGCGCAGGGCCCACATGTTACGCCGGCCATAGAGGTTGTAGAGGGAGAAGTTCCAGCTCGAGTTCCAGCGGCGGCCTTCCTTTTGGCGGGGAGTCCAGGTGATGGAGAGGTCCATTCGATGGTAGTCAGGCATGCGGCGGCTATTGCGCTCGTTGTAGACACCCAGAACCTGGCCGTCATAGATGTACTTAGCGACGGGGACGGTGATGGGACGCCCCGTGGCGTAAATACCGGTGAGCGCAATTTCCCAGCGGGGGGAGAGGTTGTATTGCAGGACGAGGGTAGCGCTATGGGGCCGGTCTATGTAACCCGGAAAAGGGTCCGGGCTAATCTCAGGGATATACCGGAAGGTTCGGCTATACGTGTAGCTGACCCAGCCGGTGAGGCGGCCGGTGAGTTTTTGGAGCATCCATTCGCTGCCATAGGCCCAACCGCGCCCTTGCACGAGGTCGCGCTCAAGCTGCGGATTGAGGATGAGGTCGGCCCCCGAGCGAAAGTCCAGGAGATTATCCATCTGGCGATAGAAGACTTCCCAGCTGACATCCCACTGGTGGNCTTTCCAGCGGGGGGTGCCTTGCAGCGCGAGAGCGTACTGGTAACCGTCCTGGGGGCGGATATTGCGAGTAGAAGGCCACCAAATGTCGGTAGGCAGGCCTATGGGCGAGTAGGTGGCCACATGAAGGTATTGCCGCACCCGTCCGAAAGCCGACTTAAGGGCCCACCGGTCAGAGAGGGCATACCGTGCACTCAGGCGGGGCTCCGGTGCTCCATAAGTCTGTGCAAAGCGATTCGCCGGAAAGACGAGGGTATCCCGGGGCTGCTGCTGCTCAAAAGTATATAGCGTGGCCGGCCCCAGCAGGGCAAAGCCCGCCCACCGCAAGCCCCCTTCTACCAGCCAGCGGGGGGAGACTTTCCAGGTAGCCTGGAGGTAAGCGGCAGCTTCCAAGCCCCGGAGCGTGGGCACCCGATAAGGCCGCACATTCGAAGAGTCCGATGTCGGGTCTAGCCGCCCAGGCAGAAAGGTATGATGCATGAGGCCCGCCCCCCAGCGCAGCTTCACCCGCTCCGAAAGAAAGTAATCAAAGTCGCTGCGCCAGCTAATATCCTCAATGCCAGCCCCATAGCGAGCCTGCGTATTCCCCTGCTCAACCCCAAAAGCATAATCATACTTGGCGTAAGCCACAAAGGTGTTAGCAAAGAGGCGCGGCGAGATAATCCAGTTCCAGCGAAAGCTCGTGGTAGCATTACCCCAGTTGAGGTCAATGAGGTCAGCACTCCGAAAGACATCCCGCCCGAAGTAGCCCGAGAGAAAGAGCCGATGCTTATCGGAGAGGGTGTAGTTGAGCTTGGCCGTCATGTCGTAGAAGTAGAGTTTGGTCTCGCGCAGAGCCGGGTCTTTCGCAAAGAGCAAGAAGAGGTCCGCATAGCTGCGCCGGGCGGTAAAGAGGAAGCCTAAGCGATCTTTGAGCAGGGGCCCCTCTACATTCAGCCGAGAGGAGATGAGGCCGATCCCCCCACCAGCCCGCCATTTGGGCGAGCTCCCCTCCCGCAAGCGCACATCCAGGACAGACGAGAGGCGGCCGCCATATTCNGGCGGCATGTAACCTTTGTACAGTTGCGCATCCTGAAGAGCATCCGCATTAAAAGCGGAGAAAATTCCCCCAATATGGCCGGGATTGTAGACGACAGCTTCATCCAGCAGGACGAGATTCTGGTCAAAGCTTCCCCCCCGTACGAAAAAACTCCCGCTTCCATCGCCCGCCGTCGTNACGCCCGGCAAAAACGACAATGACCGCAGCACATCTATCTCCCCAAAAAAAGCCGGGAGCTTTTTGAGCTGCTGGACATCAATGCGGTTCTGACTCATCGCCGCCCCCTCAAAGCGCCGCTGCTCGTAGGTTTCCACAATCTGCACCTCCCCCAGCGCAATCCCTTCCTCACTAAGAGAGAAATCATGCCGCACATCGCGACGGAGCTCTACCCGAAGGGTTTCAGGTTTGTAACCTACAAACTGCGCTATGACGGTGTAGCGGCCAGCAGGCAGTTTTATCGCATAGTAGCCATAGGCGTTGGCAATGGCACCGGCTTGCCGCTCTAAAATGAGCACTTTAGCGCCAGAGAGCGCTTCCCGATTGGCGGCATCCCGTACATAGCCACTCAGCGTAAAGCTACCCTGCGCCCACACCCAGGCAACTGCCAAAGTCGCTCCCCATTTCCCTTTCATGGATGCCCCCTACAACAAAAATACAGCGCCTGCGTGTTCGGCCGGGAAAATAAGGCCTTTTTTACGTATTTTCGGGCCATGGCACGAGAAGGTGTGGCTATTCAACTCTCTGAGCTTTATGCAAAGGTACGATGGGTGTATCCCCTGCTCTTTGACCAAATCATCTACAAGAGCGAGCCTCCCCTAAAAGAGGTCATGCAAAAATATCCCAAGATCGTCCATGTCATCAGTCATGCGGGCACATTGGGGTGGATTCCGTCTGTGTTAGGCCTGCTTAGGGTAGCCATAGAGGCAGGGGCAGCTAAGCGGCGGGCCTTTGGGGTATTTCATCGAGGGCTGTATCGCTTCTGGGTGAGTCGGATGCTTTTGCGGTACCTGTTTGAGAGCCACGAACCCCCCACTTTTGCGAAGGTGATCAAGGCCTTCCAGGAGCATCCTGTAAACGACATGGCGCTCTTCCCCGAGGGGGATAACTGCATCGTGGGGGATGTCTTTGAGATTCGGCCGTTTCGCTCGCCGAAGTTTGTCGAGCTGGCCCTGGCTGCAATGCGCCGATCCTCATCACCGTTCACCGCGGCGCCGAAGAGTGGGGACGGGACTTTTACATCCCCTCGGTGCTTTTTCCCCTCATCAAGCGCTTTCAGCCGGCTTACCTCTACCCCCTCCTCAAAAACCCCGTCCTCAACCTCCCCACCCGCCTCACGCACATTCCCAAGTTTAGCATGCGGAGCCTTTTGTACGTGCCACGACTCTCATACGAGGAGCTGAGCCAAAAGCCCCGCGAACGGTGGTTCCAGCTCCAGTCCGAGGCTCAACGTATCCGCCTTCTGATGCAGGAACTTCTCAAAGACATGCCCTACCTATGACCGACCTCATGCGCCAATACCACGCCCTCAAGGCTAAACACCCGGGGGCGATCCTGCTGTTTCAGATAGGAGACTTTTATGAGACTTTCGAGGAGGATGCGAAGATTGTGTCGCAGGTTTTAGGGATTACGCTCACCCGGCGCAATAATGGCGAGGCAGAAGATGTGCCGCTGGCGGGCTTTCCCATGCGAGCGCTGGATACCTACCTGCCTAAGCTCATCGAGGCAGGCTACCGGGTGGCCATCTGCGATCAAGTAGAAGCCCCCCGCAAAGCTAAGGGCGTCGTCAAACGGGAAGTCATAGACGTCGCCACACCAGCGGTGCACTGGCTACCGGATGTGGAGCTGGAGGCAGCCCGATACCTGGTGGCTTTCTGGGCTTATGCGCCGGAGGAGGGGGCGCTCGCCCTATCCGATGTGGCAGCCTCAGGCCGCGTGCTTTACTATGCCGGCCCCCTGCCCCAAATAGAAAATATCCTCGCCGCCTTCACCCCGCCCGAAGTGCTGGTCTACGAAGGCCAGGATACGCTCCTCCCTTCGCTTTATAGCGGCGCCACCCACGTGGAAGTGCTGGGTAGCTGGTACTTTGACGAGCAGAACCTCCCCGACCTCTTCCGGGAAGTCTACGGCTATGCGCTCCCCGAGATAGACCGGCGGCGACTGACCCCCGCTGAAGCCGCCGTGCTCGCAGCGCTCCTGGCCTACCTGCGCAGCCTGCGCCAAACAGCCCTACCCCATCTGCTTTTCCCGCAGAGACTGCCCTTAGAGGAGTACTTCCTCCTGGACCCGATCACCGTGCGCAGCCTCGAAATCCTCGCGCCCCTCACCCCAGAAGGCAAGAGCCTCCTGCAAGTTCTGGGACGCACCGCTACGCCGGCAGGGTACCGGCTCCTGCGCCAGTGGCTCGTTATGCCCCTGCGCCGCGTAGAACGCATCGAAGAGCGCCTAAACAAGCTCCAAGCCCTCTACGACCACCCTGAGCAGCATGAAAAGTGGTTTTCCGCGCTCAAAGAAGTCGGGGACCTGGAACGGCGGGTAGCCAGACTCTCTGCGCGGCGGTCTACGCCCCGCGAGCTCGCACAGGTTTACCGGGGGCTACACCACCTCCTGGAGATGTACGAGACGCTTCCTCACATCTGGCACACCCTGGACAGCTCAGTGGCCCGCACAGTGGTGGACCTCATCGGGCATTATCTGGAGATATCGCCAGAACCCCCTTACACGGGGGAAAAGCCCGGCACCGGCGACGTTATCCGCGAAGGCGTAGACAGCGTCTTAGACCGGGCGCGTAGCCTCCTGCGCGACTCCGAAGCCGCCATCACAGCCTTGCGAGACAAAGAACAGCAGCGCACGGGCATCCGCTCCCTGAAAATCGCCTCCAACCGCCACATCGGCTACTACATAGAGATTCCCCCCAGCGCCCGGGATAAGGTACCACCCGATTACCGCCTGCGGCAAAACCTCCCCACCGGCGGCCAGCGCTTCACCTGCGACGAACTGGAATCCCTCTCCGCAGAAATCGCCTCCGCCGAAGCCCGCGTCCTGGAGAGGGAAACCGCCCTTTACGAGGCGCTTCTCGAGAAGCTCCGCCCGCACCTCCCCGCACTCCAAAAAATAGCCCATTGGACAGCCGCCCTGGATGTCACCCTCGCCCTCGCTCGCACAGCCCGGGAATACCATTACGTCCGGCCCCGCTTCACCACCGAACGGCGCATTTCCATCCAGAGGGGCCGCCACCCCGTCATTGAGCGTTTCCTGCCCGCCCATCAGTCTTATCAGCCGAATGACCTCCACCTTTCCGACCAGACGAAAATCTACCTCCTCACTGGCCCCAACATGGCCGGCAAGTCCGCCTACATGCGACAAAACGCCTTGATTGTGCTGCTGGCGCAGGTGGGGGCCTTCGTCCCAGCCGAATCCGCCGAACTGTGCTTGGTCGACCAGATATTTAGCCGGGTGGGCGCCTCGGATAACCTCGCCGCCGGCCAAAGCACCTTCTGGGTAGAAATGGCAGAAACCGCCCGCATCCTCCACCAGGCCACCTCTAACGCCTTCGTCATCATTGACGAGGTGGGGCGCGGCACCAGCACCTACGACGGCCTCGCCATCGCCTGGGCTATCCTGGAATACCTCCACAATAACCCCCAAGCCCGCCCGTGGGTGCTCTTTGCTACGCATTACCACGAGCTGACCGACCTGGAAAAAGCTCTGCCCCGCGTGCGCAACTACCACCTCGCCGTAGAAGAGCGCAGTGGGCAGCTGATATTCCTCTACCAGCTCAGGCCAGGCCCTATCCGCCGCAGCTTCGGCATCTCCGTCGCCGAAAAAGCCGGCCTCCCACCCACCCTCACCCAGCGCGCTCGCGACATCCTCCGCCACTTAGAAAAACAACACCCCCTCCCCACCACCGAAATGCCCCTCTTCAACCTGCCCCCGCAAACCGAGCAAACCCTCACCAAAAAACTCCTGGAGCTGGACCTCAACACCCTCACGCCCATCGAGGCCCTCTTCCGCCTGCAAGAACTCCAAAAAATCGCCCGCCAATCGTGAAAACCTTAGACCGCTACATCTGGAAAAAGTTTTTCGTCAGCTTCTTAGGGAGCCTGCTGCTCCTCATCATCGTCCTCGTAGCCATTGACGTAGCAGAAAAGATAGACGACTTTGTAGAACGGCAGGTGCCCATACAGGCGCTTTGGCAGTACTATCAGAATTTCATCCCATTTTATGCCAATCTGCTCTCGCCGCTGGTGGTGTTTATAGCCGTGTTGTTTTTTACGGGGCAGATGGCGCAGCGGTCGGAGATTGTAGCGCTAATGGGGGGCGGGGTGAGTCTATGGCGCCTACTGCGCCCCTACCTTTTAGCCGCAGGGCTCGTGAGCCTCACCAGCCTCTACCTCCAGATGCAAATCACGCCCCGCAATGTCCGAGGCATTGAGCGCTTTGAGTACAAGTACATCAAAAACCGCACGTACTTTGACCAGCGGCAAATCCACATCAAACTTTCCCCCGAAGGCTACATCTTCATTCGGGCTTTTGATAAGTTTGACTATNTGGGGTTTGGGGCTTTCTTGGAGCGTATAGAGGGGGCTCGGCTAAGGGCACGCTACGCAGCAGAAGAAGTAGCCTGGATAGACAGTACAAAAAAGTGGCGATTTTTTCGAGTATGGGTGTATGAGGCAGAAAAGCCCCCTAAATGGATAAGCCAGATAGATACGACTCTGCCTCTNGTGCCGGCGGATATCATCCGGTCGGAGTTTTANACCCGGACGATGGCGTATGATGAGCTGCTGGCAGAGTATCGGCGGCAAGCGTATGTGGGCGGNGAGGTAGCGGCACTCCTGGAGGTAGAACTCCATGAGCGGGTAGCGGTTCCTATGGCGTCGGTGATTTTGACGGCGATCGGCGTAGCGGCGGCCTCCCGTAAGCGCCGAGGCGGCGTGGCCCTCCAAATAGGCCTGGGACTCGTACTGGCCTTTATTTATGTGCTTCTCCTGGCCCTGGCCAAAAGCCTCTGGCCCGCCGGCGTCGGCCAAAGCTGGATAAGCGTCTGGATACCCAATGCCCTCTTTAGCGCCATAGCTGCGTGGTGGTTGTGGCGAGTCCGATAAGCCTCATCTACAGCTTCTGAGTCCCCCTTTACCAACTCCCTGGTCCATCGCCGCCTGTGCCCCTCTCTGTATAAGTTTTTCGCCTACTTTTGTGGTATGCAGGAGGCCTACATCGTAGCGGGTTATCGCACCGCCGTAGGAAAAGCGCCCCGGGGAAAGCTCCGCCATACGCGTCCAGACGACATGGCCGTAGCCGTGATTGAACGAATCAAGGCGGATTTCCCCAAATCAACACTGCAAATGATATAATTTTTAATAATGATCGCCCTAAGGTTAAAAGCATCTTCTCAAGATAACCCTTCAAATAGCACATTGATGGGTTTTATCTTTGTATGCACAGATAAAAGCGAAAAATATATGTTTGAAAGCTTGATCTTTCCACAGAGTAAGACTTACAGGCACAGAGTTTTTGCGGTCAAACCCGAAGATTATATATTTCTTTACAACTTGGATGCAGACACACTATACGGACCATTTGTGGCAGAAACAGAAGGGCAGTATGACCCAAATTTGGAGCTTTTTGAAGGAAAGTATCCCTACTATGTAAAGGTCAAAACAAAAGGGGAGATAAAAAAGCTAAAAAATGCCAGCACTTTTCTTTCAAAGCTGGGAATCTCTTGGAGAGATTATCTGACAAATAAAGGAGTGAAAGCCCTCATAGCTGTGCTTGAGGGTAAAACTGCTGTGAAAAAGGACGAAGGCTACATAGACAAAGATTACCGACCTCCCATATTTTCTACCACCCTTTGGGACTATCCCAAGCAAAGCTATGGCGCCACACCCAAGGGCAACAACAAATACCCGGGCGTTACTCCCGCCTTCATTATATACAACCTAATTTGGAGATACACCAAACCCGGGGATTTAGTCCTTGACCCTATGGCAGGTTCTGGCACCACCATTGATGTATGTAAAGAGGAGAGAAGGAGGGTTACAGCCTTTGATATAGTTCCTACGAGAGAAGATATCATCCAAGCGGACGCAAGAGCACTGCCTTTAGAAGATGGGGTTGTAGATTTGGTTTTTATAGACTCTCCTTACGGAGACAACATTAAATACAACGATCATCCGAGAAATATCGGGCACATTCCGGCTACAGAGGAGAGGTTTTATGATGAGCTTGAGAAGGTGATGGTGGAGTGTAATAGGGTAATGAAGGAGGGGGCAGTTCTTGGGTGGTTGATAGGGGACCAATGGGCTAAGGGAGTTTTTATCCCAGTAGGTTTAAGGATTTATGAAAGGCTTACAAAACACTTTGAACCCATTGATATA
>JGI24185J35167_1001399_pt1 | contig 10978 bp, 9 predicted proteins | sample YNPBryunderm2012_FD_35167 | JGI IMG/M metagenome (IMG submission 35167) | reverse complement strand
CGAACTCCCGTGCCAGGCGCCCCCGCCCCCCGGTCAGCGCCGTGATGAAGGGGGCGTACCACAGGAGCACCCGGTGCCCGCGGCCGTGCAGCCATCCGATCAGGTCCGGCAGGTCCTCGAACCGCCGGGAGGGCACGGGATCCGCGTTCCAGGGATCCGTCCAGAAAGCGTCGATGATGACCGTGAAACCGCTCCAGCCCAGCCTCCTCTCCAGCGCCGCCACCTTCTCCCGCACCCAGTCCGAAGTGTATGCGGGATGGGCCCAGTCGCGGTCCGTGCACCAGTGCGGCTGCATCTCCACGATCTGGTCCCCGTATGTGCAGTAGAAGGGAACCTTCCACCAGCCGGGGAGGCTGCGATGCTCTACGGGCGTGGAGTCGGCCTGGCCAAGCTCCACCAGGGCGCCGCGGTACCTCTCGATCAACTCCCACGGATCGTCCCCGAACACGAAGACCAAGGGCGGTGGGCTGTACATCTCTCCGGCGGGCGTCTCGATGTGCCCGGCAGGCCGGTCCGCTTCCACCTCCCAGGACCCGGTCAGCCCCGTCTCCAGGGCGTCCGGAAGCTCCGCAAGCCCGATGCCCACCCATCCTGCCGGCAGATGCGCTCCCACGAGAGCCGGAGGAGGGGTGAAATAGCTCCGTCCGGTCGCGATCCGCGGGGTCATCGAAAGGAGCGCCTGCTCGCCCGAGGTTCCGTGGAGCGGGGCGGGAGAGAACCCTTCCAGGATGTTGCCGAGCTCGAGCCCCCGTTGCTCGCGCGACAGAAGCAGAGTCCTCTCGACACGGACGGACTCGCGCGCTGTTGCCTGGTACCGGACGAGCAGGAACTGCCCGTGCCCTTCCAGCTCGAACCGGTGCTCCCGCCAGGCCTGTCCGGCCGCGGTCACCACGAGTCTTCCGTTCCCATCGCGCCGGCACCGGAAGGGTGGGGCAGGCTCTTCCTCCCGTCCTCCGGAGAGGACCGTCCGTGCCGAGACCGGGAACCGGAACAGCAGGCGGCCGTCCGCCGCATTGAGCCAGCCCCATCCTCCGGCCGGGTCGAAATCCAGGGACCAGCGGACCCCCTCCAGCCGCTCGAGGCTTTCCCGGGGCCGTTCCCGTTCGATGACCGCGTTGCCGTTTCCCGCGCGCATCGCCTAAGGCTGCCTCCCCGGTCCTTTCACGGGCACGTGCTCTCCCGGTCTGGCCATGGCCTGCCGCCCGGCTTCGATCAGCGCCATCACTTCCAGCGTTTCCTCATAAGGAGCCGGCGATGGGCCGCCTTCGAAGAAGGCGCACATCGCGTCCGCAAGCTCCCGGAACATCTCACCGGTGGTGAACCGGTACGCCACGCTCCCCTCGCCGAAGATGATGCTGGCCTCGAAGGGATGGCCGTACCACCGGTCGCCGATGGAGCATCCGGGCTCGAACAGGGTGAAGCTGCCGATCCGTTCGTCCGGATAGGCCACGCCGAACTGCATGAAGGTGCCGTCGCCGAAATAGGTCACGGATGATGCCCCCCGGCCGAGCAGCATCACCAGCGGTTCGATGACGTGCACCGCATAGACCGCAAAGGAGCTCGGGCCGCGGACGCTCACCGCCCGCGCGCGATGCTCCCTTCCGATTCCGTCCCGGAATTCCCGGATCTCCGGCACGAACCGGAGCGCAGATGTGGTGAACATCGGGGTGCCCGAGCTCACCGCGAGGTCGATCAATCTGGCTGCCGTGTCCGTATCGGGGGCGAATGTCTTGTCCACGTAGACGGGCTTTCCCGATCGGAGCGCGTCCTGGCAGAGGTCCCAGTGACGCTCTGGATTGTTCGGGGCCAGCACCACCAGGCAATCGGAGCTTTCCACCACCCGGGACGGGCTTTCCAGCAGCTCCACGCCGTTGTCCTCGCACCAGGTCCGGCTGTCCACGCCGTCTTCGGACGGGACTTCGCCGTATGCGAAGGCCACGTCGAAACGGTCGCGGAAGGGGCCCTCGCGGATGAGCCTGAGATAGATGTCCGCGTGGAAGTTCTTCAGATAGTGATCGATGAATCCGATCTTTTTCATTGTCCCTCCCGTTTCCCCGCTGAGGCGTCTTTGTCCGCCCCGATGAGGATGAAGGTCTCGGGTTTCAGCGTGACGGTCAGCCTTCCGTTTTCCAGCGTCAGCTGTTCCCCGGTGCGGGGGTTGACGAACCGGGCTCCGGCGAAACCGGTCCACCGCAGGGTCACCCGCGCCTCTTTTTTGAGCTGCAGGTTGGAGACGACGGCGAGCACGCGGTCCTGGTCCTTCGTCTTCCACGTCGCCACCATCACCTCCCGGAGGCGCGGGCTCTCGATCTTCCAGAACGGGTTGGGCCGCCAGCCCGGCGTGAACGCGGCGTGCCGGTGGCGGTAGTCGTACAGGATCCCCGTCACCTCCATGAGGGTCTGGCGGTTCAGGTAGCTGGCTCCGCCGATGGGGACGCCGTGCGGCAGGAACCAGGCGAGCGCCATCACGGTCTGATGGTCGCGCTTGAGCTCCTCCTCATCCTCCCAGATCATCGGGAGCCACATGTTGGTGACGCCGTAGCACGTCGAGAGGCCCCGCGTCCGGAAGACGTCCAGGCCGAGGCAGTCCGCGAAAGAGCCCGCCGGGTCGAACGTGCTCGTGCCCCTCTGGGGGTATCCCGTGAACTCACCGGTCAACCACTCCGTCGCGTAGCCCATGACCGGCGGAACGAACTCCCAGGAGTGGATCCAGTAGTGGTACCGGGGGAAGCCGGGACGCGCGGGGGCTCCTTCCGCCAGGAAATGGGGCGCCCGGACGTGGTCTTCCAGGAACAGGCACATCCTCTGGTTGAACTCGCGGCCCTCCAGAACGGGCACCGTCAGGTGCCTCCGGCCCTCCGCGTCCACCCAGCCGCATCCGTGATGGGGGTTCGAGCAGCCCATCTGACCCGCCTGCCATCCGTCGAAGTAGATGCCGTCGGTTCCCAGCTTCTGGACGTTTTCCACCGCCCAGCCGTAGAACAGCCACTTCCGCAGCGTGTAGGAGCGGCCGCAGTTCTGCCAGGTGGGAACGCCGTTCCAGTTCAGAACGGATTCGGGCAGGTTCTTCCACTCCAGATCGAAGTCCCGCACCCACTGATCGTGGTAGGAGATCTTCTGAGGGCAGGCGGCCACCGTCACCAGGGACACCCCCCGTTCGTGGGAGTGCTTCAGCTGCTCCTGATACTGCCTGGAGTCCACGTTGTAGGGGTTGTTCAGGCCGAGCATGATCGTGGTCATCGGCTCGGGCCAGACCAGCTCGATGTCCACCCACTCCGGCTTCTGGTTGGTGAACCGCCAGGGCTGCCAGTGCTTGGAGGAAGCGACCATGCCGTGCCAGTCGGGCGGCAGAGGCTTGATGGGCGTGGCCTGGATTCCGAACGTGAAGTGCCTTCCGTCCACGGAAGACGGGCGCTCGATCAGGTTGATGGCGTAGGTATGTCTGTCTTTTCCCGGGATGATGGTCGCGAAGTTGTCCTCGGAGCGGGGCGCCCAGTGCTGCAGGGAGGTGAACGTGAAGCCTAGCCCCCGGTCCTCGTTTCCCAGCCAGTGATAGAAGTTCACGATGGACTCGTTCGGCAGCGGCTGCCAGGCGATGCGCACCGGATATCCGGGGATCGCCCCCGCCAGCTTGCGGGTGAAGGTCTGATACAGCGTGGTCTGCGCGGCGTCCATTCGGGCGAGCACGCGCATGGAATCCACCTTGCGCCCCTTCACCTCGTCCGTCACGCTCAGCTGCACCCAGACGAAGCCGTCGAACTCCGCGAACATATCCGCGCGCACGCGGATCCCGCGTGCCCTGCCTTCCGCCACAAACGTGACGCGCTTACGGTTCTGCCCGGTAATGCGGAAGGANTCCATCGGGATTGTGAACTCCCGGCCTCCCGCCGAGACTGCCAGCTTCATGGGCTCGGCCAGAAGGTGCGTGCCGAGGCTCTTTATCTTTGAGGGCAGGATGCTGCCCGGTTCCCAGGTCACCGTGCGCCCCCAGACCTCCAGCGTCCGTCCCTCCATCCGGACGGGCCGCCAGGGCAGGGGCACGCGGTCGGTCTTGCCGTAATCGTCGTAGATAGTGCTGGTCAGCCACTCCGGCTTGTCCGGGACCCGCAGGGACGCCTCGGCGAGCGCCAGTTCCTCTCCCTGCCCGGAGAGCGCCCGCACCGCGCAGCGATACTCGCCGGGGGCAAGGTTCGACCAGTCAAGCCGCAGTTCGTGCTCTCCTGCCGGGCCGGCGGTCTGACGGGCCAGCAGCTCCTTTCCCTCTGCGTCCAGTATGGCCGCCCTCACGGTCACAGCCCGGCCGTCCATCCGGCTCTTGAGCCCGGAGGTGTCCGCCGAAAGCACGGAGTAGCGCCGGGAGGGAACGTTGCCGATCCGCACCACGAGCGGCGGCAGCACCTGCACCCTGCCTCTCCGGAGCACCAGGTCCCGCGCGGGCTTTCCGTCCTCTCCGGCCACCGCCAGCCGCACGGCCAACCGGTCAATGGCGGTGTCCCTGGCTTCGTTGGGGAAACGGAACGGCCGGCTGGATGATGGCGGCACCTCCAGCACTGTGCTGAAGGACTTGATTGCCCCGATGATGGTCCGGTAGGCATCCTCTGTCGTGCGGCTGCCTTCCTTGCGCATGTCCAGGTCCAGATGGATGCGCGCGGGCGCGTCGCCGGGATTGAACGCGCGCCCCGCCGGAGCCGGTTCTCCGAAGTGAAAAGCCCCGAGCGCCGTCAGCTGGATGTAGGGATCTCCCGGCGCGAGGAAGATCAGCGCCGCGTGGTCCGGGATGTGGGAGAACAGCTTATCTCTGCGTTCATTCAGCGCCGCCCACGGCCCGGCCCTGTTCACGGCCGCATTGATGCTCCACCGCTCGCCCGGCGCAGGCCGCCGGGCCTCCACGGTCTCGTAGGGAATGGCGAACTCCGCAAACCAGTACTTTCCGGGCGCCAGCCCCCATTCCGCCGACAGTGCGGACGCGTCGGCCTCTCCGGCGGCTGCCGCGAACTCGCCGTCCCAGTGCAGGCTGTCGTTCTTCAGGTCGGCGGTGACCCCGGCAGGGTTGGTGATGAACTGGAACACGTTCTTCAGGTCCGGGCTCAGGAAGATCTCGATGCTGTCGTCGCTGACCAGCTCCCCGATGTCCCGGTCCTTCACGCGCGCCGACAGCGGCCGTGAGGAATCCTGAGGGGTGACGGCAAGCACGAACACCTCCTTCTCCCCGTATGCGACGAAGAGCACAGGACCGTCCGGAAGCACGGAGCCCTCCGTCGCGCTGTGGAAGCCCGTCAGAGCTGCCGCGCAGTCCCACTCGCCCGGGTGATGGCGCCGTCGATCCTCGGCGGCGAGGCCGTCCATGGAGCCGTCACCACCCGCTCACGGTCGTGCAGCTCCTTCAAAGGGTCGAACTCGGACGCCAGCGCCGCCGCTCCCGCTGCGGCGCAAGCAGCGGCGGCAAGGCCGGCCAGGATCCGCCGATTACCGTCTGCCATTGGCCTGAGCTCCTCCCGGTCGAGTCTGTAAAATAAGGTGCATAATGTGTATTATTCGCCTGCCGGATCACCCTGCCCGGACGGATCCGGAATCCTTCAGCAGGGGTGTATGATCACTTTGATGTCCCGGCGTTCCCGCAGCGACCGGAGCGCGTCCGGGATGTCCTGCAGCGTTCCGGTCCGGGTGATCAGTCTTCCCGCGGGCAGCTTCCCCGACCGGATCCAGTCCAGAACCTGCGGAGCTGCGCGCCGGGCTTCCTCGAGGTGCGCGCCGGACAGAACGATCCCCCGTTCGCTCAACAGCGCGCGTTTCGACTCCCAGTCCACGCCCACCCCGAAGGGGATGATCACGCCGCCCGGGCGGAGGACCTTGAGAATGTGGTCGAAAAGGTCCTGACCGGTGGTGTCGATGACGATGTCCACCGTCTCCCGCCTGCCTTCCAGCGCCCGGAACGGCTCGTCTCCGCCCGCGAACACTTCGGCGGCGCCCATCTCCCGCGCCAGCCTCCGGCGCGTCTCGTGCCGGTCGCTGGCAAGGACGGCCGGAATCCCGAGAAGCGAGCACTCGCGGACGTAGAGCTGCCCTGAAGGCCCGAGCCCCAGCACCAGCGCGGACCGCGCGCGGCGGACTTCGTTCATCACCTCTTCCGGCATGAAATAGCGCGCCGTCCCGATGGAGAGCTCCAGCAGAGCGGCCTCCCCGGCGGGCATATCATCTGGCACCCGCACCGCCGCCATGTAAGCCGGATAGAACTGACAGACTTCGGCGAATCCCCCGCACGGAGGACACCACCCGGCGATACGGTCGCCCGGCTGCCAGCCCGCCGCCTCCGGGCCCACCTCCTCCACCACTGCGCAGACCTCGTGCCCGAGGATGACCGGCCAGGGCAGGTTCGGCCAGACGCGGGTAGGGTCCTCGGCCTCCACCACCCTGAGGTCCGTTGCGTTGCAGATGCCCACGGCCTCCACCCTCGCCAGCACGCCTTCGGGATGGAGCTGCGGGCGCGCCACGTCCTGCAGCTCCAGCCTGCCTCTCGCGGTGAGCACCATCGCCCGCATCGTGCCAGTTTTGCCCGGTGTCAGAGCTCATAGCGCAGCTCCAGGGGCCCGCTCTCGTGCTCCAGCCGCTTCAACTGCTCCAGGATGAAGTCAACGCGGTAGCCGTCCGCTGCCGTGCTGCCCAGGCAGCGGCCCTCCGCGATTCCCTCCGCAAACGCTCTGAGCTCCTCCGCCCACTGCGACTGACCGTACGTGAACAGCTCCCTCGGTCCCTCGCCGTCCGCCGGGTGGAACGAGGCTCGCGGCGGGATCCTGCCCATCCAGTCGGCCCCGCGCGCCAGAAGCCGGCCGTTCACGCCGTTGACCTCCACGATCTCCTCCCACGTCGTGCCCGCGTAGCCCAGTCCCCGGGCGCGTGTCTGCGTCATCTGCAGATGGACGTGCAGGCCGTCGGCGAACCGGAACAGGAAGTTGTTGCTGTACTCGTTGCCGCCCGCGTCGCGCTTCAGCGAGCCCCAGACCGCCTCCGGCAGGCCGAAACAGTGGATCATCAGATCCAGCAGGTGGCTCCCCGAATGCACCAGAAAGCCGCCGCCGGCCCGCTCGATGTCTGCGTGCCAGCTCGACGGCGCCCTGCCGGGCCCTTCCAGCGGCACTTCCCCCCACACCGTCAGACGCAGCGAAGCCGCCGTGACCGGCGCGATCTGCTCCAGCCGCCGCTTCACGGCGGAAAAAGCCGGGTTGAAGCGCTTCATGTAGCCCATCTGGAACACCAGGCCGGAGGACTCCACGCGCCGGGCGATCTCCAGGGACAGCGCCGCCGAGGTGGTGAGGGGCTTTTCGCAGAACACGTGCTTGCCCGCGTCGAGTGCCTGCATCACGGCCGCGTGATGCGCGTCATTCGGCAGGGCGATGATCACCGCGCGGATCTCCGGGTCCGCCAGCATCTCGCTGTAGGACGTGTGCTGCCGCGCTCCGGCGCTCAGAGCGGCGCGCGACGCTTTCTCTGCGTCCACATCGCACACCGCCCGGATGGCCACCCCGGCGTCGCGGGCTCCTTCCAGCAGGCATCCGGAGATGATGCCGCACCCCACCAGGCCNATGCCGGGGTCCAGGGTTTCCNGCGCNTTNCCTGAGCTCACGAGATCCCCCCCGTGATGCCGGCCTGCCGCTGGCAGCGGTCGATGATGCGCGACACGCTCAACCCCTCGTCGAACGTTGCCAGATCCGTCGGACGTCCCTGCAAAGCCTCGCGGAANGCGCGGTACTGCTCCACGAAACGCACCTCGCTGCCCGCAGGCAGCTCCACAGGCTCCGGCTCACGCCCTGGCCGGTATGCCAGAACCGCCGCTCCGCCGGTGGAGTAATCGTATGCCAGGGCCATCTCCGTCCCGATGAGCTCGATCCGGGCCTCGGGACGGGGACTCACGTAGCTGACGCTGATCAGGCCGGCGGCGCCTCCTTCGGACACGGTCAGGAGGTCGGCCGCCACATCTCCCCGCCCGGGACCGTCAAAGTGAAGCCTGGCCTGGACGTCGGTCACCGGCCCCGCGATGAACTGCTGCAGGTCGATGCTGTGGCTCCCGTTGTCCATCAGGCATCCTCCGCCCGAAATACCCGGCTCCGTCCTCCACGCCGTCGTCAGGTGGGGGGCGAAGCCGAGAAACGCGTTGCGGAAGGTATGAAGCCGTCCCGCTGCGCCCTCGCGCGCCCGGTCCCGCATCAGACGTGCCGCGGGATTGAAGCGGTGGCAGTAGGCCACGTANGCCGGCAGACCCGTGGCTGCGGCCAGATCGGCCAGCGCCTCCGCGTCGGCAACGGTATGGGCCAGGGGCTTTTCGCACAGCACCGGCACCCCCGCTCCCAGCAGAGCGCTGACCACCTCCCTGTGGGTGTTCGGNGGGGTGCAGACGATCGCGGCATCCGGCGTCACCGCGCGCAGCAGATCCTCCACGCAGCGGAACGGTTTTCCGCCCCAGCGCGCCGCAAAGCTTTCCGCAGCGCTGAAGTCCACGTCCGCCACCGCAGCCAGCCGGTCCTGCCCCGTCATCTCGACGCATTCCGCATGCGCCCTGGCGATCCCGCCGCATCCCACGATGACTATGTTCATTTCAGTCTCCTTCCTCCGTTCCGGCCCGCCTGATTCTTTCCGGCAGCCGCAGCGTGCCCTACTCGAGGTCCCAGAGCGTATCGTCCCTGCTCAGTTCGCCGTATTTGGGCATCCAGCTTGCNTGCCCGTCGGCCCACGTGACGTTCAGNCCCTTCCTGTGCCGGGAGGCCGTGAAGCTGTCGTAGCCCTTGGGGATCCCGCCGTAGCCCGGATACTGTCCTTTCGAGATGGACGGCGGATAGGCATGGTCCGTGCGGATCCATTGCCCCTGATACTGCACGGGATGCGGCTGGGTCTCGATGATCATTACGGTCTGGGCCGGGTTGGCGATCTGAGCGTCCCGGATCTGGGGNCCGCGGACCTGCCAGTCNGGGGTCATGTTGCCGAGATACCAGGAGTTGTACGCGTAGGATGCGCTTCCTCCGAAGCCCGGGTTGAACGTGATCGGGTCGGACGGGCAGATCAGGATCTTCCAAGAGTTGCTGCAGTATTTCTCCAGACCCCAGTAGACGTAGCCCCACGGGGTCCGGCCGGGCACGCTCAGGAGGATGACCGCCCCCGGACGCGGCTCCTGTACGGTGAAGTATCCGCGCGGGAAGAACCCCCTGTGGTCGTCCACATACATCATCATCGCCTTCCCCAGCTCGTTCTGATGGGCCAGACAGGCCGACTGCCGCCCTTTCTCCCGTGCCGCAGCGAACACGGGGAACAGGATGGCCGCCAGAATGGCGATGATCGCGATGACGACCAGCAGTTCGATCAGGGTGAATCCCCGTGGACCTGCCGCCCTGCGGCGGGTCACCGCGCGCCGCTCGCTGCGGGTTCCCGCGGTTGCGTCTGAAAGATGATTCGGTGCCAGCATCGGATTCCACCAGCTTTCCCGGCGGCGCCCGCCGGCGTCGGAAAGGCACTAAGGTTCATAATGTGCATATTAACGGTGTTCAGAATCCCCCTCTTCTGTGCTTGTCTGGATGCCACGAACACCTGAGGGGACACAGGCCGCCGCGCTCGCGCGGCCGCTTCTGTGATTTCAGGATACCGCGCCCGGGCCCCGGAGTAAATGGGTTTTGCAATGAAAACTCAAGAAAAGTGAGAAGGATCCTTGAGGCTGACCGTACTTCCAGAGGGGAGGGATGCGGGGCGGCAGCTTGCCCGGCCGCCGCATCCAGAGCGGGGCTCCGGGCCGCTTGCGGCTCACCGCGACGGAGCGCACCTGTCCCGGTCAGCCCGCCCGGCCGGAGGGACCGCCTCTTCGAGCGTCAGGGATTCCAGACAGAAGCCGCCTTCCGGGGTTCTCGCAAGCACACAGGTAAGTACACACGCTGGCCCCGCGTCTCTCCGGGCCCGGGGATCGCTTCGGCGAAGGAGAAGACGGCGTAGCGCCCGCCTCCCAGCCATTCGACACTGTCCGCGGAGAACGGGGCGAACCGGATCCTGAAACTCCCCGGAAGCCCGGCGGCCGCAAANGCCCTGCTGGCGAAGAAGGCCTCCCGCTGCTCCGAACGAATGGCTGAGGCGAGGGCGGGATTGTCCGGGGGCTGACCGTACAGCCAGGCGGATACCGTGACGAGGACCATCACAGCTGCGGCNCCCGCTGCCCGCAGCGCGGCGCCCCGCCGGTCCTCCGGCGGCTCCAGCCGTATCTCTCCCCCGGGGCTCAGACGGATCCGTCTCCGGCCCCTCTGAGCCCGGGAACCTGCCCTGGCCTGCATCATCTCTTCGGCCCTCCCACACGCGAGCTCGCAAACGGTCGCGTCCCGCAGGAGTTAGACGCCGGGACAGGAGACGAACGTAACAGCCGGAAGACGGGGCGGGGTCCTCCTCCGGTCAGGCGGCCGGGGCAGGGGGAGGGGGGCTCCCTTGAGCTGCTTCGCCGCGAAGCCGCCTGCGCCGCTGGAAGAAGAAATACAGCACGGCCCCGATAAAGTGCACGAAGATGATGATCAGCACCCAGATCAGCCGGGTGTTTCCCTCGTCGCTTTCGTTCATCGCGCAGTCCACAAGCATCCAGAGCCAGAAGGCAATCGCCGCCAGCAACAGGATGCCTCCAACGGCCGACGCAATGAGGATGAATGATAGCATCGCCGCTTCTCCCGGCCCGATCAGCAGTCCCAGGGGCACAGCCGTTCCTCCTTCAACCGGACCCGCTCCGGGGGGATGTTCCGCATCGAAATGGTATCATACCGCAGCGGTGAAGTCCCGGCTCCCGGCGCCGATTCCCGCGCATCGCCTCCGGAATGCGTCCGTAGGCGCAACCTTGGCCGTCCGGGGGCACAGAGACGCGCCCGCTGCCCTCAAGGGCCTTCCTTGCGAAGGACGGTATCCTTCAGCCAGCGCTCGTCGTCGCGATTGGGGTAGTCCAGGATATAGTGAAGGCCGCGGCTCTCCT
>JGI24185J35167_1001393_pt1 | contig 11012 bp, 11 predicted proteins | sample YNPBryunderm2012_FD_35167 | JGI IMG/M metagenome (IMG submission 35167) | reverse complement strand
ACAACGACCACGACCTACTGTGTGCGAGCCACCTTTGGCGGCAACTGCGGAGCTGCCACCGCTACCACCACCGTCACCGTCAGGCGCGCCCCCATCGCCTGCTTCACCGCTACTCCCAATCCCTTCTGCGCCGGCCAGTCCGTCACCTTCAACCCCTCCTGCTCCGAATATATTAAATACTGTAACGGAGGCGGAACCGGAGGATGCCTTGTCCAGTGTGATAACAACAGCGATTGCTTTCTCGTCCCCTGCCAGGCAGCGGCGTGCGCGCACACCAGTATATGGCTACTGCCCGTATCCCCCTTTATCGTGCTGCGTGGGCCGGGGGCCAGCTCGCTCAACCCCCTCACTGTCACCTTCCCATCGCCGGGCGAGTATAGTGTGCAGTTTACGCTGTGTGAGCCTTTCAACTCGTGCTGTAACACGGTCTCGCAGCGCTATACGGTTACTTGTGTGCTGAGCAGTGCGGATGTATCGCTTTCGGCGCAGCGTCAGGGGCGGGATGTGCGGCTCACCTGGGCTGTGAATGTGGCAGATTCCCTTCAGCGCTTCCAGATTATGCGAGCTACTCGGATGAGCCGCACTTTTGAGCCGATAGCTACTCTGGAGGGACACTCGTACTCCTACGTGGACCGAGACCTCGCCCCCAATAGCTACCTCTATAGGGTGGTGCAGGAGCTCCCCTCGGGTGGGCGCTTAGAGAGTGAGGCGGTGGAGGTGGTGGTGCATCCCGCTGCGGAGACGCAGGTGTATGTGCATGGTGGGAGTGCGCCCATAGGAGAGGCTATACTGGTGAGCTGGATCCGTTCGGCGCCGGAGCCGCTGACCTTGACCCTCTATGATGCGGCGGGGCGGCAGGTCTATACCCAGCAGGTTTTCGCTGCTGAGGGGAGCCAGCTGATCCCTTCGCCGAACGCAGCGGGAGTCTACCTCCTGGAGGTAGCGGGTAGCGACATCCATCGCACCTACCGCGTGCTGTGGTACTGAGCGGTTCTGGCCGTGGCGGACGGTGCGTCTCGCTGCTGCTACGGCGTAGTTTTTGGGCGGCGGCCATCTCTACGGGGTAGGCCGCCGCTTCCTCATTAACCCCTACTTACCCTTCTTCCGGCCTTGCAAGGGGTACTTGAGGTTCTCGTACCGCACCAGCGTCGCCGACACGCTCCCGACGATCACCGGCGAGGTGATCTTGACTGGGATGAGATTTTCGTCGTCCGTGACCCACATGATCATCTCTTCCTGGCCCCGGAAGACCCGATCCGCCACTACCAGCGGCGTGATCTTAATGCACCGGAAAGTACCCAGCTCAGTCTTGATGGTTTCCCGGCCTAAGATCTTCATCCCGAGGTCGTAAATCTTGTCATCCAAGAAAACGGGCACGGGCACGACGGTACCATCCGGCATAGCCCGAATATCCAGCCGCCGGGCATAATAAAACGCCCCCAGCATGTCCATCACCCCATCCGTCATGGGAAAGACGCCCTTGCGCCCCCGGATCTCCATCCGCTCATAGTCAAAGTGCACCGTGTCCACAAAGTGAAAATCCCCCTCATTCACGTAGCGATAGTACCGGAGCGAACGCATCTGGGCCGTATCCACGTAGGTATCCATGTAGTCCCGCACTTTGTAGAACCACTCGAAGGCGGCGGCGGTTTTGCCACTGCCACGAAAGACGTACGAGACGAGGCCATTGACGACGTAGAGCTGGGGATAAACCTCAAAGACGGCTTCACCGGCGGTGAGCCAGCCGTAATGCACCCGGTAGACGAGCTTTTCGCCGCGCTGGAAAGGGACTTCCTTCGTGAAGACGCGCCGGGAGAAAGTCCGCCGGGTAGAATCCGAGCTGGCCCAGATAAAGCCTACGCTGAGTAGGCAGAGGATTTTGTGCACGAGAGCGAAATTAGCAAAAGCCTTGCCAGTATGGCATGCGATACGCCTTTTAGGCCGCCGCTCCCCTATCCCAGCACGTATCAGCCTAAGATACCGCTCTTCCAGAGAAGATACAGCCCTAGCCCGATAGCTGCTATCAGGGCGCCGACTTTCCACCAGCTGACGGGCCGGTCTCCGCCTACCACACCTGTGCGCCCATGCACCACCACCCGATAGGGCCTGCTGCCATACCGATACGCCAAAATGTAAATCGGCACGTAGGCGAGCTTCGTCGTGGCGTGTGAGAGCCGCAGCTGCATAGAGAAATCCCGATACGTATCACCCGGAATCTGGGCCTTACAGAGGGCTTCCATCTGCTCCCGGATGAGGGTCTGACCTTCTTTCCAGGCCTCGGGGAGGGGTTTGTCAGGCAGGGCGGCATCCCATCCCAGAAAGTAGCGCGCATCATAGTCTATCAGGTCCGTCGCCGTGCTAAACCCCCCAACCTCGGAAAGATACCGCTGCGGAAGGCTTTTTAGCCCGGAGACGCCGAGGTCATCGAAACGTTCGTCCACGCTTCCACTTACGGGCGGGTGCCATTCCACGTACTGCACGGTGCGGGTCTCATGGCGGCGGGTCTGGGGATTGTAGTAGGATTCGGTTCGGGTGCGGTAGTAGCCGGGCACGGCGCGCCAGGTAGCGTGCGCCTGCGCATCAAACGTCCAGAGCGGGAGATAGACACCCCGCAGCTCTTGGAGGCGGGCTTTTTTAGTAAGGTCGGAAGGGGCAAACCACAAGTGTTTGAGCCAGGTTTGGAAGGCCTGGTGGGCCTCGTCGGGCGTGATGCGAAAAGGGAGGACCCCCTGGGGCTGGATGGGCTGCTCAGTCAGGAGGGCTTCTCCTACCGCCTCCGCCCCACAAAAGTCGCACCGCTTAGAGACGCGGTTCTCATCGTAGGCGATGGCGGCGCCGCAGCTCTGACAGCTTTGCACCCGATGGTGGGCAATGTTTTCCCGGGGGAGCTGGACTTCCTCTAAGGCTTCGGGGAGAGGGATTTCCCGGATGCGGCTTTGCGTAGCGGGGAGGGCTTCGGTATGGCCGCAGTAGGGGCATTTCAGGCTTTCGGAGGTAGGGTCGTAGCGAACAGCGGCCCCACAACCCGCACAGCGAATCGTGATCTGGCTCACGACAGCTGCAAACTAATAGCGCAGAAGCTTTTCCACCGCCTCCAGGATAGTCTCGGGGGCGGGCAGGTAGGCTTTTTCCAGCGTCAGGTTCAGGGGGACGGCGGGAACCTCCTGGCTACCTATGACGAGGGGCGGGGCATCCAGCATCTCAAAGAGGTTCTGGGCGATCCAGCCTGCCAGCGCCTGCGCAAAGGAGTGGGCCGGCGGCTCCTCCGTCAGGATCAGCACCCGATGGTAGCGGCGCACCCCCTCTGCGATACGCTCGTAGTCCAAGGGCACCAGCGACCGCAGGTCTAAAATGGCTACGGCATCCGGGTGCTTTTCGGCGGCTAACCAGGCCCAGTGCACCCCCATGCCATAACTGATAATCAGCACTGCGAGGTCAGCCGAGGCCGTTTTTTCCCAGCGGGCCTGGCCGATAGGAACGACATAGTCGGGGGCAGGTTCGGGTGTCTTGGCGCGACGGGTACCGGGGACCTTAGACCAGTAGAGGCCCTTGTGCTCTAAGATGACCACGGGGTTGGGGTCATAGAAGGCTGCTTTGAGGAGGCCCTTCATGTCGGCGGCATTGGAAGGGTAGACGACTTTGATGCCCCGGATAGCCGATAGGACGCTTTCCACGCTGGAGGAGTGGTAGGGGCCGCCCCCCAAGTACGCCCCGCAAGGCACCCGAATCACCGCCGGCACTTCCCACTTGCCATAAGAGAGGTAGTGTGCCCGGCTCACCTCCGTAAAAAGCTGATTCAGCCCCGGCCATATATAGTCAGCAAACTGAATCTCCACGATAGGACGGCACCCCACCGCCGCCATACCCACCGTGCTTCCAATGATATAGGCCTCCTGAATGGGCGTATTGAAGACCCGGGCATCGCCGAACTTTTGCGCGAGGGTGGCCGCCTCCCGGAAGACCCCTCCCAGCCGCCGCCCCACATCCTGCCCGTAAAAGAGCGCCTCCGGATGGGCAGACAGAATCTCCTCCACCGCGTGAAGGGCCGCATCCACCATAAGCACTTCGGGCGCCCCGGGTGGATGGCGTTCCCCGCGCTCTTCCGTGATAGGCGTCGGCGCATACACGTGCTGCGTGATGGAAGCAGGCTCAGGGTCGGGCGCAGCCACGACCTCCCAGAAGGTCTTTTCTATTTCGGCTTTGACTTCGGCGTCTATGGCAGCGAGGTCTACGTCGGGGAAGTTCTTCTCGATATAGGTGCGCAGATGGAGGCGGGGGTCGTTGGCATAGGCCTGCGCGAGGTCTTCGGCGCTGCGGTACCACTCTCGCCGGACGCCGGAGGTGTGGTGGCCGATGAGGGGAACCTTCGCGTACAGCATAGCCGGGCCGTGGCCGCACGCACATAGGAAAGCGCGGCTTCAGCGGCCTCGACACAGGATAGATAGTCGTGTCCCTCCTCGACGATAAAGACCTTCAGGCCGGGGAAGCCCTGCGCATAGGCGGGCGCATCCATGGCGCGGGTTTCGTCCGCCGAGGCGGAGATAGCCCAGCCATTATCCTGGATGAGGTAGAGGATGGGGAGCTTTTTCAGCACAGCCATCTGGAAGGCCTCGGCCACTTCGCCCTCAGTGATGGCCCCATCGCCTAAGCTGCAAACGACAATGGCTTCGTCTTGGCGCAGGCCCTGCTGGCGCAGGTAAGCCAGCCCCTGCGCAGCCCCCGTAGCAGGGATGGCTTGCATCCCCGTAGCCGAAGACTGGTGGGGGATTTGCGGCCGATCCGGCCCCCGATAGCTCGCATGATTGTAATACGTACGCCCCCCCGAAAAGGGATCATCCCGCTTGGCTAAAAGCTGAAGCATGAGCTCTTTCGGCGAAAAGCCCATGGATAGAAGCAGGGACTCGTCGCGGTAGTAGGGATACACATAGTCTATGGGGCGGAGTCTCTCGCCAACGGCAACCTGGATGGCTTCGTGGCCGCGGGAGGTGGAGTGCACGTACTTGCAGATTTCCCGGTTCTCGTCGTAGAGACGGGCCATTTCGCTCACGGCTGAGAAGAGCCGGTAAGCGCGCAAAACTTGGGTGGCAGGCTGCGTTTTCAGCACACCCAAAGTTCCCGAAATTTCCGTAACTTTGCCCACAAAGGACTTCTATCATGATGTGGCAGGAAAAACCACGGGTACTCATAGCAACGACGGAATGTGCGCCCTTCTGGGAAGAGACGCCAGCAGCCCAGCTTGTAGCCGAAATGCCCGGACGCCTGCATCATGAGTATGAGGTACGGATATTCATGCCCAAGTACGGGCTGATAGATGATCGGCGATGGCGCCTGCATGAGGTCAAGCGCCTCTCGGGCATCAGTATTCGGGTGGGGACGCTGGACTACGCCCTGAACGTCAAAGTCGCCTCTATCCCTGGCACACGTACGCAGGTGTACTTTTTAGATAACCACGAGTTCTGGGCACGAAAAGGCACCTTTTACGAGCCCCAGAGCCAGACCCCTTATCCGGACAACGACGATCGGATCATCTTTTTCAGCAAGGGGGTGATTCATGTGCTGAAAAAGCTCCACTGGTACCCGCAGGCAATCCACTGCAACGGCTGGATGACAGGCCTGCTGGCCATTTATATTCGGCATCTTTTGCGAACGGACCCACAGCTCGGCAAGGTACAGCTTCTTTTCACGAATTACGATGCGGTGCCGGGGGCTGCGTTCTCACCGGTTTTTCCGGATAAAGCAAAGTGGGAAAATCAAATTCCGGAAATAGTCTCGGTTCTCGCCGGGAAGTCGTATGCCTCGCTTATTGAAGTTGGGCAATCCTGCTCCAACATACAAGGAAACGGCCTTTCTGTGGAAAGCTGGAGCAGCTGTTATGCCCAGCTTCTAAATCGGGCGCCCGCCCAATCCACCTGAGGCCGCCCCCTGCCTATTTTTGCCCACGATACGCCGATTGTCTGATGAAGCGGGCATTAGTTTTTTTTGCGGCAGTTTTCACTTTCTTTGCCTGCCGAAATCCCCGCCGGATGGGGGAAGAGCTGTACCCACCGCCGGGAGCCGTAGCAGAAACCTTACAGGTGAAAGCAGTAGCACCGATATTCTTGCCGGCCCCCTCCACGGAGCGGGCGCCTTTCGTATTCGTGGGGCAAACCGTAGATAGCTTAGTAGGACAGCTTTCCGCCCAATGGGCCACCCAGTTTGCTCTGGGCGGCGAAAATGTGCAGTTTTATGCCGAATCGCTGGTTGGCGTGGATTCGGTGGTGCTGGAGCTTTTTATTGCGACCTCGTACGGGAATATCGGCACACCTATGCGCCTGCGGGTAGAGCGGCTAACTCAGCCGCTAACGGCCGGGGCGGGTTACACGACAGAAACCGTCTTCGCGACAGATGGGCAGCAGCTCGTAGCAGCAGGGGCGGATACGTTGCGGTATCAGACCTTTGTCGCTGGCGCAAAGCGGTTTCGGCTGGATACGGCCTTAGGACGGTATATCCTGACTTTGCCCGCTGGCGCCCTATCCAATCAAACTGCCTTTGCTGCTGCTTTTCCGGGGCTTCTAATTTCTACGGAGGTGCTGTCTGCCGCTGAGAATGGGGCTATTTACACGATTTTCCCGCGCAGTCCGCAGACGGCCCTGCGGATATACTACCGGGAACGTATTCAGGGGCGGGAGGTGCCCCAGCAGTATAGTTTTAGCATCACGGATACCTGTGTATGGGCGTACAATCTTCGGCGGCAGGGCGTGTTAGATGGGAGGCCGGTATTACGAGACTCTTTACAGACAGATGCGGCGCTGGCCCAAACGAAGCTCCTCATAGGTGGGGGGCTTCCGGTAGGGGTGGAGTTTTCCGTGGAGGGGTGGGAGCGTCTTTTTCGGGCGCCGGTGCTTAGTGCGCGGCTCATCCTACCGCCGGCCGCCGGCTATGGGGGGTACTACTCGCCCTTTTATCCCCGGGTCGCAGGAATAGGCTGTTATACAGACACGACGGCGGAGGCGGCCACAGCCTCATGGGGGATTGGCGATTTTGTCGGGGACTCAGTGGTGGTGGATGTAACAGCGCCGCTGCAGGAGGCTCTCACGGGTCTGCGGCCGCTACCCAATCGCTGGTATCTTTGGGTGATAGGGCGGCAATATACCCTCACCCGATGGGTAATGAGCGGGCCCCAGGCAGCCTCCAAGCCCTATCTGCTCGTTATCCTGGCACGTCCCTGAGTGTAGACGCCTACGACTTTTAGCTGTGTAGGCCTAAAAGGCGCCGCCCGAAAGGTCTCTGCACCGGTGTGGAGGTTTCTCTCCCAGAGGGTGTCAGCACGCACATAGTACAGGTAACCCCCCAGAAAGTCCACTGCGAAGGCCTGCACGCTCCTTATACCCGGCGGCGTAAGTATCCCCTGCGGAGAGAGGGTGAGCGCGCCTATGTATTCTGTGCCCCACCGGACTGTCAGGTAGGGCGAGGTGGCTTTCTGTACAGAAGGGGCAGGCCGGAGGGTGTCTATGTCAAAAAGGCGAGCCGGGCTCTGATAGGTGAAATTGTAGAGCGTATCCCTATAGCGGAAGGTGCCAGCGGCAGCGGTAGGGCCTTCTACCCAGCAGGTGTGTAGCGGCCCCGGCAGCGAGAGAATTTCCAGCGGAAGGTAAGGAGACTGCGGGGAAAGCGCACGAATGGTGACGAGATTACGCTGGGCCAGGACGAAGCTCGTGTGCGAAATAAGCTGGAGGACTGGTGTCGTATCCAGCGCTTTCAGGCGGTAAGCGGACGAGACCTCCCACAGGCCGGTCGGGCCGCCTAAGAGGAAGCCGGCTTTTTCTGGGACGGGAGCGAGGGCATGGCCTGGGCTCGGGAGCGGGATACTTCGCGCAGGCGAGGTGCTCTCAGGTAAGTAATACGTGAGTGTGCTGCCGTCCAAAGAGAGGACGGCGATGGTTTCGCCATCGGCAGCAAGGGCCCGCGCGCTTTGAAGAGGGAGAGGGCTCCCAGCATCAGCGGCGAGGAGATAAAGTGTGGAGTCAGCCCAGAGGTAGGTGCCTAAGCGAGTAGGGTGGTAGATTTCGTCGGTGTCCCAGCGGCACTGGCTCAGTAGGCCCAGCGCAGCCAGAGCGCCCCCCAGGTAAAGCCACCCCCAAACGTGGCGAGAATGAGATTGTCGCCTTTTTTGAGCTGGGATTCGTAGTCGTAGAGACATAGTGGCAGGGTAGCGGAGGTGGTGTTTCCGTAGCGGTCAATGTTGAGCATGACTTTTTCCATGGGGAGACCCAGGCGCTGGGCGACGGCTTCGATGATACGGCGATTCGCCTGGTGCGGGACGAAGAAGGCGATGTCGTCAGGCGGTAAGGCCGTGTTTTTTCATGAGGGCTTCGGAGACGGCGGCCATTTGGACGACGGCGTGCTTGAAGACCTGGCGTCCCTCCTGATAGACGTAATGCAGGCGATTTCGGACGGTGCGGAGGGCGGCGGGCAGGAGGCTTCCCCCGGCTTTCATGTGGAGGAAGGCGCAGCCGCTTCCATCGGCCTGGTGGTGGTAGTCCATGACGCCGACCTCTTCATCGGTGGGTTCTAAGAGCACAGCGCCAGCCCCATCGCCGAAAATGACGCAGGTAGCGCGATCGGTGTAGTCTATGATAGCGGACATTTTGTCGCTGCCGATGACGAGGGCTTTTTGGACGCGGCCGGCGACGATGCTGTCGGCGGCGCTGCTTAGGGCATAGATGAAGCCGCTACACGCCGCTTCTACATCAAAGCCCCAGGCACGATGGGCCCCAATGGCATTTGCGACGATGTTTGCCGTAGCCGGGAAGGGGTGTTCTGGCGTAACAGTTGCCACAATCACCAGGTCTATCTCGGCGGGGTCTATTTGGCGCTTTTGTAGGGCTTCTTCGGCCGCTTTGATGGACATGTAGGCTGAGCCTTTCCCGCGCCCCAAAATGCGGCGCTCGCGGATGCCCGTTCGTTCTAAGATCCACTCGTCGGAGGTATCCACGAGCTTTTCCAGGTCAGCATTGGTGAGGCGGCGGGGTGGGAGGTAAGCGCCCACAGCCGTAATAGCCGCTCTACGCATATGCCTGAAAAGCCTCTGCGATCCGTTCGCTCAGACGAGCCTGGATGACCGTGAGCGCCCGAAAAATCATATTCCGAAAAGCCTTTGGCGAAGAGATGCCATGACCGATGATAACATTGCCTTTCGTGCCCAGGAAGGGGAGGCCGCCGATATTCTCGTAGTTGATCCGCTCTAAGACGGGATTAGGCGGGACTTTTTCCCGCAGGAGCTCGTAGAGCGACTCGCCGAATTTGAGCAGGATATTGCCCACAAAACCGTCGGTAACATACACATCTGCGAAGCCTTTTGGCAGGACCCGGCCCTCGGCATTCCCCACGAAGTGGATGTGCGGATTTTCTTGCAGGAGGGCGTAGGCCTGCTGGGCGAGGAGGTTGCCTTTGGAGGGTTCTTCGCCGATATTGAGNAGGGCGACGCGGGGNTTAGAGACGCCCATCACGGCTCGCATNTATACACTGCCGAGGAGNGCNAACTGGACCAGGTGCTCGGGCTTGCAGTCTACGTTAGCGCCCACGTCGCAGATGAGGGAGTACTGATTATCTCCGTAGGGGTAGAAGGCGCCGAGCGTAGGGCGGGAGACGCCGGGGAGGTTGCCGAGTTTGAGCACGGAGGCGGCCACGACAGCACCGGTATTGCCTGCGCTAATGAAGGCGTCTATCTGGCCTTCTTTGAGGGCCTGGATGCCTACGTTAATAGTAGAGTCGGCTTTCTGGACGACGGCACGGGCGGGGTTTTCATCCATGCCAATAACCTGGGTAGCGGGCAGGATACGAACCTGACCATTAAGGGCAATGCCGTAGCGGGGGGCTTCCGCCTCGAGGCGCTGCGGATCGCCTANCAGAACGATCTCTACCTCTGGTGCCAGGCTGGGCAAGGCGAGGGCCACCCCTTGTAAGGGATTCTGGGGGACGAAGTCTCCCCCCATCGTGTCTATCCCGATGCGCATCAGGCTTCGTCCTCAGGCGTAGCCAGGACTTTTTTGCCCCGGTAATAGCCGCTCTGGAGATTGACGCGGTGAAAAAGCGTAGGCTCGCCACTCTGCGGGTCTATATAATAGGCTGGGGTGGGGAGCTGGTGGTGGGTGCGTCGTTTGTCCCGGCGGCTTTTGGAATGACGTCGCTTCGGATTGGCCATAGCGGGGCAAAGGTAAGAGGTTTTTAGGTTTTCGGTGGCTCCGGGGTGATTAGCCCTTGAATATACGGCGGGCAAAAGGCATCCGGACAGGTAGGCCGCACTCGCCGCACCGGCAAGGCCAGACAAACATAGTCGTACACGGCCTGCGTGAGGTCTATTCGATCGGCTCGCGGCCCAAGCTCGTAAAACTCCTCACATTCCTCGGTCTTGGGATAGCGGGCCACGAGGGCATACACCTGCTGGTGCCGGGCCGAAAAAGGTAGCCCAATAGGCTGCAAGCACCGGTCGCACGGCACCTGCGCCTCTCCCTCCACTACGATGTCTAACCGCAAAAAATACACATCCCGCTGAATAGACACCCGCACCTCACCCCCAAGCTCCTCTATTTCATAATTAGCCCCAATCGCTTCAAAAAGCCCGTTGTTTAGGGGCCACCTGACCTCGCTTTTCCCTTCGGGCGTCTCAGAAACTATGAGGATATACTTCATCCAGCAATGCGCGCCAAGTCCTGGTCTAAACGACTAAGAAAAGTCTCCTCGTACGGGTGCACTTTTCCATCGGCATGGATTACTTCGCGAAAGGTATCCAGGATGTCAAACCGGTAAAACCTTACCTCGTCTTTGACCAGGGAAAGTTTTTCAATGGCCTCCTGGTAAGCTTTTTCGGGGTCGTAGTCCAGCAGGGTGAAAAGCTGGAGGATACTTTCGGCACGCTGGGGAAAATTGGTGGGGATTTTCCGAAAGCGTTCTTCTGTAACATTGGCGAAGGTTTGGAGTTCTTTCTGGGTCATGGTGCCGTCCGCTCTGGCAAAGGCGTATGCCAGTCCGCC
>JGI24185J35167_1001359_pt1 | contig 11120 bp, 10 predicted proteins | sample YNPBryunderm2012_FD_35167 | JGI IMG/M metagenome (IMG submission 35167) | reverse complement strand
GGTAACAAAGAAGAGAGGCAAAAACTTCTAATCGAAACTTTGAAGGCTGTGGGGTTGACCGAGGATGTACTCTCGAAGTATCCTCACCAACTGAGTGGTGGACAAAAACAGAGAGTAGCCATAGCAAGGTGTCTGGTTTTGAAACCCAAACTGCTCATCTTGGATGAGCCTACCTCAGCTTTGGATGTCTCGGTCCAGGCACAGATACTGAACCTCTTGATGGAACTCAAGAGAGAGTTCTCTTTGACCTACATTCTCATCACGCACGATCTGAAGATCGTTTATCACCTCTCGGATTACACTATGGTGATGTACCTCGGCCAAATCATGGAGATGGGACAAACGGAGAGAATAATCCAAGAGCCCATGCATCCCTACACGAAAGCGCTCGTGGCGGCCATCCCCGCCGTTGGCACTGACAGTCTGAAGGATTTCTCGCTCAAGGGTGAGATACCGAGTCCACTGAATCCACCAAAAGGGTGCCCCTTCAAAACGAGGTGTGACTTCGCCTTCGAAAAATGCAATGAAAGACCACCGTTAATAGACTTCAGAGGTCGAAAGGTGAGATGCCATCTCTACACGGAGGTGTGAACATGTTGATGCAAGTTCTTGCGGTGATGGAGCTTTTGGATGATCCAAGCGCAGATGGTCGAAAGGTGTGTGATTTGTTCAAAGATTTCGAAGGTGTACATGCGGAGTACGAGACTGTCAGAACATCCCGTGGCAAGACGGACATCGTGAGAATCACGATCTCTGGAAGAGATTCTTCAGCACCAGTTCTGGGCATAGTTGGTCAACTGGGTGGAGTTGGTGCAAGGCCAGAGATGGTGGGATTGGTGAGCGATGCGGATGGAGCGATCGCCGCGCTGGCCTGCGCGCTGAAGCTCGCTGAAATGAAGAAAAAAGGGGAAGAACTCGTGGGGACTGTCTTCGTCACCACGCACGTTTGTCCGGATGCCCCGACCAAAGAACACAAACCCGTGCCGTTCATGGATTCGCCGATTGGTGTAAAGGAAGCGTTGCAGCTCATGCTTAACAGACCAGTCGATGCGATCCTATCGATCGATACGACGAAGGGAAACAGGATCGCCAAGAAAAAAGGTTTTGCAATTTCACCAACCGTGTTAAGAGGTTATATACTAAGAGTGTCGGAAGACTTGTTGGACATCTACGAAAGGGTATGTGGTACGGTACCTTTCGTGCTCCCAATCACGATGCAAGACATAACACCTTACGACAACGGCGTGTACCACATAAACAGCATCATGCAACCTTGTACCGTTGCGCCAAATGTGCCAGTCGTGGGGGTGGCGATAACGACAGAGGTGCCGGTGGCTGGTTGTGCGACTGGGGCTTCGCACGGGGTCGATATAGAACTCGCGGCCCGCTTCTGCGTTGAGGTCGCCAAGTACTTCGGTCGAAGACAAATCAAGTTCTACGATGAGGCTGAATTTGAGAGATTGCTGAAATTCTACGGTGACTTCACACGCTTGGTGACAGGGGGGCAAATCTGATGGGCGAAGAACTCGACAACATAGGTCAAAAGATAAGGGCGCTCAGGCAGGCCAAGCAGATGACGGTGAGAGAAATTGCAAGCCTTGCGGGAGTCACTCCCGGTTTGATCAGTCAGATCGAGCACGGGAGAGTGTCACCTTCTTTAGGCACACTCAAAAGGATACTCTCAGCGCTCGGAGAAACGATCATTTCGCTCGTCGAGCAAGAGGTGGGCGAGCAGGCACTCAAAGGCGTGGTGAGGAAGAANGAACGGCGCAAAGTCATAGTGCGACCAGGTTTAACCTACGAACTCATCTCGGCTAAGAACAAGGCTTATTCGATGTTCATATCCTACCTCGAACCGGGCTGTGACAGCGGCGATTCGTTCTATGCACACGAGGGCATCGAGTCTGGCATCGTGATCCAAGGCACGGTGGAGATAACGCTCGGGGACAAAAAGATCGTGCTGAACGAGGGCGACAGCATAACCTATCCCTCCACGGTNCCNCNCAGGTGGAAGAACGTGGGCAAAGTCACAGCGATCGGTGTGTGGGTCGTCAGCCCACCGAGTTATTGAAATCATGAAACTTGTTCGCCGCCATTGGGCGGCTTTCGTTTTTCCAGCCTCGCAAGGTAGAATATTCGGGGGTGAACAATATGAAGATCTGTTGTGAAGAACTTTTGTCCATGCCGTGGGAAGAGAGGCCAGAGGGTTTTGAGGGTGTTCTTTGGAGATACAGCAAAAACCCAATAACCAAGAGGAACCCCATCAAGAAGGGTGCACGTGTTTTCAATTCCGCAGTGTTGCCCTACGACGGTAAGTTTGTGGGAATCTTGAGAGTCGATCACAAGAACACAAAGCCTTTCCTGCACGTCGGCTGGAGTGAGGATGGGATCGATTGGAAGATAGATGAAGAACCCATCCAATGGAGAGATCTCAATGGTCGAGATTTCCCCGTCATCTACGCATACGATCCGAGGTTGGTGAAGATAGAGGATGTTTATTACATCACCTTCTGCACGGACGATCACGGGCCAACCATAGGCGTTGGAATGACGAAGGATTTCAAGAACTTCACCAGATTACCGAACGCCTTTGTACCTTGCAACAGAAACGGAGTTCTGTTTCCAAGGAAGATCAAGGGTAAGTACGTGATGCTGAACAGACCCAGTGACATGGGTCACACACCGTTTGGTGACATCTTCTTGAGCGAGAGTTTCGACATGGTCCATTGGGGCAACCACAGGTGGGTGATGGGAAGAAGTAGCAACAACTGGTGGGAAAACTTGAAGATAGGAGCAGGGCCTGTACCGATAGAGACAAGCGAAGGGTGGCTCTTGATCTACCATGGTGTGACACTGACTTGCAACGGCTACGTTTACAGTTTCGGTGCGGCGCTTTTGGATCTGGAAGATCCATCGAAGGTTCTGTACAGGAGCAGGTACTATTTGATGACACCCGAAGAAGAATACGAGGTGTGTGGTTTCGTACCTAACGTGGTCTTTCCTTGCGCGACCCTGTGCGATGGAAAGACTGGAAGGCTCGCGGTCTACTATGGAGCCGCAGACACCTACGTGGCTCTCGCCTTCGGTTATGTTCAAGAGATCGTGGAGTTCGTCAAAGAGAATTCGGACTGAAGCCGGGAGGGAACAGACGTGGAGATATTCGGGAAGAAATTGGTGGAAGGCGAATATTCGATCGAAGCGAAGGACTTTTCTTTGAAAGCTGAGCTTCGAAAGACCGACTTCGGTTGGATGTTGGACGGGTGGCTGAGGGGCAAAGTCGGAAGGATCGAGGTCTTCAGGACCAAGGCTCCAAAGCGAGCTTTTCTGAACAACTGGCAATCGTGGGGTCCTTGCAGAATGGTAGATCTTGAACAGTTCCAAGTTATCACTGTGGACAGAGATTGGCGTTATGCAGTATCTTTGGTACCTGAGTTGCTGGAAAGAACCCTCGTGAGTGACTATTTTGTGGCGGAGGAAGGAAAGCTGTATGGTTTTCTCACCTCGAGATTGGCTCATCCGTTCTTTGCGTTCGAAGGTCAAGATTTGGTGGCCTACTTGGAATACTTCGATACGTTTTTTGAGGAATATGTTCCTCTGGAAACTTTCGTNTTGATNGANAATCCNGACAACTATGGACTGCTCACTCGGTACGCCGAGTTGGTGGCGAAACATAACGAAGCACGTTTCAAAGAAGATCGGTTCGTCGGATGGTGCAGCTGGTATCAATACTTCTTGGATTTAACTTGGCCAGAGATCTTGAAAAATTTGGAATTGGCGAGGAAGTATTCGGTGAGGGTCTTTCAAATCGACGATGGTTATGAAACAGACATAGGAGATTGGTTGGACACGAAGGAAAGTTTTCCAAGACTCGATGAGATTGCAAAGACAATCCTTGAAGAAGGGTTTTGAACCTGGAATATGGACAGCACCGTTCAGCGTCTCAGAGACTTCAAAGCTGTTCCAACAACATCCAGACTGGGTGGTGAAAGAGAAAGGTGCACCGAAGTTGGCGTACAGGAACTGGAACAGAAAGATCTACGCGCTTGATCTGAGCAGGGAGGACGTCAAGAAGTGGTTGTTCGACCTCTTCAGCTCGTTGCGACAGATGGGCTTTTCTTACTTCAAGATCGATTTTCTCTTCGCGGGAGCAATGCCTGGTGAGAGGTTCAGATCGATCAGTCCAATCGAAGCTTTCAGAGAGGGGTTGAGGGTCATAAAGAGTGCCGTCAAGGATGCTTTTGTACTGGGTTGCGGCTCACCCTTGATTCCTGCCGTTGGCCTTGTGGACGGAATGAGGATAGGACCAGACACCGCGCCGTACTGGGGAGAAGATCTGCCCGATCACGGTGTTCCCGCAGCGAAGTGGGCGCTGAGGAACGTGATCACCAGATCGTTCATGAACAGAAGGCTCTGGCAGAACGATCCAGATTGTTTGTTGCTCAGACCGCAGAAGACTGAGTTGAGCGAGACACAGCGAGAGATCTACGCTTACACTTGTGCCTTGTTGGACAACATGATAATTCTGAGCGATGATCTGTCGCTCTACGACGATTCGTCCGATAGAATCTTTCAACACACGCTCCGATTGCTCGGTGGGAGAGCGAAGGTGTTGAACATCTTCAACGATGAACCTTCGTATCTGATCGAAGCTCTTGGAACCAAGTCGGGTGATCTCAAGCTCGAGGTGGATCTGAGGAACAAGACTTTCACGTTGAAGGGGTCGTGAATCGGGGAGGCAGTGAGCATGAAGATCACCATAATAGGCGCAGGAAGCGTGAGGTTTGCACAACAGATCATAGGCGACATAGCGCAGACGGAGGAACTCTCCAAAAATGACACGCACATCTGTTTGATGGACATCAACGAAGAGAGATTGAACGCATCGTACGTCCTTGCGAAGAAATACGTTCACGAGCTCGGCTCACCAGTCAAGATCGTGAAGACATTCCAAATGGATGAAGCCATCGAGGGTGCGGATTTTGTGATAAATACGGCTTTTCCGTACGATCCAAGGTATCACGAGGATGGGTTCCGAAGGTGGGACATTGTCACGGAGATCGCCGAGAAACATGGATACTACAGGGGTATAGACAGTCAAGAATTGAGCATGGTTTCGACGTACACCTACGTTTTGGCGTCTCATCCAGACGTGAAGCTCGCATTAGACATAGCAAGAAAGATGGAAAAATTGGCACCGAACGCTTATCTCATGCAGACGGCGAATCCCGTTTTCGAAATCACCCAGGCGGTGAGGCGGACCACGAGAGTCAACATCGTGGGGTTCTGCCACGGTGTGGCTGGGGTGTACGAGGTCTTCGAGAGGCTGAAGCTCGAGCCGGAAAAAGTCGATTGGCAAGTCGCTGGTGTGAACCACGGCATTTGGTTGAACAGGTTCAGATACGAAGGGAAGGATGCTTATCCACTCCTCGATGAATGGATAGAGAAGGAACTTTCCAAATGGAAAGCGAGGAGTCCTTGGGACGTTCAGATGTCGCCTGGTGCGATGGACATGTACAAGTTCTACGGTATGCTCCCGATAGGCGACACGGTGCGGAACGGAACGTGGAAATACCATTACAACCTTGAAATAAAGAAGAGATGGTTCGGCGAATTTGGGGGAATAGACAACGAAGTGGAGAGGCCCAAATTACACGAATTGCTGAGAAACGCCAGAAGAAGGCTGATAGAGCTCTCGCGACAGGTTGAACTCGATCCGAGTGTGAAGTTGACGGAGGCTTTTTCCGAGATCTTCAGGAAAGGCAAAATGAGTGGAGAGCTGCACGTTCCTTTCATCAACGCGATTTCGAACAACAAAAAAGTCAGGCTGTTTCTGAATGTGGAGAACCAGGGAACGTTGAAGGATTTCCCCGACGATCTGGTGATGGAACTNCCAGTGTGGGTGGACAGAGAAGGAATTCACAGAGAGAAGGTTGAACCGGACTTGACGGACAGGATCAAGAAGTTTTACCTCTGGCCTCGAATACTGAGGATGGAGTGGAATTTGGAAGCGTTCTTCTCGAAAGACAANAGGGTGCTCGANGANANTCTCATCAGAGACCCACGGACCAGATCGTACGAACAGGTCGTTGCGGTCATAGATGAAATATTGAATTTGCCGTTCAACGAGGAATTGAAAAGACACTATTCAACTTGAAGTATAATCTCTGTGAAAACATCCCGTGGGGTGAGGATGCGTGTACAAAAACGCGTTCGACTGTTTGGTTCAAGGTGTCTACATAGTTTCGAGTTGCACCGAAAATGAGAGGGCTGGCCTTGCTGCGGCATGGGTGATGCAGTCTGCNTTCAAACCAGCCATGCTGGCCGTNGCGCTCGGACCAACGAGAAAAACGGCGGAGGTCANAGAGAAGAGCAAAAAGTTTTCGATCCAGGTCTTGGACAAGAAACAGAAAGAGATNGGCGAACTGTTCGGGTATTATTCGAGCAGGAGCGTGGACAAATTTTCGAAGGTTCGCTGGTTCGAAAGCGAAAAATTGAAGTTACCCATCGTCGAAGGAGTGATCGCGTACTTCGAGTGCGAGCTCGTCGGCAGGTTCGAAAGTGGCGATCATGTGATCTACAACGGTTTGGTGGTGAACCACAAGTTGTTGAACCCTCATGGAGAGCCGATGCTCTTCTCCATGAGAGATTGGTTCTGATTGGAAGTGAACGGTAATGTTTGTACAGATCACGAAGGGCGTGTTCGTCAATACCGACAGAATCAAAGCGATAGTTCCAGTGAACAACGTGATGGCAAAACAACTCAGAGAAACGGCGAGTTACTCGAACAAGATGGTGAACCTGACCTACGGCGCGCAGGCGAGGAGCGTGATCTACATCGACAGTGGACACGTGTTGATCCTTGCCGAGAAAGCCGCGAGGATAAAGCAGAAATTGCTCAAAAAGAGAGGTATGGAACGGCATTCAGGTTGAGATCAGAAAACATTCCTCTGCGTGCGAGTTCTATCGCGGCCCGGGCGATCATGGCCGCGTTGTCCATGCAGAGCTCTATGGGTGGAACGTAGAATTCGTAGTTTTTCTTCGAACATTCTTCTGAAAGCTTTTCCCGCAATCTCAGGTTGGCCGCCACTCCGCCCACCAAGACCAACCTCTTCACCTTCGTCAGCTCCATGGCACGTGAAGTTTTCCAAACCAGTGCATCCACCACGGCCTCTTGGAAGGAAGCTGCTACGTCAGATTTGTTCGCGTTCGGTTCACTCTTGAGCAAGTACGATACCGCCGTCTTCAAACCCGAGAAACTGAAGTCTAGCTTGTCCTTGTCCAACATCGCCCTCGGTAAATGGTAGCGGTGTGGATCTCCAGATTTGGCTGCCCTCTCTATCACCGGACCGCCAGGATAACCCAACTGGAGCAACCTCGCAACCTTATCGAAGGCCTCTCCCGCGGCATCGTCCACGGTTCGACCGATCACTTCAGGTTTGGTTGGATCATCCGTGAAGAGGAGCAACTCAGTGTGTCCGCCACTGACGAGCAAGGCAAGGAACGGTGGTTCAAGTTGTGGAAAACTCAACTTCGCCGCGTAGACGTGCCCCAACAGGTGGTTCACGCCGACGATAGGTTTCTCCAAAGCCAAGCTGAGACCTTTGGCGAAAGAAAGACCAACCATCAAGGCACCTATGAGCCCAGGACCATACGTGACGGCGACGACGTCGATCTCGTTCAAGCTGAGCTTCGCATCTTCGATGGCCTTTCGAAAGACCTGCGGAAGGTTTTTCAAATGGTGCCTCGCTGCGACCTCTGGAACAACTCCGCCGAAGGGTTCGTGCACCTTCACCTGGGAAGACACAACGTTCGAGAGTATTCTCTCTTCTGCGATCACTGCGACGGAAGTTTCGTCGCACGAGGTTTCCACTGCTATGACTACCATCACGCGATCTCCCGCATCACCAGTCTCGGTTTCTCCTTCCCCTCAACCGCTGCCACAGTGATGATGACCTTTTCGACGTTGTGTGATGAGGGCAACTCGAACATCGCGTCCATCATGACCTCTTCGAAAACGCTTCTCAAAGCTCTTGCACCGGTTCCACGGGCTAAAGCTTTCCTTGCGATGGCAGTCAGTGCTTCTGGTTCTATCTCGAGTTGGACGTTGTCGAGCTCGAAAAGCTTCTTGTATTGTTTTATCAAGGCGTTCTTCGGCTCGCTGAGTATCTTCACCAGATCTTCTTCAGTGAGATCGTCCAAGGTCGCTATGACGGGGAAACGTCCCACGAACTCGGGGATCATGCCGTACTGAACGAGATCGTCCGGCGTGACGTGCGCGAGGATCTCACCGAGCCTCATCTGCTTCTTGCTCTTTATCTCGGCCCCAAAACCCATCGATGANCTTTGNATCCTNCTNTTGATGATCTCTTCCAGTCCATCGAAGGCTCCACCCACTATGAACAGTATGTTCGTCGTGTCCACCTTGATGAATTCCTGATATGGATGTTTTCTTCCACCCTGTGGTGGTACGTTCGCTATGGTACCTTCAACGATCTTCAACAATCCCTGCTGCACACCTTCGCCGGAAACATCCCTCGTTATCGATGGGTTCGGCGATTTCCTCGCAATCTTGTCGATCTCGTCTATGTAGATGATCCCGTATTGNGCCCTCTCTATGTCGAAGTTGGTGACCTCAAGCAGACGCAGTATCACGTTCTCGACGTCTTCACCCACGTAACCTGCCTCCGTGAGTGGGGTCGCATCGGCTATGGCGAAGGGCACATCCAGTATCTTGGCCAAAACACGGGCTATCAACGTTTTACCACTTCCCGTGGGNCCTATCATCATGATGTTCGATTTTTCCATCTCGACGTCGTCAAAGTTACCAGCGTAGAAGACCCTCTTGTAATGGTTGTACACGGCTACAGATATGATCCTCTTCGCCCTCTCCTGCCCAATCACATACTTGTCGAGTTCCGNCTTTATCTCGGCAGGCTTTGGAAGGGGCTTTCTGCGTTCCCTCCTGACACGTTTGTCGCTCGTCAAGAGATCGTGGAACAACTCCACGCACTCGTCACATATGTAAGCGCTTGGACCGGCTATCAGCTTTCCAACTTGGCTCGCGGGTCTACCACAGAAAGAACAGAACTTCTCTGGCAACGAGAATCCCTCCGTGCGAACATTTTAGCACAATCGTCGCGTCGTTACTTTAACAACATTTCACAAAAAATATAACACGTTCAACCATCGAACGCGTTACTCTGCTGCGAGAGCAACTCGTGAGACATCTGTTCCTGTTTCTGCCAATAACCATCGAGCTTTCCTTCGGACGCAAGTTTTGACAGTCTTCTCTTGAGCCAACCGGGTAGAAGAGCACAGCCAGCCTTCTCCAAACTCGTACCGGGTAAGGGTAGGAAACTGTGCGCGTGTATCTTGCACCCCATTTGAACGAGCTTCTCGATGAACTGGATCGTCTCGTGCTGATCGTCTTGAGTTTCGAACGGAAAACCGAATATGAAGTCCACGTGCGGTGTGAACCCATGTTTCAACAGAATCTCAACAGCGTTCAGAACGTCGTCTTTGCCGTGTCCCCTTCTCAGGATCTTCAAAACTCTGTCACTGCCGCTCTGGGCGCCCAAGATCACGCTCTTGTTGTTCGCGTATCTTTTGACTATTTTCACCACCTCGTCGTTCACTGAGTCAGGTCTCACGTCAGAAGGAAACGTGCCGAAGTATATCTCGCGCATACCTATCCTCTTGAGGTTGAACAAGAGCGATTCTATGGCTTCAACGTTGGGTGTCACCCCATCCTTCGAACCGTAACCGAACGCGTTGGAAGTTATGAACCTCGCCACGTACTTGTGCTTTCTCAAGCCGAGCTCGCAGTAATGAACTATTTGCTCAACACTTCGGTGTCGAACGATCCTTCCAGCGACCAACGACGTCTCGCAGTAAGCACAGTTGAATGGACAGCCTCTGCTGATTTCAATGGGCATGAACTGGGAGAGTTCCACGCAGAAGGGAGGATAATCGTTCAGGTCGATCCTCTTGCTCAGACCATCGAAAACGGGTTTTCTTTCCCCTTTCAAGAANTCGATCAAGTTCTCTTCCCCGTCGCCCACGAAGACGTGATCGAAACCCATCCTGAGGCATTCTTCGGCTCGCGCGGTTGGATGTGGCCCTCCGGCCAAGAGCGTGTAACCCTTCAACTTGAGTATTTTGACTTCTTCCTGAACCCGTTTCAGATCGAAACTCATGAAGGAATACGCCACAACGCTGTCCTTAGGTAAGGTCAAGATATCGTCGATCTTCTTCGCGATGACGATCTCAACCCAGTTGAGCCTGCTCACAACAGCGCTGAGCAGAGCCACGACACTGTAGCGGTTGAACTTCGTCTGTCTGAAGACCAACTTCATGTGCCTTCACCGAGGATCTGTCGAACTTGATCTAAAAAGCTGTGGATCGCTAAGTTCGGTGTGGGAGTGCTCTTCACCACAAGATCGAGCCAGTACAGTCTATCCAGAATCTTTTCGAGCTTTTCAGCATCGTAGAGCGTGATGTGGTTCAAAACTTTGTCACCACCTTTGAAAGAGAAGCCCAGAAATTTGGCAGTTCTTCCGAGTCCTATGCCGAGACTTTCGGACGCTTTCTTTATCACTGGCCAAGGATAAGTCTCTTGCCTTTCGAGGAAGAGCACGAGCTTGTACAGATCGAGAAAATGCCTGGCGAGCACCGAGACTACGAGCACCGCTTCGGTGTTCTTCAGGATCNCACTCAGCAGTGGATGCGCTTCTTCGAAGTTCCCCATCGAGACTTTGAAACACAGCTCCTCGATGTCACCCCTTGAGTGGAAAGAAACTATTTGTTCGACGAGCTCTTCGGTCGGTTGGTTCGTCACACAGGCTAATTTCTCGATCTCTCTCTCGATGAGTTCGTCGTTTGGTCCGACCTTCTCGAAGATCAGTTCTGCCAGCCTTCGTGAAGCTGATATTCCATGTTTTTTCAGCCGCTGTGAGACGTAGTCTGTCCATTTCTCGTGTTCCCACGGTTTGGGTAATGCCAGAACCAGAATGTCCTTGGCTTTTACGCTTTCCTCTGTTCTCACAATCACATCGATTTTCGCTTTTTCTGCCAGTTCCAAAAGTTTCTTCTGATCGTCCTTCTTCCAGTCGTCGAAGTCG
>JGI24185J35167_1001358_pt1 | contig 11121 bp, 9 predicted proteins | sample YNPBryunderm2012_FD_35167 | JGI IMG/M metagenome (IMG submission 35167) | reverse complement strand
TCACCGGGGGGACGGGGCTGAACAACATCGGCCTGCTGGTCCGTGCGGCGGGGCGCGTCACTTCGGTGGAGAGCGACGGCTTCTACTTCGATGACGGCAGCTCCCTCCAGGACGGCTCCGGCAAGACCGGGCTGCGGGTGCGGACACAGGGTCCTCCCGGGGTCTCCGCCGGCCAGTTCGCGGCCGTCACCGGTGTGGTCTCGTGCCGCAGCGACGGCGCGGCCGTGCGGCCGCTCCTCATCGCGGTGACTGTGGAGCCGATGTAGCTCCCGCTGCGCGCATCGCGCGCCAGTTCTCGAAGGGACAGGGGAGGCCCGTCCGCCGGACGGGCCTCCCTTCTTCACTGCTCAACGGAACGGGCGCTCTACTTCCTTGCCGGACCGCCCTCCAGCCCCAGCGCCCAGCGGATCCCCCCCAGGAGGTGCTTCTGGAACTCCGGGCTCTCCCAGACGTCGTCCCGGTGGCCCAGCGCGGTGTAGAAGACACGGCCGCGGCCGTAATTCCGGCACCAGGCGATCAGGTAGTCCCCCGGCTGCCCCGCTTCGGGATGGCCGTCGTCGGGGTGGCGGTCCAGCGCCATCAGCACGTGCAGCCTGTCCCGGTTGTTTTCCCGGAACTCGTAGATCTCGTCCTTCACCGTCCAGACCGGTCCCAGATGACGGGTGGAGGGATGGTCCCGGTCCTCCACGATGATGTCCACCGCGGCCTGAGCTCCGTGCGTCTTGAACTGCCCTCCCACCATGTCGATGTAACCGCGGTCCCCGCCGGTCTGCTCGGGATGATAGGTGTCCGTCGCCGCGTGGATCCCTACGAACCCGTTTCCCTGCCGTATCCAGTTCAGAAACGCCTGCAGGTCCGGGATACCCAGGTTCCCTGTGGTGTTGTTGAACACCACCGCATCGAACCGCCGGAGCGCCCCGGGGGACATCAGGCGCTTCACGTCCTCCGCAGTCCGGCAGAACGTCACGCTGAATCCCCGGTCTTCCTGAGCCAGCTTCAGCAGGATCTTCTCGCCCAGAGGGATCGCCGAATGCCGGAATCCGGCCGTGTGCGAGACCACCAGCACCCTTTTCGGTTCGGACGCCGCCTCGCACCGCGGGGAGCTCCCCGCCTGAAGGGTCAGGGCAAAGCAGCCGGCCGCTGCCGCCATCAGCACAGCCCGTCGTTTCATCTGGACCTTCCTTTCGATCGGGCCGCCTTCAGCGCGGCCCGGAGGCGGCATCCGCAGGCTCGCGGGGCGGCCGCGCCCCGGTGAGCGTCTGGACGCTGATCTCCGCCGCAACCTGAGACGCNATGCTCGCGTAGGCCTGCGCCGGGCGGCTGCCGGGATCGCGGATGAAGGTCGGCACTCCCGCGTCGGAGTCGGTGACGATGCGCGCATCCAGCGGGATTCTCCCCAGGAAACGCACGCCCATCTCTTCGGCCGCTCTCTGGCCGGCTCCGGTGTGTCCGAAGATGTCCGTCTCTTCCCCGCAGTTCGGGCACACGAAAGTCGCCATGTTCTCCACGATGCCGAGCACCGGCGTGTTGAGATGCTCGAACATTCTCAGCGCCTTGGTTGCGATCGTCAGCGCAACGTCCTGAGGGGTCATCACGATCACCACTCCGGTCAGCGGGACGATCTGCGCCAGGCTGATCTGCGCGTCTCCGGTGCCGGGAGGCAGGTCCACCACCAGGTAGTCCAGCTCGCCCCAGTCCGTCTCGGTCAGCATCTGCCGCACGGCGCTCGCGACCATCGGGCCCCTCCACATCACGGGGGCGTCGCCCTCCGCCAGAAAGCCGAGCGACATCAGCTTCAGCCCGTATTTCTCGGGCGCCGCCATACGTTTGACCTCTTCTCCCGTCTCGGGGTCTCGCACCTTCACCAGCATCGGCGTCTGGCGGATATCCAGCATCAGGGGAATGCTGGGACCGTAGATGTCGGCGTCCAGCAGGCCGGTCTTCGCTCCGGATGAGGCGAGCGCTGCCGCGAGGTTCACGGCCACCGTGGACTTGCCCACCCCTCCCTTGCCGCTGGCCACAGCCACGATGTGCTTGACTCCCGGGACGGGCTGCTGCTCCCGGCGCCGCGCCTGAGGCACCCGGCTGGACCAGTCGATGTTCACCTGCTCCACTCCCGGGAGGCTCATCACTGCGTTGCGGCAGTCCTGCTCGATGGTGGCTTTCAGGGGGCACGCGGGCGTGGTCAGCTGCACCTCTAAGGCCACCNGGCCTCCGCACACCCGCACGTTGCGGATCATCCCCAGCTCCACCAGCGGCCGCCCGATCTCGGGGTCCTTCACATCTCTGAGGGCGTGAAGGACGCTCTCCACCGTGATGCCGCTCTTCTCCGTGTCGCCCTGTTCTTCGCTCTTCCGCCGGAAGATCATGCTGGCGGTGCCTCCTTCGTGCCGGTTCGGCCGGTTTGAGTCTACACCATCAGGGACGGGCCGGCCTCCCTGTCCCGTTCGGTCCCGGCGGCGATGCGGTCAAAACCCGGGAACTATCCTGTTTCCCTCTCACCTTCACTGTGGAACGACCTATATGGCCGGGGCGATTCCCGGACGCCGGAACCCTCAGACGCAGCCCCCACGCCGGGGTTGCGCCGGGGAGTCCGTCTCGACCCGGCAATGCTGCGTGGCACCGGACGGGCAGCGCGCGATGGCTCGCGCATCGCGCGTGCTTTTCCGTGACCAGATACGGAGAAGGGATCTAATGGGTAAATCGAAGGGTGAGGCGGCCGCTCTGACGGCCATGGACATCCCCAGCCTGCCGGGCGGGCTGGCGAGCGTTCTGTCGGTGGCCGGATCCGAGGATGCCACTGCCGAAGACGTGGCGCAGGCGATCATGCTGGACCCGGGTCTGTCCGGCAAAGTGCTCAGGATGGCTAACTCCGCCTTTTACGGNCGGCTCTCGAAAGCGGAGACGGTGACCGAGGCGGTGGTGACGCTCGGGTTCGGAGCCGTCAGGACCATCGCGCTGGCAGCGTCTGTGGTGGAGAACATTCTTCCCGAGAAGAACGCGCCCGGTCTGAGCTGGCAGGCGTTCTGGAAGCACTGTGTTGCCACCGGAGCGGCAGCCGAGCTGTTGTTCCGCCAGATGACCGGAAGCCGGCGCAACGCCGAGATGGCGTTCGTGGCGGGGTTGCTGCACGATGTCGGCAAGCTGGTGATCGCCCGCAACGCGTCCACGGCGTTCGCCGCGTCGGTCATGCAGGCTCGCAGCGCAGGAGGGGATTTCATTGCCGCCGAGAAGGACGTTCTGGGGACGGATCACGCGCTGGTGGGGGGGATGCTGGCGGAATCCTGGCGCATTCCGGAGTCCATCGCGGCGGCCATCTCGTCTCATCACGTCGACGGGGAGGCGTCGGACCTGGACCCGGTCGTGGCCGCGGTGCGGGCCGGCAACATCATCGCGAAACTGGCCCATGGCTCGTATCTCGCCGGTTGCGAGCTTGCTCTGACCTGCGGGGACGCAGCGGCGGCCGCCGGAGTCGGCAATCAGGTCATCGAGGAGGTGCTGGCGGCCCTGCCCGCCCGGCTGCTCGAGTGTGAAGAGGTCACATCCTGGGGAAGCCACCTGCCGGCCTCCCCGCCGCTTGCGGCCTGAAAACACGCTGCCTTCCGGTGTCTGACCCCGTGAAGGACGGGGCGGGCCATCGGTCTAATGCCTGGATAGACTCAGGTGAGACCGATGGCTTTTCGCTTCACTGGCAGGTTCATCCTTCTGCTGTGCATCGCGCTGGCGGCCGGGACCCCTTGCGCCGCCGCGAGGCTCGTCGCCGGCGGGCAGGTGCTGGAGGCCCTGGACGGGCGGCCGCTTCCGGGTGCCACCGTCGCCGTCTTCGACGACCGGGGCGAGGTCGTCGGCACGGATGTCACCGACGCGGACGGCGTCTGGGCCGTGCCCGTGGACTGGGCGCACTGTCACCTGAAGGCGCCGCCCGGCGGGAGAGGGATCTTCTCGACGGTCACCGGAGTGGTGCTCTGGCCGCTGCGGATGGTTTCGGACATTGTCGTCACGCCCGCTTCCTCGGCCCTCAAGGGAGCCATCAGAGCTGCCGGCGGGGCGGCCGCGGCGGGGGTGGGNGTGGCNGCCGCAGCCGGGGCGGGACCTGTGGCGGCCGCGGCGGCCGGAGCCGCGGCGCGCGCCGTAGGGAGCTATGCCGCCGGGCAGGTGGTCGGGGACTCGGACGAAGACCTCGAGCCCCGGAAGCTGCAGCCCGTGCCGGCGTCCCGGGCTGCCACCGGTCAGGTCCGCGTCCGCGTGTGGAAGAAGGGCTACCAGGACTATTCCGGCGTCACGGGAGTCTACCTGCTCAGCTCCGTCCGCGTGGACGGGGACCGGGAAGCCCCGCTCGCCCTGACGGATCCGGTGCTGCTGGCGCGCAGCGGGTCCGCTCTGACATCGTCGGCTCCGGCGCGCATCGGATGGTTCCGGCGGGTGGAGGCGGACCCGGCCGTGGCTCCCGGGGGCTCCCGCGTCCGCCTGACGGCGGAGATCACCCTTCCCGTGGAGGCCGGGTCGCGCGTCTGGGTGATCGCCCGGAACCTCGCCACCCGGAAGGATTACCCGATGTCCCGCGTTTCGGGCGACGTCTGGGAGGCGGTGCTGGACGTGCCTGAGAGGGGGCCCTTCCGCAACCACGAGATCTCCATCGTCGCATACCGTTCGCCGCTGGAGGACGGCAGCAGAGACCGGGGGGCCGAGGGGCGTCTGGAGCGTCAGGGCGCCTTTGACCCGAAAAAGCCGTTCCCGGTGGATCCCGCGCTCCTGCTCAGCCGTAACCGGGGTTACGCCGTCGTCACGGTCACCCGTCCCGAAGGCAGCCGGTGAAGCGGCTGCGACGGCCTGCGGGTGCTGCAGCGTCCGGCGCTCCTCCTGCCGCGATGCCCCGTTCCCGGCGGACCTCTCCCGCTGGCGCTCCTCGAGCAGCTGCCCGCAAAACCCCGCAAGATTGCTGGAACATCCTGCAGGCTCGGGCAGTCAATGAANTGCCCGTACCGGGTCGGGAGTCTGCCGGCGCCGGGTGAGGGAAAGAGGGGTCCCGCGCTTGACAGCGCTCTGTCCGTATGGTACGATGAACGAAGGGGAGTTCGTTCTGGACGCCGTGCCCCGCAGTCCCCGCAATNCGCGTCAGGCTCGCCACCCAGGCCGTCCGTTTGCTGCGCTACCTTGCCGGTTTGCAGGCGGGAGGGATGCGATGCGTCGGCCGGGCGCCGCATCCTGCGCCCGCGGGGCGTGGCTCCGGCGGCTTCCTGGAGTCCCGTTGATGCTCCGGGTGTTCGAGGCGATATAGTCCGCTTCCGCAGACCCGCCGGAGTTCGACTGATAACTTATTTGCTAATCCTTTACAAGAAGGGCAGGAGAGATCCGCAATGAAGCAGCGTGGTTTCACTCTCATCGAGCTTCTCGTGGTGATCGCGATCATCGCCATCCTGGCGGCGATCCTGTTCCCGGTCTTCGCGAGAGCCCGGCAGGCGGCGATGGCTTCCAGCTGCCAGAGCAACCTGAAGCAGATCGGTACCGCCGTGAACATGTACACGCAGGATTACGAGGAGACCTATCCCACCAACCGCGTGAACCCCTCCTCACCCATCGCCGAGCAGACGTTCCTCACGCCTCCCGGCGCTGCAACCCAGCTTCAGCTCACGTTCGTTGAGGGCCTGGACAAGTACATCCAGAAAGCCGCTCAGGGTGACGCGGCCAGCGTCTGGAAGTGCCCGTCCGTGAAGGCGTTCTTCCCCACCACTGACGGCAAGGTTCCCGGCTACGGCGACAGCCGGGTGACCTACGGCATGAACTTCAACCTTTTCGAGGAGACGGAAGGCACCGCGAAGTTCCCGGCTCAGACCATGCTGTTCCGCGAGCTTGGCGTTATCGGTCAGTCCTATGCGGTGGCCCGCCCGCCCAGCGCCGGCGCCAAGCCCACCAAGATCTTCCTCGCGGATGCAGACACCTGGGGTCTGACCCGGGCGCAGAGGAACATTCACGGAAACGCCAGCCACATCCTGTTCCTGGACGGGCACGTGGAGAAAGTGCAGCACGACCTCGCCAGGACCCAGAACGTCCGCAACGACTGCCCGGCNCGTCCGGGAGCGTGGGCGGCCTGCGAGAACAACGACCCGAACAGGCCCCGGATCTGGATCACTCCGTAAGCGAAGAGGTAGTTTCGTCCCGGGCCGGCGGCCAGGTCCGGCCCGGGAGACTGGTTTCGATTTCACCCGTCCCTTTGCGTGACTCAGGGCGCGGGTGAGGATGACAAACTGAATATCGCAGATCGTCGGCTCCCCGGCCGGAGCGGGAGCACGCCGGAGGGATGCGCGGGTCCTGCGGAGCGCAGGCCCGGAATGGGGCAATCATCATTCAGTCATAGCCGGTCTCCCGGCCACGGCGTCCCGTCTGCCGGACTTCCGTCCCGCCCCGGGCCAGGGACACTGCCCAACGCAAAAGGGGTTGGTAAAAACATGCTGAGAATCTCAAGAAAAAGGGCGGGGTTCACGCTCATCGAGCTCCTCGTCGTCATCGCGATCATCGCCATTCTGGCAGCCATCCTGTTCCCGGTCTTCGCCCGCGCCCGCGAGGCTGCGCGCAAGTCGGCATGCCAGAACAACCTGAAGCAGCTGGTCCTGTCGCTCAAGATGTACATGGACGACAATAACCAGACGCTTCCGTCCTCCCGCATCCGCAATCCCCGTATCGGCACGGGGTCGGACGCCACTTTCTGCACCACGCTGGGCAACCTGAACGCGGCGACCCTCCCGAACGACCAGCAGACCATCGCCACGGTTCTGAAGAACTACGTCAAGACCCGTGAGATGTGGGGCTGCCCGTCGGACAGCGTGGACGTGACCAATCAGAGCTACACCGGCGAGATGTCCTATTACTATCGCCGCTGTGTGGACCAGGGCGCCAACAACGGCTTCTCCAGCGAGTCCGTCTTCGAGTATCCCGCGTCCCAGGGTATCTTCGTTGAGCGGCTGGGCTATCACGGTGGCGAGTCCGGCAAGGGATGGGCGGCCGGCGTGAAGCTGAACATGGCCTTCCTGGACGGTCACGTGCAGTACTGCGCGGCGAATGGCGGCGCTTCCGGTGTCACCACGCCGAGCCACACCGCCACCGGTTGGCCGATGTTCTACAACTGGGACGGGCAGAACAACGTGCTCGTCAACAACAGCAATCAGTTCGACCCGACCCGTTACCGGGACGAGGTCCGCTGAGCCGTCCTGTGCCGTGTGACCCCTGCGGTCACGCGGCACAGGTCTGAAACGTGTATTACAGAATGTCCCCGGGACGCGTAACGCGTCCCGGGCGTTTTTTCGCCCCCCGGAGCAGGCCCGGCGCCCGCATTCCCGGCGTCCTCGTTGCACGGCCCTGCATCGTGGCCGGCTGCTTCGTTCTGGCTCTGCTTTCGCCTGACGCTGCGGGCCCGGGCCGCTTACGCGCCTGCGGGGCTGGTCAGCCCGCCCACCTGTATTCCACCGGGCCGTCCTCGAGGCACTTCTCCACCAGGGCCGCGATGCTGGCGGTGGCGAGGCAGACGCACGTGTCGGCGGCTCCGTAATAGATCTTCAGCTCGTCCGGGTCGTCGCCGAAGACCACCGCCGCCGTCGGGAACACCACGTTGTCCACCTGCCCTGAGCGTTCGTAGGGCTCCTGAGGCCACATCAGGCAGTCGCGCATCTTCCCGACCACCCGCGACGGGTCTTCGAGGTCGAGCAGCATGCACCCCGCGTTGTACTGAAACCCGTTCATGCTCTGACGGCAGCCGTGGTAGACACAGAGCCATCCTTTCTCCGTCTTCACGGGGGGAGCGCCCGGCCCGATCTTCGCCGACTCCCAGTAGCGCGTGTTGCGCTCCAGCACCAGCTTCGTGCGCCCCCAGTGAACCAGGTCGGGAGAATACGAGATGTAGATGTCCCCGGAATCGCCGACGTTCGGCCGCTCAAGACGGGCGTAGCTGCCGCCGATCTTCTCCGGGAAGATGACGCAGTTGCGGTGGTCGGGCTGGGTGATGAATCCGATCTCCTCGAACTCCACGAAATCCCGGGTGCGGATGAGCATGATGCGCCCGCCAAGGCGCGAGGCCACATTGTAGGTGATGTAGAACCACCCCTCCAGCGCCGTGATGCGCGTATCGAAGATGCCCTCGTGGGCGACGTAGGGATACTCCCGCGGCGGGATCACCACGTTTCGCGGCTCCACGCGGAAACGGATGCCGTCGCTGGAGCGTCCCACCAGGAATTTCGGTGTCCAGTCGCCGGTCCAGGTGTTGACCAGTATCACGATCTCGTCTCCGGCCGCCACTGCGCCGCTGTTGAAGACGCAGTTCGCGCGCTCGGGGATATGGTCCACCGTCAGGACGGGGTTGTGCGGGCACCGTCTGACCAGGTCTTTCACAGGCTCTCTCCTTCGGGGCCTCCCGGAACCTCTTCCTGCCCACGTGGTAGTAGACCGCCTCCAGCGTCCGGTCCGGCTGGTTCCCGGGTGAGAGTGACGATCCGGTGTCCGGTTCGATGACCGGGCCCCTGGCACCTGCCAAACAGGCCCGGGAACCCGCGCATGGATTGCGACGTTGTTGCATAATAGATAGTGTAATCCGCCGTTTCCGGTGTCTCCGGATACGGCTCATGTGCAGAGGAAAGGGGGAAAGGTGGTGACAAACATCCGCGCATTGATCATAGGAGCGGCGCTTCTGTTTTCCGCAACCGGGACTGTCCGGGCGGGTCAGGAGGACTTTTTCTGGGTGAAAGACTGGAGTCCCCGCACGATCGTAGTTGTCTGCGCGTGCGGGGCTGTGCATTCGGAGGCTTCCCTGCGAGAGCAGGCCAGCACTTCGGCGGACACCCGGACCATCGCGGCCGCCCCCAACTACTGAACTTGCTTCAGCGGAGCCAGGGGAACGATCCCGGAGAATGTTCTCCTCACGACGGTTAACCTTGCGGGAACCCGTGGCGTCCAAAACGTGTAGATGCATCTGAGTCTCAAAAGCGGGCTGTCCCGGCGGAATGCCGGGATGCCGCCTTTTTCGAGAAAGGAAACCGTCATGACGAAGATCCTTTTCGCTGTGCTTGCAGCGTTTGCAGTCCAGGTGGCCGGCGGAGCGGCATTTGCCTCTCAGGATGCCGTGAAGCCCGATAGTGCGATTTCCAGCCCGGTCGCTTCCTGTTGCGGCGCCGGCAAGGACAAGGACAAGAAGGACAAAGACTCGAAGAAGGGGTCTAAGTCTGTGATCTCCGCGTCCGGCTTCTGGCCGGCCTGCAGTGGAAGCTGCGACTCGAAGGAGAAGGACGACAGGCAGGAGCCGAAATCCGTCCGTATCTCCTGAGCCGTTCGCAACAACGATTCGCTTCGGCAAGGCCGCCGGCACTCTCCGGCGGCCTTTCTTTTCGCGCCGGCCTCCCTTGACGGGCCCATCCCCGTGCCCTACACTGGAACGGGAGCCGCCGCAGGACCGCAGCGCGCGCGGGCCGTTGTGTCAGAGGAAGGGAGATTGCGGACGTGAAGAGGCTGCACGGACTGTTGCCGATGCTTGCCGCGCTGGCGGCGCTTGTGGCGGCCGTTCCGGCGAAGGCGGGAGTCATTGTGGAACTGCCGCTGGACGCCCAGATCGACATCGGCCTTGGCCCCGCGATCACGGGGTTCACGTCGTTCGAGTCCGAGGGCGGGGTCGGCTTCGTCCGCAAGTATGTGACGCCCGGGGGATGGTACTTCGGCCCGGCGGTGGACCTGGTGAAGGCCGGCTATGGCCCGTGGGTGGATCTCTCCATCCCGGGGACGCAGCTTCGCTACAGGGCGCGCTACTTCCAGGGAGGCGGGAACCCGAACCCTTACGGTGACGCCCCCATTTTTGTCGTGCTCAGGGATGTGAACGGCAAGAGCGGGGGGCTGGGCATCTCCTACGGTCCCCGGCCCGACCCGGTCTTTCCCGGGTGGGCCGAGTGTGTGGACAGCGCGACCGCGGATCACTGGCCCCTGGATCCGGATTTCGACCCCTCCCGCGTGGTGGCCATCGAGTTCTTCGGGACGGACTGGTCCGGGACCGGCGACGATTTCATCGACATCCGCGACCTGCGCATCGTGACCCCCCGCGTCTTCAACCCGATACCCCTCTGCGAGGCGCGGACGGCCGCGGACGGCGTGACGGTGGAGACCTCCGGCTTCGTGACGGCGGTGTTCACTGCGGCCGGCCGGTTCTACATCCAGCAGCCGGGGCAGTACTGTGCCATCCAGGTGCGGGCGGAGAGCCTGCCCGAGCAAGGTTCGTCCGTGGCTCTGGCCGGGACGCTGGGCAGGGACGAGGACACGGGAGAGCGCTACATTCAGGCCGAAGACTGGGCGCCGCTTGCCGGCGCTGTGACAGTGAAGCCCCTGCACCTGAAGGCGTCGGCCCTGGGTGGAGCGGCAACACCGTGGCAGGCGGGGCTTGACCCTTCCTCCGGCCCGAACAACGTGGGGCTGCTGGTGGAGCTGACGGGCCTGCTCGTCGGGAAGGAGCTCTTCGCCGAAGCGCTTTATCTCGACGATGGCTCGGGGGTGGCCGACGGTCCCGGCGGCCGGGGCGTCCGCGTGGACTGCTCCTGGCTGGCCACGCGCGAGCGGCCGTATCTCTGCGAGGGGGAGCGGCTCACCATCCGCGGCATCTCCAGCCTTCACCGTGAGCCCGGCGGTCGCCTCGTGCGCGCCCTGCGTCCGTCCGTGAAGCCCGTGCGCGAGAACTTTTTCTCCGAGGGTAACGAGCCGGTCACGATCAGGGCGCTGGTGGTCAACTTCGATCCCCGATGTCCCGCATATGGAAACCTTCGGACCCACGAGGTCTTCGGCTGGTACAACCCGCCCGCGCAGATCCAGGCCTACATCCGCGACCTGAGAGGCGAGCGGAGGCTGGTGCAACTATGTGGTGGTGGACTGGATCGATGCGGACTACCATCCGTACTTCGAGGACGGGTTCGCCTACGACCCGGACGAGTATGTCTTCCGCTGGAACAACCGCGACACCGTCCCCCTTCATCCGGGCACCATGGACTACGTCCGCCTCGTGACAGACCGGTCCTACCCGCACAACCAGCCCCGTACCATCGCGGAGCGGGTGGCTTCCGGCGAAGTGGATGAGGTCTTCCTGTTCGGGGCTCCCGCCGGAAT
>JGI24185J35167_1001355_pt1 | contig 11135 bp, 6 predicted proteins | sample YNPBryunderm2012_FD_35167 | JGI IMG/M metagenome (IMG submission 35167) | reverse complement strand
GTTGCGCTACCGCCACAGGCGGCGACGCAATACCGACCACCTCAGCTTACGCCTTCTGGCCATAGGCCCAATGCCTGCGCCTGGGCGATCCATTGCTCCTTGGGCACCGGAACGACCCCCACGTATTCGCACACGAGGCCGCCAGCGAGGTTTGCCAAGGCGGCTACTTGCGTAATCGGAAGTCCCCACGCCAGCCCCACTGATAGGACGCTTATAACGGTATCTCCCGCTCCTGACACATCTACAATCTGCCGCTTATGAGCGGGAATATGGGTAAAGTTTTCCTTTTCGTCGGCGACCAGCGTGCCCTCTTCGCTGAGTGTAACGACTGTATAAGTGTGGGGCATGCGGCGACGCAGCTCTCGGACGGCTTCTTCCAAGATGGGGAGTTCTGGGCGCAGTTTGCGGCCTAAGGCATCGCTTAGTTCTCGGAGGTTGGGTTTGAAGACCGTAGCCCCTTCGTATACCCAGAAGTTTTCCCGCTTGGGGTCTACGAGGATGGGCACGCCCTCGGTCTTGGCGGCTTCTATGAGGGCTCGGATGACGCGGGCTGTCAGGACGCCTTTGTTGTAGTCTTCCAGGATGAGGGCGTGGGGCTTCTGGGAGAGGAGGAACTGGACTTTTTGGATGAGGGCGGTTTCGTGGGGTGGTGGGAGGGGTGTGGTTTCTTCGCGATCCACCCGCAGCAGGTGTTGGTGGTGGGCGATGAGGCGGGTTTTAGTGGTGGTGGGTCGGTGGGGGGTTTCTACCAGGCCATACAGGCCAATGCCCTGGCGGTGGGCTTCTTCCTGGAGGGTTTTCCCGGTGGGGTCGGTGCCGATGGCGCCGCAGAGTTCCACCTGGCAGCCCAGCGCTCGGAGGTTGAGAGCGACATTGGCGGCGCCACCCAGCCGGCTTTCTTCCCGCTCTAAGAGGAGTATGGGCACGGGGGCTTCGGGGGAAATGCGTTCAGCCCGCCCGTACAGGTATCGGTCTAACATCAGGTCTCCCACGACCACAAATCGCAGACTCTCTAACGGCTGCACAGGCTCAAAGGTAGGCAGGAAAGCCCCGTCTATCCTGCTTTTTGCCGTAAGTTTGCCCGCATGGCCGGCATCATTCAGAAGATTCGGAATAAAGCCGGGCTCGCCGTCGGCCTGATTGGCCTCTCCCTGCTGATATTTATTTTGACAGACCTGCTGCAATCTAATCAATTTTTTCACGAACTTGTCTGGGGGCGCAGTGATGTGGTAGCCCGCATCGGCGATGTGGAAATTAAGTACGCTGAGTACAGTCAGCTTTATGAGCGGAGTGTGCGGAATCAGGCTCCCGACGACCCCCTCGCGCAAGAACAGCTCAAAAGCGCCCTCTGGCAGCAGATTTTATCCGATAAGCTGTATGAAATAGAACTGGAACCCTGGCAAATGACCGTTTCGCCGGAGGAAATTGCAGACATGCTGTATGGGGAGCGACCCCATCCCCTTGTCATGCAGATATTCTCGCAGGGGGAACAGGTATATGAGCGCGAACGGGTACGGCAAATCATCCAGCAGGCCAGTAGTGACCCTCAGCTTAGTGTGCAGGTGCGCGAGCTGGAAGATTATCTCATCAAGGTTCGCCTGCGCGAAAAGTATGAGGCCTTGCTCAAAGCCACTGCTTATGTGCCGGCTCCCTTGGCCGCTTATCAAAACCGCCTGGATAATACCGACATGGACTTCGCCTTCCTGGCGATAAACTACAGTGCGATTGCCGATAGTCTGGTGCCGGTTTCGGAGAGCGATCTCAAGCGGTATTATGCGGATCACAAGGAGGAGTTTCGTCTGCGGGAGCCGGAGCGGGTCTTGCGGTATGTCGCGTTTTTCAAGGAGCCGTCTGCGGAGGATACCTTAGAAACGCTCAAACGGACTCAAGAACTACGGGAGGCCTACGCGAAATCTACAGATGATTACGATTTTGCCCTCGCTAATAGCGATATACCCCCTGACAGCACGCTCCGGCGCTGGTCTGAGCTGCCTCAGGTTCTGCAGGACTCTATTCGGCAAGTAGGACAGGTCATCGGGCCGTATCCGCATCCCAGTGGTTTTGCTGTTGCTAAGGTAGATACGATTGTGCGGGATAGTCTGCCAGTTTTTCAGGTTCGGCACCTCATGATTGCCAAAGGTTTAGACAGCGTCGCTTCCCGCAAAAAAGCTGATAGTCTGTACCGGGTGATTCGGCCGAATAACTTTGCCGAGCTGGTCAATCAGTTTTCGGAGGACTGGCAGACTAAGTTTGCGAGTGGGGAATTAGGGTGGTATGGCCCCGATGGGCGCTTTGGGAAATCTTTCTATGAGGCGCTCAGGAAAGCCCCGATGGGGAAAATCTACGGCATCATTTCGTCCGACCAGGGGTATCACCTTGTGGAGGTGCGGGCTCGGGAAGATCGCCGAGTACGGGTGTATGAACTGGTGCGGGTAGTGGCCCCTTCCAATAAGACGATTAGCGCTATTCGACAGAGGTCCCAGCAGATGGCCATAGCAGCGGAGAAGGACTTTGATGGGGCAGCGCAGGCGGCGGGGCAGAACGTTCGCATCAGCCCAGCCCTCCGCTTCAGTAGCAGTAGCCTCCCTGGCCTCTATGGCATTAGCGAGCTTTTGAAATGGGCTTTTGAACAGAAAAAGGTCGGGGCCTTCTCCGGCGTGCTGGAGCTGGAAAATGCCTTTATTATAGCGCAGATCGTCAAAGCCGATGATCCCCCCTACCGTTCTTGGGAATCCGTACGCGACCTGCTAGAACCTAAGGTACGAAATCAAAAGAAAGCCCAGCTTATTCGTCAGCGCTTAGCGGGGAAGGGCAATACCCTGGATGAGCTCAAGACCGCTTTTGGACCTGGGGCGTACACGAGTCGCAGCCAAAATGCCCTCTATGGTAGCGTAGCCGTGCCCGGCCTTGGCATAGAACCCAAAGTACTGGGTACCGCCGCCGCCATACAGGAAAATCAGCTTAGCCCCCTCATCGAGGGCAATAACGGCGTATACAAGCTTCAGCTTTTGCGCAAGAGCGTACCAGCGGAGGCTACCCCCGAGGCAGCTCGGAGCTACAGCACAGGCCAAAGCAATACCCTGCGCAATCAGCTTCAGCAGCGCTTCCAGACTGCGATGAGCGAGCGGCTGGATGTCAAAGACTACCGGTATCGGTTTGGTTTCTGATGCGGGGGGTTGCCCTCGCGCTGTGGGGAATAGGTGCCCTGGCGGGCCCTTACCTAAGGAAGGCGACCTCGCCAGCCCTGGAAGCAAGCTATAGGCTTTCAGCGGACCGATGGCGGCAGGGCCAAGCCCCCTACGAAGTCCTGCAGGCGCCGGTTGACCCCGTAGGACTCTGGCTATTTCGGGCTGGCTCCGAGTATGGGGAGGCGTATCTGCTTCTTTCGAGAGTAGTGGGGGGGCTTTTGCTGGTGGGGTTTCTCTTGCGGAAGCCCTTGCGGGAGGCGCCACCCACCTTATGGCAGGGGGTTCTGATTGGGCTTGTAGGGGGGCTTTATCAGATACTGCCCTATCCTACTCCCCTCCAGACGGGCGAAGCCGCTTATGCTATAGCCCTCTGGCTGGGCGAATCTACCCGCCGTCCCTTTCTCTGGGGAGTCTTGCTGAGTTTGCTGATATTCTGGCAGCCGGCGGCGCTATGGGCGATTCTTTTCTGGTTTTACCGTCGCTGGGAAAATGACGAAGGCCGGGCTGTTCTTTATCACCTGCTGGGCGTTTTTTGGGCCGCTCTCGCGCTGCTGACCCTGATCAAGACCTTCTGGGGCGCCTCTGCCCTGAAAGCCTACCTCCGGCATTACTGGATAGGCGTATGGTCGATAGGCTCGGGCGATAGGCTGCTATGGCTGCTAAATGGCCTCAGCACGGGGGCGCTGGTGCTTTTCTCGGGGGAAGTGGGACGGCTCCCCTATCGGGAAAGAACCCTATTTCGGCGGATTCTCTGGGCGGCACTGAGCAGCCTGGGCTGGGGCGGAAGGGCTTTTCCGGGCATGGCTCTTTTTGCTGTACACGTGCGGCCGCTATCCCTTCGGCTGACTCAAGTTTTGCTGGGTCTATGCTACCTCAGCTACGCCGCTTATCTTCTTGTCAAGCGTCCTGCTCCGGATACGTGCGTTGCCTTAGCGGCGGAAAGCTGCTTCTGGGGCATGCCAACCTGCTACTTGGCGCCACAAGGCCCTTACGGCTGCGACCTGACAAACCCCTACGCCTGGCAAGGTACCGCCCCATCCCTAGAAGAGCTTTACCAGAAGCTTCGCCACCCCGAATGGATCTACGATGCGGGTGGATACATGGGGAGGTTGCATTACTACATGCCCTGGCGGCTCGCCCCCTACAAAGCGGTGGATACCACCTTACCGGGTTTCATTCGCCTCTATCGGCGAGAAGCCCGAGACTCGCTCCCGTGGATTCGGGCTCGACCATAGGTTGTACTACGTGCGCCGCTGCCGGCGCGGGAGCTTTTCATGGGGCTTTTCCCCCGGCAGCCGGGCAAGCTCTAAATCCACCTGCCGCCGATCAAAGTCTATCCGCGTAACCCGAACCGCCACCTTATCTCCCAGTCGATACCGCACATGGGTATATCGCCCTTTGAGCGCATGCCCATACGCATCACGCTCATACACATCCGACGGCAAACTCCGGATCGAAACCAGCCCCTCTGCCCGAGTCTCTATGAGCTCAACATATAGACCCCAGCTCTCTATGCCCACGATAATACCTTCCAGAACCCGGTCTTTGAAGCGAGTGAGGAACTCCAACTGCTTGTAACGTACGGAGGCGCGCTCGGCCTGCTCGGCGACCTTTTCCCTTTCGGAAGTGTGACGGGCTATCGGTTCCAAAAGGGCCGCTTCCGGATAAGGCGAAGGCTCTCCGCTAAGCACTGCCCCTAAAATCCGATGCACGATTAGGTCCGGATACCGCCGAATCGGGCTGGTAAAGTGCGTGTAATGCGTAAAACCCAGCCCATAATGGCCAATATTCGTCGGCGTGTAGAGGGCCTTCGGCATCGTCCGAATCGCCACCGTCTGAATAATATGGGCCTCCGGCTTCCCCGCAATCGCCTCTACAAGCGCATTGAGCGATCGCGTGAGCGCACGAGAACTGCTGATGTCCACATCATAGCCAAAACCCTCGAGAAAAACTTTCAGCGCCTTGAGCTTGGTCATGTTGGGCACATCGTGCACCCGGTAGAGAGTAGGAACTTTCTTTTGCGAGAGGAAAAAGGCTACTTGGCGATTAGCTAAGAGCATCAGCTCCTCAATGAGTTTGTGCGCGTCTTTACGTTCTTTGACGAAGAGGGCGATAGGCTCCATGCTTTCGTTGAGCCGAAAGCGGATTTCCTCCGTTTCAAAACGGATACCCCCTTCCCGCATGCGTTTTTCGTGGAGTTTTTTGGCGAGGCTATTGAGCGTGCGGAGGGCTTCGGAGAGCGGGCCGCTGCCGCGTTCTATCTGGCTCTGCGCCTCCTCATACGTGAAGCGGCGCTGACTGTGAATGATGGTCTTCCCCATCCACACGCTTTTGACTCGAGCCTGGGCGTCCAACTGGCACACCACCGAAAAAGTTAGCCGATCCTCGTGAGGCTTCAAAGAACAGAGATCAGCACTCAGCCGCTCTGGCAGCATAGGAATAGTCCGGTCTACCAGGTAAACGCTTGTACCGCGTTTGTAGGCCTCTTCATCTATAGCGGTACCGGGCTTGACATAATAGCTCACATCGGCGATATGAATGCCTACTTCATACAAGCCGCCTGGCAGCTCTCGGAAAGATATCGCATCATCAAAGTCCTTAGCATCTTCGGGATCAATCGTGAAAGTGAGGACATCCCGGAAATCGTGGCGGTTTTCTATTTCGCTGGGGAGGATGGAGGCGGGGAGGTTGGCGGCCTCAGTGACGACCTCGGGGGGAAAGGCTTCGGGAAGGTCGTACTCCAGCATGATGGCGTGGATCTCCGTCTGGTGCTGCTGAGGCTCACCCAGGACGCGGATAATCTCAGCAGTCGGATACTTTAGCCCCCAGGAAAGAAAACGTACGGCTACTTTCTTCCCGATGAGGTCTGCGGGCGTCCCTTTCGGCAGCTGGAAGTCTATGGCGAGCGGAGGCTGAACCGGCACCACGTACAAGCGGCGATTGCGCCCCTCTTCCACACGGCCAATGAAGGTTTTAGAAGAGGGCTGGAGGCGCCGAACGATCCGCCCCACCAGCTCCTCAGGATAGATGCCCGTGATCTCTACTTCTACGAGCTCGCCGGGCAGGACCTTGAGTTTGCGGAAATCTCCCAGCCGCACCCCTATCCCAAACGGCGCCAGGCTCACATAGGCGTCCTCGTACCGGGTAAATACCTCCCCTTGAAAGGTCCGCCCTTGAATCGAGAGCCTATAGCGGTTTTTCTCGTCTTTTTGTACCCAGCCGCTCTTGGCGAGCTCTTGGAGCTCCAGGTCTAAAATGCCCTCATCGATAAGGCCCTCCGCTTCTGCTAAAAGCTGGGCCGGACGCCAGCGTCGAGACCCCTTCTTGAAGAAGGTTTTCAGGACGGCGATGGTAGTAGGTCGCATCAAGGGGCGATGACTTCAAATTCCACGCGCCGGTTGAGCGCGCGACCTTCGATGGTGGTGTTATCGGCGATGGGCTTGGTATTGCCATGGCCTACGGTCTGGATGCGCTGCGGATCAATCCCCTTCTGGACAAGGTACTCTTTCACAGCATTAGCACGGCCTTCTGAAAGGCGGATGTTGTATTGGGGATTTTTATCGCCGATGTCGGTGTGGCCATGTATTCGTATTCGCACCTGCGGATTGGCTTTGAGAAAATCTACGATTCGGTCTAAGGCAGGATAAGAGTTCGGATGGATTTCCGCGCTATTAGGCTGGAAGTAGATACGGGTTTCACGCAGCATCTCGCCCACCAGGGCGGGCTTAAGCATAATAGTGATGGTGCCGGCCCCTCCCACCTGTACGCTATCCGTGTAGGGGAAGTAGCCCTTTTTATCTATTTGAAGGCGATACGTACCGGGTGGTAACGTTTGGATGGCTTCGCCGCGGGCGTTGGTCTGGGTTTCGGCTTCGGCCTTTTGTCCCTGCAGCCAGCGTACCTGCGCCTCCGGAATAACCTGGCCAGATTTTTCATCCACTACGCGGAGGGTGACGTGGGGGGAAGTGGAAGGCTTTGTGGGCGGCGGCGGGGGCGCTACCGGCGAGAGCGTAAGGATGACTACATTGCCCTGAGGTAGAGATAGGGTTTTCTGCGTCGGCTCATAATCTTTACACGAAGCGGTGAGGGTGTATTCGCCGGGCAGGAGCGTGGTAGAAGCCTCACCGCTCGCGTTTGTCGTCAGTTCAAGCGTAGCGCGGGGCCCTTTGATTTGGATTTTGGCGCCGGCGAGGGGCTTGCGGGTGGTGGCATCGAGCACCTGAAACCGCATCGGTTGGGGCTCAGGCGGAGAGGCTTTCGGTGTGTCGACTGGTGCAGGTTTGCGGTACTTTTCCAGTTTTTCTATGGTGATTTTTCGGATGGCGGCGTTCCGGTAATCGCACACGTAAAAGGTATTAGGTTTTTCCCCGAGGTAGATTTCCACGGGTTCATTAAAGCGGGCGTATTTGCCGTTGCCGTCAATCCAGCCGGGTTTACCGGTGCCAGCTAAGATTTCCACGGTTTTTTCGGTGGGGTTAATCTGATAGACGCAGTGCATGCCGCCGTCGGCGATGTAGAGGTTGCCATCGGCATCGACGGCCACCCCCCCGCCTTGGCCATTCGTAGTGGAGAAGGATAGCCCCCCTAAACTGCCCCGAACTTGCCAGCCCCGGAAGCGCAGGTCTACAAAGGTGCTGACCTCGCCCTGAGGCGTAACCTTCCGGATGGCCCGATTGCCGGCGTCTACAATGTACAAATTGTCGTATTTGTCAATCGCCAGGCCTACGGGGCTATTGAAGGCGACGTCCTTACCAGAGCCATTTCTGTAGCCGGGCATACCCTGGCCCGCTACGGTAACTACTCGGCCTTGCGGGGTGATTTTGCGCAGCGCATGATTACCGGTCTCTAAGATATAGAGGTTGCCTTTGCTATCCCGCACGATGGCGATGGGGAAAGAGAAGGTGGCTTCCTTGGCGGGGCCGTCGTCGAAGCCGGCGCCATTCCCCCCAGCGATGGTCGTAACCTGTCCGTCGGGCGCGATACGCCGAATAGCATGATTGAAGTAATCGCACACATAGAGGTTGCCCTGCGGGTCCAGCGCCAGACCATGCGGGCTATTGAAGAGCGCTTCTTCCGTCTGACCGTCCTCAAAGCCAGCTACTCGCGGCGAGCCAGCCACCAGCATCACCCGGCCGTCTGGGGTTACCTTTCGCACACAGTGGTTATTGTCATCAGAGAAATAGATGGTGCCATCTTTTTTGACGACGATGCCATTGGGGCGGTTGAGGGCGGCTTCCAGAGCAGGACCACTTTTATAGCCCACGCGTCCGCTCCCCGCTACGGTGCTGACTTCGACCTTATACGTAACCTCTAAGGGCTCTTGCTGAGCTAAGACAAACCCTACAAAAAGACACACGACCAGCACCCTAAGCATGCGGATAGACAAGCATTCGTGAGCGGGAGACGGGTTTCGAACCCGCGACCTTCAGCTTGGGAAGCTGACGCTCTACCAGCTGAGCTACTCCCGCAAGTGCCATCGGAAGAGAAGCCCCCGATAGCCAGGCAAAGGTATGCAATTTCTTCTATCCCCAATCCCCGGCTGGAAAAACCACTGCCAAAGGCAATAGGCAAGGAGGAGTAAGAAAAGGCATGGGGCCCTGTCTCAGAGACCCATACCTTTGCGAGCACGAAGCAGGGAAGAGCAGGCCGTAGATACCTTTACGGGCCTCTTCCAAGGAGGTAGCAGGTAGGCGCTCCTTACTAATACCGATACCAGTCGGGCTTATACGGCCCCTCTATCGGCACGCCAATATAAGCGGCCTGTTCGGGGGTGAGCTCGTCCAGTTCCGCGCCCAGTTTTTCCAGGTGGAGGCGGGCTACACTCTCATCCAGATGCTTAGGGAGGGTGTAGACTTTATTTTCGTACTGGTCTCCCCGGGTCCAGAGCTCAATCTGCGCCAGCACCTGATTCGTGAAGGAGAAAGACATCACGAGGGAGGGATGGCCTTCGGCCAGGGCGAGGTTCATCAGACGCCCCTCCGCCAGCAGGATGATCTCCTTGCCGTCGATGTTGTAGACGTCCACGTAGGGGCGCAGGCTGTACTTGGTGTGGCCGTAGTGTTTATTGAGCCAAGCGACATCGATCTCTAAATCAAAGTGGCCGATATTACCGACGATGGTTTTGTCTTTCATGGCGAGGAAGTGGCGGCCGACGACAACGTCGCGGTTACCAGTAGCCGTAATAACGATGTCTGCGAGGCGGACAGCATTATCTAACTTCATGACGCGGAAGCCGTCCATGACTGCCTGCAGGGCGCAGATGGGGTCAATCTCCGTAACAATAACCTGGGCGCCAGCCCCGGCAAAAGCTTCGGCGGTACCTTTCCCCACATCGCCATAACCGGCTACGACAACGGTCTTCCCCGAAAGCATGATGCCCGTAGCGCGCCGAATAGCATCCACTGCCGACTCCCGACAGCCATAGATATTGTCAAACTTGGACTTAGTGACGGAGTCATTGACGTTGATGGCCGGGAAGGGGAGCTTGCCCTGGGCAGCATATTCATAAAGCCGGCGAACGCCCGTGGTGGTTTCTTCGGAGACGCCGCGAATATGCGGCGTNAGGTGGGGGTATTTTTCCAGAACGAGCNTGGTGAGGTCGCCACCGTCGTCCANAATCAGNTTGAGCGGGCGGTCGGTACTGCCGAAAAAGAGGGTCTGCTCTATGGACCACCAGTACTCTTCCTCGGTTTGGCCTTTCCAGGCGAAGACGGGGATGCCAGCGGCNGCGATAGCGGCGGCAGCGTGGTCNTGCGTGGAAAGGGGATTACACGAAGCCCATCGCACTTCGGCTCCGAGCTCGACGAGCGTCTCAATCAGGACCGCCGTCTCGGTGGTCATGTGGAGGGAGCCAGCGATGCGGGCACCTTTAAGGGGCTTGCTGTGGCGATAGCGCTCGCGAAGGGCCATCAGGCCGGGCATTTCGGCTTCAGCCATGCGGATTTCGCGCCGGCCCCACTCGGCCAGCGACAGGTCTGCAACCTTGAAGTCTTGCGTGGTCGTCGTCATCATATGCCTGCACAAAGGTATGAACTCTCAAACATATCTCGCCGGCAAAAATTTCCCAACCTTTGTTTGGCATGCAGTGGGAAGCTATTCCGGAGGCGGACCGGGTACGTCCGATGTGGGAGGGGCTTTTACGCACGGGGCGCATCCCCCACGCCCTCCTTTGGGTCGGAAAAGAAGGGATCGGCAAGACGGCGCTGGCCTGGGCCGCCACCCATAGCCTTCTGTGCGAAGAGGCTAATCCCGCCTGCCAGAAAGTCTCCCACCTCACCCACCCTAACCTCTACCTAATCGCCCCTACGACCAGCGCCATCGAACCAGCAGAAGCTTCTCAACGTCTCGCCCAGGCCCTCGTTCAAAACCCCTTCCTCAGCCTAAGCGACTTTCAGGCCCTCCTCAAAGCNACCACGCTCAGCATCGGCGTAGAAGCCATTCGCCAGCTACTCAACACGCTGCTCCTAACCCCCGCTGAAAAAACCTGGCGCATCGTGTGGTTCTGGCATGCCGAGACGCTCACCCGCCAGGCCGCTAATGCCCTCCTCAAAGTCGTAGANGAACCGCCCAATCAGACGCTGTTTATATTTCTCACCACTCGCCTGGAAGCGCTGCCAGTAACTATCCGCTCTCGCAGTCAAGTTTGGCACATTGCACCGCTATCCGAAGAGACGCTTTTATCTTATGTGGAGGGAGCCCGCGACGCCGAGGAAGCCCAGCTCTGGGTATGCCTCGCCGAGGGCAGCCTAAGCCGCCTACGCCAGCTTCAGGAGCCGACCTGGCAGGAGCTTTTGCGGACGACGCAGCGCTGGCTCAGNGCCTGCCGCGACCCGCACCNGGTGGNGGACTGGGGAGGCCTCTTAGAAAGTCTCCAGCGGCACCCCCGCTTAGCGGAAGCCCTCCATCTGAGTTTAGCCCTCGTCCGGCAGCAAACCGCCCTTTCCCTGC
>JGI24185J35167_1001354_pt1 | contig 11139 bp, 10 predicted proteins | sample YNPBryunderm2012_FD_35167 | JGI IMG/M metagenome (IMG submission 35167) | reverse complement strand
CCCGGTTTTTCAACCACGGTTTCCCGTGGAAGCTGCGATAGCCACAGCCACCCGCTCTGCCGATTGAGCTACCGAGGAGCAGGCTCTCTATTTATAACAAAATTCAGCAGGTTTTTCAACATCTGTCGTTAATAAGAAACAAATATGGATAATAAAGTCCTTAGGACGCGAAGAGGTCTTAAAAGCTTCTTGAAGGTTTTATCCGGATCAATAAGAAATAAAGACTTTCATAAAACGCAACGTCACAACTTTGGCATAAGCAAGAAAGGCCGGAGTTCGGCTGCATTTGGGTTCAGGCGGAGACCGAAAAAATGGGGCCGAAATTACCCTACCTACACTTCAGACAATGCGCCCCAGATATATTCAATCAACCGAAAAGACAACATATCATTAAATAATCGGGAGCTGAGAGGTGAAGGCGGCGACTTTGGCCTGCCAGCCTTCCTCAAGGGGGCCCTTCATCCCGGTCACGTAAACCTTTTCCTCAGCAACTTTGACCAACCCCTTAGCCTGAAGGATTTCGTCCATCTTTGGCCGAACCTTCTGCCATTTGGCTATCTCTTCTTCCGTCGGCATGCGACCGGTCTTTTTATCCGGTCGTGGGGCACCTTCTGTGGTTAACAAGGCGTATTTTGTCCCGGCCGGGAGTTTCATTTTCTTCAAGAATCGCCTCACGCAACCCCTGGGTCTGCCCATCCGCCCCGGTGAGCTGAAGATATAAAGGTCGGCCGGCGGCAGAGCCTTCGGTTTCGCTTCACCGACATGGTGGATATTCACCGCCACGCCCTTCTCCCTCATCAACCTTTTGAATTCTTCAGCCACCCTGACCCCGTTCCCGAACTTAGACCCATGAAAATATTCTATAGTCAAAATTTTTCCCGTTTCCATGTTTCTTATCTCCTTTATATATTCAGGCTTCAGAAGAAAACCGGTTTCTGGCTGAAAAATCGCCTTTTCCGGAAATCCCCTATTTTCCCTCTGCGGCCTTGAGGCCAGTCTAATTGAGGAAGGAAAGAACGTCAAGGAAAAAAGGTGACCGGGACGAATAAATTTTGCTGACGACGGCTGAAAGCCAGAGAGCTATATTTTCACCTAAATTTGCGGGAATGAATTGGCCTGGATATTTTTACCGGTAAGATATTGCCGCCAAGAAAATATAAGATTGAAGGTTTCTTGATTTAAGGGTGAGCTTTAAGGGCCAAATTTAAGGGCATTCGTGGTAAAAAAAGCCAATCAGAAGCGGTAGCTGGCCTGCTTGGCCACCTTGCGGTAATCCTCGCCGGCAATATTTACCACCTTGCACATCTCGTACAGCCGGCTGCGAAGCCTGACCCCGATCCTGTCCACCAGCGTCTCGTCCCCCTTCTTGTAATAAGCCTCTCTCCGGTCAGGTTCTTCTTCAATGTCCAGGTAATTTGAGGTGAAAATAGTTACGCGCTTTTGATTGTAGCGGTAATTGATGATATAAAAAATAGTCTCTTCGACCCAGGCTGTTGGCCTTTTCGCCCCCAGCTCGTCCAGCACCAGTACCTCACAGTTAAAAACTGGCGCTAGAATATCGGTCTCGCTCACTTCTGAGTCGGGCGTGTAAGAGTTCTGGATGTCGCGGATAAGTTCCCGGAAATCATAAAACAAGCAGTAAGCACCCTTCTTAATTATGAGCTCCCTAATAACCGCCACCGCCAGGTGCGTCTTCCCCACCCCGCACGGCCCTATAAACAGCAGCCCCACTTCCTGGGCCGGGAAATTTTTCACGAACTTTCTGGCAATTTTCAGGGCGTCGCCCTGCGATGGATGATGTACCTCGTAATTATCAAGTGTGCAATTTTCGTAGCGTTTTGGTATTCTGGCCTGCCGCAGCAGTATGAGATTCTGCTTTTCGGCAAAGCAGCGGCACCGGCGGGCGATTGGACCCCGTTCGGTTTTCTCCACCACCCAGCCAGTACCCTGGCACAGCGAACAAACTTTTTCCTCGGTCAATTCAAGTATCCTCTCAATTGTCTGAGTTTCTGCGAGCGAGCCAGCTTTCGTATGGCTTTCTGTTCAATCTGACGGATTCGCTCCCGAGTCAGCCCCATCCGGTCGCCTATTTCCTGAAGCGTCATTGGCTCGTCGCCATCTATTCCGAATCGTAATTTTAGCACAGTGGCCTCCCGTTCATCCAGCTCTCCAAGCACACTGCGAAGCTGTTGTTCTATTGAGCTCTTGATAATCTGATATTCGACCGAAGGAGCCAGTTCATCTGAAACCCGGTCCTCAACCTCAAGCTCTTCATCATCACCTATTTTATCGCTCAGCGATAGTCCCTTTTCCTGAATGAGCTCCAGATCCGCTACCTCTTCCGGACTTATTCTGAGCCTTTCAGCCAATTCTTCTCGCCTGGGCTCCCGGCCAAGTTCTTTTCGCAGAGCTTCGGCTTCCTTATTAAGACGGGATATTTTATCTGAAATTTTTTGCGGCAGGTTGAATTGATGGGCATACTGAGAAAGGGCATGGACTACAGCCTGCCTTATCCACCAGACGGCGTAGGAAATAAACTTGACATTGCGGTCCGGGTCGAAGCGCTGAGCCGCTTCCAGCAGGCCCAGGTTACCTTCGTTTATCAGGTCCAGCAGGCTCAGCCCCATTCCCTGGTACTTTTTAACGTAAGAGACCACAAAACGGAGATTACCTTCGACCAGCCGCTTGATGGCCTCCGGGTCGCCTTTCTTAATTCTTCTGGCCAGCTCCTTCTCTTCCTCTTCAGTTATAGGCGGTATTTTAGAAATCTCCTCCAGGTAGAGTTTCAGGTTCCTGGATTCCAGATAATCTTCAAAAGCCATGAATCACCCTGACCCCGATTAATAACCCTTTTATTTTATTATGTCGGCCCGATTCTTTTTAATTCTAATATTTTTTTCAAATTTTTACCAGAAGCTTTGATCATTTCGGCAACCACTCCAAAATAATAACGCTTTGAAAACCAAATTGGTTGGACATTTTTCTAATCTCAAACCAGACTGAAAATAGAATCAATCAAGCAAAGACCGCACCAAACCGGTTATTAGCCAGGTGATTTTCTGATAATCAAAAAGCCTGTCCTGTGGCGGTGGCTGTCTTCTTAAGACCCTAAAGCCAGACCAGAGCAGTAGCCGCTTTAATTTCTTTAATAAAAAATTTTTGAAGGTCCCTGGCCTTGAAGGAATTTATTTAATCAGATTTATTTTTTTCGGCCGGCATGGGTTTGGTCATTTTGACGTGGACCAGGCTACGCCGCCGGGCCTCAAACTCATCTTCCCGCCCCTTGAAAAATTCTTCTTTTATGTAATCCAGCAGCTCATTTACCTGGTTTTCGATTTCTTTCATTTTCTCTCGCATATTCAGGATGACTTCAACTCCGGCCAAGTTGACCCCCAGGTCGCGGATTAAGTTCAAAATCAACTCCAGCCTTCTCAGATCTTCTTCGGAGTAAAGCCGGGTGTTGCCCTCGCTGCGAGACGGCTTCAGCAGTCCCTCTCTTTCATAAAGTCTTAGGGTCTGAGGATGGATGTTGTACATTCTGGCCACCGCACTTATATGAAAATAACCGCAGGGAGACTTTCTGGGTTCTTCCTCAGCTCTCTTCTTCCTTCTGGGCATGGTCTCACCTCCTCTGGCTAATCTTAACTTCCCAGGTTTTCCCGTGGATTGGTCTCGTAGAACTTCTCCAGCTCTTTCATCAGCTCCCGCACTCTCTGGTCAAGATGAGAAGGCGGTACTATACAGACTTCGACAAACATATCCCCCCGGGCATTCCGACCGCAGACAGGAGCCCCCTCACCCTTTATCCTGAATTTCTGTCCGGACCTGGTTCCGGGTGGTATACGGATGGTCTTTTTCTCGCCGTAAATGGTAGGCACTTCAATCTTTGCCCCCAAGGTGGCTTCAGGCACCGTAATCGGCACCCTGAGGTAAATATTAGAGCCCTCCCGCTTGAAAAAAGGATGAGGAGTTACTTCCAGGTTGATGTAAAGGTCGCCAGGTGGGCCGCCGTTCGCTCCGGCATTGCCCTTGCCTGGTACCCGAACCTTGGAGCCGCTATCAACGCCCCTGGGTATCCTGACGGTGATAGTTTCACTGCCCTGAATCCGACCTTCACCGTGGCAGTTGCTGCAAACCTGACCGCGAACCCGGCCGCTTCCCAGGCAGGTCGGGCAGGTGCTGGAAAATTTCATAAAGCCTTTCTGAACGAAAGTCCGACCGCGACCGCCGCAGTCAGGACAGACCCGCTCACCACCAGGACTGGTATAACCGCTTCCTCCACAGACCGGGCAGGGTACGAGGCGGTTAATCCTGATTCTGGTTTGAAGACCGTTTATGGCATCAGCGAAACTGATGGTCATGGCATAATTGAGGTCTTCTCCTCTCTGCGGTCCGCGGCGTTCTTCTCTGGCCATACCGCCAAAAAGGTTCTCGAAGAAATCCTTGAAGGAAGAGGTACCGTATTCAGAAAAATCAAAACCCTCAAATCCACCGCCATAGGGGCCGGCTCCAGCCGAACCGGGCCCGGCTCCCTGGGTAAAATCACCCACAAAGCCAAACTGGTCGTACTGGGCACGCTTTTTAGGGTCGCTCAGGACAGAATAGGCTTCCTGAATTTCCTTGAATTTTGCCTCAGCAGACTTATCTCCCGGATTGAGGTCGGGATGGTACTTGCGGGCCAGCTTGCGGTAGGCTTTCTTTATCTCAGCCAGAGTGGCAGTCCGCGGTACTCCCAGGACCTCGTAATAATCCTTTTTAGCCATCTCCACCCTCACCCAGCCAGAAACCCCCGGAGCTATTCCGCCGGCCCCGATCCCTGACCGGCAGAACAGCCGGGGTATCAGGACGTTTTTCTATCTCTTTTTTCCATCTTCTGTTCTTGATAACTAACTGCTTCAGCCTCCAGCCCAGCCCGAGACCATTTGTCATTAATGCTTTTTATCATCGTCAACCACTTCGGCGTCGATGACTTCATCTTCGCCTTTTCCATTGCCGCTTCCGGAGCTGGTACTTCCAGCCTGATTGTAGGCCTGGTAGTCAGCTCCCGGCTGACTTTGAGCCTGCTGCTGGGCACCGGCCTGACGGTAGAGCACCTCACTGATTCGGTGAGAAGCCCGAGCCAGCGATTCAATGGCTGCCCGGATAGTCTCCAGGCTGTCGCTTTCCATGGCTTTCTTGGTATTGGCAATCTCCTGCTCGGCTCGAGTCACTTCATCAGCCGGAATTTTATCGCGGTTATCACGGATGAGTTTTTCCACACTGTAGATAAGCTGGTCAGCCTGGTTGCGGGCATCAATGACTTCGCGGCGGCGCCTGTCCTCAGCGGCATGAGCTTCAGCTTCCTTAACCATGCGTTCAATTTCTTTCTCATCCAGTCCGCTGTGACCGGTAATGGTGATAGCCTGTTGTTTCCCGGTGGCCAGGTCTTTAGCCGAAACATGCAGAATGCCGTTGGCATCAATGTCAAAGGTCACTTCAATCTTTGGTACACCCCGGGGAGCCGGCGGAATTCCATCCAGGTGGAAACGACCAAGGCTGCGGTTGTAAGCAGCCATCTCCCGCTCACCCTGGAGCACATGGATTTCGACTGAGGTCTGGTTATCAGCAGCTGTGGTAAAGATTTCGCTTTTTCTGGTTGGAATCGTGGTATTGCGTGGAATCATCTTGGTAAAAACACCGCCGAGAGTTTCAATACCGAGGGTCAGCGGAGTAACATCCAGCAGCAGCACGTCTTTGACCTCACCACTGAGCACCGCACCCTGAATGGCCGCACCAACGGCCACCACTTCGTCCGGATTGACGCCCTTATGAGGCTCTTTGCCGAAGAAATCGCGCACTAACTGCTGAATTCTTGGCATTCTGGTCTGACCACCCACCAGGATGACCTCATCGATGTCTTCCGGCTTCAGCCCGGCATCTTCCAGGGCCTGTTTGCAGGGAGGAATAGACCGCAGGATAATGTCCTCAGCCAGCTGCTCAAGCTTGGCTCTGGTCATCTTCATCAGCAGGTGCTTTGGACCGGTAGCATCAGCGGTGATAAAAGGCAGGTTAATTTCAGTTTCCATCATGGTAGAAAGCTCAATCTTGGCCTTTTCGGCAGCTTCTTTCAGCCTCTGCAGAGCCATCTTGTCCTGAGTCAGGTCAATTCCAGTCTCCTTTTTGAACTCGCTTACTATCCAGTCCTGAATCCTTTGGTCAATGTCGTCACCGCCAAGGTGGGTGTCACCGTTGGTGGCTTTTACCTCAACCACCCCTTCGCCCACTTCCAGAATGGAAATGTCGAAGGTACCACCGCCGAAGTCATAGACGGCAATAATCTCATTTTTCTTCTTATCCATACCGTAGGCCAGGGCTGCGGCTGTAGGCTCGTTGATGATCCGGACAACTTCCAGACCAGCGATGGTCCCGGCGTCCTTGGTAGCCTTTCTCTGAGCATCGTTAAAATAAGCCGGGACGGTGATGACCGCCTTTTCTACCTTCTCGCCGAGGTAGTCTTCAGCCGCTTTTTTCAGCTTCTGCAAGATGAAAGCCGAAATCTGGGGCGGAGAATATTCCTTGCCCTGAGCCACCACTCTAACGTCGCCGTTCGGGGCTTCCACAACTCTGTAAGGGACCTGCTTGATTTCGTTAAGTACCTCATTATAACGGCGCCCCATAAACCGCTTGATGGAGTAGATGGTGTTCTCTGGGTTGGTTATTCTCTGCCGCTTGGCTACCTGACCGACCAGAATCTCACCTTTATTGGTGAAGCCAACCACGGAAGGTGTAGTCCGGCCGCCCTCTTCATTGGCGATAACCGTAACCTTGTCACCTTCCATGACTGCAACGACAGAATTGGTAGTTCCAAGGTCAATTCCTATTATTTTACCCATTTCAGTCCTCCTGTTTCGTTAGCTATTTAGCTTATTATTAATATAAAAGTTGAGTATATTTTTGTCAATATTTTTGATAATTTTAATTTGTTTAATTTCTATAACTTACAAAATTTTTTGTTTTTCTGGGGTAGAGCCAGAACCTTTTTTTTGATTTTTAAGGGAATGGCTTTGAAACTTATAAATAAGAGCTTTTAAATTATAATCCGGTAAGGAATAATTTTTGGAACAGGACGGTCAGGAAAAACCCTGAGAAAAGCCTATAATCGGGACAATAAAGTTCGAGTGCATAAGGCGATTTCCAATAATAAGATTGGATTGCTTACATAGATGATTCCACTGCCAGAAGGCAGATTCAGTTCACTTCGGAGAAAAAATAGGAAATATAGATTGTGTTCCCATTTTTTAAGGGAACCAGATGAGGCCTTTAATTCCGTCAATAAAAGACCAGTAGATGCCCTGGGCCTGGCGTTTCTCGTCAAAAAACAGAAACAGGCGGGGCTTTTGTTCATCTTTCGGAAAAAGGAGCTGCCTTACCGGATACCAGAGGTACCAGAGAGCAAGCTCCCTGGTTTGCCTGAACCTTTCACCTAAACCCGATTTGGAGCGGACATAAATCTTGAGGCCATCATCAAAATGGAGCTCGAAAGAACCCGGCATGTCTGTAATTTCCAGAGCTTCCACTTCAAATCTATCTGCAGTGGAAGTAGTGGGCTGATTATGGTCAGTCTTCTTTTTTTCTTTTTCACCTTTTTTCTGGGATTCGTTTTCTCTGGCCAGAGCTCTCTGAAGCTCGGAGTTTCCCTGTACTTCTCCAGGTTTGATTACCTTTCTTTCAGGCGGTTTCAGGGCTGACTTAAAAGTCAGGGTAGTAACCTTAAGTGGAACGGGTTTTCCGGAATACAGAAGCTTTGAAGCCTTCCACGATTTAAGTAGGAGCCCACGGGCTCTTAATTCGAGAGTTTTCTCCTTGAGATTAAGGACAAAGTAATACTGCGGATTCCTGGCCAGCTTCAGTTCTTCTTCAAGAAACCGGTTCTCTTTCAAAATCTCAATCATTGTCGCGGGAATACTCTTGAGGTAGGAAGCAGCTGCCCCGGCTGGTGGAGAAGGTTGGGCTTTGGTCAGAGGCCTGGCGGCCTCTGGTTGAGCCTTCAGCCCAGATTTACTTCCACTCCCGGCCAGTTTCTGCCCGCCCAGGCTAAAAGTTGCCGTTTCAATTTTCTTCACCTGGCTACCTTTTCCCGCAATCGACGCCCCNGTCTTATTCTGCAATTCGGCCCAGACCAGGGAAACACCTTCGGTCAAAAAGAGAATAGTCAGCAACAGAATANCCGTCCAGATCACTTTAAGACAGCAGTGTCTTTCACCCGGGCGCCTTTCCTTTTCTTTACAGAAGCTTTTCATGGTCTCTGTCAGAATCCTATTTCCTGAGCTTTACTAATTTTTAGCTCTTCCTTTTTCTACCCTGCTTTTCGATTTATTTTTTAGCCTATTTTCCATCTAATTCCACTCATTCTTATGACTTCTATTGTATTCTACTGTCCAGACTAAACTGACCGCTTCAAATATTTTAGTTACTGGCTCTTATTATGCCCCGTTTATTCTCCATTCAAAAGCCGTTCAGAATTTCTGGCCTCGTTTACACTTTGCTCTGTCAATAAATGTAAATTCGGGTTCCAATTTTAGAAGCTTTAAAAACTTCTTCCAGGTCTTTATCAGCCACCCGGACGCAGCCGTGAGTTACGTTGCGTCCAAGAAGTCTGGTGTAAAGAGTGCCATGGATGAAGTACCCCTGTCCGAAACCCAGGGCATAATCACCAAGTACCCCGGCTTCAATCCGATCCTCTATCCTCTTAGGAATGGGTTCATTCTCTTCAATGAAAGCCCAGTCTGGCTTTACCCAGTAAGGATTTTGAATTTTGGATTTGACAAAAAATTCGCCCTTTGGGGTGTCAAAAACCCATTTTCTCTGCCCGTGCGGGTCCTCCAGCACCAGACCGCTGCCGGTGGAGACCACTGCCTCTTTTAAAATTACCCCGTCTTTTTTCAGATAAAGCCTGTTTTCAGCTGAATCAATAACTATATAAACGCCTTTAGGCTGAAGACTCTTAAGTTTTTTCTTAAGGTCAGCATTATGAGCTTCAGGGCTAATCCTGGCCTTCTGTTCAAGCTCCACACTCCAGACTGTCTTCCACCCAGCCGCCAGATGGAGATGCTTCATCCAGGCTAAAGACAGGATGAGCAGAGTTACCAGATAAAGACCGGCTACCGCCAGCAAAAGCCTCTTCCAGGTCTTCATCGTTCTTCCTTCTTCAGGATGGAAATGATTTTGTTGTTGGGGTCGGTTGTCCCCACTATGGTAACCGGGGTGCCCAGCGGAATCAACCTGAACAGCTCCTCCATGTCCGAGTCATCCANAGCCACACAGCCCATAGTCAATCCATCCTTCCCTCCCCCGTGGATTTCAATCAGGCCGCCAATTCTGATGGAAGGAGCTATCAGGCCCTTCTTCCTGGCTTCATTAAATCTTTTAAGGTCTTCTTCGTTGGGATAGTTAAGCAGCAGGGCTTTACCGAACTTGCTTGGGGTAACTTTCTTTATGACCTTATATTCACCTTCAGGTGTGGCGTTATCACCGGCATGCAGTTTATCGTTCAGCCCATTATACCCCAGACCGATTTCATAGTTTCTGATTGCCACCCCACCTTTATAAACAGTGAGTTTCCTCTCCAGCTTGCTGACCAGGATGACCAGCTGATTACCGGACCGCGATTTCTCCACAGCCTTTTCAGCCAGCTTTTTCCATCGGCCAATTTCTTCCTGATTCATGTAGCGTTCGAGCTGACGGCGGAGGAGGTTTTCAGCCTGATTCAGCAGGGCTGAAGCCTGCTCCAGCCTCTGGCGAGCCAACTCATACTTTCCCTGGGCCTGCAGCCGCCCGGCTTCCCGCAGTTTGACTTCAGCCTGGGTCAGCTGTTCCCGTCCATAAGAGCGCTGCCCGAGTTCCAGGCTCAAGGTGTTTAGGGTTTCCTGCCGGTCTAAGAGCTCTTTCCTGGTCGAATCTATCTCGTTCGAAAGAGCAGATTTTTTTTCTTCGACCAGACTCTGAAGGGCTTTCCCCTTTTCCAGAACTTCAGCAAACTTGTCCCGAACCTTTCCGTAATCCCTGAAGATACCAATTTTCAGCTCTTCCTTTTCCAGGAATTTTCTGGCTTCAGCCAGCTGCTTCCGGTATGTCTCATAAATTTCCGGGGCATAAAAAGAAGCACCAGCTCTCCAGAGGTCATGCTCCTGCTCAAGAGCCCAAGCCACCTCGGGAGGAGCCGGTGCGGTCTGACAGCTCTGATTTAGAAGGACAAGACTAAGCTGGCCTACAAGTATCAGGGCTATTCTTGAGATCCTCCACTTCACTAATCAACCCGACTCCAGCTGAATTGTCTGTGGTTCAGTCTACGCTTATCTTTTTACTTTGGCAATGGCAGCTTTAACCTGCTCAGAAACATCCGCGGCCTTTTCCTTGATGGCCAGGGCTTTGTCCTTGGCTCCGAAATAATCTTCGCTGTCAATGGCCGTCTGAACTTCAGTCAGCTGATCTTCAAGACCAGCCAGAGCCGCCTTCATTTCTTCAATTTCAATGTCAGCCTTGGTGCCTTTGCCCTTGGGAGCCTTGTCCAGCAGAGCCTTGGCTTCGTCAAAAGCAACCTTGGCTTCATTGAGCGCGTTCAGGGCGGCGTTCTTGGCTTCTTCTTTTCTGGCCGGAATCAGAGCCTGGACAGCCTCGGCATCAACCTTAACCTTAGCCAGCATTTCCTTGGCAGGGCCGTACTTTTTGAACAGCTTCTTGCTCTGGGCGTTGATTTCATCCATGGCCGCCTGCAGGTCGTCATTGAGCTTCTTCAGCTCGTCCTTGGCATAGATATTGCCACCAGCTTTGACCACTGCGTCTATAGCAGCTTTAGCTTCATCCATCTGCTGGGTCGGCTGCTTGGCGCAGCTGGTAAAAAGAAAAACCACCATAAGACCGAGGACTAAAACCTTCATCAGATTTTTCATGGTATATACCTCCTTTCTGATGAACTTTATTTAGCTTTATAAATTTATGAGTCTTTTAGATTTTACCCCCAGTTCCGTCTCCTTTTAAAAAGGACAGTTAAGGATTATTAATGCGGTAATTCTATGGAGGGCTTAAGAAGTCCGACAGAGAATTTTCTCCATCTCCACTCATTTTGTAACCTACTTACTCTCTTCAACCTACCGTTGAAGA
>JGI24185J35167_1001339_pt1 | contig 11178 bp, 6 predicted proteins | sample YNPBryunderm2012_FD_35167 | JGI IMG/M metagenome (IMG submission 35167) | reverse complement strand
TAGCGGATTCGCACATCCTCGGGCCGCGGTGGCCGCTGGCGTGGTTCGCGCCACAGCTTGATCACATCGCCGGCGGCGATGCGGCGGCCTTCGTCGACGCACAACGTGCCGTTGATCTGCACATGGCGATTGTGGATCAGCCGCCGGCACTTGGACCACGACTGACCTGGCAAGAGCTGGCGCAACACGGCGATCAGCGCCAGTCCGACGTGCTCCGGGCCGACATGGTAATTCTGAAACGGCGGTTGGTTCATCCTCTGGCCTTTGGCGGCGCCATTTAGTGGGATGGCCGCTGCCGGCCGCGCTCAGCCGATGGTCGTAGTGGCAGGGAAAGAGCCTAGCACTTCCATCCGCAGCGCCTTGCGCTGTAGCGCGGCAAAGGCACGACGAAGCCGCGAGTCGGTCTGGTGCCCTTCCATCTCGGCGAAAAACAGATATGCCCGGTCGGAGCCGGGAACGGGAAACGACTCGATCCAGGTCAGGTTCACCCGATTGCGCTTGAAGATATTCATTGCCTCGGCCAGCGCGCCGGGACGGTGCTCGACTTGGAACAGTATCGCGGTGCGGTCGTGGCCGGTGCGCGGGGGAGCGTCGCTGCGGCTGATGACGGCGAAACGGGTGGTATTCCAGGGATTATCCTCGATGTTCTCCGCCAGCACATCCAGGCCGTATTCTACCGCCGCCTGAACGCTGGCCACCGCGGCCGCTCCCGGCTTCTGGCCGGCCAACTGGGCTGCCGTGGTGGTGCTGGTAACCTCGACCAGCCGTGCGCCGGGCAGATGTCGGGAGAGCCAATTGCGGCATTGCGACAACGCCTGGGGACGGCTGTAAACTTCCTGCACTTCGCTGCGCGGGCATTTTCCCAGCAGTGCGTGGTGGATGCGCATCTCCACCGTGCCGCAGATGCGCATGGGCATGCGCGAGAACATGTCGAGCGTGTCGGCCACGCGGCCGTCGGTCGAGTTCTCCAAGGGCACCAGCCCGTAATCGGCCTGCCCGCGCGATACTTCCTCGAAAACAGCGGCGATGGTGCCCACGGGGTTGAAATCTACCGCCCGCCCAAAACGTTCGATCGCCGCCAGATGGCTGAAGCTGTACGGCGGCCCCAGATACGCCACCCGCAACGGACGCACCAACGCCCGGCAAGCCGAATACACCTCGCGCAACACCGCCGCCAGGGCTGGCTTGGGCAGCACGCCGGCGTGTTTCTCGGCCAACTGGTCGATGGCGGCGGCGGTCGTCCCGGCGGCGAATGTCACCCCGGCAGGCGGCTGCCCCGATTTGCCCAGCTCGATGACCAGACGGGCACGCTGGTCGATCAGGCGCACTAGCTCTTCGTCCAGGCGTACGAGGTGTTCGCGGATTGCTTCAGGTCCGCCCCGACGCCTGGCGGCCAATTTTTCGGCCCCGGCCACCGCTTTCTTTTTCCCGCGCGACTTCTCCATAGTAGCCCTCTGTACAACAATTATGAGTCAAAAAAGCGACTTGTACAGGTGGGATATTACCGGCCGCTTGTGCCACAAATAGGTGGTACCGCACCAGATATTAGGGTGGATAAAACATTCCCGCAACGCGCCCCCCTCTTTTGGCAACACCTGTCAGCGACCGAACGTTTAGCGTCTCGCGCAGAGGAGTGTGCGCGCGATGCGAGCATATTCAGTGGCGACTTGAAGGGCCACGCTTTGTCGTGGCCGCATTTCCACTGTTGGTGGGGTGGCTTCTGCCGAACGCGGCCCTAGGCTGTGTTATCCGGAAAAATGATTACCGGTTCGTGGCGCTCGGGGATGCATGGTTGCCAACAACAGGGGCAACAGGGTCTAATCGTTACGCTACTGACCGCAGTCCCCATGCCTGCGCTAATTTGGTGGGACCAGAAAATGTCGATCGAAGCATGTTAGTCGCTTACGGCGTAATTTGTGCGCGCCGTGCGCGCATGTTGTCGGGCGATCTGGAGGGCCACGCTCCGTCGTGGCCGTGTTCCCAGTGGTAAGGGACGCGACCGCAGCGCGTCCCTCCAACACCGTCATTTGGTTGCGGCTGAACGCCGCGTTAGGGAGAACTCAACTATGCGTGATATTCGCGTTGCGGCGGCGCAGTTCGAGGCGCGCGATGCCGATAAACTCTACAACCTTCAACGTATCGAGCAGTTGGCCGAACAGGCCGCTGCGCAAGGGGCCGAGATCGTCAGCTTTCACGAGTGCTGCATTACCGGATACACATTCTTGCAGACGCTCAGCCAGCAGCAGCTCAGCGCACNGGCCGAGCCGGTTCCCGAAGGCCCTAGCACNCAGCAACTGGTGNGCATCGCGCGTCGGCTTGGGGTGGCCGTGCTGGCCGGTCTGATCGAATGCGATGGTCCCCGACTGCACAACACCTACGTTGCCGTGTCGCCCCAGGGGTTCGTGGCCAAGTTTCGCAAGCTGCACCCGTTCATACATCCGGCGCTGGTGCCGGGCGACCAGTACGTGGTGTTCGATCTGGCCGGGGTGCGCTGCGGCATTCTGATATGCTATGACAACAATCTGGTAGAGAACCCNCGGATTCTNGCNTTGCACGGGGTGGAGATGGTCTTCGCCCCNCACGTAACCGGGGGATTACCCAGTCCCATGCCCGGCCGCGGNACGATCGACCGCAAGCTATGGGAGAACCGTGACCGCGACCCCGTCCCGCTGCGCATGGAGTTCCAAGGTCCGAAGGGCCGCGGCTGGCTGATGCGTTGGCTGCCGGCCCGGGCGTTCGAAAACGGACTGTATTACGTTTACTCGAACATGGTGGGTGTGGATCACGACACCATAAAACCCGGCGGGGCAATGATCCTGGACCCGTTCGGCGAGGTGTTGGCCGAATCTACTGCTCTGGGCGACGATGTGGTGGTTGCCCTGTGTACCCCGGAAAAACTGTCGCTTTCCAGCGGCCGGCGATACATCCGCGCCCGCCGACCGGAGCTGTACGCCAAGCTGGCCGAGCCGCTGCCGCCGGGACAGCGGCCAGTCACCGAGCCGGGCTGGCGGTTGTACGGTGCCAAATAGACTCTTGCGGCCGCCTGTGCGCAACGGGAGCGCATCTTTTCGGGCCGTCTGGAGCGACTGTGTTGCATGTCATCTGGAGTGCCACGCGCCGTCGTGGCCGTGCACGCTGCGTCAAAGGACGGGACCGCACCGCATCGGTGCATTTGGTTGCGGCTGCGCTGGCTGCCGCTGCTGCCGGGCGCAGAATAACGCAATATAATTCGTCAGTGATGGACAGTACTTGTTGGCCGATCGGTTAGAGCCATGAAATTACCTCCCGAAGGCGCTCGATGGCTTGTTCGCTTGCGCTGGATCGCCTGCGCAGCGGTGCTGTGCGTGGCCTTTGTGGCTTCGACCGTTTGGCAGATCGCCGCCAACGCCACGCTGTTGTATTTGGTCGGTTGTGCAATGCTGGCCTACAATTTTGCCTTCTGGCTTAGTCAGCGGGCGGTGTGGACCGGCGAAGCAAACGTGGAACGGAACATTTTCTTGCAAATACTTTGCGATCTGACGGCGCTGACGCTGCTGCTGTATTTTACCGACCTGCCGCGCAATCCGTTCATCGTTTATTACGTTTTCCACATGATCATCGCCGGGATGTACCTGCGCGGCCGGGCGCCGTACGTGGTGGCGGGAGTGGCTTCGGTGATGGTCGGCGGCATCATGCTGCTGGAGTATTGGGGAGTGATTCCCCGATTCGCCCTGCGCTTTTCGGCGGTGGCGGATGCGCGTCCGGACCTGCATTACCTGGAACTATTGGCAATCTTCGTGGCCTTTTGCAGCGCCGTGTGGATCACCGTTTATTTCACTACCGCTATTCGCCGTTACGTGGACCGCGCACACGCGGAAATACGGCAGAAGGAAAAGATGCTGGGTATCGGCCAGTTGGTCGCAGGCATCGCACATCAGATCGCCAATCCGCTAGATGGGGTGCAGAACTGCCTTCAGCGGATCGGCGAGAGCGTCAAGNACGACGCGCGACTGACCGAGTACGTGCGGATGATGGCNGANGCCCTGGAACGCATCGAGCGCACGGCCAAACGCGTGCAGGCCTTCGCCCGNCCNCANGGCATCACCCTGCAAAGCACCGACGTGAACCAGGCCATCGAGGCGACGCTGGAGATGCTTGGCGGCAGTTTCGGGCGGCGCATCCGCGTGGAGAAAGAGCTTGGNAACGTGCCCCCGGTACAAGGCGATCCGTACACGCTTCAAGAGGTGATCTTCAACCTTTGCACCAATGCCATCGCCGCTATGCCCCAGGGCGGCACTCTGACACTGCGCAGCTTCGCGCTGGGCAGCAAAGACGAAGACCAAATGGGATCGGTGGCGATCGAGGTGTCCGACACCGGCGTGGGCATCCCCCGCGTGAACCTGGAGAAAATCTTCGAGCCGTTCTTCACTACCCGGGCCGACTCGGGCGGCACCGGTCTGGGACTGGGACTGTGCCGGATGTTGATCTCCGAGATGGGCGGGCGGATCGAAGTCCGCAGCGTGCTGGGCCAGGGCACTACTTTCACCGTGGTGCTCAACCGCGCCTCGGCCGCAACCGCGGTCGNCACCCCAGCCAACTGACCGCCAGGCCCAATCGATTTATAATTGATTGCAGGAGCAAGAGGACCGATCGAGCAACCGCAAGCCGGCAGCAGTTCCCCTAAGGCAAGCTGCGGCCGGAAGCAACTTCCGGTTATGGAGGGACGCGCTCCGTCGCGTCCGTTGGCGCTGGGCGGACGGCCACGACGGAGCGTGGCCCTCCAGATTAGGCCACAACGGAGCGTGGCCCTCCAGATTAGGCCACGACGGAGCGTGGCCCTCCAGATTACCCGCAAACATTTACAAAACGCGCACAAGTTACGCGGTAAGGGACTATATCCCGGACGGTTGAGGGCGGTGAGCGGTTGGTTTCGGCAGGCGACTGGCCAATCGAACCAGGATCAGCTCGTTGCTCCCCGGCTGCGAACCGTTACCCTCTGAATCGAGGCTGAAGCCGGTCGACAGGCAGAGGGGGGCGAAAATCGCAGTAGCCTGCTTGGGGTGGTGTGCTGTGGCCGGAAGGCCCCCGACCGGCACCCTCCCGACCGGCGGCAGCTTTACAATGGCGGCAAGTGGCGCGATGCGGATATTGGTAGTCGATGACGAGAAGATCAAACGCGTGACCCTGGCCGACGACCTGACGGCGCAGGGACACGAGGTCGTTACAGCCTGCGACGGCCGCGAGGCCCTGGAAAAGCTGGCCCAGGGGCGCTTCGACGTAGTGGTCACCGACTTGAAGATGCCAGGCATCGACGGCATCGAGCTGCTCAAACGGATAAAGCAGGGGCCGATGTCAGATATTGAAGTAATAATGATGACCGCCTATGGCAGCATTCCCGTGGCAGTCGAGGCGGTCAAGCTCGGTGCATTCGATTTTCTCACCAAGCCTTTTCGCAACGAAGACCTCTTTCCCCTGCTGGCCCGCATCCAGCGCAGCCGCTATGCTCCGGCCGATGCACAGCAGACTTCCCGCCAGTTCACGGCGGCCGATGTGGACCGGGCCGTCGTGGGCGACTCGCCTGCCATGGGAAGAGTCAAACGCATGGTGGAAATCTGCGCCCGCACCGATGCCAACGTCCTGCTGTGCGGCGAGACTGGAGTGGGCAAGGACCTGATCGCGCAGACGATCCACCGTCATTCGCACCGGCACGCCTTTCCGCTGGTGAAGGTCGGCTGCACCTTGTTTCCGCCGCAACTGATCGAGAGCGAGCTGTACGGACACGAAAAAGGCTCTTTTACCGGCGCCGACCAGCAGCGCAAAGGGCGCTTCGATCTGGCCGAAGGCGGCACGTTGTACCTGGACGATGTGGACGACATCCCTTTGGAACACCAGGCGAAACTGTTGCGGGCGATCGAGGAAAAGGTCTTCGAGCGTGTCGGCGGCACTGTGCCCATCAAGGCCAACGTGCGGATCATCGCTTCGACCAAAAAGAACCTGCTGGAAAAAGTCGCCCAGGGCGCCTTCCGCGAAGACCTCTACTATCGGCTCGATGTGCTGCGAATCAACATTCCCCCGCTGCGAGAACGCAAGGAAGATATCCCCATGCTGGTGGAACACTTGCTGAAGCGGATTGCCCCCGGGCGGCAGTATAGCATCGAGCCGGCGGCACTGGATCGGCTGCGCGAGCACACCTGGCCGGGAAACGTGCGCGAACTTGCCCACACATTGCAGCGGGCATACCTGGTCGGCGGCGGCCGCATCACCGCCGAGTTGCTGGAAGCGGAAATGAGCGGCATCGCCGCCCACAAACCGCCCGAGGCACAGCTTCCTACCGACTTCCAGTCGGCAATCGAGAGAACCGAGCGCGAACTGCTGGAGAGCGCCTTGCGGGCTTCGGGCGGGAACAAGACTGCCGCGGCCGCCGCGCTGGGAATGAAACCTTCGACATTCCGCGACAAGCTGGCCAAGCACGGTCTGGGATGAAGTCCCGCGCCAAGGCCGACCATGTGTGACCGAATGCCCGGATCGCTCGACTATGAATCGCGCAAAGCGAAGGCGGAATCGGGCAAAGCAGAAGCGGTTGCGGTGCAACCGACGGCAACAGCGGCGGCCCACCGGCTGCGCTATTGACAACCGAAGCGCGGCGCGTGAGATTCTACGGCAGAAAAAGCCCCGCTGATGCTGTGCGCCCCCTGCGAAATCTCTTGCGTTCTGTGCCTTCCAACATTTGATTTGCATACATTTGCATACCGATAGCCCTATCCACAAGGAGTCTTCGGCCATGTTGCGCCAGCCACTTCGCTTGTCCCGCCGGGGCGTCGCCCGGCCAGCAAAGATCACGCGGCGCAGTGTGATCCGCGGCGCCGCGGCAAGCGCTGTCGGCTTTTGGGTTGCCGAGCGGTTGCAGTCGGCCGAGCCGCCGCGCTGGGCCAACGAAAAACTGTCGATCGCCGGAATCGGCGTCGGCGGCCAGGGGGCCTGGAACATCGACAACTGTGCCAGCGAGAACATCGTTGCCCTGTGCGACGTGGACGACCGGCGGGCGGGCAAGACCTTCCAGAAGTATCCCAAGGCCAAACGGTACCGCGATTTCCGCAAGATGCTGGAGGAAATGCACAAGCAGATCGATGCCGTGGTGGTGGCCACGCCCGATCATACCCACGCCCCGCCGGCAGTAATGGCCATGAGGATGGGCAAACACTGCTATTGCGAGAAGCCGCTGGCACACTGCGTCGCCGAGGTCCGCACCATGATCGAACTGGCCAGGGAGAAAAAACTGGCCACGCAGATGGGAACACAGATTCACGCCGGCGCCAATTACCGGCGGGTAGTGGAATTGGTGCAATCCGGGGCCATCGGTCAGGTACATCAGGTACACGTCTGGCATCCGGTGGCATACGGCGGCGGAGACCGACCCAAGGAAACTCCTCCAGTACCGCCCGAACTGGATTGGGACCTGTGGCTGGGTCCGGCGCCGTATCGGCCGTATCATCCCTGCTATCTGCCGGGCAGTTGGCGAAGTTGGTGGGATTTTGGCAGCGGCGGGCTGGGCGATTTCGGTTGCCACTACATGGACCTGCCTTTCTGGGCCTTGAAACTGCGGCATCCGACAACGGTCGAAGCCGAAGGGCCGCCAGTGCACCCGGAGCGCACTTCGCCCGGGCTGGTCGTCCGCTACGAGTTTCCCGCCCGCGACAACCTTCCCCCCGTGCAATTGACCTGGTACGACGGCGGCAAACAACCACCTTTCCTGAAAGAGAAAAACATCCCCGCCTGGAACGCCGCGGTGCTGTTCGTGGGCAGCAGCGGAATGCTCATTGCCGACTACAGCAAGCATCAACTACTGCCCGAAAAGCAATACGCCGACTTCAAACGCCCGGCGCCGACCATCCCCGATTCCATCGGACACCATGCCGAGTGGCTCCGCGCCTGTCGCACCGGCGAGCCGACGACCTGCAACTTCGACTACTCGGGCACGCTGACCGAAGCGGTGCTGCTGGGGAACGTTTCGTACCGGGTGGGCAAGAAGCTGCGTTGGGACCCGGCTGGCATGAAAGCTGTCGGATGTCCCGAAGCCGACGTTTACATCCGCAAACCCTACCGAAAAGGATGGACGCTGTAGCAACCCTGCATCTTTATGGCACCCGTTGTGATTGTTGGCTGGCTGTTGGGGAGTTTTATTGATGTTCGCAAGACGTGGCGACAACGGGCACTACTAAGACGTTATATCAGCCGGTCACTACCTTTTGGGGAAAATCAATAAGGCCCAACTTGGAGTCTTATGTGATATCATCTGTGCGCTGTGCACGGATGTAGTACGGGTATCCGGAGGACCACGCTCTGTTCCCGGAAGCAATGTGGCCACTGCACACGTTCCAAATGTGTCCATGTGGTAGGAATATTGGAGCGAGTGTGTTGTATCTCAACTGGAGGGCCACGCTCCGTCGTGGCCGCGCTTAGAGTAGCTGTTTGCGCGGTTATCGGCGAAAATATTACCGGGGCGCCCCCAGGGCATCCATTCATCGGCGTGGGGCATTAGAGAACTTTCGGAGAACTGCAACATGACACGAGCTATCAAGTGGACCGTTGCGTTGCTGCTAGTCGTCTGGCCAGTGATGCTCGGCGCGGCCTGGGCCGCAGAGCCGCAACAGTTCAGCCCATTGATGGACGGCAAGACGCTGGCCGGCTGGCACGCCGTCGGCGACGGCAAATGGACCGTCGAGGACGGAGCGTTCGTAGGTCGGGCGAACAACGAGAAACTCTACGGATTGCTGGTCAGCGACAAGACGTTCAGGAACTTCACCGTGCGGTTCAAGTTCCAGTGCAACACGGGCGACAGCGGCTTTTACATCCGCACGATCATCAAACCGCCCGACCAGGCCCACGGATTGCAAGTGCAGGTCGGGCCGGCCGGCAGCGGTTGCGGCGGAATCTACGAAAGCTACGGCCGTGCATGGCTGGTGAAACCTAAGGTCGAAGACGAAAAGCGATTGCTTAAGACCGACGGCTGGAACGAGATGACCATCACCGCCCAGGGCGGAAACATCACTGTCTGGCTCAACGGCGAAAAAACCGCCCAACTGCGCGACGACCCCAGCCGAGCCGAGGGCCACTTCGCCCTCCAGATGCACTCGGGCACGAAAATGGAAGTCCGTTTCAAGCAGATCGAGATTATAGAACTGCCTTGACTGAAAGGTTTATTGACTGGAAGGTTCTGTAGACGCCAAGACACGTGGGACCACCAGTGGTGTCCACGGTTGATGTGTTAACCTCCAGGGCGATTGCCAGAAGTCTCACCGCCAGGGAAATCATGAAAGCGTGTTGCCCGGCCCTCTGCTAGGCTCAAACCGCGTGGGATGTGCGCGGCCCTCCGAGCATCGGATGAATCATTGCGATTTGCGTTCTGCACGCACAGTTACCGGATTATCTCGACGCATGAACCGTCTCAGTTCGGCCCGCGCGGCACCGCTCCAGCAATCTCGCCGAAATCCAGTCCGTCGATGGGCCGCTTGATCGCAAGCGCCAGCAGACGAACCGCCTCGCCCGCCGCAACGAAACGCACACCGGCTCGGGCCCATTTGCACCATGAGCGATACCACGGCGGCTAATGGCCTGCAATTCAGCCGCCAGCCGAAGGATTGTCGGCTCAATCGTGTGGCCATGCGAAGCACGAAGCCGCCATCCCTCATTATCCAATGCTCTGGCAGGCTAATAGCAACTGGCCAAACGGGAGTCCCCCAAACCGCCCAAAGTCCGGCTGGAGAATCTTTACGAATTTCCAGGAGTCGCCCGTCAAGTCCGAGATTTTTTCACACCAATCGGCAGCAGCTTTAACTTTCGCCGGGGTGTCTTCTTGTCTGTCCCATCCTTCTCCTTTCGTCTCCAGCAAAAAATAACCCTGTTNTGTCTTGACAACAAAATCGGGAATATAGTGCCGCAGGTAGCCATGAACGTCATGGTAAGGGATGCGCAGTGGCATTCGCGGCAAGACTTTGGTGTAGGCTAATACTTCGTCCTGTTCGTCGAGGTATCGCATGAAACGTTTTTCGTACTCGGAGCCGGTGGGATGAGGCAGTCCTTCGCGTTCGCCGTGGGCAAAGACCGTCTTCTTGGCCGGGTACACGGGCGCTGAGGTGTGAAATGCCTTCCCTTCGTTCCATTGGCTCAAATTCCACTGTTCTACTAACTTGTATGGTTCTTCCACCACTACCAACTGCAAAATAGCATCTACAAATACATCCCGTATCTTTTCCCGCACCGGCAAGTGATTGAGTTTGCGCACCGTATCCGGATCGGAGATATCCACGCGCACGTCGAACAGTCGCTGCTGGATGTACTGTCGAACCTTGGGCACCACTTCCGCAAACTGGGCGGAGGCGCCACACCGGGAAAGGATGGCCTTGGTGATGTTGGCCAGATACACCTCGTAGCGGTCGGTGTAGTCGAAGGACAGTTCGCGCTCCAGGTCGGTCTTCTGGGTGAGCAGGTCTTTTTCCCGATACATCACTGTGGGCAGCGTGATCTCGGCCCAGCGGAATAGTCCCCCGGGCAAAGATTCTACATCCAGCTCCGCAAGGCGGCGCATATCCCGGGTAATGCCGCCGGCAAGGACGGGAATGGAAAAGTCGTACTGGCATTTTGCCGGATCCACACGCACTATGTTGGGAGCTTCGTAAACCTGCTTGGCTTCGGTGATTTCTATATCCAGGTCTTCGTTCTTGATCTCTGCGTTCCACAGGTCGCGGAAGCGCGGGTGGTCAATGACGATGAGGTTTTCTTCCCATCCAGCCGTGGGGGAAGTCATCCGTCGGAGTCCCCGCCCCAGGGTCTGCTCTGCTAGAATCGCCGACTGGTAGGATCGCAAGGGAACGATCACGCAAACGTTCTTCACATCCCATCCTTCTTTGAGCATCATTACGCTGACGATGGCTTGGAACTGATTGGTGTCGATGGAACGAGCCGCCTCCCGCGCCTTTTCCAAGTCCTTCTTGGTAATGACGCCAGCGGTGTCGGTGTGAATGACCAGCGTCTGGAGTCGATGTTCGCGCTCCAGGTAATCGCCTACTTTATCGGCGTTGCGTGTCTGGTCGGTCATTACAAACAGGACCGGCTTTTTCCCGGTGGGTTTGAAGTCGCGCTGGAACTTTCGGAAGACCTCTACCCCGGTATCGATCTGGAGTTGGTTTTGTCTGACGTAGT
>JGI24185J35167_1001332_pt1 | contig 11205 bp, 8 predicted proteins | sample YNPBryunderm2012_FD_35167 | JGI IMG/M metagenome (IMG submission 35167) | reverse complement strand
AAGATCCGGCCGGACCTGGGTCTGAGCACCGCGCAGGCCGGGCAGCTCAGCGCCTGCATCTTCCTGCCGTTCCTGGCGACCGTAGCCGCGTCGGGCCGTCTGTGCCGCCTGTTCGCCAGAGGATGGCTGATGATGGCCGGGTGCTGGGCGATGGCAGCGGGCTGCCTGGCGGCGGCCGCGGCCGGAAGCTTTGCCGCACTGGCGGCCGGGTCGGTTCTGCTCGGGGTGGGAGGGGCGCTGGTGGAGATGACGTCGTCCGCGCTGCTTGGCGAGCTGTTCGAAGGGCCGGCCCGGACATCGGTGCTGAACCTGGCGCANGTGGCCTTCGCGGCCGGCGCGATCGGGACGCCGCTTTGCGTCGCGGCCCTCATCCGCTCCGGGATGGACTGGCGGATGGCCTTCGCCGCGGCCGCCCTGATCTGTGCCGCAGCGGCGGTGCANTCGCTTGGGACGGGGACTCACCGGCTCGGACCTCCCGCCGCCGTCCGCGCCCAGCCGCCGTTCGTGCCGGACGGGTTCTGCCTGGCGATGTCCGCTGCGATGGGCCTGTATGTTGCCGCCGAAGTGGGTCTGTGCTACTGGATGCCCACGTATTTCCTGACAGTCCTGAGAGCGAGCGATCCGCTCGCTGCGGCGTCGAACGGGGTCTTCTGGACGGGAGTCATCGTGGGCCGGATGGGGGCCGGAATCGCCGGACGCAGACTGGGGGACAAAGGGATTCTGAAGCTCTCCTGCGCAGCCGGAATCGCCGCGCTGGGGGTGTTCCTTGCGCTCGGCTCCCCGCAGGCGGCCCTGGCCGGAGCGGGAGTGTCGGGGTTGACATTCGCTGCGGTATGGCCGACCATAGTGTCCTATGCCGGCGACGTCTACGGACCCCGGCAGACGCTCGCGTATCCGTGGATCATCGGGGCGGGCGCGGTGGGGGCTGCGGCCGGGCCGGGGCTGATCGGACTGGCGGCCGCGGCAGCCGGGCAGAAGCAGGCGTTCCTGCTGGCCCCCGCCATGTATGCCGGGATGGCGGCGGCGCTCGCAGCCGCGTTCTCCCTGCAGCGATCGGCCGGCGCCGCGTATGAAGGAGCCGAATATGCCTGATGAGATATTCGACCGCATCAAGAAGCGTCTGGAAGCCCGGGGCAATCCCCGGCTCTGGCCCCCGTTCGACCGGGATGAGGAGGTGGCCCGGGAGCTGCTGCAGATCAATCCGCAGGAGCTGACGCGGGACGAGATACGGCGCCCCGAGTTCGCGGCTGCCACCGTGGCGGGCCTGCTGCTCTGGGCGGACTGCCTGGAAGAATCCCACCGGCTGAGCCAGGAGATCCCGAACCAGACGGGCAGCTTCTGGCACGGCATCATGCACCGCCGGGAGCCGGACTACCCCAATGCCCGTTACTGGTTCGGGCGCGTGGGAAATCACCCCGCCTTCCCGGAGATCTACGCGGCCGCACTGGAGGCGCTCGGGGCCCTCGATACACCCGGGGCCAAAGCGCTGAAGGAGGAGATGGAGACGTGGTCCGCCTGGAACCCGATGGCCTTCATCGCCCTGGTGGAGCGCGCAAAAGAGAAGGGCGACGCGGGACAGGAACGGGCTCTGGAGGCGGTCCAGGCCGCGGAGATCCGCCTGCTTGTGGACTGGACCTACCGGCAGGCCATCGCCTGAAACGGCGCAGCGGTCGAAGCGTGAGGAGACAATGCCGCAGGAGAATCTTTTCGAAATTCTGAAGACCGACGATGCCGGGCTGGTCTGCGCGGTCGTGCAGGACGCCGCCAACGGCCAGGTGCTGATGGTGGGCTATATGGACCGCGAGGCGCTCAGACGGACACTGACGGAGGGCAGAGTCTGTTTCTTCAGCCGCAGCCGCCAGAAATACTGGGTGAAGGGCGAGACCAGCGGACACTTTCAGCTTGTGAAGGACGTGCGCGTGGACTGTGACCAGGACGCCATCCTGGTGCAGGTGGAACAGGTGGGCGCCGCCTGTCACGAGGGGTACCGCTCCTGCTTTTTCCGGCGCGTGGAGGAGGACGGAACGCTGGAGACCGTGGAAGAGCGCCTGAAGACGCCGGAAGAGATCTACGGAAAGTAGCCTGAAGCGGAATGCCGAAGGGGCGCACGACCGTCTACATCAACGCTCACGTCCACACCTTCGACGCGGAGGCTCACGTGGCGCAGGCCTTCGCCGTGTCGGGGGAAGAGATCATCGCCGTGGGGCCGGAGCGCTACGTCCGGAACATGGCAGGCGACTTCCCGGAAGTGGTGGATCTGGAGGGGGCCCACGTGACCCCCGGTCTGGTGGACGCCCACGTGCACCTCATCGACTACGGCCTGACGCTTCAGCGGATGGCCGACCTCTCCGGATGCCGCTCGGTGGCGGAGCTGCAGGAGCGGCTTCGAGGCCACATGCGGCGGCTGGAGGAGACGGGGAGCCCGCTGGAGTGGGTGCTCGGGCACGGCTTCGACCACGAGCTCCTCGAGACGCGCGCCTTCCCCACCCGGCAGGATCTGGACGAGGTTTCGCGCGAGCGGCCGGTGGTCATCCGGCGGCTGTGCGGTCACGCGGCGGTGGGCAACACACGTGCGCTGGAGCTCTGCCGCCGGCCACTCCCGGAGGAGTCCCGGTCCACCGGGCTGGTGACGGAGGACGACGTCGGGCTGCTGATGGAGGGCGTGCCGCCCGCGACGGTCGAGGAGATAGACCGCGCCATCCTGCAGTCGGGGGACCTGGCCGCGTCTCTGGGGATCACCGGCGTTCACTGTCTGATCGTGGACGTGCGGCAGATCGACCGGCTGTTCGCTCTGCACGGCAGGGGGATCCTGCCGATCCGGTTCTACGTGATGTTCAGCTACAGCCTGCTGGAGGAGATGGTGGAACGCGGGTTCCACACCGGCTCCGGCGACCCGTGGGTGACCATCGGGGCGGCGAAGATCTTCGCGGACGGCGCGCTGGGCGCCCGGACAGCCGCGCTGTGGGAGGACTACGCGGACGACCCCGGAAACCGCGGGATGATGCTCATCGAGCAGGCCGAACTGACGGACATGATCAAGCACGCGCAGTCCCACGGGTTCCAGACGGCCACCCACGCCATCGGCGACCGGGCGGTGGACGTCACCGTCAGCGCCATCGAGGCGGCCTGCGCTCACCAGAACAACCGGCTGCGCCACCGCATCGAGCATGCCTCCCAGATGACCCAGAAGGCGCTGGTGAAGATGGCGCACTACACCATCCCCGCAGCCGTCCAGCCCCAGTTCATCATCACGGACTTCTGGACGCGCGACCGCGTGGGAGAGCGGCGTTACCGCTGGTCCTACCCGTTCAAGACCATGCTGCGCGCCGGGGTGCCGCTGGCCATGTCCAGCGACTGCTATGTGGAACGGCTGGACCCCTACGAGCTGATCTACCGCGCCTGGGTCCGGGATGAGCACTCCAGGGACGAGGCACTGACTCCGTTCGAGACGATGCGCGCCTACACCCTGGGCAGCGCCTTCGCCGGCCATCAGGAGAACGACCGCGGCTCCATCGAGGAGGGAAAGCTGGCCGACCTGGTGGTCTACCCGGAGAACCCTTTCGAGCTCTCCCGGGAGGATATCCTTCAGCTGCGTCCGGAGTTCACCATCGTCGGCGGGCGCCGCCACCGTCCCACCCTGCCTCTCCTCTGACCCCCTCCGCACGATGATCCTCCAGAGCGGGGCTGTCCCCGGCCGATAATCCCGGGCGTGCTTTGCGCGCGCATCTGTCCCGCTCTGCCGCGCCTGTCCGGCCCGGAAAGAGCCGCCGCGGCGGACGGCTCCGTTCCCCGTCAGAAATACCGGTTCTTGTCCGTTTGGTATAGAGCGGCGAGCGCGCGTCCCCATAATAAGATTGAGGAGAGTCCTGAAACGATGCTCTTCAAGCACTCATCGGAAAGCAGCTCGAGCGCCACGCACGAAGGCGCCCCGCAGGACGGGCCGCAGGATGCCTTCAGGGTCCTGATCAAGAACATGAGCGGGGTGCCGGTGCTGGAGGTGTTCGGCGAGATCAACAGGACGACGGTCCGGATGATCGAGCGGACGGCCTTCGAGCTGGCGAAGGCGGGGCACTATCACCTGGTGCTCAACATCGAGAACGCAGCCGTCGCCAATGCGCGGGCGCTTGCGCCGCTATCACGTCTGTTGCGCGAGGTAAAGAGACATTACGGAGGAGTGATTCTCGTAACACGCCTGGAGCAGGTCGGGCAGAGGATCTCACGGGAGCTTCAGGGGCTGCTGCAGCTGTGCGCATCCGAAGCGGAAGCGCTGCTCAGGATCAAGCGGCTACCGGTCGTCGCCTGCTGGGACACCCGCTCAACCACCGCCAGGCTGGCGGACTAGACGAATGAACAGGGATGTCGACAGTCTGAAAGTGGTGAAGATCCAGAACGCGATCTACTGCGTTCGATGCAACTTCGCCTACGTCGCGGACGTGCTTCTCACGGACGGGAACCGCAAGAAGATGTTCTACTGCTCACGCCGCGACTGTGACAACTGGATATGCGAGCAGAAGCCCGCTCCGGCGTTGACGGACAAGGGGGCCTTCCGGGAAGAGCCTGAGAAGGGCGCCGAAGATCCTTTCGCCGGAGGATGGGAGATCGACTGACAGCCACTCCAGCAGTCCCGGCGGCCCGACGGCCGCGCGGAGTGCTTTGAACAGATACGCTTCTGATGCCATACGAGGTCCGAGGGCCGCTCCTCCCGGAGGAGGAGCGGCCCTCTTCGATTGCCTCGCGCCGGCGCATCCAGAGCTGGCAGGCCGGCCCGGTCCAACAGAGGGAGTGGACCGGGCCGGACCTTACTCGGGAGCGTCCGTCGTGTCAAACCGCGGTGCGCAACCCGGTCTTCACCCTCTGCGGGCGCGGAGCAAGACGCCGCTGAAAGCGATCAAACCACTTCCGAGAGCAATGAGCGAGCCGGGCTCGGGAATGATGGCGGTCCCCCCGCCGCCTCCTCCGCCCGCCGCGATGGCGACGACGGGGATGGCCAGCAGCCCGAGGGGTCCCAGAGAGGCTCCGCCAGCCGCAGCCGCGGGGAGGCTCTGCACCGCCGGAGCGACGACGGCCTCCGTCACGGTCGGGACGACGGTCTCAGAGATGAGCACCTCGGCGGGCGGGACGATGATCTCGGCCGGCTGCGCGAGCACCTGTGTGATGACCGGCTCGGGCTGGAGCGGCAATGCCTCGGTGAGAGCCACCTCGGCGGCCTCCGCGCCGGCGCCCTGCGCGGTCACCTGCATCTCAGGTACGCTGGTGACCTGCGGAGCGGGCTGCTGAGCCACCGCCTGCGGAAGGTCGGACCTCACCGGATTGCCGCACCGGCCGTCCAGGACCGGCTGACCGGTCTTCGTGAAGAACATCGGGGTCCCGGCCTTGAACGTGCGCATCTCGGAGATGATCCGGTTCCCTTTGCCCACGAACCAGACCCGGGTCCGCAGGTCGTTCCGGAGATGACGGTATTCGAGAGCCGCAAAGCGGCGCGCTACCTCGTCGACCTTCAGACCGTAGAAGCTGGCATACCGCTGGCCCACATAGCCGACGTTTTTCACCTGGGCCGAGAGGGCCTGCGGGGAGTCCACGCGGTCTCGCAGGAAGGAGCCGGGAGGCGTGCGCTCCGCGGACGCGGGCACGGCCGCGAGCAGGACGGCCAGGCCTGCCGCGATCGCCGCTGTCGCTGTCGCCATTCGTTTCATGACTGGATACCACTCCTGTCTCAACGCGCCGCGCCCGGCCGCACCGGGACGGCACGATGATCTGCTGTCGGTCAGGGCGGCCCGCTTCTGGCAGGGAGCGGGACACGGACTCCTCGCGTCGGACGACGAACCGCCTTCAAAACCTGACTCTGAAGAGCAGAACCGGCAGACGCGGGGGCCCCGGGCCCCGGATGGCCCGCCAAGCGGATGAGCCGGCCCTGACGCCTGCGCGACCCTGACACGTTGTCTGCTCAAGGAAGGTGCAAGACGCGTGCCATACGGAGCGGCTTTGCGAAAACCCCGTAATTCGCGCAGTCCGCAGGTAGAGAGGGAGCGGGATGGCCGGAAGGTCAACGGCCGCGGAAGCAGAGCTCCGGCCGGCGTCCGGGCATACTCGCAGAGCGCCCGGAAAGCGCGCTCGCAGGCCGCGGCCCTGCGCTCCGGCTTCCTCATCCGGCCCGTGCGCTCCAGAGGCGGCAGAATGCCGAAGTTCGCGTTCATCGGGGCGAAGTCCGGAGACTCCCAGGCGCTGACATAGCGAAGCAGAGCGCCGAGCATGCTCTCCGGCGGGGGAACGAAATCCTCGCCGCAGCCGCTGACCGTCAGCCAGGCGTTTACGCCGGCCACCAGACCGGCCGCAGCCGACTCCAGATAGCCCTCCACCCCCACCAGCTGACCGGCGAACAGCAGGGACGGCCTCGATCTCAGCCTCAGCGAGGCATCCAGAAGGTCCGGCGAGCGCAGGTANGTGTTGCGGTGCACNACACCGAGCCGCAGGAACTCGGCGTTCTCCAGTCCGGGGATCATCCGGAAGATGCGGCGCTGCTCCGGCCAGGTCATACGCGACTGGCAGGCAACCATGCTGTAACAGGTGGCCTCCCGGTTCTCCTGACGCAGCTGCACGACGGCNTNNGGACGGCGGCCTGTGCGCGGGTCCCGCAGGCCGACCGGCTTCCAGGGGCCGTGCGCCAGAGTGTCCCGCCCGCGGCGGGCCAGCTCTTCCAGAGGAAGGCAGCCCTCGAAGAACCGCGCATCCTCGAACTCGTGCAGCGGGACTGTCTCCGCGGNGCAGATGGCCCGCCAGACGTTCTCGTACTCCTCCTCCGTGAGAGGACAGTTCAGATACGAACCCCCGTCGCGCCCGTAGCGGGATGCGNGGAAGCAGCGCTCCAGATCGATAGTCTCGGCGTCCACGATGGGAGCCACGGCGTCGTAGAAGAACAGCCGGTCCGACCCGGTCACGCGGGCGATGTCGGCCGCCAGCGCATCCGATGTCAGCGGGCCGGTGGCCACGATGACCACGCCGTCCTCCGGCAGGCGCTCCACTTCGCGGCGTTCAATGCGGATGCGGCCGGTCTCCTCGAGCCGGCGGGACACTTCCCGGGCGAACTCGTCCCGGTCCACCGCCAGCGCTTCGCCCGCGGGCAGGCAGGTCGCGTCGGCGGCATCCAGGATCACCGACCCGAGATGGCGCATNTCNCGCTTGAGCTCGCCGCTCGCGGTGTGCGGAAGGTTGCTTTTGAAGGAGTTGCTGCAGACAAGCTCCGCNAGCGCGCCGGTGCGGTGGGCNCCGGTCGGACGCAAGGGACGCATCTCGAAGAGCAGCACATCGGCTCCCCTCACGGCGAGCTGCCAGGCCGCCTCGCAGCCCGCCAGCCCCCCGCCGATGACCGTCACCTCCCGGCGGCCGCCCGTCATGGCAGGACCGTCCCCGTCAGGAGGCGAGCGCCGTCACTTCGGGCGCGTCCGGGTCCTCCTGCTCTCCGGCGGGGCGGCTGTAGCCGCAATCGCGGCTGGAACAGCGGATCTCCCTCCCACGGGACTTCGTGACCTTCTCGACCAGCAGAGAACCGCACTCCGGACAGCTCTCGCCCACCGGACGGTCCCAGAGCACGAACTCGCAGGACGGGTAGCGGTCGCATCCGTAGAAGACCTTGCCGCGCCGGCTCTTGCGCTCCACCAGATGCCCCTCTCCGCAGGACGGGCACGAGACACCGGTCTCCCTGCGCTCCTTGATGATGGTCTTGCAGTCGGGATAGCGGCTGCAGGCGAGGAACTTTCCGAACCTCCCGTCCCGGACCACCACATCCGCTCCGCAGTTCGGGCACTTCAGGTCGGTTCGCTCCGGCTCGAGCCTTACGCGCTCCATCTCCGCGTCGGCCCGCTTCAGAGCCTCCTCGAAGGGGCCGTAGAAGTCCGAGACCAGCCGGGTCCATTCGGTCCGCCCCTTCTCGATCTCATCCAGCCCGGCCTCCACCCCCGCGGTGAACTTCACGTCCATGATGCCGGGGAAGTGCTCCACCAGCCGGTCGGAGACGGCAAAGCCCAGGGCGGTCGGATGAAACCGCTTCTTCTCCAGCCGGACGTAGTCTTTCTCCTTCAGGGTGGAGATGATACCAGCATACGTGCTCGGCCGGCCGATGCCGTGCTCCTCCAGCGCCCGAACCAGTGTGGCCTCCGTGTAGCGGGGAGGCGGCTCCGTGAAATGCTGCTCCGGCAGGAGCTTCAGCAGCTCCAGCAGCTCGCCTTCGGCCATCTCCGGCAGCGGCGGGCGGTCCTCATCCTCCGGCTCGGCGGGCGTCTCGTCACGCCCTTCGGTATACACCCGCCGGAAGCCATCGAACTTCTCCACGGACCCGGTGGCCCGGAACGTGAACCGCCCCGCCGAGATGTCCACCGTCTCCACATCGTAGACGGCCGGACTCATCTGGCTGGCGACGAACCGCTGCCAGATCAGGCGGTAAAGCCTGTAGTGCTCGTCGGACAGGTACGCCTTCAGGGAGTCCGGCTCACGGAGCACCTTCGTGGGACGGATGGCCTCGTGGGCGTCCTGAGCCGCTTTCGACTTCCGGTGCGCGCGCGGCGCCTCAGGCAGATACTGCGGGCCATAGTTATCCCGGATATAGGCGCGAGCTTCTTCCACCGCCTCCGGCGCCACCCGCGTGGAATCCGTGCGAAGGTAGGTGATCAGGCCCACCGACCCTTCGCCGGGCAGTTCCACGCCCTCGTAGAGGTCCTGAGCCACCCGCATGGTGCGGCTCGCGGTGAACCCCAGCTTGCGCGCCGCCTCCTGTTGAAGCGTGCTGGTGATGAACGGGGCGGGGGCGTTGCGCAGCCGCTCTTTCGTCTCCACCCGCGCCACACGATAATCGGCCCCGTCCAGCTCCCGGACGATCGCCTGCGCCTGCTCCGCATCTCCGATCTCCGCTTTCCTGCCGTCGATCTGGGCGAGACGCGCGTCAAATGGATGATTTTCGTCGCGTGGAGTCAGCGTGGCGGTGATGGTCCAGTACTCCACCGGGACGAACGCCTGGATCTCGCGCTCGCGGTCGCAGATGAGGCGGAGCGCCACGCTCTGCACCCGTCCGGCGCTCAGCGTCCGCTTGCCGAGCTTCTTCCAGAGCAGGGGACTCAGGCGGTAGCCCACCAGACGGTCCAGCACGCGACGGGCCTGCTGCGCGTTCACCCGGTCGCGGTCGATGGATCGGGGATGCTTGAACGCCTCCAGCACGGCATCGCGGGTGATGGCGTTGAACTCGATGCGCCGTGCGTCCGGCACTCCCAGCAGCTCGGCCACGTGCCAGGCGATGGCCTCTCCCTCGCGGTCCGGGTCCGAGGCCAGATACACCTCGCTTGCGCGGCCGGCCGCCTCCCGCAGCGCCTTTACGACCTTCGCGCGGTCGCGGGGGATCACATAGCGCGGCTGGAAGCCGTGCTCGATATCGATCCCCATCTCGCTCTTGGGGAGGTCGCGCACGTGCCCCATGGACGCCTGGATCTCGAAGTCTCCGCCCAGAAAGTTCTTCAGCGTCCGCGTTTTTGCAGGCGACTCGACGATGATCAGCGGTTTTGCTTTTGCCATGTTCTCCCGATCTTGCGCTCCGCGCAGCCCGGCCATCGCTCCCCGAATGACGCCTGCCGCCCCTTCGCTTCGCAATGGGGAATAACGGACGGGCACACGGTCCGGTTTCCGGCGGGTTTCGGGGACTCGTCCGCGCTGCGGGGCTGACCCTGCCGCGATCCGGACAGGATTATCGGACAGGCGCCGGTCCGGCCTCAGGCGGCCTCCCGGGACTGTTCCGCTGACGCCCGGGCCGGCCGCGGCTCTGCAGCCGAATCTTACCCCGGCATCCCGGGGGTGTCAAACCTGTCAGCCCGGCGTCACCCCACCACCCGGACATATGACGGCCCGGCCAGCCTCCTGACCAGCCGCTTCATCTCCAGGAACGTCAGCAGCCCGGCCACCTCGCTGGGAGGCAGCGCGGTCTTCTCGATGATGACATCCACCGGCACCGGCTCCAGATCCAGCAGCTCCAGAATGCGCATCTCGTCCGCGTCAGCTGAACGCGCGGCCGCTCCGCGGGAGCCTTGCGGTCCGGGGAAGGCTGGATGCCGAACTCTTCCAGCACGTCCTCCGCGCTCTCCACCAGCCGCGCCCCCTCCTTCAGAAGCCGGTGAGCGCCCCGGTTGTGCCCCGTGTCCACGTTGCCGGGCACCGCGAACACCTCTCGCGACTGCTCCGCCGCGCATGTCGCGGTGATGAGTGACCCGGAATCCTCCGGCGCGTCGCAGACGATCACCCCGCGGGACAGACCGCTGATGATGCGGTTTCGACGCGGGAAGCGCCAGCTCTCGGGCGGCGCTCCCGGCGGGAACTCGCTGACCAGCGCCCCGCCCGCGGCGATGCGGTTGAACAGCTCCCGGTGCTCGGACGGGTAGGCCAGATCGATGCCGCTCCCCAGGACCGCGATGGTCCGCCCCCCGGCCCGAAGGGCGGCGTCGTGCGCGGCCCCGTCGATGCCCCGGGCCCCGCCGCTGACGATGGTGAGTCCCGCAGAGGCGAGATCCGCCGCAAGGCGACGCGCCATCTGAACCCCGTACGGCCGCGGGTTGCGGCTTCCCACGATGGCCACCGCAAACCGGTCCCGCTCCGTCAGCTCTCCCCGCACGAACAGCAGCCCCGGCGGGTCGGCGATCTCCTTGAGCAGAGGAGGATAGGCGGGGTCGGAGAGAGGGATCGCNGTGNCGCCCATCGCNGCCAGGCGCTCCAGAAGCTCCGGCATNTCCCGNAGCTTTGCCCGNGCGGTCTCGACCCGGGCGCGAGCCTGCGCCGAGACGCCCCGGACAGCCGCNAGCGCCAGGTCTTCCGCAGCCAGGATGCCCCGCGAGCTCCCNAATCTCTCCCGCAGCACCAGCCACGCCCGCGCGGAGATCTCCGCGCAGGCAAGNGCGAGGCTGGCGAGCAGCTCTTCGCGCTCCGTGTCAGCCATCACCGCTGCGGCCGCTCAGAAGGGAGGCGGTCCTTCCATCATGCCCGGAGGGCCCATCATGCCCGGAGGGCCCTCCATCCCGGGCCCGCCGGGGGGAGGCGGAGGAGGCGGCGGCATCGGAGNGATCTCGTCCGGCTGGCGCTCCGGGAACTCCTGGTCCCGGCCCCGGCCGCGCCCCCACCCGCGGCGTTCATTCACCGCAGGCTGGGGCTCCTCGACACCCGGTTGCCTGCCGGTCCGGG
>JGI24185J35167_1001330_pt1 | contig 11213 bp, 6 predicted proteins | sample YNPBryunderm2012_FD_35167 | JGI IMG/M metagenome (IMG submission 35167) | reverse complement strand
CGGTGTATATGGTTGGTGCTTATGTGGGATGGGTGGCGATCACCTGGCTGGGCTGGCCGCTGCTGCCGACCTTCGTCCTAGTGGCCGTCGTCTGCGCCGGCCTGGGCTTGGCGATAGAACGATTCGGCTTGCGCCAGTTACAAAATCAAGCGCGCATCGCGCCGCTGTTGGCCACGATCGGCATCAGCTTCGCCCTCGACCAGTTGGTGCAGATCGTCTTCTCGCCAAACCCACACGCCTTCCCCAGCCCGCTGCCAGCGACGCGCATCGCGCTCGGCGGGGTGAGCGTCGGCCTGCTCGACCTCTTGATCGCGGGCATCACGATCGCCGCAGCCGCTGCGCTGTTCGCCTTTCTGCGCTTCACCCGCTTGGGTTGGGCCGTGCGCGCCACGGCTCAGGATCGCGAGGCGGCCCAGCAAATGGGGGTGGATGTGGACGCGATCAACGCGCTCACCTTCGCCATCGCCTCGGTGCTGGGCGGCATCGGCGGCATGTTGATCGGCATGTACTTCACCTCGGTCTATCCCACTATGAGCTATGGGGCGATGATCAAGGGATTCGTCGCCAACCTGATCGGCGGGCTAGGGAACGTGCCGGGCGCGGTGGTGGGCGGCTTGCTGCTGGGGCTAATTGAGACCTTCGGGGTGGCGTTGCTCGGCTCGACATATCGAAACTTATTCGCCTTCGTCATTTTGCTCGGCGTGCTGGTGGTGCGGCCGACCGGCCTGTTTGGGGCGCGGCGCGCGCTGCCGCCGGAGCCGCTCACCGGCACGTTCGTGCCCAGCAGCCAGCCGGTGCGCCTGCCGCCCTGGCTGGTGGCGGCCGCCCTGGTCGCTGCTGTCCTGCTGCCGTTTATCTCAACCGATCCCTACTTGCTCCAGATCTTCACCAGCGCTTGGCTGTTCGCCATGCTGGCGCTGAGCATCACCCTGGTCACCGGCGTCGCTGGGCAGATCTCGCTGGGCCAGGCCGGTTTCTTGGCGATCGGCGGCTATGCCTCGGCGCTGTTGAGTATGCGCCTGGGGTTGCCGGTGGAGCTATCGCTGATCCTGGGGGCGATCCTGGCCGCTGCTGTGGGCACGCTGCTGACCTGGCCGGTCTTTCGGCTGCGCAGCCAGTATGTGGCGCTGGCTACGTTGGGCGTGGGCGAGGTGATCAACCAGATCGTGCTGACCTGGGAAGACCTGACCAACGGCCCGCTGGGGCTGAGCAACATCCCGCCGCTGTCGTTCTTCGGGCTGCCGATCACCCAGAACGCGCCGATTTACTGGGCCGCGCTGGCGCTGCTCGTCGTCAGCGCGCTGTTCCAATGGCGGCTGATGCGCTCGCATCTGGGCCGCACATGGCGCGCATTGCGCGACGACGAGGTGGCCGCGCGCGCCTTCGGCATCGTCCCCAACCGCTACAAGGCGCTCGCTTTCATCGCCGGCGGGCTGGTGGCCGGCTTGAGCGGCGCGTTTACCGCACACATGTACTCGTATATCAATAACGAGACGTTCGCAGCGACCACGTCCATCCTGGGGTTGACGATGGTGATCCTGGGGGGGATGGGCAACATGGCCGGCGCGGTCGTCGGCGCGGTGGCGCTCACCGCGCTGCCGGAGCTGTTTCGCCCACTGGCCGATGCGCGCTACCTCATCTACGGCCTGGTGCTGCTGCTGCTGGTGCGCTTTAGGCCACAGGGGATGTTGGGGACGGTCTGACGGGCGCTCGACTTTATTAACGACCCAAACTGCCGTCACGACAGCCCTCCCCCCGGTGAGAGGTGATTCGCCCGCAGCGAGCCTCCGCACAGTAGTCATCTTATAAGGTAATACAAGAAACATGCACCGCGGAGACGCCGAGGACGCAAAGGTTACTGCTCCGGCGGTTTAAATGTCAGTGAGCCAGATCACCCCAAAGTTGAGCACTCCTTGGGCGCGTTCAGCAACCCGTTCCCTGTTGAGACAAGCAGTCCTCATCGAGTGCGCGGGCGACCTCATACGCTTGGCGTGACCAGTGGTGGACGCACTGGGTGACCGCCCTGGGCGCATTTCCCTTCCCGTGTTCTCCGCGCCTCCGCGCTCCTCACGGGCATCAGTCCACCTGCGTCAAGCGCGCGACGCTGGCCACGACATCCCCTTCGCGCAGCGTGATCAAACGCGATCCGCGCGTGGCGCGGCCGGTCTTTGGGATATCGCTCACCCGCTGGCGCAAGGCCACGCCATTCGCGCTGATGATGGTGACCTGATCTTCCGGTTGCACCACCCGCGCTGCGACCAGCTCGCCGGTCACCTCCAGCGCGCCGCTCATTGTGCGCATGCCGCTGCCGCCGCGGCCCTTGGTGCTGTATTCGTCCAGCGGTGTGCACTTCCCGTAACCGTTGGCGGTCACCGTGAGCAGGAAGCCACCTGGCTCGACAACTTCCATGCCGGCGATGTAATCCCCGGGTTTCTTAAAGCGCATCGCGCGCACGCCGCCGGCGGTGCGCCCCATGCGGCGCACCAACGTCTCGCTGAAGCGCAGCGCTTGTCCTTGCGCGGTCACCAGCATCAGCTCGCCGTTGCCCGGCGTCAGGCGCACGTAGCTCAGCTCGTCGTCATCTGAGAGGGTCATGCAGACCAAGCCGTTGCTGCGGATATTGGCGAATGTGCTCAAGTCAACCCGTTTGATCTTGCCCATGCGGGTGCACATTGCGACGGTGGGCGCGTAGTCCCCGTTCTGTGCCGGCTCGTGCTCAAGCGCTTCATCCAGCACCTGAGCGTCCCCATTGTCCCCCTCCAGCGCTGCCGTGTCGCTGTTCTCTTCTTCGCCGCCGTCGTTGGCGGGATGGCCATTTCTCGCCTGTTCGATGAGGTGCCTGGGAATGGGCAAGGCCGCCGTCACCTTCTCGCGCTCGCCGATGCTGATCAAGTTGGCCAGATAGGTACCTTTGGCGGCTCGATCAGCCTCTGGGATTTGGTGCGCTTTGAGCGCATACGCTTTGCCTCGGTTGGTGAAGAACAGCACGGTATCGTGGGTGCGCGCGCTGAAGAGGAAGATCACCTCATCTTCCTCTTTGGTCGTCATGCCGCTCACGCCGCGCCCGCCGCGGCTCTGTGCGCGGTATGCCTCTGCGGGTGTGCGCTTGATGTAGCCCTGCTCGGTGAGCGAGATGAGCACGCTTTTGTCCGGGATCAGCTCCTCGTCGTCGAAATCCTCGCGCGCGTCGGCCACGATGCGCGTGCGGCGCAGGTCCCCGTACTTCTCCGCCAGCTTCAGCACGTCTTCCTTGATTAGGGCTAGGACCTTGGCCGGATTAGCCAGCAGGTCTTCCAGGTAGGCGATGGTGCGCAGGCACTCTTGGTATTCGTCCTCAATCTTTTGGCGCTCCAGCGCGGCCAGCCGGCGCAGTTGCATATCCAGGATCGCCTGGGCCTGAAGCTCGGTGAGCGAGAGGCGCGCNATCAGCTCCGCCTTGGCCGTCTCCGCGTCCGGCGCATTGCGGATGATGGCGATCACCTGATCCAAGAAGCTGAGCGCGATGCGCAACCCCTCCAGGATGTGCGCGCGCGCTTTGGTCTTGGCCAGGTCGAATTCGCTGCGCCGGCGGATGACTTCGCGGCGATGTTCGATAAAGATGACGAGTGCGCGCTTGAAGCTGAGCAGGCGAGGTTGTAGGCGGCCCGCTTCATCGCTCACCAGCGCCAGCATTTGCACGCCGAAGGTGCTCTGCAAAGCCGTGTATTTGTACAGCCGATTGAGCACGCGCGAAGGCTGCGCGCCGCGCCGCAGCTCGATCACCACGCGGATGCCGCGCCGGTCGCTCTCATCGCGGATGTCGCTGATCTCTTCGATGCGCCCCTCGCGCACCAGGTCAGCGATCCGCTCGATCAGCATCGCTTTATTCACCTGGTAGGGCAGTTCGGTGATCACGATCTGGTGGCGGCCGCCGCGCATCTCTTCGATGGTGGCGACGCCGCGCACCACCAACCGTCCATGGCCGGTGGCATACGCCGCTGTGATGCCCTCACGACCGATGATCAAGCCGCCGGTGGGGAAATCCGGCCCTGGCACGATCGCCATCAGGTCTTCTGTTGAGACCTCCTCCAGGCGCTCCCAGTTATCCACTAAGAAGGCGACGGCTTGGCACAGTTCGGCCAAGTTATGCGGTGGGATGTTCGTTGCCATGCCTACCGCGATGCCGGCTGAGCCGTTCAGCAGCAGGTTAGGCAGCGCCGAGGGCAGCACGCGCGGCTCTTGCAGCGTGCCATCAAAGTTATCCGTCCAATCAACGGTGTCCTTATCTAGGTCGGCCAGCAGCTCCTCGGCGATCCGCGAGAGGCGCGCTTCTGTGTAACGCATCGCCGCCGGCGGGTCGCCGTCCACGCTGCCGAAGTTGCCTTGGCCGTCTATCAGCGGATAGCGAATTGAGAAATCCTGCGCCATGCGCGCCAGCGCCTCATAGACGCTGCTGTCGCCGTGAGGGTGGTATTTGCCCAACACNTCGCCCACCACGCGCGCGCTCTTGCGGTAGGGAGCNGTGGCGCGCGCGCCGGTGTCATACATGACATAAAGGATGCGGCGCTGGACGGGTTTCAGGCCGTCGCGAGCGTCCGGCAGCGCGCGCGAGACGATCACGCTCATGGCGTAATCGAGATACGCATTGCGCATCTCGCGGTCAATATCCGTATCTCGCACCCGACCGAAGGACGAAGCTGCTGAATTGGTTTCTGGCTCGGTCACCGGCGCGAGACCATCATTTGCCTCTTCAGGAGTTGTCATTGTTTGCTCACCAGACTGCTCTAGGACTGCGGGCGACCAGGGTTGCTCGCACAAAGGTAAAGGCCCGACGCATTATTATGTGCGCAGGGCGCATGTCAAATGAGGATTTATTTCATTATACCTTTCTCAATACTGTAGCTGAGATGTAGGGTGCGTTCACGGGCAGGTACAACGGTGCTGCTCCCCAAAAAGTGCTGCGGATCTGGGCCTCGCGCATCTCGTGCGCATGAGCTAATTTGCGCTAGCGCGTTCATGAACATCGTTCGCATCTCATGCTGAGCGCGCAGCGAAGCATCTAAACTCCCGCCCGACCAAAACACTGCGAAGCCACTAAACACCCCGTCTAATTCCCCTACAACAGCTCATGATGGCGGGGTCATCATTTGGCCCAGGGGAAACAGCGGCGCGGTGGCGCAGTCGCTGTTTCCCGGGACGCGGGGGAATGAAAGGGGGCGCAGGCGAGGAATAAGAAGGAGGGCGCTCAGCATGACAGTGAGGCGCGAAGTCAGTGACTTCACAAGGTAACGCGCCCAAGGTGCATTCACCAACTGGGGCAACAAAGGCGGTTTGCGAACCACCCCCGCCGCTTCTTCCATCCCCGTCGCGCCCCTGTCCTTCCCCTGCATAATTTACGGATGGTGGACGACAGCGATGCCGTCGCCCACCCCGCGTTAGCTGTGAACGCACCTCCACCCTCCCCAAAATCGCATGGCAAGTAAAATGGAAAGATAACTGGGCTAGGTATTGGCCAATGATCGAAAACCTTAGCAGTCTGATCGTCGCAGCGACCAGCCTATGCGGTGCTATCGTCGCTGCGCTCCTGGCCGGCATCACGGTGTGGACCTTTCGGGATATTCGCTCGCGCACGCGCGACCCTTTCGCGCAGATCCTGGCCACTGTGATGGTGGGGGTGATCCCAATCGCCGGCATCTTGGTGTACTTCATGCTTCGCCCACGCGAGACGCTGGCCGAACAGTATGTGCGTGCGCTCGAAGAGGAGTCGCTGCTCGCCAGCATTGAGAATCAAGAGTTCTGCCCAACTTGCGGCCGGCGCGTTGACCCGGACATGCTGTTCTGCCCATCCTGTCACACCAAGCTGCGCAACACCTGTCCCGCCTGTGGCCGCACTGTGCATCTCTCGTGGGATTTGTGTCCCTACTGCGGCCATGCGCTGATTCCTGAGTTGCCGAAGAGCACAGCAGGCGCGCCGCGAGTCAAGCCGGCGCCTAAACCCCAACTGGCCCAACCGAGCGTCCTCGAACGAGTGGGTGGCGCGGTGAGCAGCGTAGTTGATCGCGTCGCAGCTCGCCTGGCCCAGCCTGTGCCCGAGCAGCGCGCGGAGGATGGGCAGGCCATCGCCACGCCTGTTCCACCGCCAGCGCGCACTGCCCCGCCGAGCAGTCGTCCACCACAGCCTGTTGTGCGTCGCCCGCCGCCCCAGCGCGAAGAGCTGGAGTAAGTTAGCTCACCTGCATCACGCGGATCACATTGGTGTGGCCCGACCCGCTGCCGAGCGGCAGGCCGGCAGTGACGACGATCTGATCTCCCGATCCGACGTAACCCAATTGGCGCGCAGCCTGACACGCGGCGTTGAACAAAGATTCAGAATCAGATCGGCGCGTCTCGGTGAGCACTGTTTGTACACCCCACATAAAGGCCGTGTAGCGCTGGGTGCGCTGATGAGGGGTTAAACAGACAATAGGTACGCTGGGGCGGTGGCGCGAGACCATGCGCGCAGTGAATCCGGAGGCCGAGGCGCATACGATGGCCTTCGCCCCGATGCTTGCGGCGATGTGCGCTGCTGCGGTGGTGATCGCGTCGGTCTGCCGATCGGTAGGCGTAGCGAGGTCGCTCGCCAGCACGTCGCGGGCAGCCGCCAAGAGCTTCTCCGGTTGGTAGATCGCGCTGGCCTCAGCGTGCGCCGCGATGCGGGCCATGGCCTGCACAGCCTCGAGGGGGAATTTACCAATGGCCGTCTCGCCGCTTAACATGAGCGCATCGCTGCCATCCAGCACAGCGTTGGCCACATCGCTGGCCTCGGCGCGCGTCGGCTGCGGCGCATGAATCATGCTCTGGAGCATCTGGGTCGCGGTGATCACCGGCTTGCCGGCCCGCAGACAAGCTAGGATGATTCGCTTCTGGTAGAAAGGCACCTCTTCCGGCGCAGACTCTACGCCCAAGTCGCCGCGCGCAACCATCACCGCGTCGCTGGCGCGCACGATCGCCGGCAGGTCAGCCAGCGCTTCGGGCTTCTCGATCTTGGCCACGATCAGCGGGTCGCCACCCAGATCGTGCGTGAGCTGGCGCAGCGCGTGTATATCCCCAGCGTTGCGCACGAAAGAGACGGCCAGCGCGTCAAGCCCCTGCGCGATTGCGAACTGCACGTCCTCGCGATCCTTCGGCGTCAGGCTCGCGCCGGCCAGCGCCAGCCCCGGGGCAGTGATGCCCTTATGCGAGGATAGTTGTCCGCCCACAATGACCTCGCAAGCAACTGTTACTGGGTCTGGACGCGCGACGACGCGCAGGACGAGCGCACCGTCGTCCAGCAGCACGCGCTGCCCAATCTGAAGCGCAGCGAGCAAATCGGGATGGGGCAGAGGGATGGCCTGGGCGTCTGGTCGGGCGCTGAGCACAACGCGCTGTCCGTGCGCCAGTTGGATCGGTTCGTCGCGCAGATGGCCGATGCGAAACTTTGGCCCTTGCAAGTCACCCATCAGGGCGATGTTTGCGCCAACCTCGGCGGCGACCTTGCGCAGTCGGGCGATGCGCTGTTGATGTTCGGCGTGGCTACCGTGCGAAAAGTTCAGCCGGGCCACGCACATGCCGGCTTGGACCATGGCGCGCAACACGTCTTCATGATCACACGCCGGCCCCAGCGTACAGATGATCTTTGTGCGCATTGTCATATTTGGCATCTAACACTAACCTATCTCTGACGCAACTCTTATGCTTCTTTAACAGATTCTTATATACTCCAACTAGCCAAGGGCAATTCTACTCAGCGAAGATTAAGCCGACGGCAGTCAAATTGAGCAGCATCAGCCGCCGAGATCGGCGGCGCACAGCATCACGAACGCACAGAGAAGACGACCTCAACACCATGTCAAGACGAAACACCACCTCGACAAGCGCCGAAGCAACCAGCCGGCCCGCAGCATCCACCCCCCGCCAAAAATCGGCGCATCACGCGGAGCGATCGGCAGACGCATCTTTTGCGCAGCGCACAGCCAAGCCACGCAAGAGGGACGCGATGCTGGGGGCAGAAGCCTCTTCCGCCCATCTCGCATGGCGGCGGATTGACCTTCACATTCACACGCCGGCCTCGCACGACTACGAAGAACCAAACCGCAGCTACCTAGATATCCTTAAGCAGGCCGAACGGCGCGGCCTGGACGTGATCGCTTTTACCGATCACAACACGGTGAACGGCTATCGCGCCATGCTCGAGGAGATCGCGCGCCTGGAATATCTGGAGACGCTCGGTCGCATCCGGGCCGATGAGCAGGCGCGCCTGAATGAGTATCGGCGCCTGAGACAGAAGATTCTGGTCTTGCCCGGCTTCGAGTTCACCGCGACATTTGGCTTTCACATCCTCGGCATCTTTCCGCCCGACAAGCCGCTCCGTGACATTGAACACATCTTGATCGACCTGGGCGTGCCCGGCGCGGCGCTGGATGGTGGGTTGACCGAAGCCGGCGCGACCAGCGACGTGTTGAAAGCCTATGCTGCGATTGATGCCGCCGGCGGCATCGCCATCGCTGCCCACGCCAACTCCACAAATGGTGTGGCGATGCGCGGCTTGAACCTGGGTGGCCAGACCCGCATCGCCTTCACGCAAGACCCTCACTTGCACGCCCTAGAGTTCACTGACCTCGATCGAGGGCGCAGCGCCAGCGCGCGCCTGTTTGACGGCAGTAAGCCCGAATATCCCCGCCGTATGTTCATCGTTCAGGGCAGCGACGCGCATCGCATCGTCGGCAGATCGGATCACCCTAGGCGGTTGGGCGTAGGCGAACGCGCAACCGAAGTCCAGCTTGAAGCTGTGAGCTTTGCTGCCCTGCGCACGCTGTTCCTCAGCCAAGCCTTCGAGCGCGTCCGGCCGGCGTTCGACGTGCTCGACTTGCCCGAAGACCCAATTGCCACGCTAATGCAGGCCAGCCCAGGCCCCAAGCTGGCGCTATACACCGCCCTGCCCAAGCGCGGCGACCGTCTTCAAGACGTGCTCCGCGATGTTTGCGCGCTGGCCAATAGCGAAGGAGGCGATGTGTTGATCACCCAGCCTGTGAAGGCCGGCAGAAAGTCCGGCGGACATGAGGAGGTCTCGGCGCTGGCCCGGCAATTGGCTACGGCCATCGAGACACAGATCACCCCACGACTGAACTCAACCGTGCATGTGCGCACGATGTTAGACGGTGCACCATGTCTTCACATTCACGTGCCGCAAGGCGAGGACGCGCCCTACGCGCTGGATGGCGGGCAGTTCTTTGTGCGCCAAGGCGAGGTCAGCCGGCCAGCAACGCGCGATGAGATCGTCGCCTTGGCCCGTCGGGGATACCAAAAAGCGCAGCAGGCCAACCCGCCGTCGCCCAGGCCATCCCAGCGACCCGCGCCAATGACAAACCAGGCCAAACGGCAACCGCAGCCCCGTTCAACGTCATCCCAGCAGCACAAGCCCACCTCAAGTGGGCCAGCGCTCAAAGCGCCATCGCCGCCGCAGGCTGCGCGACCGGCCCAGGCGCCCTTAAAACGCAGCGAGGAGAAGCCCACCGTATTGATCACCGCGCCCGCTGCGTCGGCGGCAAACGGCGCAGCGACCCTGCCGGGGATGCCAAGGACGGGCGTGCAGGTGCTGGCCATGGAGGAGCGCAACGGCAACATGCACTTCACAGTGCGCGATCTGCGCAACAACACCATCATCCGCAACGTGACGATGAAGAGCGCGCGCGACCTGTGGCACTACGCCATCACTCAGTTCGCCGAGCACCCTTACGGTCCTGAAGATGTGGCATGGCGCGGCGATCGCGCGGTGCTGACCAGCGAGGAGCGCGCCGGCAAACGGCGCTATGACCTGGCGATCCGCGACGCCAACGGCCAAACCCACGTGTTTTACGGGGTCACCACCGACGGCTTGGATGAGACGTGGCAGGCGCTCATCGCCGAGTTCGAGGCTCAGCGCACCCTGCCAGGCGCGCCAGCAACAGACTAGCGCTCAATCGGCAGCCCGACTGAATTGCCCCATTCCGTCCAGCTCCCGTCGTAGTTCTTGACGCGCGGGTAGCCGAGCAGGTAGGTGAGCACGAACCAGGTGTGGCTGCTGCGCTCGCCAATACGACAGTAGGTGATGACCTCCTGATCGGGCGTGACGCCCTGGCCGGCGTAGAGCGCCTCCAGCTCCTCGCGCGATTTGAACGTGCCGTCCTCGCGCACCGCCTGCGCCCAGGGGACGTTCTTCGCGCCGGGGATATGCCCGCCGCGCAGCGCGCCCTCGTTGGGATATTCGNGCATGTGCAGGCGTTCGCCGCGATACTCGGCCGGGCTGCGCACGTCCACCAACACCCCGCGCTGTTGGACGTGGCGAAGCACTTCATCGCGAAAAGCGCGGATGGTCTTATCGTCACGCGCAGGAGCGTGATAATCGGTGCGCGGATATGACGGCAGCTCGCGCGTTAACGGTCGCCCTTCGTCTATCCACTTNTTGCGCCCCCCGTTCAAGATGGCTGCTTTGGTGTGGCCGAACAGTTGGAAGACCCAGAACGCATAAGTCGCCCACCAGTTGTTTCGATCGCCATAGAACACGACGAACGAATCATTGGCGATCCCCTTCTCGCGCATCAGCTCGGCAAAGCGCGCCGAGTCCAGATAGTCGCGCTGAATTGGATCGTTTAGGTCGGCCGCCCAATCAATCTTGATTGCACCGGGGATGTGACCGGTGTCATAGAGCAGCGGATCCTCGTTCGACTCAACGATGCGCAGNTTAGGATCGGACAAGTGCTCGGCCAGCCACTCGGTGCTGACCAGCGCTTCAGGATGGGCATAATCGGATGTGCTCATCTCTTTCACCTCTCTTTGGATTGTTGTGCGCGGCCGTGCTGTGATTGGACACAGCGCAAACCGCCGGTCAAGACTCACTTCTCGCAGCCAACGATGCTTCGTGATTAAACCATATTGACGTGCCGCCTGAGGAGGTGCGTTCGCGAATAAGGGCAAAGTATGGTGTGGGGACATTATCCCGCCGGCTCGCAGCCGCGGGCGGGATGGGCGCGTTCACGCGCAGGGGCGACTCGCCACGGGGGGGCGACGCGCCGCGTCGCCTCAACGAGGGGGCGTAGCGTTCCCCGTTCGCAAGGGTGCGTTCACAGTTGGGGGTAAGGCTGATCTCACGCGGAGACGCGGAGAACACAGAGAAATAGAAAGCGCAGCATCCTTGCGAGTTGCCTAGAAGGCGGTGCACCTGACTCGCGTGTTGCCCC
>JGI24185J35167_1001329_pt1 | contig 11220 bp, 9 predicted proteins | sample YNPBryunderm2012_FD_35167 | JGI IMG/M metagenome (IMG submission 35167) | reverse complement strand
CGGTTGGGATGTGTGGTCGCTCTGGGTCGATCTGCGGGAGCAGCAGCTCTTTGAAAAGCAGGCTCTCTGGGTGGGGGCGGACTTTACGTATCGGCTCCGACTGCAAACCCGCATACCAGTGGCGGCGCTGCGCTTGCCTGGGCGGCTCCTCTATGTAGATAGCCAAGGTCGTCTTTTACCCTATACGCGCGCCTTGGACTTACCCATCCTGGAAATGCCGCGATGGGATAGTCTCGCCGTGGCCTTTTTCTTAGAGTGGTGGCAGACGGACACGCTCTTTTATCGTCTGACCAGCCACATCTCTCAGGATAGTCGGCACGTGTGGTATGGGTATGGGCAGATTTTTCCCGAGCAGTTTGTTTTAGGGCGCACGGAAGACCTCCCGCAGGCGCGACGCCAGTGGTACTACTACCACAGCCTCGTCCGACCCCGCCTCGGCTCCAATACCTGCAAGTCTGTACTTTTGCACGTTCCCAACGAGATTATCTGCCAAAAAGCTAAACCAATATAGTTATGAGCGAAATATTCACCGCTTTCGATGTCGGAACCTATGGCATTCGCGCAGCCATAGGTCGCGTGGATGAAAGACAAGGCCTCAGCGTGCTGGCTGTGGCCCACGACGAAGTGCGAGGCGCCATTGACCAGAAAGGCGTAGCCCACATAGAACGGCTGGTGGGCATTTTGCAGGGGATACTGGATAAGCTGCAGCGGCAGTCGTCTATCGTGATCCAGCAGGCGTGGGTGGGCATCACGCACGAAGCGATNCGCACCGAGACGGCGAATGCGATTATTACCTTTCCTCGGGCCGATCATGAGGTGGGGTGGGATGACCTTTTGCGCTTGCGGGAACAGGCGATACATCGCCCCGTCCCACCGGGCTATCGCCTCATCCATGCCGTTCCCGTCTGGTATCGGTTAGACCATCGGGATAGGCTCTCTGATCCGATTGGGATGAGCGGTATTCGGCTGGAGGGGGAGTATTTGCTTTTTTATGCGCCGGAGGCTTACCTTACCGCGCTGTATCGCTGTTTTGAGCGGGTGGGGTTGCAAGTAAAAGGGTTTCTGGCGGCGCCGCTGATGGCGGCTCAGGCGCTTCTCACCCCCGAAGAGAAAAACACCGGTGTGGGCTATGTGGATATAGGGGGCTATCACACGAGCGTGGTGTTATATCATGAGGGGCGGATCAAGCGCTTTGTAGTTTTACCGCTGGGGGGGCAGCTTGTGACGCAGGATATCCGGGAGGCTATTCGGCGCATTTTACCGCCCCAGGCCGAAACCCTCAAGCAGCAGCTGGGGCTGGCCTACCGGCCGCTCTTGTCGCAGGATCAGATCATTTCCATCCAGCCAGACCCGCGCCGGCCGGATACCGTGGATGTACGTTTGAGCTTCCTTGTGGAGGTTATTCAGGCCCGCCTGCAAGAGATCTTCGAGTTTGTTGCCGCCGAAATAGATAAAGCTCAACTGCTTAGCGATCTGCACGCAGGGCTTTATATTGCAGGGGGGACGGCCTACTTTCGGGGCCTTCAGCAGCTGGTAGAATATACCACTGGCCTGGCTGCCCACATCGTCTCCGCGCAGCACCTCGTGGCAAGCGGCATCATGGACCCCTTCAATCGGCCTGACTTCGCCAACCTCGCCGCCATCCTGGATCAGGCGCCCAAGCTCCACGAGCTCGCCCTCTCTATCGCCGTTTCGCTACCCGCAGCCGATGCGCCTCCACCCACGCAGAGCGTCATACCCCAAAACAGCAAACCAAAAACGAGCAAGTTCTTTGATAAGATACGCACTTACATGGAGAAAACGATCCGGATTCCAAACGACCTTATTGACTGAGGCCTATGAGTTTGAGTTTTCGCGAAAATGGATCGGAACCGCCCATCATTCTCGTGATGGGGCTTGGGGGGGCTGGCGGCAATGCCGTCCATAACATGTTTTTGCGGGGCATACACAATGTGGCCTTTGCGGTGTGCAATACAGACCGGCAGGCGTTGGATCGGTTGTCCGTTCCTACGCGCATTCTGATGGGGCAAAAGGTGACGGGGGGGTTAGGCTGCGGCTCTGACCCTTCTCTCGGCGCTAAGGCCGCCGAAGAAAGCTTGGATGATATTCTGGCTGTTTGTAAGTCCCCGATTCGGATGGTTTTTCTTACGGCGGGCTTAGGTGGTGGAACCGGTACCGGCTCTATTCCCGTCGTTGCGAAAAAGTGTAAAGAGCTGGGCCTGCTCACGGTGGTTGTGGTGACGCTGCCTTTCAGCTTTGAAGGGGAGATTCGTCGCCGAAACGCCATCCAGGGCCTCTTGGCGCTGGAACCTCATGTGGATGCCTTAGTCGTCGTCCATAATGACAATATCCGGCAAATTGCTGGGCGGGATATTCGCCAGAAAGAGGCTTTTCTCCTGGCTGATGACGTGCTTTATCGCGCTGTGCGCGGCATTGCTGAAATTATCACCAAGCCCGGCTACATCAACGTAGACTTTGCCGATGTAAAGGCTGTCATGCAAGGCGGTGGTTATGCGCTGTTGGGGATGTCTATTCAGAGTGGGGCTGACCGGGCGCAGCTGGCCGTAGAAGAGGCGCTGAGTTCGCCGCTCCTGGATCATATTGACATTCGGGGTGCCCAAAATGTGCTGGTTAACATCACTGCCTCCGAAGAGAGTCTGCGCATGGACGAAACCGAGCTCATCATGCAGGCCATTAACGAAGCGCTCAGTGGCAGCGCTACGGATGCGCCCGAGGCCCGCATCATCATGGGGCAGGTCTATGACGACGAAGCCGGCGATGACCTGAGCCTCACGTTGATTATTACTGGTCTGGGACGCCCGCCGTCCATAGACACCCTCGTGCAGAAGTATCAGCAGCCCAAAAAATCGCCCCCTTCCCCGCAGTCGCCCCCGTCCGTAGCGCCGCCGCTTCAGACTCGGCTGCCCTTGGAGAGTCCGGCCACTCCCCAGTCGCCCCCGCCAGCGACTTTACCGCCTCTGCAAGAGCGCATCCGCCACATCCAAAGCAACCCTCAGCAGGCCTTGCGAGAGGCTTACAGCCGCCCTGCCTATGAGAGGAACCAGACTCTTCTCTCCACGCCGCCTACGCCCCCACCGCCTCCCTCTGCCTCCCAGCCCACGATAGAACCCACCAGTGACCCCACGCTCCAAGTTCGTCGGCATAATCCCCGCCTCTACCAAAACCCTGACTGATGCGTGGTTCTTGGCTGCTACGGTACGTACGTCTCCTGACCTGGTACACCGAGGCTCGCCTGAGTTATCTCTTGAGTCATACTCTGGCTGAAACCATCCGCCTGGTCTGGATAGGCCTTGCCGTCTTTGTAGGACTACTGTGCCTGTCTGCCGCGCTGGTACTGGCTATCAAGCCCCTCATAGGACCGCCTCTTGCCCTGCTATTGGCGGGCTTTTTCTGGCTTCTCGTTGCCAGCGCCAGTGTCTTTTTCTTAGGGCCTTACCTGCATAAGCGCTTTCAGACGGGGCGCCATCTCTATCGGATGACGTTGGCCCGTGCGGGTCTGCGCCTTCTGGAGAAGAACCTCACTGCCCCGCCAGCGGCGGCTGCGCCTGGTTTTCTCGGGCTACTTGGGCCATTTCTTTCCCGCTGGCTAAGCCGGTGGCTTATGCGTAAGTTTCAGCAGTTTCTGCGTAAAATGATCCCCCTATGACGCTTGGCCCGATTGAAGCAGCCTGGCAAAAGGCCGTTCCCCAGCCCCTCTGGCTTATTGACCCGGATAAGCTCCCGCTGGAAAAGTACCCCACTCTCGCTGATGCCTATCAGAGCGCCGGCGGCCAATGGGCCCTTGTGGGAGGAAGCTTCCTCACGACCACCACCATGCACGACTGGTGCCAGGCAGCTGCGCAGCGGCATCCCCTTCCGCTGGTGCTTTTTCCGGGTAGCGCCGCCCACCTCACCCCCGCCGTCCAAGCCGTGCTGTTTCTCTTTTTAGCCAGTGGCCGAAACCCCCAGTACCTCATCACCCACCACATGGAAGCCGCCCCCCACCTGCATCGGTGGGGCCTGGAAGTCATCCCCACCACGTACCTTCTACTGGATACGGGGGGGCCTCCTACAGCCGCGCATTACATGACGCAGACCTTTGCGCTCCCGACCCATAAGCCGGAGCTCATCGTAGCGGCGGCTCTGGCTGGACTCTACCTCGGTCAACGGCTGCTTTACGTGGATGCCGGCAGTGGTGCTGCCTCCCCACCCACCCTCGAAGCCATTCGCGCCCTGCGTGCCCTCACGCCTTATCCCATTCTCGTAGGCGGCGGCATCCAAACCCCCCAGCAGCTCGCAGACCTCATTCATGCCGGCGCTACCTTCACCGTCCTGGGTACCCTCCCCGAAAAGCACACCCCTTCCCGAACCTTCTGGGAAGAGCTCTTCTACGCCGCCCAAATCCCCTCCCCTCGATGCTAAACCTCTTCCTATACGCCCTGCTTAGCGGCTTGGACTTTTCACAAGGGGAATGGACCCTTGTAGGCGTCAACCTCCCCAACTATGCCCCCCATCCCCTCCAAGCTCGCCTTAGCGCCTTCATCATCAGAGACCCGAACCTCTTCCAGCAGCTCCAGCAGTCCTGGCACGGCCAATCCTTCTACGAAGACTACTGCGACTACCACTTCGTGCTCAAATTCTACCAGAACCGCCGCCTCAAAAAAACCCTCAAGATAAACCTCCGCTGCGGCTATGCCACCGAAGGCGTCTTTTCTTATACCTTTCGGCCGGAGTGGTTTGAAGCGCTCCTCCCACACGCTACTCCCATCGTCTGGTCTAAAGTCTGGTTCCACAAAAACGAGAATCTCCGTCCCGCTGTTGCTGCGCTTCTGGAAGCCCCCGACGTGTATTTCTACGAGGAGCCGGAACCCTATCTCTACGAAGGGCGCTTTATCATAGCGGTTGATAGCGTATCCTGGCGGGTGGATCGCGACTCCCTTTACCAGGCCGTCAAAAGTCAGGTAGAAGGCCACTTCCCCCCCGGAAAAGCTTATGTGCGACCATATTTTTTCTACTTAGACGATAAGTTCCTGCTGTATTTTCGCTTTGAAGTTTTCTGCGACCGAAAGGATTACGAGACATACAAGCGGGGGCTTTCTATTTCGGTGCCTTGGCAGCCGCATGTGCACCCCGGCGAGGCCAAGCGGCTCATCATCATCGGGGTGAATCGAGAGCGCTTCCGCAGGTATGTCAATGCGTGGAAGGCCCGCTACGGCGCCCAGGATGGGGATACGTAGGTGAAAGCAGCTGCGGGTTTTATCTTCTATTGCCTACTGCCCATTGCATGAGGAGGAGGCCTCCCAGCACGGCCACTGCCACCCATACAATCACCCCATACCCCAGGTCCAAGCTTAGTCCCCGCTCCAGACCTATCGCTGCCCCAAAGCCCCCCAGCACTATCCAGGGGATAAACCTTCCAGTCTTCTCCGCCGGTGCTCCCCGCATCAGCGAAAATAGAAACAGCCCTAACAGCGGCCCATAGGTATAACCCCCCAGCTTCAGAAAGGTATCTAACGCATGACGTTCCGGCGGAAAGTAGTAAAAGTACACCGTAATACCCCAGCTCAAAAGAGCCCAGCTCACAAAAACCAGCTTTTTGACGAAAAGCTTCTCCCAACTTGGGGGGAAAAGGCTGCGTAGGGTTACTGTGGTCAAGGCCACCAGAGCACCATCCACACTGGAGAGGGTCGAGCTCACCAGCCCCACCACAAACATTGCCCCCACCCATAAGGGAAACACCTGCTGGGCCAATGAGGCATACAACTGATCGCTACGCGCCGGTATAGGATAGCCATTTACCTCCACATACGCCCAGAGCGCACTGCCCAGCAAAAGAAAGAGCAGCTTCACCGGCACTAAAAGCCCTGCATACAGCCCTATCATACGCTGGGCTGAAGTTACATCGGGCATAGAGAGGCTTTTTTGCATCTGGTCCTGATCTAAGCCAGTCATCGTAAATGATAAAAGCACACCTCCAAGAAAATCCTTCCAGAAGTAGTGCCGACTCTCTATTGATAGGTCGATTATCGTAGGCAAACGCAGCGTAGCTCGTACCTCGGGCGTCAAAATATAAAGAAGCGTCAGTCCACCTGCTCCAAGAAATAAAAGCGTCTGCAGGAGGTCCGTGTAAATGATTGTTCCTGTTCCTCCTCTCTCGGCATATATGTAAATCAACATCAAAGAAAGTAGTCCCAGCACTGGGAAAGGAACCTGTGGGAAAAATAGCTGCAAAACGATAAGAGCCAGATAGAGTCGGACGCTACTGGCTAAGAGCCGCGAGATTAGAAAGGTAATAGCGGCGACCTTTTCGGCCTGGGGGCCCAGCCGGTGGCGAAAATACTCATAAATGGAGGCCCGGGATAATTGATAATAGCGGGGTAGGAGGAGCAGCGCTACCAGGGTATACCCCACGAGATAGCCCAGCAGGACTTGCAGGTAAGTCCAGCCATCCTGTCGGACAGCGCCGGGTAAAGAGAGAAAGGTGAGGCCGGAGATAGCGGTTCCGATCATGCTGAGGCCAGCCCATACCCAGTGGGCTTGTCGGTGNGCGTTGTAAAAGGCGCCGAGGTCGGTGCCCCGCCGCTTGGCCACCCACCATCCCATGGCTACGAGGAATAGCCCATACCCGAAGGCCACCCAGCCCATATCTCCTCAAAGTAATAGCAATCTGCGTCTTCAGCAGCGGCCGCCCTTAGCCCCGATAGAGATGAGCAGCACCGGCAGAGTAGACCTGCCTACGGCATGAATGGATCGTACACAAACTGCACATAGTACAGCGACCCCAGCGTCGGCCCACCTGGCACTTCCACATGCCGGTTATTCAGAATATTCTGCCCACCTATGCGAAACATGGACTTCCATTTGGGTATCTTGTAGCTTATCTGTAAGTCTACAAGCTGGTAAGTGGGGATGATTCGTTGATGAAACGACTCCTCAAAGAGGTAGGCATTGATCCAGCGATAGCCTATCATGAAACCCCAACGTTTACTTGAAGTGAGCTCGCGTCCGGATAGGCTCACATTCGCTCGGTACTTCGGTGTATTGAACTGAGCTATGAGCCTGTCCAGCTTAGCTTCCTCGCTTAGGATGATCTCGGCATAGGTGAAGTTACTATTGAGGAAGAACTGGCGACTAATGGTGTATTGCAGCGCGATAGCGGCATGATGCGTAAAGACTATGGAGGGGGTATTATAGTAGCGGCGGTACTTAACATAGTCGTCGGCGGCGATAGAGTCGGGGGTAAGCTGGCCTATGATAATGCTTCCATCTGGCTGGGGATATCTTCGGGGCCCTACTAAGTCTATACTGCCCAGAAAGTCCGTAAAGCGAGAATACGCATAGTCTAAATCAATGTAGAGCCGATTCCACAAGAGATGCCGAGTCCCGATCTCCAAGGCAGCTACTCGCTCAGGTTTGACATTGTTGATGGGAAGCACGCGCAAAAGATCGGCGTAATCGCGCGGATTACTACTACCTCGGGTGCCAGCCTTAAGAGAGTCTAAAAAGGCATTGACGGACTCTTGGGAATAGTTATTGCCAATAATACCATAAGCTTCATCCGATGGCCGCAGCCCACCAATAAATTTGAAAGAACCTACATCTAAGTCAATATATTGCGCTTGGAGCGTAGGCATCCGAAAGCCCGTCTGATAAGAAAGGCGTAGATTATGATTTTGTGCTTTATCTAAAGCTATGATTGTGGCTATCCTCGGCGTAAAGCGCCCCGAAAAGTTCATATTCTTGTCGTAACGTATGGAGGCTAAAAGTCTTAGCCGTTCCTGCCACAAAGCCTTTCCTGCCTGGATAAAACCTCCCCCTTCCCACACCCCTATGGGACCCGCACTATCCGAAAGAATAGTGCCGCGGCTATTGGTCAAAAAGTAGCGAAAGTTCCCACCCAAGAGCAGCTGTACGAATCGCACTCTTCTGGAAAGATCATACTGGCCCTCAATATGATAGAAGGAGCTCTTGTCAAAAAACTGCGCTCCCCCTGCGGCAAAGTTAGGCTGGGCTACAACGGTCTTTCTGAGTTCTTCGAACCGCGTGCTCCCTGGTGCCGGTCGCGCCTCGCCTTCAAAGAGCGAGAGGAACCGGCGAGGATATCCAACCTGGCTCATTGCGTCAGCGAGTGCATTTGCCCTATTCGAATCAGCAAAAGCGCGGGCCGCTGCGTGATCCCCACCCATGGGAATACCCAACGCATCCGGATCCAGCCCTAAGGCTTGCGCTATGCGGCGCATTTGTCCCGTGTAGGTCAAGACATATTGCACCATCCAAGCATTGTGCGTCTTAGCTAAGTTCAGCATATTCAAGGCCGCAAAGCGCGAGTCAAAGCTATTACCGGAGTTTTCCCATGCGCCATATGCCCATACTCGGTAATCAGGCCCAGCTACCTCCACCTTATGGGTTGTAAACAAAAACTCCCGCACACTGTACCGATTCACTCCCTGATACACCGTGGCGCCCGTAGAAGTAAAAGTCTGATAATTCAGCTGGAGTTTATCGGTCAGACGATAATAGATCCCGAGGCTGCCTTTGAGGACTCTGGCATTGTAACGGATTATGTCCTTTTCCCAATATCCNGTCCGAGCCAAATAAAAGCCTAAATCGTTGGTATCCTGCGGCATGCCCCCACCTAAGATAGGTCCCAGGTTCATCGCTATGGTGCGTACCGTGGCTNGNGATACCCGAGCTTCATCCCCATAGATATTGACCGCATTGTAGCCGGGATTTTGCGGTCCTGGAACCGCGTACCGCCCTACCGCTCCTGCATAAGGGCCCTGATCCGTAGGGTCCGAAGCCACCCAGTCATGTGCATCAAAGAAATTCGCATACACCTTCACGCCCAGCCGATTGTTCCAGGCCTTGGCATACCGAAAGGCCACATCATACAAGGGCTGCGGCGTCGTATCTATACGGTCACTATGATTGACGCCTACCCGTACCGAAGCACTCAGTCCAGGATAGTGAAAAGGATCCTTAGTATAGACGTTCAAAATCCCACTGAAGGCATTTGGACCATACAGAGCTGAGGCCGGTCCCGGAATAAACTCTACCGACGCCACATCCAAATCTCCCGCATTCGTGATCATCCCAACAGGAAAATTCAATATCGGCGCCTGCATTTCTATCCCATCCAGCCGCTGCACAAAACGCGTATTCGTGGTAGAATTAAAACCCCGAGTATTCACTACCTGAAAAGTCAAGCTGGATGAGACTTGCTCCGCCCCCTTGAGAAAAGTGATATTCTGAAAAAGGCTCACCCCTGGGGCTTCGAGAATTTCTCGGGCGCTCATTTTGAGGACGGTGACGGGCGACTGCATGACGGCCTCGGGTACCCGACTACCTGAGATCACCACTTCCTGCGTCTGCACCCCCGTCTCCCGAAGGGTTATCGTAATGCCCTTCTGCCCCTCTTCCAGAGATGCGGATATCACCTGCGGCTCATATCCCACATAACTCACCTCCAGCTCTATGGGTTCTTTCGGTGAAAGCAGCNTAATCTGAAAACTCCCATCCACCCCTGCGACACTGCCCTGGACTGTACCTCTCACCCGGATGTAGGCACCGGCCAGCGGCTCCCCATCTTCGCCCACCACACGTCCCCGAATCGTGACCGCCTGAATAGTCGGCGCCGGACTTTCTTTCTTTTCTTGGGAGCGGCTCCGCTGTCGCGTGCGGCCTTCTTCTTGGGCCCATGCTAAGGCACTAACCAGCAGCCCTATCCAAAAAATGCGCATGAAACAAAGTTATATAGGCTTCAGCCAAACTCCACAAGTAGCACGGTGATATTATCTTCCCCGCCGGCCTGATTGGCGGCCTGAATGAGTCTATCCGCTCGCGGATGAAGGGGCTCTGGTAAGCTAAGGATAGCTTCTATCTCTGCCTCAGACAGCATATTCGTCAGCCCATCTGTACATAAAAGCAGTACATCCCCGGGGGCGACCGGGATAGGCTGGGGGGCTACTTCTACTTCTGGCTTAGGTGCAATCCCTAATGCCCGAAGAATCACATGCCGCCGGGGATGAAATGCCGCTTCCTCCGGCGTAATCGCCCCAATCATCAAAAGAAACTGTACATACGTGTGGTCCATCGTCATCTGCCGAAACCCGCTGGTGCTCTTCCAGTAGAGTCGGCTATCTCCCACATGCGCATAATACACCGCCTCCTCCCCCTCCGGCACATAAGCCAAAACACAGGTCGTCCCCATCCGACGATATTGGGGGATGCTCTGGGACATTTTGTAGATTATGGCATTTGCCTCGACAAGTGCCCGCTCTAAAAGAGCTGGAGGCGTGAGGTCCTCTTTGCAGCTTTCTAAGAAATTGGCTACACTCTCAATGGCGAGCTGGGCGGCTACTTCGCCGGCGGCATGCCCACCCATCCCGTCACATACCATCCAGAAAGTCCCCTGGCGAGTCGTAAAATAGGCGTGNCGGTCTTCGTTATTAGAACGGACCCGGCCCGTATCCGAACGGGCNGCNACTTTATGGTTTATAGGCATCGCCGTATCGCTTCACCAGGTGACGTACCCGGTGCCGCTCCAATCTCACCTGCATCCGAATAGGTTCTTGGGGCCGGTCTGACCCATCTCGAGGCACCCCCGCTATGGCCTCCGCCACCTCCATCCCCTCCAGAACCTTCCCAAACACGGTATAAGCCCCATCCAGGAATGGCGTTCCTGCCTTATTCACTACAATATAAAACTGACTTCCGTTGGATTCTCGCTTGGGGTTGATTGCGTCGCCTTGTCGGGCTGCGCCTACAGCGCCGTACGTATGCTTCAGCTCTGGCACAAACTCCGCCTGTAATGTATAACCCGGCCCACCCAAACCATCATTGAGCGGATCGTCATCTTTAGAGTTCGGATCCCCCCCTTGAATCACAAAGTTCGGCACCACCCGGTGAAAAGTCGTCCCATTGAAGAAGCCTTCTTTGGCCAGCTTAATGAAATTAGCCCGATGAATAGGCGTCTGACGATAGAGCTGCAGGCGCATGACCCCTTTCGGCGTCTCAATAACAATCAGAGTATCCCACTTGGGCAGCTTCTGCGCCCCTAAGTAGCTAACCAGCAAAACGGCTAAACTCCACTTCCGCATAGGCACTTTCTGCTAAGATACCAACTGGCGGGTGAACTTTATGNACCCGTATCCGCACCTTTTCCACAAGGGGCCATCGTTCCATAATCCTCTCCGCTAATCCCTCTGCGATGTGTTCAAT
>JGI24185J35167_1001326_pt1 | contig 11228 bp, 10 predicted proteins | sample YNPBryunderm2012_FD_35167 | JGI IMG/M metagenome (IMG submission 35167) | reverse complement strand
ACCTGGGGGACGACCGGCTTGTGTTATCGTTCGGATTTAGTGAACTATGAACCCGATAGCTGGTATGACTTACTCAAACCTAAGCCTGAGTTAGCCGGTAAGATTACCATGTTATCCACCGATCGGTGGCTGTTGTTACCTGCCCAGAAAGCCCTGGGCTTTTCGGCTAACACCACTGATGAAGGGGAAATGCAGCAGGTCAAAGAGGTGCTCATCGAAGCGAAGAAAACCCTGCTGGCTTATGATGATACAACCTTTTATTCAAAACTGGTCTCTGGTGAAGCTCTGCTGGTTGAAGCCTGGGATGGTTGGTGTAATTATGGTATCGCTGAAAACCCCGATATTCGCTTTGTAATTCCGCAAGAAGGCAGCGACTTGTGGGTTGATACGATGGTGATTCCGCAACCTTCCGAGAACAAAGAGGCTGCCTATGCCTTTATAGACTATGTCTTGCGCCCCGAAATTGGAACGTGGGTAGCAGAAAATATCCTCTACAAGGTTCCCAACCGGGCAGTGATGGGGCAGCTTTCTGCCGACCTGCTCAATTCCTATCCAAATCTTACCATTCCGCCGCAAGAGCTCCTCAAACAAGAGGCCCTCCAGGATGTCGGTGAAGCGCAAAGCCTGTATTCTGCGGTGGTTGCCGAAATTCTGGCAAGTGGTCAATAACTTCTCCTCAGCTTCAGGGTACAAGAGACTGTTCTCTAGCCCCTCTTGTACCCTGAAAGCACTTCTTGTGGAGAACCTGCGGTGAAGAAACTGGTATCACCCCTGGTCTTGTTAGGGCCTGCTCTCACCTGGTTGGGAATATTTCTGGTGCTACCCCTGGCATTAATCTTTGCCTATAGCTTCTTTCAACGCGGCGCGTTTGGGCAGATTGTCCCCCAACTCACTTTACAAAATTATTCCCGCTTGTTCAACCCGACGGTCTTAAAGGTATTCTTAAACTCTCTGCGCATTGCCTCTTTGGTGACCGGTTTAGCACTCCTGTTAGGGTATCCAACCGCCTATTTCATCACTCAACAGTCAACGCGCTGGAAGAACACCCTCCTGGTGATGGTGATTTTGCCTTTCTGGACAAGCTACTTAATCCGTACTTACGCCTGGATCGTATTGCTCAACCGTGAGGGTGTGTTAAGCCGTCTCCTTATCGCTCTTGGGTTAAGTCGCGAGCCAATTTCGTTTCTTTATAATGACACGGCAATTTTCATTGGTTTATTGTATGGCTATTTACCCTTTATGGTCTTACCCCTATATTCTTCAATTGAGCGGCTCAACCCAGAATTAAGAGAAGCCTCTTTCGATTTAGGGGCAACACCCCTGAAAACCTTCTTTCAGGTGACTTTACCTTTGACCATTCGTGGCGTGGTAACGGGAGCAATTTTTGTCTTTGTACCCAGCTTGGGAAATTTTTTTGTCCCGGAATTATTGGGCGGGGGGCAACGTTTTATGATCGGAAATATGATCAATAGCCAGTTTCTCAAGGCACGTGACTGGCCCTATGGTTCAGCAATGGCGTTTGGTGTGATGGCGATTGTATTGTTGCTGCTGCTGTTTCAGGCCTGGGTCACGCGTCGCACAGAGCAGGCTTAGGAGAGGTATATGCGCGTAATGAATTGGCTTCGTTTGCATACCGGTTTGGTTTACCTCTTCTTGTATGGTCCAATCCTGATGTTAATCCTACTTTCGTTCAATCGCTCGGGATTGCCCACCGCCTGGGGCGGTTTTTCTTTGCACTGGTATCAGGAACTCTTAAGCAATAAAACTTTGCTGAACGCTGCCCTGAATTCCTTGTTGGTTGCCGGCGGTTCGACACTGGTCTCGGCGGTGTTTGGCACCTTACTAGCGATGGGTTTAGAACGCATTGCGCGCAATGTTGTGCTGGATGCCTTTGTCTTTCTGCCGATGATTATTCCGGATATTGTCCTGGCGATTGCCTTATTGTCGTTTTTTACCTTTATCGAGATGCCGTTGAGTCTGCTGACCATTACGATTTCACATATTGTGTTTAACATCGCATTTGTGGCTGCGATTGTCCGCACCCGCTTGAGCTATTTTGATAACACCCTGGAAGAAGCTTCGTTAGACTTAGGCGCACCACCCGTGCAGACCTTTTTCAAGATCACCTTGCCGTTGATCCTTCCGGGCATTATTGCCGGTTCTCTCCTGGCTTTCACCATCTCGCTGGATGAATTTGTCATTGCCTTTTTCACTGCTGGGCCGTCACGGCCAACCCTGCCTATTTTGATCTACTCGATGGTCCGTTTTGGGGTAACCCCTGATGTGAATGCTTTGGCAACCATCGTGCTGAGCATAAGCGCTTTGCTTATCCTGATCTCTCAACGCATGGGAGGGTCGGAGGGTTTCTTCTAAATGAATGGATGGAAAGAATTGATTCGCCTTGAAAATGTGGTCAAGCGCTTTGGGTCGACAGTAGCAGCCGATCGGATTTCTTTGTCAATCGGGGAGGGTGAATTTTTTGCCTTGTTAGGCCCAAGCGGTTGTGGCAAAACAACCTTGTTGCGCATGTTGGCTGGCTTTGAAACGCCGGATTCGGGGATGATTCTCCTGGATGGCAAGGATTTGACCAATGTCAAGCCCTGGAGGCGGCCGGTGAATATGATGTTCCAGTCTTACGCCCTTTTTCCACACATGACGGTTTATGACAATATCGCGTATGGATTACGACAAGAGGGATTGTCCTCAGCCGAGATCGATCGACGCGTCCAACAGGTGCTTGAGCTCATCGGTTTGCCCGAACTGGCAAAACGGAAACCCGCCAGTCTTTCGGGGGGACAGAAACAGCGCGTTGCTCTGGCGCGTGCAATTGTAAAGCAGCCGCGCGTTCTGCTCTTAGATGAGCCTTTAGCCGCCCTGGATCGCAAACTGCGGGTCGAAATGCGCCTGGAGCTAAAGCGTCTGCAAAACGAGGTGGGGATTGCCTTTGTGTTTGTCACCCACGATCAGGAGGAAGCGTTGACAATGGCTGATCGCGCAGCGGTCATGAAAGGGGGAAGGGTTATGCAAATCGGTACCCCTGAAGAACTATACAACACTCCTGCCAATCTTTATGTGGCCCAATTCATCGGTGAGGCAAATGTGTTTTCAGGGCGTTTGGAAAGCCATGCAGACGATTGGGTGGTGGTTGCAAACAGCAACGCCTATCGGGTGTCAAGAGCGGAAGTGCAACGAACCGGTCTGGCTCGCGGCGCAAGTGCAGCAATTGTAGTGCGTCCGGAACGGATGGTGATTCAACCTTGCGAGCCAGAGCAAACCTCTCAAACCCTGAATCGGGTATTTGGACGCTTGTTAGAGACTGCTTACCTAGGAAGCGCGCGTACTTTTGTTGTGCAAACGGATGACGGACGACGGTTATCCATCCAAACCCCTGCTACGGAATCGGCTCCGGCGTTGAGAACCGGTGAGCAGGTTTGCGTTGGTTGGAACTTCGAAAGTGGTATTTTGGTTTCTGCCTCCGAAAATGGCAACGGGAAAGCCGAAGATTGAATCTGAGCGAAAAATAAGGAGACTCTGATGACACTGCAAGGACCCCAAACACACCAATGGTTTACCAGAGCCAGCCAGGTGATGCCTTATGGAATTAACTCCAACTTTCGCTACTGGGGGGATCAGGATACCCTGGTGATCCAACGGGCAAAAGGCGCCTATCTGTGGGATATGGACGGGAGACGCTATATTGACTACCGTTTGGGTTTTGGCCCGATCATTGTTGGCCATGCTGATGAACGAGTTAACCAGGCGGTTGTTCAGGCGATTCAGGATGGAACATTGTCTGCCTGGACTACACCAATAGAAGTAGAATTGGCGGAGCGTATTGTTCGTCTGACTGGCATCGAAATGGTCCGTCTTGCCAATAGCGGCACAGAAGCGACCATGCAAGCGTTACGCATTGCCCGTGCCTATACTGGTCGCGAGAAGTTTATCAAGTTCGAAGGACATTATCACGGATCAGCGGACTATTTCATGTATAGCACAGCTTCAGCCAGCCTGAACATGCTGGGTTCACCTCGCAGCCCAATTGCTGCGCCGATGAGTTCGGGCATCCCTCCCTCAATTGCTGAGACGGTGATTATCTTGCCCTTCAACGATTTAGAACTTTTGGAACGAACAATCCGAGCGCGCTGGGGCGAGATTGCAGCCGTGTTCGTTGAACCTGTAATGGGCAATGTGGCGGGGCTTCTCCCAGATGAGGATTTCTTGCCAACCCTGCGCCGTTTATGTGATGAGCATGGCATTGTCCTGATTTTTGATGAGGTTAAGACCGGCTTTCGCCTTGCCATAGGTGGGGCGCAGGAATATTTCAACCTGAAAGCTGATCTGGTCACTTATGCCAAAGCCCTGGGCAATGGCTATCCCATCGCGGCAATTGGCGGCAAGCGGGAGGTAATGATGACTATCGCGCCTGGGCAAGTGTCTCAATCGGGAACGTACAATGGCAATACGGTGGCAGTAGCAGCAGCCCTGGCAACGTTGGATCTGCTTGAAAACGAGTCCATTATTGAGACAATCTACCAGCGAGGCAAAGCCCTGATGAAAGGCATTGATGACATCCTAACCGATCAAGATCTTCCGCATGTGATGATGGGCTTACCACCGATGTTTGGTATCTATCTGGGCAGTGAACAGAGACCGCGCAATTTTCGAGATTTCCTGAAGGGCAATGCCGCCTTATACCATCAACTGGTTCAGGGGCTTGCCCGGCGAGGGGTTTTGCCGGACATCGATGGCCGGGAACCGTGGTTCTTGTGCGCCGCATTGAGCGAAGAGGATGTTCAGGAAACCCTCAATATCTTTAACGATACCCTTCAAGCTGTTAAGCCACAATTGAAAGCCAGTTAATTGCAAACACAAACTGAACAGATGAGGAGGATAGAATGAAAATTGTCGTTGTCGGAGGGGCGGGCAAGATGGGCTGTATTGCTGTGCAGGCGCTGGCAAGCGATGCACGCGTTAGTGAAGTGCTTATTGCCGATATGAACCAGCAAAACGCCCAAGTGGTGATGCAGACCCTGAAAAACCCTAAAGTACGCTTTTGCCGGGTCCAGGTTGAACAGAAAGAGGCTCTGGTGGCTTGTCTAAAAGGTGCAGATGTGTGTCTAAACGCCAGTGTGTATTATTTTAACCTTCCAATTATGGAGGCCTGCCTGGAAGCTGGCGTGTCTTACACCGATCTTGGAGGTTTGTTCCATACCACCCGCAAACAGCTTATGTTTCATGAGCGATTTATGCAAAAAGGACTTAGCGCCGTTTTGGGCCTCGGTTCTGCGCCGGGAATACCAAATGTGCAAGCCCGCTATGCTGCCGAACGTTTGGATACCATTGAATATATTCACATCTACGATGGGATCAAACCTCCACCGCCGGATGATCTGCGTTTTACCTACGCTGTGCCGACAATCCTTGACGAAATGACAATGGAACCCATCATCTTCCGCAATGGCGAGTTTATCAGCCAAAAACCTTTATCGGGCTTTGAAGATTATGCCTTTACGCCTCCCCTAGGAATCTTGCCCATGCACTATTCCTTACACTCCGAAGTTGCAACCTTGCCGCTGAGCTATCAGGAGAAAGGGATTCGAGAGTGTTTCTTCAAGATAAACTACTGGGGGATGGCCAAAGAGACGGTTGAGAAAGTGCGGGTGTTGGAGGAATTTGGGTTCAATAGTTCGCAACCGTTGGACCTGGGAGAGGGACAAACGGTGGTTCCGCGCCAGGTTCTAATGGCGATGATGGCTAAATATGTCCCATCCATCGAAGAATATCTTGCCCCACCGAAAAATTCCCCTCCCAACTGGACGAAGGAAATTGTCACCGAGGTGAAAGGCACGAAGGATGGTAAAGAAATCTGTTACCGCATTGGAACCCTGACCGCGAAAGGCGCTTTGCCTACCGGAGTTGCGCCGGCAATTGGCGCAATCTGGCTGGGTGAGAAACGCATTCCTGCAGGGGTATATCCGCCAGAAATCGTATTGGATCCGCTTGCGTTTCTCAAGGAATTGGAACCTTATGATATTTTTACTCAGGTAAGCATCACAAAAGGAATTGATTGAACTGCCAAAGCTGAATTTATGGTAGAGTTAGGGCAGCGGGTCGGCTGGCGGCCGAGCCGGGTAGGTGGAAGCGAACCGCCTCCTGAATCGGAGTTTCAGGCCTGGCGNATCTTTGAGCCGCTGCCCATCGATCCAAAAAACTTGCTTTAGGGAAGGAAACGATCCATGAGTGTCTTTTGGGAACGAATCGAGAGCTTGAAAGTGCAGATGGAAAAGGCTGGTATTGATCTTGTGGCGATCACTACCGCTCCTAATCTGCGCTATTTCAGTGGTTTTGTGCCCCATCTCGATGAGCGCTTTAATGCCTTGTTGGTCAGTCAAGGGGAAGTCGTGTGGGTTGCCCCGCAATTGAACCGTGAACAAATCGAAGCACACGTCCATTTCCCGCTAATCTCCTGGCGCGATGATGAGGGTCCGCAAAACGCCATTCATCAAGCCTTGCAGATGCTGGGCCGGCCTCGCTCGTTGGGAATTGACGCTGCTGGGCGGGCGGATTTCCTGCTTCGCTTGCAAGAAGTTGCCCGACCTCAAAATAGTCAGTCGGCAGACGCGATCATTGCTTTGCTACGTCAGGTTAAGTCNGCGGACGAGATCGATCAGCTCGCCTTCGCGGCTGCCCAGGCAGACCGCGCCATGCAAGCCGCCATGCAAGTCTGTCGTCCTGGCATTACCGAACGAGAAGTCGCCTGGGTGGTTGAATCTTTCTTCCGCCAGGATGGCGCAGAGCAGGTTGACTTTACCCTGATCGCATCGGGTCCGAACGGCGCCTTTCCGCATCACCATTCTTCGGAGCGCATGCTGCAAAGTGGGGATGCGATCATCATTGACATCGGAGCAACCTTAAACGGTTATAAATCGGATATTACCCGCATGGTCTATTTAGGTGAGCCCACTGCTGAGTTCCTGAATGCCTACGCAGCCGTAGATCAGGCTAACCTTGCTGCACGGGCTCAGGTTAAAGTTGGTGTCAGCGCTCAGGAAGTTGACCGCGCNGCTCGAAATACCTTGAAAGAGCATGGACTGGCTGATTTCTTCGTTCATCGCACTGGACATGGGATTGGATTGGATATTCACGAACCCCCCTATATCATGGAAGGAAACCAGACACCTTTGCAAGCCGGGATGACTTTTAGCATCGAGCCCGGAGTTTACCTGGTGGGAAAATACGGCATCCGCATTGAAGATATTGTGGCTGTAACCGACCAGGGTGTGCGAGTTCTCTCTCAGACCTCTCACGATCTGGTGGTTAAATCATCCTGATTGGGAAGGGAAAAATGATCAAGCTCACTGTGCTATATAACTTACCTCCAGATGCCGATCACGAAGCATTTTTGAAATGGAGAACGACTGAGCATCAAAAAGAAAATATGGAGATGCCAGGTCTGATCAAGAGCGATTTCTATATCGTAACTGATGCCTGGAACATGGAGAGAGCCCCATACCGCTATATGACCGAAGCCTATTTTGTGGATCGGGAAAGTTTTGAGCAATCCTTTTACGATCCTGCTTATCAGGAGAAACTGAAGGGTTGGTTGAAAAATATTGCCGACCCGATTTTCCTGATTTCTGAAGAAGTCCTGACGGAAGTAAAACAAAGTTAGCCAGACCAGCCTCTTGAAACTGTTTCAGTTCGTTGTGTAGTCGGGTCAAACAATTGCCCGGGGCTGAAGGGTTCTGCTAGAGTATCTACTTTATGTCTCTGTTGAGTCACTTCCCGCAGTCTTNCTACTGCGGGAAGTTTTTCGTTCTATTCTTCCAGCGTGGTCACATCCCCTTCAGGCAGACCCAGGGCGCGCGCTTTTAACACCCGGCGCATTATCTTGCCACTGCGCGTTTTGGGTAGACTGTCTACAAAGGTCACTTGTTCAGGGCGGGCGATGGGACCAATCTCATGGGCAACGTGATTGCGCAATTCTTCAGCCAGTTTTTCGCTTTTCTCCACCCCGGCTTTCAGGATCACATAGGTGTAAATCGCGTTGCCTTTGACCTCATGGGGCAAGCCGATAGCAGCAGCTTCGGCAACCGCCGGATGTGCTACCAGGGCGCTTTCGACCTCGGCTGTGCCCAAGCGATAGCCACTGACTTTGATCACATCGTCCATGCGCCCGATGATCCAGAAGTAGCCGTCCTGATCCTTGCGAGCCGAGTCACCCGTCTGGTACATCGAGCCAAATTTGCCCCAATATTGTTCTTTGTAACGCTCCGGGTCTTTCAAGATGGTGCGCAACATCCCTGGCCAGGGCTTTTTGATGACCAGATATCCCTCTTCNCCGGCTGGGACAGGGTTGCCCTGTTCATCGACTACCTCTGCTTCGATGCCAAAAAATGGCCGCGTTGCCGAACCGGGTTTTAAGGGCGTGATGGGCAGGGGCGTGATCATGAACCCACCCGTTTCGGTTTGCCACCAGGTGTCCATAATCGGGCAGCGCTCTTTCCCGATCACCGTGTAATACCAGCGCCAGGCTTCGGGGTTAATGGGTTCGCCCACGCTACCCAGCAAACGCAAACTGCTCAGGTCATGGCGGTTCGGCCAGGCGTCACCGTAGCGCATTAAGCCGCGGATGGCTGTCGGAGCGGTGTATAAGACGGTAATACTGTAATTCTCGATCATCCGCCACCAGCGGTTGGGATAGGGATAGTTTGGCGCACCTTCGTACATGAAAGAGGTCGCTCCCAACAGCAGCGGTCCATACACGATATACGAGTGGCCGGTGATCCAGCCTGGGTCAGCCGCGCACCACCAGCGATCCTCATCCCGCAGGTCAAAGACGTACTTGAGAGTTGTGTAAACATGCACCATATATCCCCCATGAGTGTGAACCACCCCTTTGGGACGGCCGGTCGTTCCAGAGGTGTAGAGAATGAAAAGAGGGTCTTCGGCATCCACCGCTTCGGTGCAACAGTTTTGATTTGCAATCGGTAAAGCCATCAGATCGTGAAACCAGTAATCCCGCCCGGCTTCCATGTAAATTTCCTGACCGGTGCGTTTGACGACAATACAGGTCTCAATGGTTGGCTGGCGCGCCATGGCTTCGTCGGCTGTATCTTTAAGCGGCACGATCTTTCCCCGCAACCATCCCCCATCGGCTGTGATCAGCACGCGACTCTGGGNGTCTTCAATGCGTTCTGCCAGTGCTTCGACGCTAAATCCCCCATAAACCACACTGTGAGCCGCCCCAATTTTGGCGCAAGCCAGCATGGCAATCACCTGTTCGGGGATGCGGGGTAAGTAAATGGTGACAACATCCCCCTTATTAACCCCCATGCTGCGCAAAACGTTGGCAAACTTGCACACTTCGCGATGCAGCGCGTGGTACGAAAACGTGCGCATATCGCCNGGTTCACCTTCCCAAATCAGGGCCAGTTTGTTCTTACGCCAGGTTTTCACGTGCCGNTCCAGGGCATTGTGGATGATGTTGACCTTGCCCCCCACAAACCACTTGTAAAAAGGGGGATTGCTGTCATCGAGTACCCGCTCCCATTTTTCGAACCACTCCAGTTCCTCAGCGCGTTCTGCCCAGAAGCCTTGAGGGTCTTCAATGGAGCGTTGATATAAGGTTTCATACTCCTGGATGGTTGCTTGTTCTCTGACTTCCGCAGCGGGATAATAGACTTCCCCCTCCAATCGCTGAACCTCACTGACTGCCATCACTGCTTCCTCCTTTGCTGAATTATGCTTTATTGGATGAGATATGGAATAATATGATTTTATAGGTTATTTGAGAGAATGTCAACCAGTGCAAGGGGTAAAATATATGAGTTCAGTCATGGAACGCTATCAGGTCTTACCCGAACCAGAACAGAAGGCGCGGCTGCACTGCATTGCCGAAAAACAGCGGCGCTCGGCTGCCAGTGTCCTGCGCCAGGCATTGGATATTGGTCTGGATATGCTGAAAGGCAAAAGCGATGTGTGAGAACGGCGGATGAAAATTCTGATAAAAGCCCGCTTCCGCCTTCACCGCTTGCCGCTCATCGAACTCGATTTCGTCAACGCTGAGCGTCAAGAATGGGAGAGCAGATGGAGCAACGATGGCGGTTGTGAGCTGGGTAAATCTTAACCTGGCTTTTTCCGTTACGCCAGCCGTTTTTTGAGCGATTCGGAACTTTCGATGGAGCAATGGCCTTTGAGGATGCTGCTGACGCTAAAGTCTTTGTCCAGGTCTAATCAGTGAATATAATCCCCTGCGCCGATGATTTCAAAATTTCCCTTTCCCTCTTACTTCCGTACCATAACCGCGGCTACCAGACAAGCGGTCCGCTGATGACACGCCCATCCGTCAATTCCACAATCAGCATATCTTCGGTGATTTGAACCGATTGGGTGGGGCTTGTTGGCTTTCATTGACCAAAGTGCTCATATCAACGCTCCAAAAAGTCGGTTTGTCTTAAGGAATACGCATATTGAGGTAGGTGACCTTTCCCGCTACAATCTCAAATTCGATCGTTTCTGGTTTCGTATAGATAAAACTCAAACGATATCGTCCAGTCGGCAAGTCATTGATGCCAAAACTTTCCTCCCATGGTGGCAGACAGCGCATGGCAGGGTCTTCGTAGGTGGAAAGATAGCGTCTATTCAGGATAGAATTTTCCCCTCCCAGAGGTTCGAGGACAATATTTTCCATCATCAGGCATTCGCCTTGGGGATCAAGAAAACGCCCTAGGAGAACACCGCTATCTGGCAGGGCTGGCGATAGCCAGAGTTCAGGGTTGCGAGTCGCTTGATAATCGTTTTCTGCAAAGCGCACTTCAAAGTGAAGATGGGTGCCTGCAGCCACACCGCCTAAACCCACTTCGGCAATCTGATCTCCCTGCTGGACGATTTGCCCCTTCTGAACGAAGATCTTTAATACGTGCCCATAGACGGTGTAGACCGGTATGGTGAATTCGGGGACTTGATGCTTTAAGATGATCACTTTCCCGTAAAAGCCTCTTTTGGAAGCCAGGGAAACGGATTCATCCTCGCCGGCAAATTCCACCACCCCATCTGCCACTGCGTAAACTGGCACACCGGCTTTATTGATGAACTCTACCCCATGGTGCACTTCGCGTTGTCCATTTTGCGTGCTGCCATACCGATAGGTTGGGTCAACCGTATCTGTCCCCGGCGGATAAATCGGGCGTTCAAAGGGAAACGCGGCCGCTAAGACACAAACTTCT
>JGI24185J35167_1001320_pt1 | contig 11263 bp, 7 predicted proteins | sample YNPBryunderm2012_FD_35167 | JGI IMG/M metagenome (IMG submission 35167) | reverse complement strand
GCATTCTCACCAATTTCGGAGGGGGCTAAGATCAAATTATTGATCTTCGCAAAATCCAAGGACGCCCAAGATATCTGAAAAACAGGGGATTTGGCCTGTCATTCCGATTTGCGAAGATCCCTAGGGCAAAGAGGCCCTGTTGTTGCTGCTTTTACTTTGAGTGTCTTCATCCGGCCAAGCCTCTGTAGCTGGTAGGAGGTCATGGGAGGAGGNAAGAATCGGCTCGAAGCCTACAGAGGGGGGTTGCCGGGCATCCTGCTCCCGTACCGGAAGTTTCTATCGGAGCTGGTTTCTGTTAAGGAGGCCTAAACGTCGGTGTTTTACGCCGATTTGCATATCCATTCCAAGTTTTCTCGGGCGACCAGTCGAGATTGTGATCTGGANCATNTGGCCCAGGCAGCCGCCCGAAAAGGCATTGGCCTGCTCGGCACTGGGGATTTTACCCATCCGGGCTGGTGGGAAGAGCTTCGGACCAAGTTGGTGCCGGCGGAACCGGGGCTATATCGGCTGCGTCCGGAGTTGGAAAAGAAGGCCCTCCGGAATGTGCCGGTGGCCCAGCCTGAACCGGTCCGTTTTGTGCTTCAGGTGGAGATTGCCACCATCTACAAAAAGGCCGGGCAGACCCGCAAAGTGCACCATCTCATCTATGTCTCGGAGTTGGACGAGGCGCGGAAGTTGACCGAGCAGTTGGCCCGGCTGGGCAATGTGGCTTCGGACGGTCGGCCCATTCTGGGGCTGGATTCTCGGAGCCTGTTGGAGCTGGTGCTTCAGACGGGGCCGGGCTGCTACCTGGCGCCGGCCCATGTGTGGACCCCATGGTTTTCGGTCTTTGGGGCACACAGCGGGTTTGATCGGCTGGAGGAATGCTACGAAGACCTCAGCGGCGAAGTCTTTGCCCTGGAGACGGGGCTGTCGTCCGATCCGCCGATGAACTGGCGATGGTCGGCCCTGGACCGGTTTACGTTGATCTCCAATTCGGACGCCCATTCGCCTGCCAAACTGGGCCGAGAGTGCTGCGTGTTCGACTGCCCGGTGGATTATTTTGCTATCCGGGAGGCCCTCCGAACCGGCCAAGGATACGCCGGCACCGTGGAGTTTTTCCCCGAAGAGGGCAAATACCATTTGGACGGGCATCGGCAATGCGGCGTGTGCTGGGAGCCTTCGGAGACCCAAAAACACGGCGGTCGCTGTCCGCGGTGTGGCAGGCCGGTTACGCTGGGGGTGCTTTATCGAGTGTGTCAATTGGCCGACCGACCCGCCCCGCCCGATCCCCTTCCACGGCGTGCCGCTCCGTTCCGCAGTCTCATCCCGCTTTGTGAAATCCTAGGCGAAATCCTCCAGGCAGGACCGGACACCAAAGGGGTAGTCAGCCGATATGAAGAACTGCTCGCTCGGCTGGGGCCGGAGCTGTGGATTCTGGAACATGCGCCGCTGGAGCAGATTGCCCGGCATGGCGGCCAGCTGCTGGCCGAGGCCATCCGCCGGATGCGCAGCGGCCAGGTGATCCGGCAAGCGGGCTTCGACGGCCAATACGGGGTGATTCGGCTTTTTACCGACGAAGAACTCCGAAACCACCGAAGCGGCAATCGGCTCTTGTGTCAGGCTTTCCCTTTGCCCGAGCAGGACAGGCCGGCTCAGATGGGGACGAGCCGGGTAAGAGGCAATACGGCCCACGTGGAACCTTCGTCTTCCCTTTGCCCCCCAGGGGATCGCTTTGCCACCGGTCCAGCAGAGAGGGAGCTTGGCTCATCGGAGCGGGTAGGTGCCCCACCGCTTTTTTCCGTGGAGCTGGGAGGGGAGGGGCGTGGTGGTTCCCCCGGCCAAGCCGTTCCCCCGCCCTCTTTTGCTGCCCAGAGGGAAGGGCCGGGGGACCTGGCCTGCGGAGCAAACCGGCCCGAAGGAACTGCCCGGTCCGCCTCCGGTCCATCTGCCTCTGCCAAACTGCTTTTCCCTCCGAGCGGGGAATGGTTGCTGGCCGGTTTGGACCCGGAGCAACGGGCTGCGGTCCAGTGCGTGGAAGGGCCGGTGTTGATCCTGGCTGGTCCCGGCACTGGCAAAACCCGCACCCTGACCCATCGGATTGCCTATCTGGTGGCCGAGCATGGCGTCCCCCCGGAAGGTTGCTTGGCGATCACTTTCAGCCGAAGGGCCGCTGCCGAAATGCGAAGCCGATTGGAACGGTTGATTCCGGCGGTGGCCGAGCGGATGCCGGTGATGACCTTTCATGCCTTCGGCTGGCAATTGGTGCGGGAATACGGGCAGCGGTTGTCCGCTTCTGCAGGGCAGAAATCATTTTCTTCAGGAGAGGAAGGTTTGTCGGGAGGGCAGGAAGCTTTTCCCGGAGGGCAGGCAGCGATTGCGGTCCCACTGAGCGAACGGTTCGGTACAAACTGGGACCGGTTCTGTGTGGCTTCGGAGGCGCAGCGGCGGGAGCTATTGCAACGTCTGTTGAACCTGTCGGCGATCCAGGCAGATCGGATTCTGAAAAAAATTTCCCTTGCCAAGCGATCTTCCGAGGGGGCCCCGAAAGACTCCAAATTGCAGGAGGCCTTTCGGGTGTATCAGGGGGAGATGGCCCGTCGGGGCTGGCTGGATTTCGACGATCTGGTTCTCCTGCCGCTAGAGATTTTGCGGGCGGATTCGGCCTGGCAGGCCGAATTACAACAGCGGTTTCGTTACCTCTCGGTGGATGAGTTTCAGGATATTGACGGGGCGCAATACGGTCTGCTGCGCACTTTGGCGCCGCCGGGGGGAAATCTCTGTGTGATCGGCGATCCGGATCAGGCGATTTATGGGTTTCGGGGGGCGGATGTGGGATTTTTCGAGCGGTTTTTGGCCGATTATCCCACCGCCCGGCGCTTTGTGCTCCGCCGAAATTATCGCTCCAGCCGGGTCATTGTCGAGGCGGCCGGCCAGATGATTGCCCCGGCCAGTTGGACGCCGAATCGCCGCCTGGAAGCCGAGCCAGGCAAAATACCCCATGTAGAAATCCACACCTGTCCAACCGACCGGGCCGAAGCGGAACTGGTGGTCCATCGGATCGAACAACTGCTGGGCGGGCCGACGTTTTTCTCCCTCGACAGCCGCCGTTCGGAAGGCCAACAAGACTCCGGACGAAGCTTTTCCGATATTGCCGTGCTGTATCGGACCGAGTCGCAGGCGGGGCCGCTCGTGGAAGCCCTGGCGCGATCCGGAATGCCTTTTCAGGTGTGCAGCCATCGGCCGTTGGTGGAATGGCCAGGTGTACAAAAATTGCTCCAGGAACTTTCCTCCCAAACGGACTCCGCGGGACCGCTATCGGAACGGGTCCGCCGATTGCTGGAGGCCTTCTGCCCGACGGAGTACGNGCCCGCTCCGGAGCAAGGCCCCGACGACCGACCGGAACAAACCGTCCCCTCCTTCTCTCCTGCCATTCGGGCGGCCTTACTGCGACTTGCCGACAACTGCGGGGATGATCTGGCCCAATTGTTGGCCGAGACGGCCATGACCACGGAAGCGGACCTGTGGGACGCTCGAGCCGAGCGGATTTCGCTCCTGACTCTTCATGCGGCCAAAGGGCTGGAGTTTCCGGTGGTGTTTATCGTCGGCTGCGAGGATGGGGTGATTCCCCTGCGGTTTTCGGCGGAAGAGGAGCCAGCCCGATTGACCGAGGAACGCCGACTTTTATTTGTGGGCATGACGCGGGCAAAGGAACATTTGATCCTCACCCATGCCCGGCGTCGGCATTGGCAGGGCAAACTCCGACCGATGGAACCCTCGCCCTTTTTGGCCGATGTGCAGCGAGAACTGCTGGCTTTTCACGAACACCGGCCGACAGCCCGCCGAACTCCAGATGCCCAACGGGAACTGTTTTCGTAATACGTTCCATGGACCGGATCCACCGGAATTGAGTCCCACAATCTGTCGGGTTCAAGCTGACATTTCCCTCCTACAAGGTGTAGGAGCCAGGCCGGCTGCGGGGGCCACAGGGTCATTCCTGCTTCCGCAGCGGAGGCACATCGCACCTTTTTCTTCGGCGAACATGTTGCTCAAACGGTAAATGGATTCGCCGAACACGGGCGAACATTGGCCGGAAAACGACCGGTTCAACGCTGTCGAACCGAAGAGGCTGTCCCGAAATGGTCCCATCAGGGTGTTGGCCACCCGAGGCTGTCCATTCAGTTTCTAAAACCCTACCAAAACGGGGGGTTTCCAAGATCATCTGGCTCCAGGCTGGAGCCGCTCGGATAGGGCACAACGGATTTTCGGGACAGCCTCTCAGGAACCGCCCCATGGATAGAATGCAATTACCTCCTGGTTTTACAATAGGTTATGGCAAAAAAGTGGCGTTTCTGGTTCCCCGGTGAGATGTTACCCCAACGGATGGCCGGCACAGTCGCTTAATCCACTCGGAAGCCCATTTGTTGAAGTTGCAAGCGGACTTCGGGGTCGGCCAGCAGGTGCCGGAAGGCGATCAGGGCCGGCCGATCCCATCGGCTCCGGGGGACCAGAAAGTCGTAGTGCTCTTCTTCCAGGGGCAAAAAGCCCAGGCCGTACAGACGGGCGACCGGCTGGATGGCCACCCCCCAATCCGCCCGCCCCTGCGCGACAGCCGCTGCTACGGCGTTATGGCTCTTGGCCTGCACCGAATAACCGGGCGGTTGTCGGCCTTCCAAAAGCCGATCGATCAAAATCCGGGTCCCGCTGCCAGCGTTTCGGTTGATCATTCGGCAGGCAGGGTCGACCAAGGCCTGATGGATAGCCGATCGGCCGTCCGTCTGATGGCAAAACCGCTCGTCNTCCGGCCGAAACACCACGCCCTGCAACCGGCCGTATCCGGGGATCAGTTCCAATTCCGGGGCCAGGAAGGGGCGATTGTACTGTCCGCTGACCGGGTCCAGCAGGTGCACACCAGCCAGATCACACTGGTTCCGTCGGGCCGCCTCCAACCCGGCCGTGGAACCGACAGCCAAAAACTTCGTCTGCCAGCCTTGCCGGTGCAATTGGCTCAGCAGCCAATCCAATCCCACACAGTGGCTGCCGATGACGACCAAATCGGCCGGTCGGATTCCCTGGGCCAACAAATGGACCGTAACCGCCGCCCCTGCCGGCACAAGCTCCTCCTGCTGCCCGATGCTGATAAAGCCGTCGGCGGTGCTGAAGGCCGTTACCGAGCCGGACCCTTTGCCCATCGGATAGGCGGCCAGCCCTTCCGGCGACGGCATGAGCCGAACCAAAAGATACTCCGTGCGCCCAATCTCCGAACGAATCCGCACGGGCAGGTGGGCCTGCACGGTAGGCCGATCTTCCGTCGGCAACCCGACCATGGCCCGCAGAACCGGCGCTACAAATTCATGGAACGTAAAAATGGCCGAGGTGGGAAAACCCGGCAGCACCACCACCGGTTTTTTCCCATGGACGGCTAGACACAACGGTTTACCCGGTTTGAGGGCCACGCCGTGAACAATAATTCCCGGCTGGGTCAGTTCGCGCACCGCCCGGTAGGCCAGGTCGCCTTCGCCTTTGCTGGTGCCGCCGGAAAGCAGGACCACGTCGGCCGATTCCAGTGCTTCGGCCAACCGGGCGCGCAAAAGGTCCAGATGATCGGGGGTCCGGCCCATTTCTACCGGCTGGCCGCCCAGTTCCCGGACGGCGTCGGCCAGAATGCGGCTGTTGGAATCATAGACGTTGCCGGGCCTCATCGGTTCGCCCGGCCCGATCAGCTCATCGCCGGTGGAGATGATCGCCACCTGTGGCCGACGCCATACCCGCACCCGGCTTAAGCCCAGGGCGGCCAGCACACCGGTTTCCCGGCTGGTGAGCCATTGGCCCGATCGGAGGACCGTCTCGCCCGCCGCCATGTCGGAGCCGGTAAAGGTAACGCCGCTGCCGGGCGTTACCGCCCGATAGACCAAAAGGGCGCCCGGATCGCAGGGGTCCAGGTCCGTATGTTCGATCATCACCACGGCGTCGGCCCCGCGGGGAAGCATCGCTCCGGTGGCAATCGGCATGGCCTGCCCAGGACGGATTTCGCCCTGGGGCGGTCGGCCTGGCGTGATCGGCTGGCCCACCAGGAGCACTCGCCGCGGCTGCTGCTCATCGGCCCCGTAGGTGTCGGCGGCCTGGACAGCAAACCCGTCGAAATCCGACCGATCAAACGACGGCACATCGACCGGTGCCTGAACATCCTCGGCCAATACCCGGCCAAGGGCTTCCTCCAGGGGGACCTCCTCCTGCCCCAATGGCCGAAGGTCCAAGGCGGCCCAAAAACGCTCCGCCGCCTCCTGTCGGCTTGCTACCTGCAAAAACTGCTCTTGCACCTGAGACATGGGGTTTTCCTGGTCGCCAACGGTCTGGTTTCTCCTGGCCCTTTTTGTCCGGTAAACGGCGGAGGGCCTTATTCCAACCAACCTCCAGGTGGGGTAGGATGTTCTCCAGAAATACGGTTTCCGGTAACACGTTGGCCGAACGGAGATACCTTGGAAGGACCTGCTTCCAAGGTCCACCGGGCACGACACCCCTGCCCCTCCATTCGGCTAACAGGTTCCGTGGGGGTGCCTTCCTGAATGCTCATCATACCATGTTTTCCGTGCGAAAAGGATCGGGCAGTAAACCGCGGCAGAGGCAAAGCAGGATGATTTTCGGAGGCAATGGCCAATGATTGCGCTGGAACCGATCGGACAGATTCATACCCCTTGGACCCAATTGGCCGGGATGCCGATTCAACCGGCCGGGGCCAGAGGCGTCCGGGGCGTGGTCGAGGTTTGGCCGCCGTATCAAGCGGGCCTGAAAGACCTCGAAGGATTTTCCCACCTCTTTTTGATTTACCATTTCCATGCCGTCAGCGGATATGAACTGCAAGTGGTGCCTTTTCTGGATCGACAAATGCGGGGCGTGTTTGCTACCCGGGCGCCGAAACGGCCCAACCCGATTGGGCTTTCGTTGGTACGACTTCTGGCCGTCCTGCCGGATGGTCGGCTGGAGGTGGAAGACGTGGATATGCTGGACGGCACGCCGCTTTTGGACATCAAACCCTATGTGCCGGAGTTCGACGCTGCCGGGGGGCCGGTGCGGATCGGCTGGCTGGCCCAAGTGGCCCATCAGGCCCAAACCCAACCATCCGACGCCCGCTTCGGCGCCTAGCCGCCAGATCCGACAGGAGCTTCGAGGCAAAAGACATCTTTTCTCCAACAACTCGGAAGGAGGCCTTGCTTTTTTTGGGTATAATAAACCGGCGTTTGGTTTTTCGGGTTTGTTTTTGGAAGGAGGTTCTGTCATGAAGCACTGGTGGGAGATGGTCGTGGGGATTGGAGTCGCCGTGTTGGTGGGCTGTGGGCAGAGCGGTCCCGGTCTGAAAAAGCCGTCGGATAAACCATCGCCGCCGGCCCAGGCCGCACCCACCGAGCAACCTTCGGGAGGGGTCGAAAAACAACAAGCTCCCCCCTCGGAGCCGGGCAAACCGCCTTCAGCGGCCCAAACGCCGCCGTTAGAACAGATCGTCCAAGTGCCGCTGGGCCTACCGCCGCTGCCAGTCCCGGCCGATAACCCCATGACGCCCGAAAAGATCGAGTTGGGCCGGATGCTTTATTTCGATAAGCGGCTGAGCCGGGATGGTACGATTTCCTGCGCCACCTGCCATGATCCGAAGAAGGCCTGGGCGGAAGACACGCCCGTAAGCACCGGCTTCAAAGGGCAGAAAGGCGAGGTCAATTCGCCGACGGTGATCAACACCGCCTATGCGACCAGCCTGTTTTGGGACGGACGGGCTAGCAGCTTAGAAGAGCAGGCCCTGGGCCCCATGCAAAACCCGATCGAAATGGCCCACGATCTGGACCTCCTGGTCAAACAGCTCTCCGAAATCCCGAAATACAAGGAGATGTTCCAGAAAGTGTTCGGCACCGATGTAACCAAGGAAGGAATGGCCAAGGCGATTGCGGCCTTTGAACGCACGGTGCTAAGCGGCAATTCGCCGTATGACCGCTTTACCAAGGGCAACGATCCGAACGCCCTGACCGAAGCCCAAAAACGAGGGATGGAAATCTTCGAGCAACATTGTTCGGTTTGTCATACGCCGCCGCTGTTTAGCAATTACCGCTTCTTTAACGCCGGCATCGGCATGGATAAGAATCCCCCGCCGGCAGGCCGAAAAGCGGTTACCGGCAAAGACGAAGACCTGGGGAAGTTTCGGGTACCGCCGCTGCGAGAAGTGGCCAAAACAGCCCCGTACTTCCACGACGGGAGTGCGGCCACGCTGGAAGAAGCCGTCGCTGTTATGGCCGCCGGCGGAAAAGACAACCCGAATCTCTCCCCGATGATGAAAGCCGTCCGGGAAGCCAAACTGACCGAAGCAAATCGCAAAGACCTGGTCGAATTCCTCAAGGCCCTCTCAGGGGAATATCCGATCGTCGAACCGCCCCAATTGCCGTAACCGAAACGTCTCTTTGGGCCTAGAGGCTGTCCCGAAATGGGCACTCCGGCGGACCCCCGACCTGTTTCCACACCCTTTCCGTTCCACAAAATGCCCGGTTTATGAGGGTTTTTCGCAGGGTGGGGGCTGCCGGTTGGATGGTCCCTCTGCCTAAAACAGATTTTCGGGACAGCCTCTTAGAGCGGGATATTGGGATACGGCCTTTGCGCGGCTGGTGGGGCAGATACCCCGGTGGGGGCGATTAGCGCCAGCTTTGCACGCCGCCGACCATGCGGTTTCCCTGCACGCCGCCCGCTCCAGGCGAACCGGGCGTGGGCGAACCGGCTGCCGTTGTCAGGTTGCCGGGCATCTGGGACCGGAGGGCGGCTACTCGTTGTTGGACGCCTTCCTGAAACCGATCGGCTTCCAGAGAACGTTGATAGTCGGCCAGGGCTTGGAGGGTATCGCCCGACAGTTCGCGCAATCGGCCCAGGGCGGCTAAGGCACGGGCATTGGACGGTTCTACCCCCAACGCACTGACCAGGTAATCTTTGGCCGTTTCACGGTCGCCAAACTCTTCATACAGCCGGGCCAGTTCGATCTTGGGATCGGCTAGATCCGGCCGACGGTCCGCCCAGCCCTTCAGGAGCCGAAAGGCTTCTTCTCCCCGGCCTTGTTCGACCAAAAGGACGGCTAAGCCCCGATAGCATTCCCGATGGTCAGGGTCTTGGTCCAAGCACATATGGTAATAATGTTCGGCCTGTTTGAGATCGGAAGGCCGTTGGTTGAGCACCCCCAGACGGTGGTACGTGGCCGCCAAGTTGTAGTATCCATCCGCATCCTTGGGATTCACATAGATCGCCTTTTGGAACTTCTGGAGGGCTTCGTCATATCGGCTTTGTTGGAACAAGCGAACCCCTTCCGCATTGATCCCCCGAGAAGCCACGGAACCACACCCCCCGAATAGCAGAATCAGCCCCCCAATTACCCCTAGGAACCAGCCCGCCCCAAGCTTTTGGCGGCGAAAAATTGGGAACACCAGGGCGGCTGCCTCTTGTGGGGAGATTGCAACCCCCCGACATCTCGCCCCTCGCCCACCGAAATCCGAAAGCCCCGCCACGGCGTCCCTGCCTTTAAAAAAGAAACTTCCTATTTTGTGCGAGTATTTTCAAAAACAGCCTAAACCCATGGCGTATTCCCCAGACAAGTAGGCACACCATACCAAGTGCCTGCCGGAGATTCAAGAGAAAAATTGCCGGACCTCCGCTTTTTCCCAATCTCTGATCAGCGTATCTTGACTGTATCTACCGGGAACTATGACCACAATCTGTGGTGTTCGATCCGATTTTTAGCCCCTCCATCTGGTAAGGGCCCGGCCGAGTAGATACAGTCAAACAAACTATACCGGAGACCCTACGGTGGATTGAGTCGCAGCGGTTTCTCAGGTACAAACTACTCCTACAGGAGGATGGTACTCAGCGGGATGGAAACGGGGGTTTTGGGCCGGATCTTCGACGATCCTGTGGAACCATTGTCGGAGGGAGGCATTCCTTCGAACACCCCGCTGGGGAGGTGGCAGAACCTGCTCCGGTACCGGAGTAGGAGAATAAGAGCTAAAACGGCAGTCTAAATAAAATAAGAAATATACACAAACTGTATTAGGTCTGCTTTTATCTTGTTATCTTGTAAAAAATCATTTTTATGCGCCTGGAAGTGGAACTGAAATTTCCGGTTGCGGATTTAGGACCAGTGGAGGGGCGGTTGGTAGGCCTAGGGGCGGAGACGTCCCCCCCAGAAGAGGAGGTGGATCGGTACTATGCCCATCCGGCTCGGGATTTCGCCCAGACCGATGAAGCATTGCGAATCCGCCGAAAAGCAGGGCAATGCTTTCTCACCTATAAAGGTCCCAAATTGGACCAGAGCACCAAAACCCGCCAGGAGATCGATTTGCCCCTCCCGGTAGGCCCGGAGACCTTTGCTGCCTGGGACGCTCTCTTGCAAGCCTTGGGGTTTCGGCCGGTGGCCGAGGTACGAAAACAGCGTCGAAAGGCCTTTGTGGCTTGGGGAGGCGAACGGGTAGAAATTTCCTTGGACGAGGTGGATGAGTTGGGCTGTTTTGTGGAGTTGGAATTGCTAAGCGACCCGGCCGGGTTGGCCTCGGCCCGATCGACGCTGTGCGACCTGGCCCATCGACTGGGCCTGGGCCAATCCGAACGCCGCAGCTATCTCGAACTGCTGCTGGAAAAACGCTCTCTCCGGCAGGAGAACTCTGGGCAATAGGGGGTTTGGGAGCATAGCGGGTCTCTTTTTTGGGTGTGTGCGATGTGCCTATCAGCCGGGAGGAAGTTTCGGGAGATTTGATAAAGTAAACTTTTGTTCCTTCATGGATATTTTCCCGCTCTCGTTTCTTTTCTCCGGTGCCGGGGTAGCCCCGGACGGAACCCCGGTTTATCATAAAAAGGAAGTAACACTTTCGCCGAAGGACGGGGGCCGATGTGTCTCTGCTGTGTAAGCAGCAGTCCAGGTTGATTCTCGCCTAGGCGTGCACTTAGGGAATATGGAGTTCTCTGAGCTTCTGGATTCCCGCGTTGGCGGGAATGCCACTCCGGCTTTAGGCTGCCGGACGGCCGATTGCAGCATTCGGCGAACTTGTTCCCCAGAACCATGTTTTGTGAGGACAGCAGCAATGAGTAAACAAATGAACAGTCGCATGAACCGACGCAGTTTTCTGGGTCGTTTAGCAGGTGGGGGTGCTGTGGCGGCTGGCTGGAAGGCATTTCCGGCACCGGCGTTTTTGGCCGATCCAGCGCCCCATAGCAAGCTCCAGACTGCGGTGATCGGCTGTGCCAATCAGGGCATGGTCAGTGTGGCCGGTGC
>JGI24185J35167_1001318_pt1 | contig 11268 bp, 15 predicted proteins | sample YNPBryunderm2012_FD_35167 | JGI IMG/M metagenome (IMG submission 35167) | reverse complement strand
TCTATGGGCCAAACCGCCGTCCGCCTGAAAACACCCGCGGATATACCAGCCAACAGATTCTATAAAGCGTTAGGATTCCAATTAATTAATACAGAGCCAGGGCGACATCGGCCAATCAACGTGTGGGAAATAAGATTGAAATGACGACGCCGCATTTCTATTTATCTATTACTCATCATCAATTACCAAATATTATTCAATCCTGGCCGGGACCGCCATTCACCCACCTGCTAATCACGCCACTCTTCGCGCCATCCAGCCTGCTGGCATTTACACGCGGCCTCAAGGAACGGGGAGCCACAATTATTTTTGATAGCGGCGGATACCAGGTACAGACCGGGAAGATCACATATGCCGACCTCATTAACCGCCTACGACGATGTTACAGAGAGAACGCATGGGCAGATTGGTACGTATTGCCTGACTTTCCTACCTCCAATGATCCCGAAGAAGTGGCTGAGCGAAAAATAGAAGAAACAATAAGAGAGGCACAGAGATTTTTGGACGACCTGCCTGACATTCGCTGTCGGGCAATTGGAGTTGTTCATGGCCGGACCATATCCCAGATCTGGAAATGCATCGAGGCATACACAGACCTGGGAATTACGTACTTTGGTTTCGGGGCATTCTCGACATCCGGCCCAAACGGTAGCATCAACGTGATGTCCAGCAGGTGCTTATTGCTTCTCGGAAAATTGCAAAATCATCTCCCTCGCCTCCACATTTTTGGCATCGGCGGACCAAGTTCATTGAGGCGATTGCAGCAGAGCGGGATTAGAATGACCAGTTTTGACACTGCATCGTGGTGGCGGGCGGGCGCATACGGCAATATTTTTATTCCTGGCAACCCGCAAATTCACGTAACATCTTTGCCCGTCCATCCAGGGATTGCAATTATTGAAAGAGCAAAGCAATTATCTGGGCATCATTGTCCTTTCTGTGAGGATATTCAAACATTGTGGCATTCCAGGCTCAATCGGATTATGCATAATCTCGTTGTTATGCAAGAAATGCTGGAGATGCAGGTACAACAAATTACACAACTGTCGCTTTTATAATGAGGAAGTCGGATGATTCAACTGCGCTGGCATCACTGACAAACCGACAAACCTGACAAACCCCGACAAACTGACAAACCGGAGATGAAGTTCAGGAGGTCCTGATGGCGCTCTACGTATGCAAATGCGGATACCCAATTTGGGCCGAGTACAGGTGGAACGGGCTGGAGTACATTCCGGAGTACTCGGATGACTGGGAGAACTCGCCAACCTGGGGACAACCCATCACCCATTGCCCCCAGTGCGGGGAAAGCCTGGCCGGGGGTCATCGCTGGTGGACCGCCCGGGCCGATACCCCCGACGGCTATCTGGAACTGTGGGAGACCACCATCCAGATAAAGAATGGGTGATAATCGCGGAACAAAATGGGCATATGATTGGAAATGAATATGCATAATCTTCGACCCGTCCTCTCCTTCGGCGGGGGCGTGAATTCGGCTGCCCTCGCCATCTTGCTGGCGCAAAAGGGATGGCATGGGCACATCGTATTCTGTGACACTGGCGCGGAGTACGATGAGACCTACCACTTCTTGCAGGTCTTTGATGGCTGGCTTTCCCAGCACAGGCTATCCATCACCCGGCTCGGAGCAGAGTACCGGGAGGAACATTACAAGATGCCTCTCCCCATGGCAATGGAGCAGTATGGCCAGGTGCCGCTCATCCGGGCCAGGTGGTGCACCACGGCATACAAGATTGACCCACTCCGTCGCTGGTGCACCGAGCATGGGTATGACCTGGATGCGGATGTGATGGTGGGCATCGCATACGATGAGGCCCACCGGCAACCGGGGAAAATCCGACCACTGGTGGAATGGCGCATTACGCGGGATATGTGCGCACAGATTATCCGAGAGGCCGGGCTGCCCGTGCCCCGCAAATCCGGCTGCTGGTTTTGCCCATTTCAATCCTATTCGCAATTGAGACACCTCTTTCTGGAAAGACCCGACCGCTTCGCCTGGATGATCTGGATAGAGCAAAGGGCATCATTCGGGAGCGGTCGTAGGGTGACATTTCATCCGGATGGAGAACCGATGTCGCAAATTGCCCTGCGCTTCCGCACAAACCAGCCAACACTTTTTGACCTCAGTGAGTTTTACCAACCATGCCTATGCAGAGTATAGGCTATGCCCTGCTGATGGCCAGCCAGGAGGAGGTGGAACTGTGATGGAGACGGGTATGGTCACATACCGCGTCTACCGCCACCCGTACGGCGACCTGAAGGAGCGGCTGCGGGAAGCACTGCGGGATTATTACGCTCGGCACGGGCGGTTGCCGGGGTCGGTGGTGGTGCACAAGTCGCTGGTGCGGGAGGCGGCGGAGGCGCTGGCGGCGCTGGAATTGCCCCGGCTCCCCGTGAAGGGGGTGGGTGGCTGCCTGGTGCCGGAGGTGTGGCTGCCGCTGAATGACCAATGACCAGAAGTCTGTAAGCAAAGGAGGCAAAGATGGACCCGATTCTCGTAGCGTTGGACGTAGGCTTCGGTAATGCCAAAGGGATTGCCAACGGGAAGACCGTTGTCATCCCCTCTGTCGTCGCTATCCCTGCGGGCGCCCTGGGACTGGCGGGCATCGGGATGCGGACGGCCCGCCGGGCCCGCCGCATCACCTTTGACCGGGGCGACTTCTTCGTGGGCCCTTCCGCCCCTTCCTGGGGCCGGGTCGTGGAGAACCTGGATTTCTCCCGCCTGGCCTCCCCGGAGGCCGAGGCCCTGCTATACGCCGTGATGTCCGAACTGGTCCCCAGCGGGGCAACCGTCCGGCTGATCCTGGGCCTTCCCGTCCCCCTGCTTCGGGATGAAGCAGTGGCTCGACCGGTGCTGGATTCCCTGCGGGCCCGGCTGACGCGGAAGCATTCCCTTCAGGTGAACGGGCAGGTCTTCTCCTTCACGGTGGCGGGCCTGCGGGCCGCGGCTCAGCCGGTGGGGGCCTGGGCCGACTGGGCGCTGGACGGCGAAGGCCGTTGGGCTATGCCGACGGCCAAAGGTGCGTTGGTGGCGGTGGCCGACATCGGCTTCAATACGCTGGACCTGTACGGCATTCGGGGCGGGCGGCTGGAGCCCCGCCTGGTAGGTGGGGACAAGGTGGGCGTGCGCCGCCTGGTGGACCTGGCCACGCCGGGGGCCCCCTACCACGAGGCGGAAGCCCTGGTGCGGGATGGGCGGATTCCGGACGAGGCCCGCGCGACCTGGCTGTCGGAGGTGCTGGGGACGGCGGAGCGGATATGGAACGGCGTCCGGCTGGACCTGCTTCTGCTGGTCGGCGGTGGGGCGGTGATTCTCCGAGGTGAACAGGAAGCCTTCCGCCGGGCCTTCCGGACGGAGGTGGTCGTACCGGAAGAGCCGGTGGTGGCGAACGCGCGGGGGCTGTGGAAGTGGGGGTTGACGGTCCGGTGGTAGCGAGGCGGGGGCGGAGGGCCAGGGCCTTCAGGGCGCGCCGATTCAAAATCACCCTGACCCTCCACCCTCTGGCCGACGCCGACCTGATCGCCGCGCTGGAGGCCGTACCTCCGGGCCAGCGGTCGGCGGCGGTGCGGGAGTGGCTGCGCGGGGGATGCACAGCCCCCACCCCCACCCCCGCCGATGACGACCGCCCCGACCTGGAGGAATTGGGAATCGCATTATAGGGGAATTTTTGACGTCAGAAATTCACCAGAACCGAATTTTTGACGTCAAAAATTCATCCGGTGGGAATTTTTGACGTCAGAAATTCAATTCTTGACGTCAGAAATTGGAGGTGGATATGAACTCCGCTCAAGACGATGAGGTTATGCGCGTGCAGTACAAGGACCCTCTCTCCGCTGCCGGGTGGACGATCGCCTGGCACGCGATGACCCTGGACACCCGGATGAGCGACGGGGCGCTTCGGCTCTACCTGCTCCTGCACCGGTACGCCCAGCAGAGCGGGATGGCCTGGCCCTCTCTGTCGCGGTTGGCCGCCGACCTGGGAGTCAGCGTTCCAACCGTCAAGCGGAGGCTACAGGAACTGACCACGCTCGGCCTCATTGAGCGCCGCAAGGAGGTCTTCGGCGGAACGACCACTACATTCCTGCTGGACCCGCGCGAACAGTACATTCAGATCAAAAATGAGCCCTCAATCGGCTCAAATTTGAGCCCATTGGGTCCCAATGGGCTCAAAAATGAGCCCTCAATCGGCTCAAATTTGAGCCCCAAAGAAATAATCATAGAAGAATTAAGAGAAGAAGAAGAAGAAGAAGAAGAAAAAGCAGAAAAAGTTGAAAATTGCGCACGTGCAAACGAAATTGAGTGCGCACTGGTAGAGCAGGGGGTCTTTGAGTCTGCCGCGCGGCAAATCGCGGCAGCAATGTCTGCCGCGGGACTGTCGGCGGAGGATGCAATCCGCATCCTCCGCGCCACGATCCAATCTATCCTGTCCGGGATGCCGCGCGGGGACGAGGAAATAATAGGGCTGGCTGTCCGCCGACTCCAGCGTGGCATCTGGGACGCCGGGGAGCAGAGCCGCCGGGCCCTGCGCCGCGCCCGCTATGCTGGAGATTCGCCCCCGCCCCCCGGTCCGCCCCCGCCGCCGGAGGCCACGGCTCCCGCCGCCTCCCCCGACGGGGCGGAGGAACTCTGGGAGCAGGTCCTGGCGCAGTTGCAACTTGAACTCCCCCGCGCCACGTTTGAGACCTGGCTGCGACCCACCCGCGCAGTGGGTAGGGATGACGGGGTGTTGGTGGTCCAGGTGGCCAGCGTATACGCCAGCGACTGGCTGGAGGGCCGGTTGCGGGGGATGGTGGAGCGGGCGGTAGAGCGGGTGGCCGGGGAGCCGCTGAAGGTCCAGTTCGTGGTGGAGGGAGTCCCATGCCCGTCCCCATGACTTTCCGCATCTTCCTCCCGCTCCTGCTGCTGGCGGCGGTCGCCCCCGTCCAGGCGACGGAGACGCCGACGGCTACCCCCACGCCGACGCCTACTGCCACCCCCACCGCCACCCCGACCGCCACACCGACCCCGACCCCCACGCCGACAGGGACCCCAACGCCCGTGACCACCCCGACGCCAACCCCTATCCCCCCGCTTTGTCTGGTCGGCGTGGACCGCTTTGAGCCGAATTGGGATTTTGACCACGCCGCCACTATTGCTACCGGCATCACCTACGACCTGAACTTCGTCCCTCCCTGCGGGGCGACGGAGGACAACGATTTCTTCAAAATCTGGGTGAAGCCGGGTCTCCTCTACACCTGCGAGACGCTGAACCTGGCCCCAGGCCTGGATACTAACATCATCCTGTACGATGCCAACCGCAACGGGTTGGCCGGGAACGACGACGCAACCCTCGGTGACTACCGGAGCCGCATTTCGTACCTGGCCACCTACGAGGGTTGGATGTACGTGCTGGTGGGGCATGGGGGCCGGTTCCCGTACTCCGAGATGCAGAATAGCCAGTACTCATTCCGCTGCTTGCTGGAGGTCCCGGGGCTGCCGACCCCTGTCCCCACCGCCACCCCGACCCCGCCCATGACTGCTACCGCCCCGGCGGAGACCTCCACACCCGGCCCGGGCCCCACCGCTGCACCGCTCCCCTCCCCCACCCCGACCCCGGCGAGGGAGGGGCCCCTTTCCGTGCGCCTGCTATCTACCCCCACGCCGCCCCCGCCCATGTCCACCCCGGCCCCCCGCTTTGTCCCCCTGGACATCCTGGTGTACTACGACGGCAACGACGACCGGGCCCCCGGGGCAGGAGAGGGAGTGGCAGGCCTCCGCATCATGGTCTATGACACCATCACGGGGGAACAGGTCGCCGAGGGGATGACCAATGAGGTGGGCAACCTGCGGGTGACCGTGGCGGTGCTCGGCGGGGCCCGGGTGGTCATCCCGTACCTGGGCTTGGGCTTGGTGGCAACGGGGGAGGGAAAGGTTTATATCCGGCTGAGGTGAGATATGTTGCAGAGTGACCGGCTGGAAAAAGTCGCACTGGTATGCTGGTGGCTGGCGCACGGGGAGGCGCTGCCAGTGGGGGTGGTGAAGAAGGTCGCACCGGAGGTGCTGGAGGTCNTNGACCTCCAGGAGCGCGACGGGATGGTTTTTGCTCCACTGGAAGCCTGGCCGCGCATCATCCACCAGAACGGCTACCGGAGAATCTCGCTGGCGGCCTCCTGCGCCTTCCGCCTGGCGCGAGGCGGCGAACTTTGCGCGACCGATGTGTCTCGCGAGGCTGGAATCAGCCGCCCGACCGTGTACCGCGTGCTGGCAACCATCAGCCGGGTGCTCCCGATTTACATTGACCAAGTGGGCCGGGGGAAACGCTGGAAAGTGCTGGAATAATCCGGCAAAAAATCCCCGCCGAAAACGGCGGGGATTTTTGTTTTTCATGGCGACTGAGTTCAATTTTTCGGGGGTGGGCATGGTAAAATAGCATTGGAGGCAAACGCCGCGCGGGATAATGTAGATTAGAAATTATCGCTTCATGTTATTTTATTGTGCTATGTATGCTATATACACGCGAGGAGGTGCTGGCATGCTGCGAGAACGTCTTGAAGAAGTCTGGGATGCGATCCCGGCCTGGGTCATCGTGATCGTCTTCTCGGCCATCATCGCCGTTGCCGCCCTAGGCGCTTTCGTCTGGCACTGGTACCCGGTCTGGGTCTTCTATATCGGCCTGGGCGCCCTGGCGGTCGGCGGACTGCTGGCCATACTCCGACAGGCAACGGCATGAGCAACTGGCACGAGATGGTCAGCCAGCAGGACCAGGTCTGCCTGATCCTGGCCCTGCTGGGCATCCTGCTCTCCGGATTTGTGGCTCTGCTCCCGGCTAAACTGCGCCCCCCGGCGCTGATCGTTCTGGTGCTGGTGGCGCTTTCTCCCGGACTGATACGCTGATGCGAGACCGCTGGTGGCTGATCCTGCTGGCCGCCGCGCTGGCGATGCAGGCGCGGCTGGCATTCAGCACGGAGCCCCTCTGGTACGATGAGGCGTTCTCCGTGCTGGCTGCCCGCTTGCCGCTGGCGAAACTGTGGCAGGTGTGCGCGGCAGATGTCCATCCGCCGCTGTACTACCTGCTCCTCAAGCCGTTCCTGGCGCTCCCGCTCCGTATGGAGGTCGCCGCGCGGCTCCCCAGCCTCGTGGCGACCTGGGGCGCGATGGCACTGCTCTGGACCGTCCTGGGCCGCCTGGGCCTGGGGAACAACCGGAAGTGGGCGCTCCTGCTGACGGCCTGGATGCCATCGGTGCTCAATTTCTCTGGCGAGGCCCGGATGTACGCGATGGTGATGCTGTGCTTCGTGGGCGCGGTCTGGGCGGTCTGGGAGGGCCACTGGTGGCTGGCCGGGGTGCTGGGTGCGGCGATGGCCTGGATGCAGTCGGCGGCCCTGGCCTATGTGGCCGCCCTGGTGCTCCTGGCCTGGGTGCGGCTGGACCTGCGCCGCGCGGCCGGGTTGGGGGCGGTGGCTGGCATCCTGTACCTGCCCTGGCTGCCGGAAGCGGTCAGGCAGGCGGGGGCACTCCGGGCGCACTGGATCTGGTGGAACGGGCCGGGCACGGTCGCTTATATGCTCTACCGGGCGATCTTTTACAAGATGGCGCTGGATTCGGTGATTTCTCCCCTGGCCATGATGGTGCTGGCGGGGATGGGGTTCTGGGGGGCGCTGCGGACCCGCCGGGAGATTCTCATTGCCGCCTACGGCCCGCCGGCGGTGATGGCGGCGGCCTCAATGCTCTCGGGGCATGGACTGCTTCTCCACCGGGGGGTCCTCCCCTCGGTGCCCTTCATCGCCGCCACCTGGCTCCCCATCCTGCGCCGCCGGGATGTGGGGCGGGTGCTGCAGGGGATGCTGGCCATCTTCCTGGCCCTGGGAGCGGTCAAATTTGCCGGGGGCAAGGGGGATGCCCGCTACGCCGACATCATGGAGGCAATCCGCCAGAATCGGGTGGACGCGATAGTGGGGGTCAACTCTGCCGTCCTTCCCCTCCGCCTCTACGTCCCCAACCTGCCGATCTATGTGGTTCCCGGATTGGGGGACATTCTCTCCGATAGTGCAGCAACAAATCTTGGACTGCACATCGGTTATCCCCCAGAGGGCCGGGTGCTTTTTGTGGACTTTGAATTGATCTCCGCGTCCAGGCTGGAGAGGGCTGTAGCGGAATGGCTGAGGAACTGCGGTCAGGAGATACCAGTATCGGCGAAGGATTTTGCCAGCCAGACGACCACGTTGTGGCTGCTGGACTGGAGGCCCGGGACGATCCCGAGTTTGAGAAATTCCGCCGCCGGGTGGAGGCCGAACTGCGGCGAGAATTGCGCGAAGTCGCACGGGTCATCATCAACCGATTAACCCAGCTGGAATTCGCCTATTTCGCCCGGGGAGACAAGGATAAGCAGCGAATCTCCAGAATCCGCTTTGCCGAGATGGTGGCAACACCGGGAGCACTCTATTACCGCGTGGACACGGTACGGATGCCCCGGGGGGTGCGGACGGCGGCGCTGGAGGACCCAGAGGTCCTGCGGGANTTGTCCCTGGCGGTTCGGGCACCCGTCACGACCTACATCCACTATGAGCACGGATTCTGGATCATCGTGGAGCGGGCAGAGGGGCTGGCATCGGTGCCAAGATTTGTGCGGTGGGAGGACATCAGGTTGCCGTCCGGACCGTTCACTTTCCCCTTAGGGATCGGCGTTAACAAGCGACAGTACTTTGCCAACCTACGTGAACTGCCGCATCTGCTTATTGGAGGTGCGACGGGGTACGGTAAGTCTATGATGCTTCACAACATCTTGATTTCTCTCTTAAGCAAAAACCCGGCCAGGCTACTGAAAATGTACCTGGCCGACATGAAGGGCGGCGCAGAATTGTCGTTCTACCGGTCATTGATGCACGTGGGCGGGTTCGCTCGCGAGCCAGGCGAGGCGATGGACATCTTGCGTTTACTGTACACAGAGATGGAAAAGCGGTTTCAACTGTTGGAGAAGGAGCGGGTGACCGATTTAGGGAAGTTGAATCAGCGGGCTGCGATGGCGGGTATGTGGGATGACCAAGTTCCGTACATTCTCTTTATGTGCGATGAGTTAGCAAATCTCATGCTGGCCCGGCGCTACCGACAGGAGGCCGAGGACCTGCTGGCCAACCTGGCGGCTATGGGCCGGGCGCCAGGCATCCACCTGGTGGTGGCCACGCAGCGGCCCAGTGTGGATGTGGTGACTGGGCTTATCAAGGCTAACTTCCCGGCGCGTGTGGCATTTCATTGCGCCAGCCAAGCAGATTCGCGCACAATCATTGATACTGGCGATGCGGCTGGTCTCGGCATACCTGGAAGGATGGTTTATGTCTGGGAACAAGCGCGGCGGATGCTCCAGGCGCCGTATCTGGAGCATCAGCAGATTCTGGACGCGATTCGGGCGATTGAGCAGGGGGAGGAGTTCCGGCCCGTTATCCGAGGGAATATATCAATTGAAGATATTATCAGATGGGCATTGTTAAACGGTAAAGTGATGAGAGTGGGAGGAGGCCAAAAGGGTATATCACTATCTGTGGAAAAGGTATTCGGGGCTTTTCATGGGCAAATTACATGGGAGGCATTGAGAGGATTATTATGCAATGCTGAGGGCAAGGTTTATAAGGTAGATGGAAAACTGTATCGTGTCATGCGTCGTGATGATAGAGGAACCCGCGTTATAGTAGAGGTTGAGCATGGGAACGGAAATCAGCCTGGTATTGTCGTCGGGGCGGGTGCTGGTCATCCAGTACACACTGACGTTCGGTGACATCTTTATCATCCTGCTCCTGCTGACGTTGGTCAGTTTGGATGTCGCGCGGCTGGCGATGCGGAAATGAATGCTATTCTGGCAGTCATCGTGTCGGTATTCGTCATTTCCTTGCTTTCGGGGATCGTCGCATCGTTCGCGGAACGGCTGATTGACTCGTTCCTGCAGGCGGCGGAGCCGCGATGGCTGCGGCGGCTGGCCGCCATCATGGAGCGGTTCTCTAAGTAGGAGGTGCGGGCAGAGGAGAAAATGTTTGCGGTGTGCCAGGCGTTGTCAGGTTGTCACTATGATCATGTCTCAAGGAGGTGAAAAATGTCCATCAGCATCGACACCGTTTTGATCTTCTCCTACGCTTCGCAGGTCGTGACCATGATGATGCCCATCATCGGCCTATCGGCCGGTTTTGGGCTCGGCTTTGGTCTTGTGGACAAGATTGGGCGGCTCTTCAGCCGCGCGATTTAGGCGCGTAGGGGAAGGATATGCGGCGGAGGATTCAGGTTGTCCTTGATCCGGAGTACCGCCCCTGGGACCCACATGCTCCGCCGCCGGTTCGGCTGCGGCGGCGGCGCAGCGGGCGATGGGTCATCGCGGCCATTGCCCCGCTGGTCGTCGCCGCCGCAATTTCTGTTGTGGTCGTGGGCCGTGGCGGCGGAGGTGGCGGCATGGGGGACGGGGGCACGGCGGGCTTGCCACCCGTTTCCCCCGTCGCTTCCGTTGCCCCCGCCGCTACGCCCGCCTTGCGAATGACCCCGGGCCCGGGGTACAAAGTGGTGCAATGCAATGAGGAGATTCTGGTGGTTCCCATTTCTGTTGATCTTAACGCTGCTGGTATTCAGTGCCCGTGATACCAGCGCGCAGATGCTGACGCAAACTGATACGCCGACGCCGACGGCAACCACGACCACCATCTCCGCCAGCGACCTGGCGGCAGACCTCAACGACGCCGGGGCATATCTCTTTCCCCTGATGGCCGCCATCGGGGGGGCGGTGGCGGGTCTGCTGCTGATCGTCAACCTCATCCGACCGTTTTGGTATTTTTTTGAGGAGAGGGAGTCATTGCAATGAGGCGATTGCTTGTTGCGCTCGCCTTATCGTGTCTGACGACGGCGGTGGCGCTGATTATCTCCCGCCCCGTGGAAGCCAACGGCAATCCGCCGCCAGGCAGATTTTATATTTATTCAATGATTGGCATTCCCTCAGGCTGGTATCAGATGCCCCCCGAGATCTTTGGCTACGGCGATGGTGTCGTAGCCAGTTTTCAACTGCAGGCATACCATTATAGAGACAGCGACTTTAATTACGCGCTGGTATTAACTCCAACATCACCAATGACATCATCTGTACCGCTTACAGTTTCTGTATGCGCGCAACTCCAACTGTGGAATGCCCCGTGTTGTGGTAGTAATTGCACACAGTGTGTAAGCGGATGCGGGTTCGCGAAAACTGCGAGAGGCGTAATTTATAAAAGTTCCAACAGGTTTGACGACTGGGGGGAGAGAAA
>JGI24185J35167_1001310_pt1 | contig 11298 bp, 10 predicted proteins | sample YNPBryunderm2012_FD_35167 | JGI IMG/M metagenome (IMG submission 35167) | reverse complement strand
GCGAGAGTGTGGGGATCACCTGGCCGTTGTTGCGCCCCGACGCGCCCCAGCCGATCTCCGCCGCCTCGAGAACGACCACCCGCGCGCCTCTCTCCGCTGCGGCGAGAGCCGCCGACAGGCCGGTGTAACCGGCACCGATGACGCAGAGATCAGCCCGAACCTCGCCCTCGAGCGGCACGGTCTCGGGAGGCGGCGGTGCGGTCGCCGCCCAGAGGCTCGGCGGCATCTCGTTTCGGTTGTCGGTCATCGCCGGCCTCAATGCTCAGGCATGGGCGTGTCCGCCGAGATAGGCGGCCTTCACCCGGTCGTCCCTGGCGAGCTCGCGTGCCGGCCCCTCGAGCACGATCCGCCCGCCATCCATCACATAGGCATAGTCGGCGATCGCAAGGGCGGCGCGCGCGTTCTGCTCGACGAGCAGCACGGGCGTTCCCTCGCGCCGGATTGTCACGATCAGGTCGAAGATTTGCTTCACGAGCTTGGGTGCGAGGCCGAGCGACGGCTCGTCCATCAGGAGGAGCTTGGGCCGAGCCATCAGCGCGCGGCCGACGCAGAGCATCTGCTGCTCGCCGCCCGAGAGCGAGCCGGCGCGCTGGCGATAGCGTTCCCGCAGGATGGGGAACATCCCGAGCACCTGTTCGAGGAGCGCGGGATCGACCGCCCCGACAGCGCCCAGGCGCAGGTTCTCGGCAACCGTCATCGCGCCGAAGATCTGACGCCCCTCCGGCGCCTGGGCGAGCCCGCGGCGGACGATCGCATGGCTCGGCAGGCCGGTGATGTCCTCGCCCATCAGCCGGATCGTTCCGGAGGAGACCCGATACACGCCGGAGAGCGCGCGCATCAGCGTCGTCTTGCCCACCCCGTTCGAGCCGAGCACGGTGACGATGCTTCCCTCCGGCACGGCGAGGCTCACGCCGTGCAGGATGGTCTGCGCGCCCATCCGCACAACGAGGTTCTCGACCGCAAGGACGGCGCTCACGCTCCCTCCTCCGCCACGCCGAGATAGGCCTCGAGCACCGCCTCGTCACGCTGCACCTCCTCGGGCGTTCCGTCGGCGATCTTGCGGCCTGAGGCGAGCACCATCACGCGCTGGCAGATGCTCATCACGAGCCCCATGTCGTGCTCGACGAGCAGGATGGTCAGCCCCTCGGCGGCGAGCGAGGTGATGAAGCGCGCGAGCGCCTGCGTCTCTGTGTCGTTGAGCCCGGCCGCTGGCTCGTCGAGCACGAGAAGCCGCGGGCCGGTCGCGAGAGCGCGCGCGATCTCGAGATATTTCCGCCGCCCGTAGGAGAGATTGGCGGCGAGCTCTCCCGCGACATCGGCGAGCCCGGTGCGCTCGAGCGCCGCCCAGGAGCGCCGGCTGATCGCCGCGCTCCGCTCTCGCGCCGCCGCCGATCGCCACAGCGCATCAAGCGGCGAGTGCCCCTCGCGGCCGGCAGCGCCGACCGAGACGTTGTCGAACACCGTCATGTTCGGGAACACGCGCAGGTTCTGGAACGTGCGCCCGATTCCGAGGCGGCAGATGCGCCACGGCTTGAGCCCGGAGATCCGTGTGCCGGCGAATCGGACCTCGCCGGAGGAGGGCGGCGTGAACCCGCAGATGACGTTGAACAGCGTGGTCTTGCCGGCACCATTCGGGCCGATCAGACCGACGAGCTCGCCCTCCCGCACATGGCCCGAGACGTCATCGACGGCCGTGAGCCCACCGAAGCGACGCGTCACCCGGTCAATCTCGAGCAGGGCGGGCATCCGCTCAACGCCAGCCGAGACCACGCTCGGGCTGCCACGCAGCGCCGAACTGCCGCCGTGCGAGATCGAGCGCCGAGACCTCGCCGAACAGCCCCTTTGGCAGGAACAGGATGCAGAGGAACATCACCGCTCCCACCATCAAGATGCGCACCTCGCCGACGGCGCGAAGCGCCTCGGGAAGGAGAAGCAGGAGTGCGGCACCGATGATCGCCCCCGGAACGCTGCCCAAGCCCCCGACCACGACCATCGCGAGGATCAGGATGCTCTCGGCGAAACGGAAATCGGCCGGGTTCACGTAACCTGTGGTGTGCGCCCAGAGCGCTCCGGCAAGCCCGGCGAGGAAGCAGGCGATCGCGAACACCTCGATCTTGAGCCGCACCACGTTGAGCCCCATCGCGTCGGCGCACTGGTCGTCCTCCCGCACGGCGCGGAGCGCGTTTCCATAGTAGCTGTGCGCGCAGCGATGCACGACCACCGCGGCGAATGCGGTGATGACGGCGACGAAGAGATAGGTGGCAAGCGGGCCCGAGAGATCGATCCCGAGCGGCCGCAACGGCGGGATGGCGCCGATGCCGAGCGGCCCCTTGGTGAAGGACACCCAGTTCAGGAGCGTCACATAGATCATCTCGCCGAGGCCGAGCGTGGCGACCGCGAAATAGATCGAGACAAGCCGCATCGTCGGCAGCGCAAGCGCGATGCCGACAAGGCCCGAGACGAGGCCGGAAAGGGGTATGGTCAGCGCCGCATCGAGCCCGAGCCGTGTCGCGAGAATAGCGGCGGTGTAGGCCCCCACACCGTAGATTGCCGCGTGGCCGAGGCTGAGCAGACCAGCCACGCCGGTGATCAGCTGCATCGAGAGGGCGAGGATCGCAAAGATCAGCGTCACCACCGCGAGGCGGAACAGGTAGCCCGAGCCGGCAAGGCTTAAGCCAAGGGGCAGGAGGACGAACACGAAGGCCGCGAGCGCGAGCGGCAAGGGGCGGACGCCTCGCCCAGAGGGTGCGGGCTCAGACACGGTCTCGCCCCGCGCCCAACAGGCCGGTTGGGAAGAACACGAGTGTTGCGACGAGGAAGAGATAGGCGACGAGGTCGGCCCAGCCCTGGGAGAAGAACTCGGTCGCCACCGCCTCCGAGACGCCGAGCACGACGGCGCAGATCACCGCACCCGGGATCGAGTTGAGCCCTCCCATCACCATCGCGACGAAGGCCTTCACGCCCGGGGCGAACCCCATCGCCGGGAAGATCGTTCCCTGGTAGAGCCCGATCAGGATCCCGGCGACCGCGCCCATCCCTGAGCCGATCGCGAAGGTCGCGATCACGGTGCGGTCGACGTTGACGCCGACATATTGCGCGCCGAGCGGGTTCGCGGCGACCGCCCGGATCGAGAGGCCGACCCGTGTGCGGTAGAGGATCGCCTGAAGCGCGATGAACATCACCACGGCGGCGGCGAGGATCGCGAGCTGGCCGGAGGCTACGGCGAGCTCGCCGAAGAGGATCGGCTCCTGCAGCGCGTTCGCGTAGGCGCGCGGGATCGGCTGCATGTCGGCGCCGAAGGTCTTCTCCATTGACTCCCGCACGATGATCGACACCGCGAGAGAGGAGAGGAGCGTGCTTTCGCGCATCGCCTTCGACTTGAGCGACGCCTCGTCGCGGAAGCGGCGGAACGGTTTGAAGGCGACGCGTTCGAGCGTCACACCCGCGACAATGCCGGCGGCGAGTGCGATCAGGAGGAGCGCCGCCCAAGGAGGGGCAAGGAATAGGAGCGCCAGGAGCCCGGCATAGGCGCCGAGCATGTACACCTCGCCATGGGCGAAGTTGACCACGTTAAGCACGCCGAAGATCAGGGTGAAGCCGATCGCGACCAGCGCATAGACGAGGCCGAGCGAGAAGCCGTTGACCAGCTGCTGGACGAAGAAGATGTCGAAGCGGTCGAACACCAGCGTGCCCCGGATCGGTGGGGGCGGCGCCCCCGCCTCAAAGCCTGCGTGTCAGTCGCGGAGCAGCGTGAACTTGCCGTCCTGGATCTGCATGCGCGCGAGCGTCTTCGACGGCTCGCGCGTCTCGGGGTCGAAGGTGGTCACTCCCGTCACGCCGGGGAAGTCCTTCGTCTTCGCAAGCTCGTCGCGCACCCGCTGGCGCGTCACGTCGGGCCAGGCGCGCGCGATCGCCTCGAGCATGATGTTGACCGCGTCGAAGGCCTGGGCGCTGAACATGTTCGGCTCCGAGCGGTAGCGGCGCCTGTACTCCTCCACATAGGCGCGGACTGCAGGCTCAGGGCTCTCAGACATGAACGAGGTGGAGAGGAACAAGCCTTCCGCGCCTGGCCCCGCGAGCTCGATCAGCTTCGGCTCGTACATCGAGGAGGTGCCGTAGACCGGCACGCGGATGTTGAGCTGCCGACGCTGCTGCAGGAACGCCGCGCCGTCCTCGTAGAACATGCCGAGATAGATCGCGTCGGGGCGGGCGCGGGCGATGTCGGTCAGAATCGCGCGGAACTCGCGGTTGCCGGGGTTGTACATCTGGGTGGCTACCACCTCGCCGCCCAAGGCGCGGAACGCATCGGCGAAGTTCGAGACGACCGACTGGCCCCAGTCATTCTGGATCGCAACGACAGCCACACGCTTCACCCCCTGCGAGGCCATCCAGCGGGCGACATGTGGGCCCTCATAGGCCTGCGTCGTGATGTTGCGGAACTGCCAGGGGCTGATCTTCACGAAATCCGGGTGCGAGGCGGTCTGGCTCAGCTGCGGCATGCCGGCCTCGGCATAGACGCGGCCGGCCTGGATCGAGGCGGAGGAGGAGAAGTCGCCGAGCACGGCGACGATTTCACGGTTGTCGACGAACTTCCGCGCCACCGCCACGGCCTCGCGCGGATCCGACCGCGTGTCCTCGAACACGATGTTCACCTGGGCCGGAATCCGTCCAGAGCGATTGAAGGCCTCGAGCGCCATCAGCGCCGAGTTGCGGAACCGCTCGCCGTATTGGCTGAACTCGCCTGTCAGCGGGAGCTGGTAACCGATCGTGATCGTGCGTGTCTGCCCATGCGCGGCGCCGGCGAAGGGAAGGGCCGCGGTTGCGATCAGCAGGGTTCTGCGTGTCGTGGTCATGAGGGTCTCCGTCGCAAGGTCAGGCCGTCGGCCCGGGCGTGATGTGGAGGTTGCAGCACCCCTCGCGCCCTGGCTGCCAGGTGCGATTCTCGATCGTGAAACCCGCAGCCTCGAAGGTGCCGTTGTCGATCGCACCGGCGATCCGGCAGAGTGTGGCGAGCTTCTGCTCAGGCACGCCGGCCGCGATCCACGCCGCCTTCAGCGGGCAGGCATGGAACTGGATCTCGAGCTTCTCGGCATCGCAGCGCTTCACCTCTGGCTTGAAGAGCTCCGTGCCGCCGGGGAGCGAGGCGAGGAAGGCGTCCTTGAGCCCGGCAAGATCGGCCGGTCCGAAGCGCTTGAAGGCTTCGCCGACCGCCCGGCCGCGGGACCGTATCGCCCGGGCGAGCAGCGCCTCGGCCCGCGCCGTGCCGAGCTCAGAAGACAGGGTCTCGAACAGCTCGAGATAGATCAGGGCGCGATTCGCCATCTGGCCAGCCAGCTGGGCACGCAGCGTCGCCGCATCCATCGCCTCGTCCCCCGTTGCGTCGCAACACGCTGCGCAAGCGCGAAGGACGCGTCAAGCCGCGCGATCGTCAAAAGGGCCCGCGATCCGAAAGATAGCGCCGCACCGAAAGCGGCTCTGCGGCAAGCGCCGGACCGACCCGGGCGACGATCGGCGCAAGGCGCTCGAACAGGGCACGTTCGTGCCGCGTCGCGCGCTCGTGCCGCTGCCGGTGCTCCTCGGCCTTGCTGCGCAGCGAGTCGAGATCGACCGTGGTGAGCCGGCCGTCGCGCACGATGAAGCGCCCGCCGACGCAGACGTGCCGCACCGCCGTTCCGTCCTCGCCATGGACCAGCTGGTTCACTGTCCAGCGGTGCGGCATCCAGTTCGGGTGGCCGAGATCGAGGAAGACGATGTCGGCCAGCGCGCCCTCCTCGATCCGGCCGATGCCGGAAAGGCCGAGCGCCCGCGCAGAACCCTCCGTGCCGGCACGATAAGCCTCCTCTGCCGACACCCAGGCAGCCGGGTCGGGGCCCTGCACCTTCGAGAGCAGCGAGGCGAGGCGCATGGCCTCGTACATGTTGAGGTTGTCGCCGCAGCTGCAGGTGTCTGTGCCGAGCCCGACCGTGATCCCGGCATCGAGCGCCTCGCGCATCGCGAACAGGCCGTTGCCGAGCTTCATGTTGGAGCTCGGGTTGTGGATGATAGAGGCGCCCCGGGCGGCGAGGATCGCGCGGTCCTCGTCATCGAGCCAGATCGCGTGCGCGGCGATGAAGCGGGGGCCGATGAGCCCGAGCGCGTCGAGGTGGCGGACGAGGCTTCGGCCGTAGGTTCGGCCGCCGATCACTGCCTGCACCTTGCTTTCGGCCACGTGCATGGTCAGCGGCAGGCCATGCTCGCCGGCAAGCCGGGCGCAGGCGCGCAGGAAGGCGTCATCGCAATGCGTCGGGATGGTGGGGCCGAGGCCGAAGCCGATGCCGCGGCCTGACCAGCGCCAGNCGCGCACGAGGCGCACGAGCGCGTCGAAGGTCCTCTCCCAGGGCGGCAGGGCGAGCCGTGCGACCTCCTCGCGCAGCTCCCCCGGCAGCGCTTCCGCAAGCGGCGGGATCGCCTGGTAGAGGGTGCGGTCAGCCACCAGAGGCGCGATCACGGCGCGGAGGCCGACGCGGTCATACGCCGAGGCGACGGCATCGAGCCCCTCCTCGGTCGGCAGCGGCAGCTCGCCCACCATGTCGAGCACCGCGGTGCAGCCCTTGAGCGCAAGCTCGGCCGCGCCGATGGTCGCGCTGAGCGCGATGTCGTCCATCGTTCTGCCGCCCGAGACCCAGGGCGAGGCGGCGAGCAGGAGCTCGAGCGTCCAGCGGTCGCCGATGCCCCGCCCGAGGAAGCCGTGCGAATGCGTGTGGCCGTTCACGAGGCCTGGATGCAGGAGCAGGCCGGAGGCGTCGAAGACCGCCGTTCCCTCGGGCACCGCGATGCCGGGAGGGCCGATCGTGACGATCACCCCGTCGCGCACCAGGATGTCGCGCGCCTCGGCGAGCGGGTGCGCGGCGTCGGCGACCAGGCCGCCGCGGATGACGAGGTCGCCGCGCTGCGGTTCAGGCATCGTGCGCTCCTACCAGGTGCGCCCGGTTGCGATCGGCGGGGCGAGGTCTGCCGCGATCAGGCGCTCGAGAAAGCCGAGCCTGTCCTGGCCCCAGTGGATCACGCCGCGCTAGACATAGTTCGACGTGCCGAACATTCCGGCGGCGATGGCCTCGCGGCGGTTCTCCTCCCACTCTGCCTCGACCTCGGGGGCGGAGGAGGCGGCGACGAGAGCAGACCCGGGCATGCCCTCGCGATCGGCGATCCGGGCCAGAACGGCCGCGTCCTTCGTGTCCTCCTCCTCTGCCCAGAGGGCGCGGAGGAAGGCATGGGAGAGCCGCGCGGCGTCATACCCCGCCCGCTGCGCGGCGATGACGACGAGGCCTGCGGGCTTCGGGTCGGTCGGGTAGTGGCGCGGGGTGAGGTTCAGTCAGCTCCATGCCGAGGTAGCGCCGCCAGCGGTCGAGCTCGAGCGCGTGGTAGCGTTGCCGCGGCTCCGGCCGGGTGCGGAGCAGGATGCCGCCATTCTCGGTCAGGACGGTGATCGGGCGGCAGACGATCGCGACACGGTAGCGTGCCGCGATCTCGTGAAGTCGCGGCCCGCCGAGATAGGCCCAGGGGCTCGAAAGCGAGTGGAAGTACTGGATCGCCTCCGCCACGGAACGGGCTCAGTCGACGCGGGCGCCGGAGCGGCGCACCACCTCGGCCCATTTCGGCAGGTCGGCGGCAAGCAGCGCCCGCGCCTCCACCGGGCCCCCGGTCATCGGCGTCAGGCCCTGCTCCTTCACCCAGGCGACGAAGGAGGGCTCATCGATCACCTTGCGCACCTCGGCCGCGAGCCGCTCGACGATCGCGGCAGGGGTGGCAGCGGGGACCGCGAGCAGATACCACGTGGTCGTCTCGAAGCCGGGAAGGTCGCAGGCCTCGGCCATGGTCGGCACGTCGGGGAAGGCGGCGAGCCTCGTCCTGCTCGTGACGCCGAGCAGCCGCACCTGCCCCTGCCGGTAGGGGCCGACGAGGGCGGGCGTCTGGTGCAGGAAGATGTCCACCTCGCCGCCGAGCAGCGCCGTCATCGCGAACGGGCCGCCGCGATAGGGAACGTGCACGAGATCAAGCCCGGCGGCGGCAGCGAACTGTGCCCCGGCGAGATGTGTGGAGGTTCCGTTGCCGGTCGACGCATAGGTAAGTCGGCCAGGCTGCGCCTTCGCCGCGGCGATCACGGCGCGGCAGTCGGTGAACTGCGGGCGTCGTTCGGGGGCGACCGTGAGCGCGTTCGGCACGTCCGCGAGCGCGAGCACGGGGGCGAGATCGCGCATGGTGTCGATGGGCATGCGCGGATAGAGGGCGGGGTTGATCGCGAGCATCGCCGAGGTGCCCATCAGGATCGTGTGCCCGTCGGGCGCGGCCTTCGCCACATGGTCCATCGCGATGTTGCCGCCGGCGCCGACGCGATTGTCCACGACCACGGGAACGCCGAGCGCGCGGGCGAGCGGTTCGGCGAGCTTGCGGCTGTAGATGTCCGTTCCCGAGCCGTTCGGAAAGCCGCCGATCAGCGTGACGGGCTTGCCGGCGACCGGAAACCCTTGTGCCCCCGCTGCTGCGGGCAGGACGAAGCTGAGCGCGGCCGCGACCAGAAGCGGCCTGCGCAGGGCGGCGGTACGACCGATCATCGCTCTCTCCCAAAACCTCGCAGAGGGGCATAGTGTCGGGCTCCGCATGGGAGCGCAATGCGGGAGCGGGCGATCATGGACGATCGGACGGTGCGGGTGGCCTCAGTCGCGCCCGGCGGCAAGAGCATCTACGGGGCGCCGCTCGGCATCCTGATGCTCGAGGCGAGGTTCCCCCGCATTCCGGGGGACATGGGCAACGGCCTCACCTGGCCCTTTCCCGTCCTGTTCCGCGTCGTTCGCGGCGCGAGCCCGGAACGCGTCGTGCTCGAGGGAGCGCGCGGCCTGCTCGAGTCCTTCCTCGCCGCCGCCGAGGACCTCATCGACCTCGGCGCCGAGGCGATCACGACCAACTGCGGCTTTCTCAGCATCTTCCAGGCGGAGATGGCCGCACGGCTCAGGGTTCCGGTCGCGACCTCGAGCCTGATGCAGGTGCCGATGGTGCAGGCCACGCTGCCGCCCGGCCGGCGCGTCGGCATCATCACCGTCTCCGCCGCGTCGCTCACGCCCGCGCATCTCGACGCCGCCGGCGTGCCGCGCGACACACCGATCGCCGGCACCGAAGGAGGGCGCGAGTTCTTCCGCGTGCTGATCAAGGGCGAGAAGCAGGACCTCGACGTGGCGCTCGCCGCCGCCGACATCCTCGAGGCGGGTCGTGATCTGGTCGCACGCCACCCCGAGGTGGGGGCGATCGTGCTCGAGTGCACGAATATGCCGCCCTATGCGCATCTGCTTCGGGCGGAGCTCGGCCTGCCCGTGTATGANATCTACTCCTTCATCGCCTGGTTCCATGCCGGCTTGCGGCCGCGCGCGTTCGGCCCGCCGGCCGATNTCGGCGGCGCGTTCGGGCGCTGATCACGGCTTTACCCTTTCTTTGGTCGATCAGGGTCGAATGGCGGCGCTTCTGGAGGTGCGCCGATGGACGACCTGCTCAAGGATTTCCTCACCGAGACGGCAGAGAGCCTCGCCGAGCTCGACACCGCCCTGATCCGGCTCGAGCAGGCGCCGGATGACGCCGAGACGCTCGCCCTGATCTTCCGCCTTGTCCACACGATCAAGGGCACCTGCGGCTTCCTCGGCCTCGCCCGTCTCGAGAAGGTGGCGCACGCCGCGGAGAACGTGCTCGGGCGTTTCCGCGACGGGTCGATGCCCGTCACCACCGGGGCCATCTCGGTGGTTCTGCGCGCGATCGACCGGATCAAGACGATCGTCGCCGACCTCGAACGCACCGGCTCGGAGGTTCCTGGCGACGACGGCGACGTCATCGAGGCGCTGAACCGACTGCTCTCGGGCGAGCAGGTGGCGCAACCGACCGCCCAGACGCCCGCGGCTCCGGCGCAGGCGGATCGCCCGGCCGCCCAGACGCAGACAGCCGAGCCCGACACGCAGCCCGATCAGACCCGCGACGTGACGGAGACGCTCGCGGCAAAGCAGACCATCCGCGTTGGTGTCGACGTGCTCGAGGATCTGATGACGCTCGTGAGCGAACTCGTGCTCACGCGCAACCAGCTCCTGCAGCTATCGCGCACGCACGAGAACAATCCCTTCACCGTGCCGCTGCAGCGCCTCTCGCACATCACCTCCGACCTGCAGGACGGGGTGATGAAGACGCGCATGCAGCCGATCGGCAATGCCTGGAACAAGTTCCCCCGGCTTGTGCGCGACCTTGCGCACGAGATGGGCAAGAAGATCGAGCTCTCGATGATCGGGGCCGAGACGGAGCTCGACCGGCAGGTGCTCGAGCTGATCAAGGACCCGTTGACGCACATGGTGCGCAACAGCGTCGACCATGGCCTCGAACGGCCGGAGGAGCGACGCGCCGCCGGCAAGCCGGAGACGGGGAGGCTCGTGCTGAACGCCTTCCACGAGGGCGGGCACATCATCATCCAGATCAGCGACGACGGCCGCGGCCTCAACACGGCGCGGATTCGCGAGAAGGCGGTGGCGCAAGGGCTCGCGACCGAGGCCGAGGTCGCCGCCATGCCTGACAGCGAGGTGCACCAGTTTATCTGGCGCGCCGGCTTCTCGACCGCCGCCGCCGTCACCGCCGTGTCCGGCCGCGGCGTCGGCATGGACGTGGTCAAGACCAACATCGAGAAGATCGGCGGCACGATCGAGCTGCGATCTGTGGAGGGCCAGGGCACCACCTTCACGATCAAGATCCCGCTCACGCTTGCGATCGTCGCCGCCCTCGTGGTTCAGGCGGGCGGCGAGCGGTTTGCCATCCCGCAGATCAGCGTGGTCGAGCTTGTGCGCACCGGCGGCGGATCGGACGCGACGATCGAGCGGATCAACGAGACACCGGTGCTGCGCCTGCGCGANCGGCTCCTGCCGCTCGTCGATCTGCGCCAGCTGCTCGGGCTTGCGTCCGAGGGCGAGCGGACGGCTGATGCCGGCTCGGGCGCGTTCATCATCGTCTGCAAGGTCGGCGTGCAGGTATTCGGGCTGATCGTCGACCGCGTGTTCGACACCGAGGAGATCGTGGTCAAGCCTGTGGCGCCGATCCTGCGCCACATCACCCTGTTCTCGGGCAACACGATCCTCGGCGATGGCAGCGTGATCATGATCCTCGATCCGAACGGGATCGCGCGCGCCGTCGGGATCGGAACCCGCGGCGGCGGCGACCGCGAAGAGATCGCCGTCGCCACCGCCGAGGCCACCGCCGAGTCGGAGCGGACGGCGCTGCTCCTGTTCCGTGCCGGCGGGGCGG
>JGI24185J35167_1001296_pt1 | contig 11341 bp, 7 predicted proteins | sample YNPBryunderm2012_FD_35167 | JGI IMG/M metagenome (IMG submission 35167) | reverse complement strand
GAATTGAAGCGGCTTACTTCTTACCCAACAGCTCAGGTGTTGAACAAGACCTGGAGCAGCGAGCTTTACGGCAAGCAGTCCAGGCAGCCCTGGCTGACTTGCCACCAACTCAACGTCAGGCAATTGAGATGGCCTATTATGGTGGTATGACCCAGACAGAGATCGCTAAACAACTTGGCGAACCTCTTGGAACCATTAAAACCAGACTACGTCTTGGTTTATCGAAATTGCGTGAGCTTCTGCGCACGCTTGCGGAGTAAGGTAATGGAGTCTTCACCGGAGTATTCCGACGAAATAGTTGACTTGCTGACAGCTTACGCCCTTGATGCACTCGAACCGGCAGAACGGGCCAAAGTACAACAATTGCTGTCAGAACGACCAGAATTGCAGAAGATTCTGGCCGAATTACGTGCTGCTGCTGATTTGTTGCCATTTGCCCTGGAACGACCAGTTCTACCACCCGAATGGCGTCAACGAACGATTGATTACGCACTCGGTCGCCAGAGGATAGAGTCAAAGCAGAAGCATTTCTTCCCACATTCGCGGCAACCCTGGTTAATAGGACTTGGCAGTCTGGCAACTGCACTTATTATTGCCGTATTTGGTCTCATTGGATATATCAACAACCTGCACAGTCAGTTGACAACTGCTATTCAACAACGCGATCAAGCGCAAGCCCTAGCCGCGACTGCGCAAGCTGCGTCACAGCAATTGGCAGCCGTGCTCACTAATCCAACACCACTCGCATCCCTTCGGGGTGATGCCGGACAGGGATCGATCTACCTTGATCGAACCGGAGAGCTGTTATTAATTGCTGCACTACCTCCGTTGACTGAAAATCAAGTCTATCAACTCTGGGTCATTCAAGGGGATGCAGCGCCAGTGAGTGGTGGTGTCTTCACGCTTGACCCGAGTGGTTACGGTATCGTTCGATTACCGGCAGCAAGAGTTCCTGGCGGTAGCACCCTGGCAATCACGGCTGAGCCAGCTCCCGGTAGTGATGGACCTACAGGGCCGATACTGATTGCCGGCAGAATAACGTAGGATGAAGATGAACGCCAATGAGGAGAAAAAAGAGTGCTGTGTTCTGAAAGTCTCGTTGTCTGTAAATGTTGAGCACCATATTATATATTGAACTACATCAGCATGCCATAGCAGACCGGTCAGGAATACATCCTTACATACATAATGTTCAATCGTCATTAACACATTGTTAGTTCAGGCGGCAAGGCGCACAAGAACATTTTTGGCTTTCTATACCACACTTCAATCAATCAGTAAGCTACCGTGTTTCTTTCCCTCGCTCCACCAGCAGCGATATGTCATATTTTTCATCGAGCAGACCTGTATCTGTGCTATACTGAAGGGGAGAACCGCTCAGGGGGGATGTGTATGCCCGAGCCTGCCCACATTCTAGTTGTTGAAGATGACAACGACATCCGGCGTATTTTTCAAGTCATCCTTAGCCGGCATGGGTTTCGGGTGTCGGTGGTGACAACAGGTGAGGAAGCGTTAAGTTTTCTGCAACTTATCACCCCTGACTTAATCCTGCTCGATTTAGCGCTTCCCGGTGTTGACGGTGCCGAAATTACGCGACGCATCAAGGCAGATCGCACAAAACCGTTTATCCCTATCATCATTGTATCAGCGCACGCCGATCTCAACACCAGTATCAGCAATCTCGATGCTGGCGCCGATGACGTTCTGCTCAAACCGGTCGATCACAATCTGTTGGTAGCACGGGTACGTGCCCTGTTACGTCTCCAGCGAGCACAACGTAGTCTTCAGCAAGAGCAGCGAAAAACCGAATTACTCTTGCATCTCTCGCGTGACTTGGGCGCCAGTATTGATCTGGATGTGCTATTGACTCGTTTTTTAAACCACTTAGCCGACGCGGTTGGTGCGATTCGGGCCAGTATTATTTTAACCGGTTTCATTGAAGATAAAATCTTACTGTATTCGAGCAGTCAGCATCCGGCCTCAACAGAACTACAGGACATTTTGCGCTATGGTGTGGCTGGTGCCGCGTTACGTCAGCGCAGCCCGATATTGATTACAGATACTCGTCTTGACTCGCGCTGGCTGGCAACATCCGATTATCACCAGGACGTGCGTTCAGTGGCGGCAATGCCGATCATACGCGATAACCGCACCTGGGGCGTTATTACCCTGGTACACCATACCCCGGGTTATTTTACGAACGAACATCTTGAATTGTTGTCATCGGTTGCCGCCCAGAGCGCCGTTGCGCTGGAAAGCGCCCGCCTCTACCGGTTGAGTGAACAACAAAAAGAGCTGCTGGCGAAACGTGCTGAAGAGCTGCGCCAGATCAACGAACTCAACCAGATGCTCTCTGAACTCATGCAGATGGATCAGTTGAGCCGGTTACTGGTGCAAATGATCCATCATCAGTTTCAGTACCCACTAGTGGCACTCACATTATATGAGCACAATCAGTTTGTGCTGAAGGCCCTCGCTAGCTCAGAACGAACTATTTCAACGACGTTGACGTTCGGTGTAGAGCAAGGGATCATTGGTTGGGTCTACCGCCATCGCGAACCGCTTCGGATCGACGATTTGTCGCAAGATGCGCGATTTACACCGTTATTACCCGGTGAAGCACAGATGCGCTCGTCCCTAAGCATTCCGGTACTCGTTGCCCGTGAAGTCCTGGGTACCATCGAGGTGCGCAGCCCAGACGTCGGTGCCTTCAGCCCAAATGATGAAGCGATTCTTCAGGCAATCGCTAACCAGCTAGCAATTGCCATCAGTAATGACCGCATGTTCGAGAGTGAACAGCGTCGGATGAAACAATTGAGTGACATCAATCGGCTATCACTTGCCTTAACCGCACAGTTTATCGCGCCCTCTAACCTGCAACGCATTATTGCGGCAGTAGCACAGATTTTTCAGGTAGAACAGGCAGCAATGATCCTGTTTGGCCCACAGCCGACCGATACGATTGTTGCTTTAAGTGGTCAATCATCACCCAACGACGCTGAACTTCGTCAACTTCTCCAGCGGCATCCATACCTCGCCGCGAAAATTGCCAGGCTTAATCAACCGCGCTATGTACGTTTAGCAGAACATTCTGATCTGACACCGTTACAAGCGTTTTTTGCGGCTCGTCGGTTGGAAACCGTTTTACTGGTACCGCTCAAAGTGAAACAGCATACGCAAGGCGTGATCTGTCTCGATGTCAGTCAGCGTGAACCCCTTCAACAAGCTGAATTAGAACTAACTACGACGGTTGCCAGTCTGATCGTGCAGATATTGGAAAATAGTCGTCTCTACCGGGTTGTCAATGATGAGCGCTCGACCCTCAATGCCATTTTGCAAAGTACGACTGACCCGATCCTGCTCATTGACCCAGAACAGCGCCTGTTGCTGGCAAATTCGGCTGCGCAACATCGATTGCAGATCGATCAGAAAACGCACCGTGGGCAGGTTGTCGATCAACTGCCAACCCTACAAGCAGTCCTCCCCTTCCTGGCCCGTTCTGAGCCAACGACTATCGAGATAGAACCGGAGACCGATGTCCACTTTAGTGTAAGTATTGCACCCGTGCATAGTGTTGATAAAAAAGCATTAGGGCGCGTCGTGGTCTTCCGTGATATTAGCGCTATCAAACAGCTTGAAAAACAAGAACGTGAGCGCGTGCGCAGTGTCTTCCGCCGTTATGTATCACCGCAAGTTGCCGAGCAATTGCTTAGCGCCGGGAGTGATTTCGGAACCCCAACCGAACGGACGGTGGCGGTGCTGTTCGCCGATATGCGAGGATTTACCACATTAACCGAACAGATAGATGCCCACATTCTGGTTGAGCGCATTCTCAATCGCTATTTCACGGCAATGACCGAAGCGCTCTACGCTTACGATGGCACGATCGATAAGTTTCTCGGTGATGGCTTGATCGGTGTCTTCGGAACCCCTATCAGTCACCCTGATGATCCCCAGCGCGTGATATTGGCGGCTGTGGCAATGCAACAGGCTTTTGCCCGCCTGTCTGACATATGGCGGGAAGAATTAAACCTCCAGATTGGAATGGGTATCGGGATCGGCTACGGCTCAGCAGTTGTGGGGAATATCGGCTCAGAACAGCGCCAAGACTATACCTTGATCGGTGATGTAGTGAACACTGCTGCGCGATTATGCAGCATTGCCCAGGCCGGTCAGATCATTATTTCTTCACATTTGGCACACGTGCTCGCCGATCAATCACCTTACCCCCTACGTGAACTGGGCGCGGTTCGGTTGAAAGGAAAACAGGAAGCTCACTTCATCTACGAAGTCGTGGTTGAGCAATCGCTAGCCAGAATGGTCAATCAAGAGCAACCGTAGGAATGACCTAGCCGAATCAGATGCAATGTGCGCGTAAAGGTACGGTTTGTCGCGCCGTTCGGAATAGCATTGGTAGGAATGACCTAGCCGAATCAGATGCAATGTGCGCTGCTTTCCACATTATAAAAAGAGAGCCTCCCTGCCTCGCATCATCCTCCTCGTGTAAACGAGAGCGAGAGTCTGGGGCGTCTATCATCTTGAGACAGGTTCCTGCGCCCTACCGCATACACGGCGAAGAAAGTGATATTGCACTTTTCTTATCCCTCTCCCTTGAACCTCTGTTGGGTCAGGTAAAACCTTAAACAGCCCTGACCATCTCTCTTCTCACTTGACAGCCGCCTGTGAGCCTCTTAAGATACCCCTGACTGGTACACATTTTGACCGGTCCCTCATTCTAACTAAAGGAGCCTGTAAACCATGGTGTTATTTGCGCGGCGAATTGTTCGCCTCTGGTCGATCTGCATTCTTTGCGTAATATTCCTGATCAGTTGTGCGTCGCAACCGGTTGTATTGACCGGTATCGTAACTGATGCTTACACCGGTGCGCCAGTTCCCAATGCAACGGTATCCATCGGAGATCTGACGTTAACTACCGATGATCAGGGACGCTTTCAGACCGAACGTTGGCGACCTGAAGACACGCTGGCGCTACAGGCACCGGCTTACGAACCGACAAGTTTGCCACTAGCCGACCAACCCGGCGTTGGTGCGAGTGGTGTGTTGACCGTAACCATTACTACTAGCCTGCGTCCCAATACGCTCAGTGGTCAGGTCACCGATGCCTATACCGGCCAACCCATTCGCAACGCTGAAGTTATCCTGAACGATACAGAGCCACCACTTACCACGACGAACGAGAACGGACAATATACGTTAACTGATGTGCCGGAGACGTTTAGTATTACGGTACGTGCCGATGAGTATGAACCGGTTCGTGAGACACTCTCGCGGACAACGACCTTTGATGTCAGGCTCCGCCCTAATATCCTGCGCGGTCAGGTGACTAATGTGTATACGGGTGAACCGGTGGCAGGGGCGACGGTCAAGCTGTCCGATCTGAGTGTAACAACAGATGCCGAGGGGCGTTACGTATTGCGCGGTGTGACAGAGATCGGTGAGATTACCGTCGAAGCGGATGGTTTTGCGGCGGTTACGCAACCGTTTACCCGAACGACAACACTTGACGTCGCCATCAGACCGGACACCCTCTTTGGGCAATTGATCGACGCCACCACCGGAAAACCTGTTCAGAATGCAGCAATTATTGCCACTGAAACCCTGACCTCTACCGCCGTGGCGTTTGTTCGTATTAACGACAGTATCGAAGGGCGCTTCCGACTACCCAATTTACCTGAACATGGATTTGTGCAGGTGTTAGCGCCAGGGTATGCCAAACGAGTAATCCCTATTGAGCCGGGCAATATGCCGCAGCAGATCGAGCTAGAACCTTTCTATGTGCGTGGTATCTACATTACAGCGGCTGTTGCTTCAGTGCCGAGATTAGTTGATCGCTTCCTCGATCTGATTGACCGTACTGAACTGAACACACTGATCATCGACATCAAAAGCGATCTGCGTGACGACCTGGGTATGGTCTATTACGATTCACAGGTGCCGCTCGTAAAGGAATTAGGACTCGGCAAACCCAGGGTTGATTTTCCATCCATTCTGGCCAAAGCGAAAGAACGCGGTATCTACACGATTGCTCGTGTTCAGCTCTTCTCACACGACAACGCACTCTCGGATGCCCGCCCCGAATGGTCGATCCGTCTGCGCTCAACCGGCGAGGTGTATGCCGATTATCCCGGACCGGGGATTCGCTACGCCTACCTCGATCCGACCAATCAGAATGTCTGGGATTACAACATTGCTCTGGCAGTTGAAGCTGCGCAGATGGGGTTTGATGAGATTAACTTTGATTACATCCGTTTCCCCGATTGGTTTGGCACAAGGGATGAATTTCGCGATAAGCTCTTGTTCAGCGAACCAATTGACCCGGTTGCCAACCCGGGTCGTATGTACGAGGTTCTGATCGAGTTCATGCAGCGTGCACACCACGCGGTAAACGCCGCCGGTGCCTTTATGTCGGTCGATGTGTTTGGGCGCGTTGTCAACGGCCCGTCAATGACCATTGCCCAAGACATGGCGCGCATGGGTGAACACGCCGATTATGTCTGTCCGATGCCGTATCCGTCGTTATGGTGGAGTGGATTAGATAACATTGCCGTACCGGTGAAGTACCCGTATGAGACCATTCAGATTGCGGTGCGGAAAGGTGGTCAATTGATGGCAGCCAGCTATGGTCGGCAGCGTCCGTGGCTGCAAGACCATACCGATCCGTGGGCGCCGGTTGTGGTCGAGTACGGGCCGGCTGAGGTGCGCGCCCAGATTAACGCGACTGAAGAGCAACCAGAAGCGGCAGTCGGTTGGATATTGTATGATTCGGCTAATATCTACAAAGGGGCGTTCAACGGTGCAGTGCGTCCGGCGCCGTAACCCTAGCCCTATATCAACAGAGCACAATCGACGGTTTAGCAGCAGGGCATGATCTATGAACCAACGAACGGCACTGAGTATTAGTCTGCTCGTCATTCTGGTCGGAATACTAACCTGGGTATTGCCGGTTGCTGCCCGCCCGGCAACTGATATGGCTCAGGTATCAAGCTGGCGCTTAAGCAGTGTGAACGACTGGACAGCCGGTGAGGTAACCGGGCTGCTGGTCACGAACAATGCCGGTGGTGAATTGCGCCTAGCTGCCGACGCCAGTGAGGGAAGCTTTATCTCAGCGCCGTTTGCCACTGCGTTTGCCACCAATGCGGCTGGTGCTGTCTGGCGCGCCGATCTGGTGACGGGTACTGCACTGCGACTCGAACTGCGGGCTCGCTCAACTCCACCGGAGGATGGTGATGATGGTTGGGGACCATGGTTGCCGTTGGTTGTCGCCGATGAACCGCCGACTGCCGATCCAGATGCGTTTACAACCGCTGCGCCGCTAGCGCTACCAGAAGATACCCGCTATCTCCAGTTACGCGCTATCTTCACCAGCCAGATCCCACGTGCTTCAGCCGTGCTTAATGAGGTAACTGTGTCATATCTGGCAACCCAGATCACGCCGCCAATCTTTGCCGCTGGCCTACCGCAACGGCCAATCCTGTTTGGTCAACCGGTACTAACCCCGCGACCCCTCCAGATCAGCCGCGCCGATTGGGCACAACCAGCCGCAGCACGCCCGGATCGTCGTGATCCACAAGGAATAGTCATTCACCAACTGGCCGTTGATGTTTCCCCGGCCACTACTTTGGCTTATCTACGCGCCCTGCTGGTCTATCAGACTAAAGTTCTCAATTGGGATGATCTGATCTATCACTATCTCATCGACAGCGAAGGCAATCTGTTTGAAGGTCGATTGGGTGGGCCAACATCGTTGGTACGGCAGGTGAGTGGCAGTGAGGCTGATGTGCAGATTGCACTGCTCACACCCGCCAATCAACCACCGACGTCGGCAGCCCAAGATCGGCTGGTGGGACTGCTAGCGTGGCTGACCCAAACCTACAACATCGCACCTACCGATTTACAACCGAAAGCTGGCGGTGACGGATTACGACCTGCCATTGCCGGTCATTTTGAGATCAATAGCGTGGCGCTTGATCCCTACCCGGCATTCCGCGCCCTACTGCCACTATTGCGCTCCCGCATTGACACCGCAACCGTTCGTGCTCGCTGGTATTTTGCCGAAGGTAACACGGCAGGTTATAGCCAGCGTCTGAGTTTATACAACCCGGCCACTCGTCCGGCTACTGCCCGCATTACACTACTTCCGGCTACCGGTCAGCCCATCGTGCGCGAACTACAAGTGCCCGGTGGTGGGAGGGCCGACCTGAATATCAATGAGATTGCGCCTGCCGCTAACTCTCTACCGGCAGTCGTTGAGGCAAACGAGGCGATCCTGGCTGAACGATCAATGGCCTTAACAACCGATATTGATAGCGGGCCAGGCATCGATCGCCTCTCGCGGGTCTGGTACTTTGCCGAGGGAAGCACGGTCAATCAAACTCAAACCTATCTGATCATTTTCAACCCTCAACCTGGCACGACCAGAGTGCAGATCACGTACATGCGTCGTGATGGTACCTTCTTCGAGCAAGAGGTACAGATCGGCGCTCAAAACCGCCTGGTCGTCTCGGTACACGATATAACCCTCCCTGACGGCAGCCGACCGCTGGCTGACGCCCACTTTGGGATGCGCGTGATTGCCGATCAACCGGTGGCGGTTGAACGCACGATGCGGTTCGGTAATGGCGGGAGCGGCTTGCATACCGGACGCGGAATTGATACACTCTCACGCCGCTGGCTGTTCGCCGAGGGTACTACTGAGGGAGAGTTTCGCACGCAGTTCCTGGTTCTGAATCCGAACAACCAACCAACAAACGTCGAAGCCATTTTCCGTGGGCCTACCGGCGTTGCGGCTACTCGACGCTATGCGATCCCGCCAAGAGCGCAACTCGCGATTGATGTCAATGAAGTTGTGCCCAGTCTCGGTATTGCTACCGAGGTGATTGCTGACCGTCCGGTGGCGGTTGAACGGGTCATGAGTTTCGCAGGTGGGACTGCCGGAACGATTAGTACCGGAGTACGCACACCAGCTTACCGCTGGGCCTTTATTGATGGACGCACCAGTGACGCGAGCTACTACCTCTGCTTGCACAATGTGAGTCCGCTCACAAGCACTGTCACGGTCGAAGTCATTTTTGGTGATGGGACAAAAACTAACCTGAGCATCCGTATTCCAGCCAGAGCCAGGTATACGCTAGCACTACACGAGGCATTTCCGGGTGAAACGGCGGTAGCAGCGATTGTACGTAGCAATCAACCGATTGTCGCCGAGCGTTCACTCTACCCCGGCGGTGGTGCACGTGGTGGGAGCACCACCCCCGGCATTCCATTGCCATAACGCAGACATTCGTACCTACATCTGCTGCCGCCAGCGTCGCCATACCGCCAGCACTGCGGCTACAACCGCCAGTGCTCCTGCAAGCATCGTTGCCCCCGGTATGAGCAAGGGCGGGAGCATTGCCGTTAGCTCAGAAGGTGGCTCGGTGATTACCTGCACATCTGCGGGCGGTGGTGCATTCACCATCCGGGCCAGATTTGCGAGGGTCGGAGTCATCGAATCGGCGTAACCTTGCCCTATCTTCTTGCGCAACAACGAAAACGGAAAGAAGGTCGGCAGCGCATACACCAACGCCACTCCATTGGTGACGCGCGTCCCGTTGGCTTCTGGTTGCAAACGAAACATCCAGATCTGCGCGATACCAGGTGCAGCCGGTAAACCAACTCGCCAGGCAAAACGGTAGGGTGGATCCCAAATCACGACCCGATTTGCCGTCACATAATGGATACCACGCATATACTGCTGTGACTCAAACACTGCACCGACAGCCAGTGGCCGTCCATCACGAATAGTCACTGCCTGAACTTCTCCGCTACCGGCAATCTGGGGATGGCGCTCAACATCACTCACCAGCTCCCAAAGCGCTTCCAGGGGAGCATTGATGCGCGCACTCACTGTAGCGCCTGTATAGGCAATCATACGCTACATACTCCTTACGTCTGCTACAAGGCCTGCTTCACCGCCGTTTATCACTTCAGGAACGGCGCAAACGCGCCACCAGTTGGCTGTAAAATTGATTACTTGGCCGGAGCCTGACAAACGTACAGACCTGTGGACTGCGTCGCACAATGACTTCATCACCCTCGATGAGGTCAACATTCTCGCGGCCATCGATAGCCAGCAGAGCATGATACCGTGAACGGAGCTGCATCGTGACCACTGCATCTTCATGTAAAACCATCGAGGGGATATGGGTTAAATGCGCTGCAATTGGCACCAGCACTAATGCCTGTGAACGCGGATCAACAATTGGCCCACCGGCAGCCAGCGCGTAGGCGGTTGAACCGGTCGCAGTTGCCACAATCACACCATCNGCGTGATAGGTTGTAATCGGGCTATCATCAATCGTCACATAAACATTCACGATCCGACTCAGATCACGGCGCGAAATCACCACCTCGTTCAGTGCCGTATACTGACCGAGCTTCTGCCCATTCCGCCAGAGCTGTGCCCGCACCAGCGTTCGTTCATCGAACCAGCCCCCGCCGTTCATCAGTTGTTCGCAACTCGTGTATACTTCGTCGGGGCCGATCTCGGCCATAAAACTGAGGTGACCGAGCGCCACCGGCAAAACCGGAATATTATGCGGAAAGCAGAGCCGGGCCGCGCGCAAGACGGTACCATCACCACCCAGCGCAATCATCAAATCACAATCGGCGACCAGGTGCGGTTGGTCGCGAAATTCTTGCGACACACCACGTATCGCTTTNACACCACGCGCCGTAAGCCAGTCGGNGAGTTCGTGCGATAGCTTGATCGAAGCATCGCTNAAGGGGTTGTACAGAACCGCCACGCGCTCAAGCATTGCTCAACCTCCGTGTAACGCTGTTTGCATCAGGATACCACAAGCTGATGAATATGGGAAAAACGACGGCGTGGTATCAGAAAGCTGCGCTCCCCCCGCAAGCACTACCCCCCCTAGCCCCCCCCGCACGCGGGGGGAAGGGGGGGTACCGCTTCCCTTTTCCGGCAATCACGTTAACAACCGGCTATAATGATGAGAGGTGACAGAACTCTCGCCCACGTCACGGCAAACGGCATCAGATGATGAACCTGGGCATTGGATGGCGCGCTAAACGCATGGTTTAGGTCACACAACGCACCCTGTTCATCGCCAGAGGAATGACCCCGCTATGACGAACCAAACCATTCTGGTCAACGGTAAGCCCTTCTTTGGTCGGGTTGAAGAGCAGAAACGATTCCAGGATGCGCTGAGCGAAACGATAACTCCACCTTCCGGTGAAAACCTGCCCTACGTCTTTCTCGTCTACGGCGACGGCGGTATCGGCAAAAGCACGCTTTCACGGCGCTTCTGCGATATTGCGACCG